>Ga0214472_10000984_pt1 | contig 33315 bp, 34 predicted proteins | sample RVTome_6_FD_207662 | JGI IMG/M metagenome (GOLD analysis project Ga0214472, IMG submission 207662) | Soil microbial communities from uranium-contaminated site in the Upper Colorado River Basin, Wyoming, United States - RVT140D175 | ecosystem: Environmental > Terrestrial > Soil > Contaminated >...
CTGCCGCAGGGCGAGGCCGACGCCACCGGCGTGCTGGAGACGGCGTTCCTCGCCACGGTGGCCTGCGAGCCGATCGAGAAGAAGTTCCGCGAAGCGGCGAAGAGCGGCGCGCTCGCGCCGCACTCAGGCGCCGATACGGCGCAGCTTGCGCGCGACCAGGGCGTCATCACCCCCGAGGAGTACGCGCAGTGGCAGCGCAAGGAAACGCTGCGCAAGCGCGTCATCATGGTCGACGATTTCCCGCAGGATTACGGCCGCGCCGAGGTCCTCGCGAAGCTCGGCGACGAGAAGCCCGTCCAAGCCAAGGCAGCCTGACATGACCCGAGCCCCCGTTTACGTCGTCGACGGCGCGCGTACGCCGTTCCTGAAATCGAAGAACCGTCCCGGGCCGTTCGCGGCGAGCGACCTCGCCGTGCAGGCCGGCCGCGCCCTGCTCGTGCGGCAGAAGTTCGCGCCGCAGGAGCTCGACGAGGTGATTCTCGGCTGCGCCGCCCCCTCGGTGGACGAAGTGAACATCGGCCGCGTCGCGGCGCTGCGCCTGGGCTGCGGCGAGAAAGTCCCCGGCTGGACGGTGATGCGCAACTGCGCGAGCGGCATGCAGGCGCTCGACTCCGGCATCGCGAACATCCTGTCCGGCCGCTCGCAACTGGTGCTCGCCGGCGGGGTGGACGCGTTGTCACGCGCGCCGCTGCTCTACAACGACACGATGGTGAGCTGGTTTTCCGACCTCGCGGCTGCGAAGACCGCCGGCCAGCGCGCGGCGCTCTTTGCGCGCCTGCCGTTCAAGGCGCTCCTCGCGCCCGTGATCGCCATCATGAAGGGGCTCACCGACCCGATGGTGGGCCTGCTCATGGGGCAAACCGCGGAGAACCTCGCGCACCGCTTCGGCATCACGCGCGAGCAGATGGACGCCTACTCGGTGCGCAGCCACCAGCGCGTGGCGCGCGCGCAGGACGAGGGCCCGCTGCAGCCCGGCGGCGGCGAAGTCGAGGCGCTCTATGACGCGCGCGGCAATACCTATGGCTTGGATGACGGCGTGCGGCGCGACGCCTCGCTGGAGGGCCTGGCGAAGCTGAAGCCTTTCTTCGACCGCAAGTACGGCAACGTCACGCCCGGCAACAGTTCGCAGATCACCGATGGCGCGGCGTGGCTGATCCTCGCCTCCGAAGACGCAGTCAAGCGCCATGGCCTCGCGCCCGTGGGCCGCATCGTCGATTCGCAATGGGCGGGACTCGACCCGGCGCAGATGGGTCTGGGGCCGGTGCATGCCGCGACGCCGATCCTGCAGCGGCACCGGCTCGGGCTGGACGACCTCGACTACTGGGAAATCAACGAAGCGTTCGCCGCGCAAGTGCTCGGCTGCCTCGCCGCCTGGAAAGACGAGAAGTACTGCAAGGAGGAGCTGGGGCTGGAGCACGTCATGGGCGAGCTCGACCAGGACAAGCTCAACGTCGACGGCGGCGCCGTGGCGCTCGGCCACCCGGTGGGCGCCTCGGGGGCGCGCATCGTGCTGCACGTGCTGCGGCTGCTCAAGCGCAAGAACGCGAAGCGCGGCATGGCCTCGATCTGCATCGGCGGCGGGCTGGGCGGCGCGATGCTGCTGGAGGCCGCCTGAGCATGGACCGCGGACAGACCGACACGATGCTCAAGCACTGGCGCTGGGAGCTGGACCGCCAGGGCCTCGCCTGGCTCACCTTCGACAAGCAGGGCGAGTCGACCAACACCTTCTCGCGCGAGGCGCTGGAGGAGCTCGGCGCCGCGCTCGGGACAATCGCCGCGGCCAAACCCAAGGGGCTCGTGATCCGCTCGGCGAAGGAGAACTTCATCGCGGGTGCGGACATCAACCAGTTCACGCGCTTCAAGACGCCCGACGAGGCGCTCGAGTTCACGCGCCTGGGCTGGGACACGCTGCAGAAGCTGCGCGACCTGCCGTTTCCGAGCACCGCGATGGTGAACGGATTCTGCATGGGCGGCGGGCTGGAACTTGCGCTCGCCTGCACCTACCGCGTGGCGCTCGACGACCCGAAGACGCGCTTCGCCTTCCCCGAAGTCATGCTCGGCATCTGGCCGTTCTGGCACGGCCTGCAGTGGCTGCCGAAGCTGGTGGGCCCTTCGGCAGGCCTCGACATGATCCTCACCGGCCGCGCGGCGGATGCGCGGCGCGCCAAGAAAACCGGCCTCGCGGACGAGGCCGTGCCGCTGCGCGTGCTGGAGAACACCGCGCGCCTGGTCACGCTGCAGGCCAAGCCCCGGCGCAAGCTCTCGCTGGTGAACCGCCTGATGCTCGGGCCCGGGCGTAGCTTCGTCGCCGCCCAGGCGAGGAAGCAGGTGGCGAAGCGCGTGCGACGCGAGCACTACCCCGCGCCCTACGCCATCCTCGAAGCCTGGGTGAAATACGACGGCGATCCGTTCGTCGCTCCGGACGATCCCGTGTGCTCGATCAAGGCGCTGTCCGCGCATCCGACGACGCGCAACCTGATCCGCATCTTTTTCCTGCAGGAGCGCATGAAGGGGCTTGCCAAGGGCGTGGACTTCAAGGCGCAGCACGTGCACGTGATCGGCGCCGGCGTCATGGGCGGCGACATCGCGGCGGTGTGCGCGATGCGCGGTATCCGCGTTACGCTGCAGGACACGGCGCCGGAGCGCCTTGCGCCCGCGGTAAAGCGCGCCGCCGAGCTGTTCAAGAAGCGCCTCAAGGATCCGCGGCGCGTGCGCGACGCGCTCGACCGCCTGATTCCGGACGTGGCCGGCGCCGGCGCGGCACGCGCCGACGTCGTCATCGAGGCGATCTTCGAGAACCTGCAGGCGAAGCGCGAGCTGTTCGCGAAGGTCGAAGCCGTCGCCAAGCCCGGCGCGGTCATCGCCACCAACACCTCCAGCCTCAAGCTCGCGGACATCGCCGCGCAGTTCAAGGATCCCGCGCGCCTCGTGGGCATCCACTTCTTCAACCCCGTGCCGCAGCTGCAGCTCGTGGAGGTGGTGTCGGGCGCGCAGACCCGCGAGGACATGGTGCGCAAGGCGACCGCCTTCGTGCGCCAGATCGACAAGCTGCCGCTGCCGGTGAAGGATTCGCCCGGCTTCCTGGTGAACCGGGTCCTCGGTCCCTACATGCAGAACGCGTTCCGGCTGCTCGACGAGGGCGTGAAGCCCGAGACGCTCGACGCGGCGATGGAGGCGTTCGGCATGCCGATGGGGCCGATCGAGCTCGCCGACACCGTCGGCCTGGACATCTGCCTCGCCGCCGGCAAGGTGCTGGCGAAGAAGGGCAAGCAGGGCGAAGACGCCGAAGCGCCGCAGGCCCTGCTGAACAAGGTCGCGCTCGGCCATCTGGGCAAGAAGACCGGCCAGGGCATTTACCGCTACGAGAAGGGCCGGCCGGTGAAGGGACAGCCCGACAAGTGGGAGCCGGAGCTGGTCGAGGCGCTCATCGAGCCCTACCTCACCGAGGCGCAGGCCGTGCTCGCCGAAGGCATCGTCGCCGACGCCGACCTGATCGACGCGGGACTGATCTTCGGCACCGGCTTCGCGCCCTTCCGCGGCGGCCCGCTGCACTACCTCGAGTCGAAGAAGTAGGGAGCAGTCGGATTGGGCCGCGCGTCGCACCAGCCCCCGGGCCTCGCGCTGCCCAAGGGAAAGATTCCCGCGCTGCGCGTGGTGCCGATGCCGGCCGACGCCAACCACAACGGCGACATCTTCGGCGGCTGGATCATGGCGCAGGTGGACGTGGCCGGCGGCACCGTCGCCGGGCGCGTGGCACGCGGGCGCGTCGCCACGGTGTCGGTGAACTCCTTCGTCTTCAAGCAGCCGGTGCAGATCGGCGACGTCCTCTCCCTCTATGCCGACGTGGTGCGCATCGGCAATACCTCGATCACCGTGAACGTCGAGGTGTTCGCCGAGCGCGGTCGCCCCGCGGCGAAGATCGTCAAGGTGACCGAAGCCGCCCTAACCTACGTGGCCATCGATGCGAAGGGCCGGCCGCGCCGCGTGCGCAAGTGAGCGGCACCGCTGTCGAATTCGCCGCGCGCGACGGCTATCGCCTCGCCGGCACGCTGTACCGGCCGCGAACGCCGAACCGCCGCGCCGTGCTGTTCCAGGCGGCGGCCGGCGTGAAGCAGGAGTTCTACGGCAAGTTCGCCGAGTACCTGGCCTCGCGCGGCTTCGCGGCGTTCACCTTCGACTACCGCGGCATCGGCCGCTCGCGCCCGGCGAAGCTGCGCGGCTTCAAGGCGCGCATGCGCGACTGGGCCGAGAAGGACATCGGCGGCGCGCTCGATTACCTGGCGCGCGCGACGCACGGCGCGCGCCTCATCGGCATCGGCCACAGCTTCGGCGCGCTGGCGTTCGGGCTCGTGCCGGGGAACGAACGCTATGTCGCGGCGATGGCCGTGGGGGCGCAGAGCGGCTACTGGAAGCACTGGCGCGGCACGGGCCGCGCCAGCATGTGGTTCCTGACGCACGTCCTGCTGCCGGGGATGTCCCGTCTCTGCGGTTACGTCCCGGCGCGGGTCTTCGGCCAGGGCGAGGATCTGCCCGCCGGGGTGGCGCGCGAGTGGGCGAGTTGGTGCCGGCATCCGGGGTACATCGTCGGGGCACTCGGGGCCGAGGAGTCCTACGCCCGGTTCAGCGTGCCGATCCGTGCGTATGCCATTGGCGATGATTCCTACGCGCCGCCGGCCGCGGTCGAGGCGTTCCTCGGGTTCTATCCGAACGCGCCGCGCAAGCGGATCGACGTGGACCCGGCACAGCATGGCGGTCCGATCGGGCACTTCGGGTTCTTCCGCGAGCGGTTCCGTGAAAGTTTGTGGACGGAGGCGGTGGACTGGCTTGCAAAAGCCTGATTTCGCGCTATCGTAGCGCCGCCGAAACGGCGGGTTGCAACGAGAAAGGGGAGACGGACCCATGACGGGCATGCGCGTTGTCCTGCTGTGCGTTGCCGTTGCGGTCGGCGGCTGCGGCGCGACCGGACCCAAGTATTCCGAGATCAAGGGTTCGATCCCCGAGCTCGACCCGGAGCACGGCCGCATCTATTTCTACCGGAGCAGCGGGGCCGGCCCGCTGGTGCAGCCGGACATCCGCCTGAACGGCGCGGTGGTCGGCGAGATGACCACGGGTGGCTTCTTCTTCGTCGACCGCCTGCCCGGCACCTATACCGCCACGGCCAGCACCGAAGTCGAGGCGAGGGTCCAGTTTCCTCTCGAGGGGAAGCAGACACAGTACGTGCGCGGCAGCATCTCGCTCGGGATACTGGTGGGCCGGCCGAACTTCGAGCTCGTCGATCCCAGGAGTGCCGCCGCGGAACTCACAGACCTCGTCTACACCGGCAAGACGCTGCTGCAGCCTGGGGCCACGGGAATCTCCGCCAGCAACCTGCCGCTGCCGGCAGATGCCAGTTCCGGGGGATCGACCAAGATGAAGGATCTCGAGGGACTCCTGCAGGACCGGGGAAGCGACAAGAAATGAATGCCGGCCGCACCGCCGCGCCCTTTGGCGCTGCCTTGCTGCTCGCAGCGGTGGCGGCGCACGCCCTGCCCCCGGACCAGATCTTCGAACGGGTGGCGCCCGGAGTGTGGTCGGTGAAGGCCTACACCGAGGACGAGAAGCTCCTGGCGAGCGCGAGCGGCATCGTGCTCGCGCCGGGCAAGTTGGTGACTAGTTGCCAGGTGCTGGCGCGCGCGCGCCAGGTGCAGCTGCGCCGCGGCAACACCATCTTCGACGCCAAGCTCGAGTTTCCCGACGTCGAGCGCGACCTGTGCCAACTCGATGTCCCGGGCCTCACGGCGCCGGCGCCTGTTATCGGCAGCGCACGCGCGCTCAAGCCCGGCCAGCGCCTGTACGTCGTGGGCTTTGCCCGCGGCAACGAGCAGTCGATCGGCGAGGGCCTGGTGTCCGTGGTCTCCGACGCGGGCACCAGCAAGGAGCGCATCCAGACGACCGTGCCGGCCGCCCCGGGGCTGGTCGGCGCGGGCGTGTTCGACGAGCAAGCGCGCCTCGTCGGAATCGTGACTTCATCGCCCAAGGATGTCGCGGCCAGCGCCTTTGCGCTGCCTGCGGACTGGCTCGCCGAGCTCGCCGAGCGCGGCAAGGCCGCGCTCGCCGCGCGGTCGGCGACGCGGGCACCGACCGGCGCGGGAACGGCGTCGAATGCCGCCCCAGGATTGCCTGCCGCTGGCACGGTATGGACGTACGGATTCGTCGAAAGGATCTACTCCCGCCGGCAGATCGACCTGTCGATTCGCGTGCTGCGCGTCGACGGGCCGATTGTCGAGGAAGCGGTGACGACAACCGGATCGGGCAGCGGTGATACGCGCCGCGCGATCAATGCGGCCGAATCCCGATTCGTGGTGCATGCGCTCAGTCCCGCCGCCAACGTGACCGAGCTCGGGCCCTACCTGCTGGCTGCGTCTGCGGGCAAGGCACCCGCCGAAATCCATGATCCCGGGGGATACCCCATCGGTTCGCCCGGACTGCCTTCGTGGATCGCCAAGGCGGCGGTGCAGGGCTGGGAACAGGTGACCGTTCCCGCGGGGACCTACCGTGCGCTGCGCGTCGATGTCACCGGCCGCCGGTCCTTCCCGATTGGCGGCCGCTCGTCGCATGCCGGCCGTTTCGAGATGAGCGTCTGGTACGCCCAGGACGTCAATCGCGTCGTCAGGCAAGAACATCGGGTCTGGACGGCCGACGGTCTTGCGCCAATCCTCGCGGCCCACGAGGTTCTCGAGCTGCTTTCGTACCGCCCGTCCCCCTAGGCGATCCCCGGAAACAGCGCCTTCAGCCCCACCGCCATAGTCTGCACCGCCATGGCGGCGAGCAGCAGCCCGAGTATCCGCGTCGCGATGTTCATCCCTGTAGTGCCCATGCGCGCCGCCACCCGGTGCGCCGCGCGCAGCGCAAGCCACACCACCACGCATACGATGGCGATGCAAATCACGATCACGACCTGGTGCAGCGTGCGTCCGCCCTCGGCCGCAATGATGGCAGTGCTGATGGCGCCCGGCCCGGCGAGCAGCGGTATCGCGAGCGGCACCACGCCTTGCAGCTCGCCCTCCTCCAGCTCCGCGGCCTCGGCCTTCGACTGGCGCACGCCGCCCGCCTGCGCGTTCAGCATGGCGAGCGCCATGAGCAGCAGCACCAGCCCGCCGCCGACGCGAAACGCCGGCAGGCTCGCGCCGATCAGATCGAGCAGTACTTCGCCGACAAAGGCCGCGACCGCGAGCACCCCGAACACCGTGAGCGCAACGGTGCGCGCGAGACGCCTGCGCGCGCCCTCATCGTGGCTCGCCGCAAACGACAGGAAAAACGGGATAGCGAGGAACGGATCGACGACCGCGGTGAGCGTGACGACGAACCGCAGGTAATCGCCGAGCGGGGCGAGCCCGGCCATCGCGCTACTTCTTCGCCGCAGCCGTCGCCGCCCGGCGGTCCTCGTTCACCCTGGCAAAGGCCGGACGCTCCCCGAGCATCTTGAGATACGGCTTCAGCTGCGGCATGTCCTCGAGAAAGTCGCGGCCGAAGAAGTTGCGTGTCACCAGCGTCACCAGCGGCAAGTGCACGAACGCGGCGCAGTCTGCGATGCTCAGCTCGTTTCCCGCAATGTAAGGCTCGAACTTCGCCACCGCCTTCAGCGCGCGCACGCCCTTGGCGAGATCCTTTTCCACGCGCTGCCGGGTTTCATCGGACACGGGCTTCCCGCCCGCGAGCATCCCGTACATGCGCCGCGCGACGAGCTCCAGGTGCAGCTCGAGAAAGACGACGATCTCGCGCACGCGTGCGCGCTCGACGGGGTCCCTGGGCAGCAGGGGCTTTTGCGGATAGGCGTCCTCGAGATACTCCAGGATCGCGCTCGACTCGCGGATGCGCGTGCCATTCACCTCGAGGAACGGCACTTTCCCCATCGGGCTCTGCGCCAGGTAGCCGGCCTCCTGCGAGGGCTTCACGGTCGAATCCTCCTCGAACGCCACGCCCTTCTCGAGCAGCGCGATGCGCACCTTGTTGTGGTAGTTGCTGATGCGGAAGCCGCACAACTTGATCATCGCCTGTCTCCCTGGTGCTTCGCGTAGAGCTTCTGCATGCCGCCAATCCAGCGATCGTAGTCCGCGGTCTTGTTGCGCATGTAGTCGAGCACCGTCGGGTGCGGCAGGACGAGAAATCGCTCCTCCCCCATCACTTTCACGATCTCGCCGGCCACCTGCTCGGCGCTGAGCGCGCCATCCACGCCCGCCGAGCCGCCATCGCCCTTGTACATGCCGGTGATCACCGCCTGCGGGCACAGGCACGATACGCGCAAGCCGCGCCGGCCGTAGGCGATCGCCAGCCACTCCGCGAAGGCCACCGCGCCGTGCTTGGTGACGCCGTAGGTCGCGGACTCTACGATGTTGAGCAACCCGGCCGCCGAGGCCGTAATCAGGAAATAGCCGCCGCCGCGCGCCACCATCTTGTCCACCACGGCGCGCGCGGCCCACACGTGCGCCATGACGTGGATGCGCCAGTTGCGATCCCACTCCGCGTCGCTCGCTTGCAGACCGCCGCGCTGGATGATGCCGGCATTGGAGAAATACACGTCGATGCGGCCGTAGCGCTCCTCGGCCTGCAGCACCAGGCGCCTGATGTCGGGCTCGCGGCTGACGTCGCAGGCCACCGCCATGCCCTTCGCCTCCTCGGCCACCGGCGCGAGCGCCGCCATGTTCAGGTCGGCGAGCACCAGCCCCGCCGCACCCTCCTGCGCGAAGCGCAGCGCCGCGGCGCGGCCAATGCCGCTCGCCGCGCCGGTGACGACAGCGACCTTGCCTTTCAGGTCCATGTCAGCGCTTGCGGCCCGCGAGCGCCTCGGCCACCGAGGTCTGCTCGGCGATCTCGAGCTTGGCGACTGCGTTGCGGTGCACTTCGTCCGGGCCGTCGGCGAACCTGAGCGTCCTCGCGTGCGCGTACATGTTGGCGAGGCCGAACTGGTCGGTAACGCCGCCGCCGCCATGCACCTGCATCGCCCAGTCGATCACTTGGCAGGCCATGTTCGGCGCCAGCACCTTGATCATGGCGATCTCCTTCTGCGCCACCTTGTTGCCCACCGTATCCATCTTCCAGGCGGCGTGCAGCACCATGAAGCGCGCGCTGTCGATCATGATGCGCGCCTCCGCGATCCTCTCGCGCGTCACGCCCTGCTCGGCGACCGTGCGGCCGAAGGCGACGCGCTGCGTGGCGCGCTTGCACATTTTCTCCAGCGCCCGCTCCGCCTGGCCGATGAGGCGCATGCAGTGGTGGATGCGCCCGGGCCCGAGGCGCCCCTGCGCGATCTCGAAGCCGCGCCCCTCGCCGAGCAGGATGTTGGCGGCCGGCACGCGCACGTCCTTGAAGTCGATTTCCATGTGGCCGTGCGGCGCGTCGTCGTAGCCGAAGACGTTCAGGTGGTGCAGGATGGTGATGCCTTTGGTGCCGGCCGGCACCAGGATCATCGACTGCTGGCTGTGGCGCGACGCGTGATCGGGGTTGGTCTTGCCCATCACGATATAGATCTTGCAGCGCGGGTCGCCGGCGCCGCTCGACCACCACTTGCGCCCGTTGATGACGTAATCGTCACCGTCGCGCCTGATCTGCATCTGGATGTTGGTGGCATCCGAGCTCGCCACCGCCGGCTCGGTCATCAGGAACGCCGAGCGGATCTCGCCCGCGAGCAGCGGCTCGAGCCACTGCTTCTTCTGCTCCTCGGTGCCGTAGCGCTCGATGGTCTCCATGTTGCCGGTGTCCGGCGCGGAACAGTTGAACACCTCCGGCGACCAGCTGGTGCGCCCCATGATCTCGCAGAGCGGCGCGTACTCGAGGTTCGACAAGCCCTCGGGGGCGCGCTTGGAATGCGGCAGGAACAGGTTCCACAGGCCGGCCTTGCGCGCCTTGGGCTTCAGCGCCTCGATCACCGGTACCGGCGTCCAGCGCTTGTCGCTTCGCGTATGCGCGTAGTACGCGGGCTCGTTCGGGTAGATGTGCTCATCCATGAAGGCGATGAGCCGCTTCCTCATTTCCTGGACCTTCGGCGAGTATGAGAAATCCATGACGTTCTCCTAGGCAGCTCTCTTCAGTATCTTCGCGACCTGCGCCCAACCCAGCTCCGCGAGCGGGCGCGTGCGCGAGCCCGCTTCGCGCGCGTACTCGCTCGCCGCGGTGCCGTCGACCACGCGCTTGGCGATGCCTTGCGTGATGGCGGCGATGCGGAACAGGTTGTAGGCCATGTAGTAGTCCCAGGTCGAAGGGTCGATGCCCTTGCGCCCGGTGCGCTTGCAGTACAGCTCGACGTACTGGCGCTCGGTGGGAATGCCGAGCGCCTCGAGGTCCAGCCCGGCGATGCCGCGGAACTTGCCCGGGGCGATGTGCCAGCTCATGCAGTGATAGGCAAAATCCGCGAGCGGGTGGCCGAGCGTGGAGAGCTCCCAGTCGAGCACCGCGAGGATGCGCGGCTCCGCGAAATGGAAGACGGCGTTGTCCAGCCGGTAGTCGCCGTGCACCACGGAGGTTTCGTCGCCCGCCGGAATGTTGAGCGGCAGCCACTCGATGAGACGGTCCATCTCCTCGATGCGCTCCAGCTCCGAGGCGCGGTACTGCTTGCTCCAGCGCGAGACCTGGCGCGCGATGTAGTCGCCCGGCTTGCCGAAGTCCTCCAGCCCAACCGCCTTGTAGTCGATGCCGTGCAGCTGCGCGATGACGCGGTTCAGCTCGTCCCAAACGGCCGCGCGCGCTGCGCGCGTCATCCCCGGCAGCGCCTGGTCCCACAGCACGCGCCCCTCGACGCAATCCATGAGGTAGAACGCGGTGCCGATCACCGACTCGTCCTCGCACAGTACGTAGGGTCGGGCCACCGGAAAGCCGACGCCGTGCAGCGCCTTGATGACCTTGAATTCGCGCTCCACCGCGTGCGCGGAGGGCAGGAGCTTGCCGGGGGGCTTGCGGCGCAGCGCGTAGCGCTTCGCGCCGGCCGTGATGCGGTAGGTGGGATTGGACTGGCCGCCTTTGAACTGCTCGACCGCGAGCTCGCCGCGCCAGTCGTCGATCTTGCCGCGCAGAAACTGCGCCAGGCGGCCTGCGTCGAAGCGGTGACGTTCCTCGACCGGCTTGACGCCGATGAACTGCTCGAACATGCCGCGGAGCTTACCTTAGAAGCCCCGCGCCCAGTATCGCCGCGGCCGCGCTAGCGGCCTCTGTCGTGCTGCGCCGCGCCGTTCTCCGGCTGGGGTTTGTCGGCTTGCCGCGGACCCAGCAGGCTGCGCAGCATCGTCGTCACCAGCTCCCGGTCCACCGGCTTGGCAACGAACGCCGTCGCGCCGAGCAGGCGGCAGCGCTCCCGCGATTCATGGTTCGACATCACCGAGACCACCAGGATCGGCGTCGCCCGGTTGGCGCCCTGCTCGCGAATCAGCCGCAGCACCTCGTAGCCGCCGATGCCGGGCATCAGCAGATCGAGCAGGATCACGTCGTACGGGGTCTGCTCGGTCTGGCGCAGCGCTTCCTCGCAGGTCCCGGCGAGCGTGACACGCGCGCCGAGCTCCTGCGTCACGATGCGGCCGATCAGGAGCCGCGTCGGCTCGTGATCGTCGACGATCAGGACGTTGCGGCGGTCGGTGGCGGCGGCCATGGTCGATGGATGTTCACTTCTTCTCGAGGTACGCCGCTCCGCTCAACGACTGGCCCCCGCCTGAACTCATGCCGAAGGTGGTGATCATTCCATCGGCCTGAGAGCCCACGATGGTGCCGTGCGCGGTGCCGCTGGCGGGGCTGCTCGGGGCCCCCGTGCAGCCAGCGCAGCTGCCGCTCAGCAAGATGCCGGTCCGGCCGGTGAAGGCCGAAATCGATCCGCTGCCGCTCGCCGTCCAGTTGGTCGTGTCCACCGTTGCGTCGAGGGCATAGCTGGTGATCATTTGCGTACCGAAGTTGGCTGTCACGTCGAGCGAATTGATCGTGCCGCTCATGCCGGTGCCATTGGTCGGCGCAGGTCCACTGACGTATGAATAGCTCCCGATGACGCCTTGGTTCGTCAGTGCCGTCAGCTCCGACGCGCTCGTCTTCATGCTGCTGTCGATGACGTGCGTCGTGCCGCTCGTCGCCTGGCCGTCGACCGTCGCCACGCCGCCTTCCCAGGTAAACCAGTTCACGCCGAAGGGGGCATTGGTAACCTCGTTCGTCTTCAGCGCGCCGTTGTCCTCGAGCGCTACGCCATTGCCCGATCCGCCGAAGCTGGCACCCCCCGATGCGAGCGTCCAGCCGGCCAATGGCCCGTTGCCAGAGCCGGGCGTGACTCGCGGCCCGCGCGTGCGAACGAGCCGAACGCCGTTGTCCACCGGTTGCTCTACGTGGTCGAGCTTTGCCACCGCGGGTACCGGCCTCGTGGCCGGGCGCGCTCGCGGCGCGATCGAGCGGTTGAAGAAGCCGGGCACCGTGGGCAGGATCTGAGGCACCTCGCCCGCGCTCGCCACATAGCCGACCTGGTTAGGCTGGATCTCGACCTCGCCTGCGCCCGTCCGGATGAACGTGATGCCCGTGTTGACCTTGTTGTAGGCGCCGGGCTTGGCGTCCTCGCCCCCCACGGGACCCGTGGCCGGGAAGTAATACGACTCGTGATCCGTGCCGCGCACGCCCATGTGGGCGATCGGCGTCTCGATCATGTAGCTGTTCTTGTGGGTGCGGCCGATGGCGCCGGTCACCGCGCGGAAGCCGCCGCGCTCGAGGCGGTAGCGCACCTTCTCCATGCCGTCTTCCCGACCGGCGTAGTGGAATTCGGCCACCGTCAGCCGGGATTCCGGCTGCACGACGACGATCGCGCCGTCGCCCATTTTCAATTGCGCCAGGGCCCCGTTCGCGGTCGCGAGCGTGTCGCCCACGCTCACCGGCACGCCTTTACGCGCCATGCGCTCGGCACCGTCCGGGCGCACGAGCTTCACGTCGCCGGCGACGAACTGGACGACGCCGGCAGTCTGGCTGTAGGCACTGCCGGCGCCCGCGGTTCCGACCACCAAGCCCAGCATGACGAGACTCTTTCGCATAGGAAACTCCCCTTTCCAGCTGAATTCCAGATGACCCATGCATCATGCAGCAACTATCGGGCCGACGCCATGGCACCCCCCCGCTTTGACAGATCCTGACCGAAGGCCTAGTCGAACTGACGCCTGAGCATCAAGTACCAGTCCGTGCGTCGATACTCGTAGATGGGAATGTTCGAATCCTGCACGGAGCGCCATACCCCCAGCCGCGCCTCGAGCTTGCGTGCCAGCTCATAGCGCAAAAAGCCCTCCAAGTCCGTACGTCTGTCCGCGCGCACCGCCAGAAAGGCGGAGTCGAAGCCGTCGTAATGTGAATTTTGCCCGCTGACGATGGCCGCGAGCTTCAGTCTCGGCGCAAGCACGGACTCCCAGGCCAGCCGGGCCCCCAAGCCGCGGCGATCGCCGGAGGGGTTGCCCCCACGGTCCCTGTCCCCACCTGCCAATAGCGTGACACTGAACGTCGATTTCTCGTCAGGCCGTGCAACCCAGCCGGCTCCGAAGGTCACAAAGTCCGCGTCGAAAATCTTCAATTCTTCGGGCGGATGGCGGTAACTGCCCAGGTGCGCAAACCCAAACATCGCTCCAGGTGTACCCGCGGCCGCCGAAATTTCGGTGACATCGACGCTCAACGCGCTCACCTCCCGACTGGTGCTTCCGCCTAGCGTATTGCGCACCGCCTGAAGCTGCGCGCGCGTTACGTGGCGCTCTCCAGCCCACGCGAGGCCTGCGCTCGCCACCGCGCCGCCCACATTGAAGTCGGATTCGTGCGCATTGGCCCGGCCCAGAATCTCGGCGCCGCCGATGAGCGAAGTGCGAGCCGAAAGCGGCATCGCCGCTTCCACGCCCGCGCCCACGCTGGCAAAGCTGTCGTCCTTGCGCACATTCTGGTCGGCAAGCTGCAGCACCGCCAGCAGGCCCGGTACGAAGATCTGGCCCTGCCCCGGCGCTTGATTGACGTTGGAGCTGGTGCCGGCGGACAGGCTCAAGTAGCCGCGCGCGACGGGGCCCCGCTTGCGCTCGGCCCGCGCCTGGGCGAGGAAAGCGAGCAGCTGTGTGCGCAGCGCCGATGGTGGATCGAGCGCCAGCAGCGCCTCGAACGCGACTTCGGCCTGCGCGCGGTTGCCAAGCGCGAGGTACGCGCGGCCCATGTCGATGCGAGCACCGGCATGGCCCGGATCGAGCGCCACCACGCGCGAGAACGCGATCGTCGCGCGGTCCGGGCGCCCCGCATGCAGCGCTGCGCGGCCGAGCGCGTAGTCGAAGGCGATTTCGCCGATATGCGTGTCTTCTTCAGCCGAGAGCAGCGCATAGGCCTCGGCGTGCTTGCCCAGCGCCGACATCTCGGCGGCGCGCGCCAGCAAATCCTCGAGCGCGGACTGCGCTGCAGCCATGCAGGGTCCCGCTGCCAGCAAGGCGGCAAGCAGGAACGTGACGACTTGTCTGGCGCGACGGCGCATCGACTTTGTTGACCTCGGTGCCATGGGGCAGCGTATGCCACCACGCCCCTGCCTGGGCGCACGGCCGCTCTGAGGATTTGTCCTAGAATTCTCTCCCATTATGTCCTGGATGGACACCGTGCGTTCGAACTCGGCTCGACCCTGGCTGCGCGCGCTGGTGGTCGCCGCCGGCGGCTTGGTCCTGGCGGGGCTGTTCTCCTACACGACCGTCTATCCGCGTCTCGCCTGGTGGCTGGACGATGCATTGCAGCGCCATCTCGCGGTGGCGCTGCCGATGGACCAGGTGGTGGTGATCGACGTTGATGAGGCGTCGATGCAGCGGCTGCAGTCGCGGCTCGGTTCGTGGCCCTACGCGCGGGACGTGTATGCCGAGGCGCATCGCTTCCTCGTCGGGAGCGGCGCGCGCGCGGTGGCCTACGACATACTGTTTGCCGAGGAACGCGACGGCGACGACGCTTTCGGCGCCGCGCTGGATCGGCGAGGCGTCCTTCCCGCGGCGGCACTGCCCTATCCGTACGAGAGGCCCTCCCAGTACCACTCCCGGCTTTCCCGCCTGGCGCTCGCCGACGCCCGCTCGCACCCCGAAATCGCCGCACTCGCGCACCCCTGGCCGGACCTGACGCTGCCGCTGGAGACGCTCACGAGGGCATCGCAATCGCGCGTTGGCGTTTTCAGCACCATCACCGACGATGACGGCGTGGTGCGCCGTCTCGCGCCGCTGCACGTTGCGTACGGCCAGGTGCTCGCCGGCTTTCCCGTGGCGGCACTGCTCGCGGCGCAACCCGCGCAGGCGCTGCGTGTCGACGCACGTGAGCTGCGCCTGGGCGAGCACGCCTGGCCCATGGCGAAGGACGGGAGCATCGCGGTACGCTTGCCCGCCAATTACAGGGATCTGACGGTCCTGCCGTTTCACCAGGTGGTGGATGCAGCCGAAAAAGCCCCGGGCAATGCGCACATCGCCGATATCGTGCGGGACCGCATCGTCTTCGTCGGCAGCACGAGCACCGTGCTCGGCGACTTCGTGCAAACGCCCGTCGGCAGGCTTGCCGGACTGAAAGTGAATGCGCTCATTGTCGAAAGCCTGCATGCAGGACAGGTGCTCAGCCCGCCGCGGCAGTGGCTGGACATCACGCTCGCGCTTCTCGCCCTCGCGCTCCCTGCCGGCCTGGCGTGGCGCGGCACGGCCGCGCAGCCGCGCACGTTCCTCATCGGGCTCGCCGCGGGCGGCGCGCTGCTCGTCGGCGCCGGCATCGGCACGGCGGCCGCGGGCCAGCAATCGCACTGGGTGTTCGCGGCGGCGACGGGCCTCGCCGCCTTCGGTTTCGCGCTCGCCGTCTGGCTGTTCGCGCTCTACCAGGAGAAGCAGCGCCTGTACTACGAGAACACCGCGGTCCAGGAAGCCAACCGGCTGAAGACCGAGTTCCTCAACCACATGACGCACGAGCTGCGCACGCCGATCACGGCGATCATGGGGTTCAACAAGTTCAACCTGTACGGCGACGAAATCGGCCGCGAACAGCGCCTGCGCCACAGCGCCATCATCGCGCGCAACTGCGAGCACCTGCTGGCGCTGGTCAACAACAACCTCGACCTGGCGCGCATGGAGGCCGGGCAGCTCAAGTTCGAGCGCACGGCGCACCAAGCGCGCGCGCTGCTCGACGATGTAGTCACCACGCTGCGCGTCATGGCGCACGACAAGGGGCTCGCGCTCGACCTGCAAGTGGCCCAGGGCATGCCGCAGACCTTGTCGCTCGACGCTTTTCGCGTGCGGCAGGTGCTGATCAATCTCCTGGGCAACGCGATCAAGTTCACGGCGCAAGGCAAGGTCACGCTGGCGGCAAGCTGGGAAGCGGGCGAGCTGCGCTGCGAGGTGCGCGATACCGGACCGGGCATTCCGGCCGACAGCCTCGAGCGGATCTTCGTCCCGTTCCAGCGCGCCCCCGGCGTGACGGCGGCCGGCACCGGGCTCGGGCTCTCCATCACGCGCAAGCTGGTCGAGCTGATGGGCGGCGCAATCAGCGCGCGCTCGCAGGTTGGCCAGGGCTCGGTGTTCGAGGTACGCATCCCCGCGCCCGAGGCAACGCTGCCGGCGGGCGCGCCCGCGAGCACGACGGCCAGCGCGCCGGTGAGCGCGCCGGCGCCGGCGAAGCTCTCGGGACGCGTGCTGCTCGCCGACGACAACCCCGATCTGCGCGAGCTCGTGCAGGCCCAGCTCGGCGAGCTGGGTTTTTCCTGCAAGGCCGTCGGCGACGGCCTCGAGGCGATCGAGGAGGCGCTTGCCGAACCGTACACGGTAGTACTGCTCGACATGGACATGCCCTTCATGGACGGCTACGAAACGGTGCACGTGCTGCGTCAGCGCGGCTATGCCGGACCCGTCATCGGCTTCACCGCGCACCAGGGAGGCTCGCCGGTCGAGCGCGCGCTCATCGAGGGCTGCGACGACGTGATCAGCAAGCCGGCGTCCATCGAGCGCCTGCGCGAAACGCTGGCGCCTCTGGCCGAAGGGGCGCCGCACCCGAAGCCCGCGGACCGGGGCGATGCGATCCACGTGAAGGTGGACGAGCGCCTGCGGACCCTCACGGCACGGTTTCTGAGCAACTGCGGCCGCGACCTGGCGCGCTTGCGCTCCGCCCTCGACGGCGGCGACCTGTCCGCCGCACGCGCCATCGGGCATTCGCTGCGCGGCACGGGCGGCAGCTACGGCTTCGACGAGATCACGCGCATCGGGCGCGCCATCGAGGAGAACTCGATGCGCGGCGATGCCAAGAGCGTCGGCGGCCTCGTGGCACAGCTCGAGGACTACCTGTCGCGCGTGCAGCCGGAGTTTCATTGAACGTGTTCCACGATCTGTCCACCCTGGAGGAACCATGAAGAACGGGTTTTCGGTAAGCCACCGCGCGCGCTCGAAGTTCTTGAAGCGCGGCCTGCGCAACTACTTCGAGTACCGCGACCTCGGCATCGCGCGCGCCACGCGCGGCAAGGTGGTGGCGCACGTGATCCGCGCGCGCCCGGGCAGGGCGCCGCACGGCCAGTGGCACCGCCATGACACCGACGTGCAGTTCGTCTACGTGCTGAAGGGCTCGGCGGTGTTCGAGTACGAGGGCGTGGGCAAGGTGAAGATGAAGGCCGGCAGCTGCTTCTACCAGCCGCCGGGCATCCGCCACCGCGAGATCAGCCATTCGCGTGACCTGCAGATGATCGAAGTCGTAGCGCCGGCCCGCTTCAGGACCGTGTCGATGGAGAAACCTGCAGCCAGAAAGTCACGGGGCCGTCGTTCACGAGGCTGACCTGCATGTCGGCACCGAAGCGGCCGCTCGCCACCTCGGCGTGCCGCTCGCGGCAGGCCTGCACGAAGCGCTCGAACAACCGCCGGCCTTCCTCCGGCGCCGCGGCCGTGGAGAAGCCCGGGCGCGTGCCGCTCCTCGTGTCCGCGGCGAGCGTGAACTGCGGCACCACGAGCAGCCCGCCCGCGATGTCGGCGAGCGAGCGGTTCATCCGGCCTTCGGCGTCGGCAAAGATGCGGTAGCCGAGCACGCGCTGCGCGAGGCGCTCGGCCTCGCGCTCCGTGTCGGCGCGCTCCACGCCCACCAGCGCCAGCACGCCGCGGCCAATGGCGCCGAGATCCTCCCCGCCGGCGGCGACGCGGGCCTCGGCGACGCGCTGCACGAGCGCGATCAAGCGATGATGTCGGGTATCAGCTGATCGCGCAGACGCGCGATCAGGTCCTTCAGCAGGAGCTTCTTCTTCTTCAGGCGCCGCAGCTGCAGCTGGTCCTGCGCGGGGTCGTGGGCCAGCCGGGCGATGATGTCGTCGAGATCGTGATGCTCGGTCTCCAACGCGAGGATGCGCGCCTCGATCTGCGCGCGCTCCTCCGCCGTGAGCGACTGGTTGCTCAAGACGCGCGCCCCGCCTGCCGTCGGCGCCGCAGCAACACAATTAATTGCGCAAGCCCTCGGCAGGTCGTGAAAAAGTTCACCGCATCCATGGGCGTGTGTTGCCCATCCTAGCGCCTCCGCGCTTGAGCGCATAGGGGGACCGGACCAGCATGCGGCGCAACGATCACGACGTCACCGACCGCGTCCGCACCACCGACGCCGCGGCCGTGAGCGCGGAGGTCCTGCACCTCTACCATGGCCTGTACCCGCGCGCCGCGGGCGGTCCGATCCGCCGCGCCTTCGAGCATGTCCTGCGCCTGTACCGCGGCCGCCATCCGGACTTTCACGGCTGCGACACGCAGTTCCACGACACGCAGCACATGCTCGAAGTCACCCTCGCCATGGCGCGCCTCATGGACGGGTACGAGCGCGGCCGCGCGGGACGCCCGCGCCTGTCCCCGACCCTGTACAGCGTCGGCGTCATTGGCGCACTGTTCCACGACGCCGGCTACCTGCGCCGGCGCAGCGATCGCCGCCACGGCCATGGCGCCGAGTACACGCTCATGCACGTGGGCCGCAGCGCGCAGTTGCTGCGCCAGTACCTGCGCGGCGCCGGCCTCGCGCGCTACGCGCCCGCCGCCGCGGCCATGGTGCATTACACCGGCCACGAGCGCCCCGCGGAGGAAATCCGCATCGACGGTGTCCTGCCGCGACGCATCGGGCAGATGCTCGGCACGGCCGACCTGATCGCGCAGATGTCGGACCGCTGCTACCTGGAAAAGCGCCGCGACCGGCTGTATGCGGAGCTCGTCGCCGGCGGCGTCGCGGGGCGGCTGTTCCGCTCCGCAAGCGAGCTCGTGCGCCGCACGCACGCCTTCCATCTCGGCGCCGTCCGCCGCCTCGACCTGCAGCTGGCGCGCGCGTACGAATACGCCGAGCGCCACTTCGGCGGACAGAACCTGTACCTCGAAGCCATGCAGAAGAACGCTCGCCACGCGCTGCTCCTGGCGAGCGCCGGCGAGGACGGCCTCCTGCGGCGCGCGCCGCCGGCGCTGGAGGCTCAGTAGCTGGGCTTGCGCCGGAAGTACTCCGGGCGGTCGATGGAGCGCACGCGCAGATCCTTCACTTCCAGCCCTTGCAGCAAGCGCAGCGGCACCTCGACGCCGGCCGCGCCGCGCGCCCACACCTTGCGGTAGAAATCGGCGAGCGAGGCCACCTCCTCGCCGCCGACGCCGATGACGATGTCGCCGCTCGACACGCCGGCGCGCTCGGCCGGGCCTTCGCGCGCCACGCGCGCGACGAACAGGCGCCCGCGCAGCTCCTCGGCGTAGACGCCGAGCCAGGGGCGCCGCGGCCCGGGCGCGCGCCCGTGCGCGATCAAGTCATCGAGGATGGGCTTCAGGAGGTCGATGGGCACGAACAGGTTTCCGGGCGACGGCGTGCCCGCGCCGCCCGCGTCGGGCACGATGAGAGAGCCCACGCCGAGCAGCTCGCCGCGCGCGCTGATCAGCGCCGCGCCCGACCAATTGTGCACCGGTGGATAGGTGAAGATGGCGGCGTCGAGCAGGTATTCCCAGCTGCCCGAGAACGGCCGCCGCGACACGACGGTGACGAGGTTCAGCGCCTCGCCCCCGCCATGGCCGACCACCATCGCCGCATCGCGCTCGGCGAGCGCGGTGGAATCGCCGAGCGGCAGCGGCTTGCCCGAGAGCGGCGCCACGAGCTTCAGCAGGCCGAATCCGGTGGCGTGATCGTACGCGGCGAGCGTCGCCGGTACCGACATGCCGTCGCCGGCGGTCACCTCGATGGCTTCGGCCTCGATCACGAGGTAGCCGATGGTGAGCACGTAGCCTGCGCGCACCAGGACGCCGGAGCCCTCGCGCCGCGCGCCGAGCGTCGGCGCGGTGCGGGCGTCGGGCAGGATGCGCGATTGCACGCGCACCACGGCCGAGAGCGTGGCCTCGGCGTCGGCGGCGGACTTGTCTTGGGGCAGCGCCGGGCCTGCGGCGCAGGCGAGCGCGAGCAGAAGAACGCGGGAGACGGCGGACATCGGGCACCTCCGACGCGCGGATGCGCGCACGCCTATTTTAGTCTCGCGCGGAGCGCTGCCACCCGCGCCCGGTTCACGCCGTAGTCGCGCCGCCCCAGGCGCGAGGCCGAGCGTACGTGCAGCACCCCGGCTTGCGCGTCGTGGGTGAGCTCCAGGTCATCGACGTAGCCCATCAGCCGCGAGCGGAACTCGGCGTGCAGGTAGTTGCCCTCCGCGCGCACCACGCGCGCGCGTTGCATCGATTCGACGGCCCGCCGCGCCGCCGCGATTGCCTCGGCCGCAGCGCCCTTTACCTGAATCGGCGCCACATAACGCTGCGCATCCCCCGGGTCGGCCTGGCTGGAGACGCAGTTCAGGCGCCGGCCGCAGCCCGCGAGCCTGCCGTCCTGCACGCCGAGGTTGTCCGGACGCTTGCCCGAGAACATATCCAGGGGCCGATGCTAACATCGGCGCAAGATCCGCTCACGGGGAGAAACGCATGGAAATTTCCGCGCAACAGCTCGCCGAACTGCTCATCGGCATCGCCCGCGCCCAGCATACGATCATCCAGGGCGTGGAAAGCGCCATGGCCGGCACCAGGACGCAGCACATCCTGCCGATGCTGCAGAACGCAGCGCACCTGCGCGACCATCCGGAGCCCACGCTCATCGACCTGCCGGTGCGCGTGCTGCTCACCACGCAGGGCCGCGTGCCGCCCGATCCGGCCGTGGTGGCGCGCGACCTGGAGCGCCTGCTGGCCGGCGCGCCCGCGGCCTAGAAATCCTGCGGCGGGGGCGGGAAGACGGGCTTGCGCTTTTCGCGGTGCGAGGCGGCACCCTCGCGCACCTCGGGTCCGGTGAAGCCCAGCATCTCCAGCGCCATCGACGTATCGAACGTGGGGCCCGCCATGCGCAGCCAGTTGTTCAGGCTGTACTTGGTCCACCGCAGCGCCGTCTGCGCGCCGGCGGCAAGCTTTCTCGCCACCTCCAGCGCCTTTGCCTGCAGCTCGGCTTCCTCGCACGTCAGCGACACGAGGCCGATGCGCTCGGCCTCCTCGCCCGAGACCTGCTCGCAGGTCAGCAGGTAGTACTTCGCCTTCGCCATGCCGCAAAGCAGCGGCCACACGATCGCCGCGTGATCGCCCGCGGCGACCCCGAGGCGCGTGTGACCGTCGATGATGCGCGCATTCTTCGCCGCGATGGAGATGTCGGCGAGCAGTCCCGCCACCAGTCCTGCGCCCACCGCGGGACCGTGCATCGCCGAAACCACGATCTTGGAGCAGTTGATGACGTTGTAGACGAGATCGCGCGCCTCGCGCCAGACGCGCGCGCGCGTATCGAAGTCCTTGATGATGTCTTCGATGAGGCCGAAATCCCCGCCCGCGGAGAAGCCCTTGCCCGCGCCGCGCAGAATGGCGACGCGCACCTCCGGGTCGCGGTCGACGTCGCGCCAGATCTCGGCGAGCTCGGCGTGCATGCGGTGCCCGGCGGTGGAGAGCCTGCCGCTGCCTTCCTCGCCCATCACGATCTCGAGGATGCCCGGCTCGACGAGGCGGATCTTGAGGTCCCGGTACTTGGAGTAGTCCATGCATGGCATTCTACAATCCGGCTCATGCGCACCCCCCAGCACGTCGCCGCAAAGGCCCTGCAAGCATGGCGCTGACGTTCGCCGACGTCGCCGCGGCCCACGAGCGCATCAAGGCGGCGGCGAAGCGCACGCCCGTGCTCACCTCGGCGACCATCGACGCGCTCACCGGCGCGCGCGTGCACTTCAAGTGCGAGAACTTCCAGAGGATGGGCGCCTTCAAGTTCCGCGGCGCCTATAACGCGCTGTCGCAGCTGGCTCCCGAACAGAAGCGCAAGGGCGTGGTGGCATTCTCTTCCGGCAACCACGCGCAGGCGGTGGCGCTTTCGGGAAGACTGCTCGGGGTGCCGGCGACCATCGTCATGCCGACTGATGCGCCGAAGGTGAAGCTCGAGGCCACGCGCGGTTATGGCGCCGAAGTCGTGCTGTACGACGCGCACAACGAGGACCGGCAGAGAATCGCCGAGCGCCTGTCGGCGGAGCGCGGCATGACGCTCATTCCGCCCTTCGACCATCCGCACATCGCAGCGGGACAGGGCACGGCGGCGAAGGAGCTGATCGAGGATGCGGGGCCGCTCGATCTGCTGCTGGTGCCGTGCGGCGGCGGCGGGCTGCTCTCGGGCTGCGCGGTCGCGGCGAAGCACCTGTCGCCTGCGTGCCGCGTGATCGGCGTGGAGCCGGCGGCGGGCGACGACGGCGCGAGGTCGTTCAAGGCAAAGGTGCTGCAAGTCATCAGGACGCCCGACACCATTGCCGATGGCGCGCGCACCGCCTCGCTCGGACCGCAGGTGACGTTCCCGGCGATCCTTCAGTTCGTGGACGACTTCCTCACGGTGACCGACGAGGAGCTGCTCAAGTCGATGTTCTTTCTCTGGGAACGGATGAAGATCGTGGTCGAGCCCACCGGCGCGCTGGCGGCGTGCGCGCTCCTGGAAAGGAAGCTCGACGCGAAGGGCAGGAAGGTCGGCGTGGTGATCTCGGGCGGCAACGTCGATTTCGCGTGGGCCGCCCGGCAACTGGCGCGCTAGCCGCGGCGGCGCATGAATCTGCCTTCTGCGACGCGCGCGCGAACCCTGATCTTCGCGCTGCTTGCCGGGATCGCGCCGGCGGCGCTGGCGCAGGGCGAGGCGGGCGTCGATGTGCTTCCCTCGCTCGCGGCGCTGGAGGCGGCCGGCGCGATCATCGGCGAGATCCACGTCAAGCCGCTCGACATCTTCGATCTCGACGATCCCGAGGAGAACAACTGGCTGTTCCGCGCCGCCAACCGGCTGCACATCCAGACCCAACCCGGCACCCTCCGCCGCCAGCTCCTGTTCTCGACCGGCGAGCGGCTGTCGGTGCGCGTGATCGAGGAGACCGAGCGCCTGCTGCGCGCCACAGCTTACCTGTACGACGTCGACATACGGCCAGTCGCATGGCGCGACGGCGTCGTCGACCTGGAGGTGCGCACGCGCGACACCTGGACGCTGCAGCCCGGCGCCAAGGTCACCTACACCGGCGGCACCACGCGCGGCGGCGTCAGCCTGCGCGATCAAAACCTGCTCGGCACCGGGACGAGCCTCGGCATTGCGTGGCACAGCACCTCCGCCGTCAGCACTGCCGGGGGCTCGCGCCGCAGCGTCGATCTGGACATCCACTATCCCTTTGCCTTTGACGACCGCACCAGCGTCGCCTACGGCCATTCGAGCTTCGATGAGGGTTCCACGCGCTTCCTGAGTCTCGATCGTCCCTTCTATGCGCTCGACGCCCGCTGGGCGGCGGGCGCCGCGGTATCCCGGGACGATCGGGTGGTATCGAGCTACGCCGACGGCGTGGTCGCGGCGCACTTCCGGCAGCGTCGCGACAGCGCCCATGCGCTGCTCGGCGGCTCCCAGGGACTGGTCCGCGGCTGGGCGCATCGCTTGAGCGGCGGCCTGCGCTACCAGGACGAGGCGTACCAGGTGGAACCCGGCCTTGCCGGCCCGGTGCAACTACCCGCCGACCGCACCCTGGTCGTGCCCTTCCTGCGCTACGAGGCGTTGCAGGAAGAGTTCCGCAAGGTAACGAACTTCGACCAGATCGGCCGCCCCGAGTACCTGCTGCTCGGCTGGCACGCGTGGCTGGAATTCGGTCGCGCGGCAAGCGCGTTCGGATCGACCCAGGAGGTGTCGCAGTACGCCTTCAGCCTGAGCAAAGGCGTACGGTTCGCCGGCGACGGCGCCCTGCTCGCGTCGGCTTCGTTCTCCGGCGAGTACGCGGGCGGCCGCACCGACCGCGAGTCGCTGAGCGCCGCGGCGCGCTTCTACCAGCGGCTCGACAGCAGCACGGTGTACTACCTGTCCCTCGCCGCCGGCGCCACGAACTATTCCGATGCCACGCAGTTCCTGTCGCTGGGCGGGGAGAACGGATTGCGCGGCTACCCGACCAATTACCAGTTGGGCGCGCGCCGGGTGCTGCTGACGGCCGAGCGGCGCTTCTACTCGGACTGGTATCCCTTCCGGCTGGTGCGCGTCGGCGGCGCGGTGTTCTTTGACCTCGGCCGGGCGTGGGGCGGGCCGTACCAGAACAGCCCGAACGCACCCTGGCTGGCCGACCTCGGCTTCGGCCTGCGCCTGCTCAGCGCGCGCTCCTCCTCCGGCACCACGGTGCACGTGGACCTCGCGTTTCCCATCGCGCGCGAGGCCGGCGTGAAGTCCGTCCAATTCTCGCTGCAGTCGAAAACCGGGTTCTAGCGCTCAACGCGCGCCGTAATAGGCGTAGCGCCGGTCCTTCTCCGCTTTCGACGCGTACATCGCCTTGTCGGCGAGCGCGATCAGCTCCTCGCTCGTCTGCGCGTCGTCCGGGTAGACGCTGATGCCGATGGAGCACGACACCTTCGCCGGCCCGCCCTCGATGGCGAGCGGCACCTGGATCATGTCGGCGACCTTCTCCGCGATCATGGCGGCGTCCTCGCCGCGGTCGAGCTCGCCCGCCAGCAGCACGAACTCGTCGCCGCCGTAGCGCGCCACCGTGTCCGAGCCGCGCACGCTGGTGCGCAGGCGGGCGGCGAGCTGCACCAGCGCCTGGTCGCCCGCGGGGTGGCCGCGCGTGTCGTTGATGACCTTGAAGTCGTCGAGATCGACGAGCATCACCGCGAGCTTCTTGCGGTTCCTCTTGGCGAGCTCCATGGCGAGCGCCAGGCGCTGCTGCATCGACAGGCGGTTCGGCAGCCCGGTGAGGGCGTCGTGCTGCGCCATGAAGCGCAGGTGCTGCTCCTGCTCCCTGAGCTGCGCCATCAGGCTCTCGCGCTCGCTCGCCTCGGCGCGCAGGCGCTCGTTGACGCTGTTCAGCTCGGCGGTGCGATCGGCGATCCTGTGCTCCAGCCCGCGCTCGCTCTCGCGCGTCGCCTCGAGCAGCAGCCGCTGCGCGGCGAGCGCCTCGGCCTCGGCGCGGGCGCGCTCGCGGCGCAGCAGGTTGATGCGGTCGCCGAGCGCGAACGACAGCAGCAGCACGTCCAGCGCGAAGCCGATGTGCAGGCCGTAGATGGTGACGAAGTTGGTCGGCACCAGCGTGAAGTTGCGCAGGGCGCCGAACGCGATGAAGACGAGGAGCGCCGCCCAGGCGAGGAGGAAATAGCGCGCCGGGCGGTAGCCGAGAACCAGCGCGCGCACCGCGGCGTAGGTTGCGACCGCCGCCGCCCCGAAGCCGAGCACCGAGATGGCGCGCAGCACGCCGCCGTAATCGAGCACCCAGCCGGTGGCCGAGAACACGGCGAGCAGCGCGCCGGCGCCGACCACCGCGCGCATGACCCTGTCGGCGCGCGGAGCGATGCGCCGCGCATCGAGGAACGTGCGCGCAAATTGCGCGCCGAACATGAGCGTGAGCGACAGCGCGAGCGCCAGCACGTGGTTCGCGGCCCATACGCTCCGCGGCCACAGGTACTGAAAGGCGAGGCCGTCGAAGCTGAGGAGATAGGTGCAGAAGGCGGCTGCGTACAGGACATAGTACAGGTAGACGCGGTCTCGCACTGCGAACAGCAGCATCAGGTTGTACAGCACGAGCGCCAGCGCCAGCCCGTAGAACAGCCCGAGAACCAGCTGCGCGTTGCGGTCGTGCTCCGCGAAGGCGCCCGGACGCCACAAGGTGAGGGGCATGGTCAGCACGCCCTGCGACACGGCGCGCACGTAGTAGATGTGCTCGCCGGCCGGCGCCGGAAAGCGGAACACGTGGTTGCGGTGGCGCACTTCGCGCGCGTCCCAGGGAAACGCGTCGCCTGCGATGTGCACCCAGTAGCGCGTCTCGCCACCGGGCTGAGCGTCGGGGACGTAGAACTCGATGCGGTCGATGCTCGGAAACGCGATCTCGAGCAGCAACTCCTCGCCCGGAGGCGCGCCGCCGGGCAACGAGAAGCGCAGCCACCAGGCCGAGCGCGTATAGCCGAAATTGAGCGGGTCGGCTTTCGCCGGCGCGAAGCGCGCGGCATGCGCCGGCTTGCGCACGTCTTCGAGCTCGAGGCCGCCCCCGGCATCTTCGAGCGCCGCCACGTGCATGCCGAGCGAGACGTGCCCCTCGGCGCCGGGCAGGGGCGCCTGCGCCTGCGCGGACGCGAAGATAAGAACAGCCAGCAGGGCGAGCGCACGCGTCATGGAGAGTGCTGAATCATAGTGCAGCACCGGCCCTGCGTTAAGATGCACGCCTTCATGCGCGTGATCCAGATCGAGAAGCCCGGCGGTCCCGAGGTGTTGCGTCCCGCCGAGCGCCCGCGTCCCGAGCCGAAGTCGCACGAGATCCTGGTCAAGGTCGCCGCCGCGGGCGTGAACCGCCCCGACGTCCTGCAGCGACTCGGGCTCTATCCGGTGCCGCCCGATGCCTCCGACCTGCCCGGGCTCGAGATCGCCGGCGAGGTCGCCGCCTGCGGCGCCGCGGTGACGATGTGGAAGCCGGGCGACAAGGTATGCGCGCTCACGCAAGGCGGCGGCTATGCCGAGTACTGCGTCACTCCCGAAGTGCAGGCGCTGCCGGTGCCGAAGGGCCTGTCGATGACTGAAGCGGCCTCGCTGCCGGAAACCTTCTTCACCGTCTGGTCGAACGTCTACGACCGCGGCCGGCTCGCGCCCGGGGAATCGCTCCTCGTGCAGGGGGGCACCTCGGGCATCGGCGTCACCGCGATCCAGATGGCGGCGGCGACCGGCAACCGCGTCTTCGCCACCGCCGGCTCGGACGAGAAATGCGCCGCCTGTGTGAAGCTCGGCGCCGCGCAGGCTTTCAACTACAAGACGCAGGACTTCGCCGCCGGCGTCAGGTCAGCGACCGGCGGCAAGGGCGTCGACGTGATCCTCGACATGGCGGCGGGCGATTTCGTGCCGCTCGAGCTGAAATGCCTGGCCGACGAGGGACGGCTCGTGTTCATCGCCTTTCTGCGCGGCCCGAAAACCGAGCTCGACGTGAACGAGCTGATGCGGCGGCGCCTCACGCTGACGGGCTCGACGCTGCGCCCGCGGCCGGTGGCCTTCAAGGGCGCGATCGCCGCGCGCCTGCGCGAGCGCATCTGGCCCCTGATCGAGGCCGGAAAGATCAAGCCGGTGATCTACGAGACCTTCGCGCTCGCCGCGGCCGCCGAGGCGCACCGGCTGATGGAAACGAACGCGCACATCGGCAAGCTGGTCCTCACGCTCTGACATGCGGCGCGCGAGCGACGCGCTCCTGGTCGTGGACCTGCAGAACGACTTCCTGCCGGGGGGCGCGCTCGCCGTGGCGCGCGGCGACGAGATCCTGCCGCTCGTCAACCGCATCGGCGCGCAATTCGCCGTGGTCGTGCTCACGCAGGACTGGCATCCCGCGGGCCACGCTTCGTTCGCCTCCAGCCATCCCGGCAAGCGGCCCTTCCAGAGGATTCGGCTGCCTTACGGCGAGCAGATCCTGTGGCCGGATCACTGCGTGCAGGGCTCGGCCGGCGCCGCGTTCGCCGCCGGGCTCGACCTCCCGCATGCCCAAGCCGTCATCCGCAAGGGCCACCACCGCAAGGTGGACAGCTATTCGGCCTTCCTCGAAGCCGACCGCAGGACGAAGACCGGGCTCGACGGTTATCTGAAGTCGCGCGGCGTGAAGCGGGTGTTCTGCGTCGGGCTCGCCACCGATTTCTGCGTCGCGTGGACCGCGCTCGATGCGCGTCGCTTCGGTCTGCAGGCCGCGGTGATCGAGGACGCCTGCCGCGCGCTCGACACCGACGGCTCGCTGCAGGCCGCCTGGAAGGCGATGCAGAAGGCGCGCGTCAGGCGACTTTCTTCCGCGGCGCTGCTGTAGCCTCCTCGCCCGCCGCCTCGCGCTTCAGCCACGCGACGAAGTCGGCCACCTCCGGTCGGCCTGCCGCGTGCCGCGATACGATGGCGTAGTACGCGCGCGCCGGATCGGCCGTGCGCTTGAACGGCGCCGCCAGCTCGCCCGCCTCGAGCGCATCTTTCAGCAGCGGGCTGCGCCCCAGCGCGACGCCGTGCCCGGCGATCGCCGCGGCGATGATCTGCTCGTAGCCCGAGAAGGAGAGCCGCCCCGCGGGCTTGAGCTCCGCCAGGCGCTCCACCTCCAGCCAGGTGCGCCAGTGCAGCCACGGATGGCGCGCGTCCGGGTCGTCGTACTGCAGCAGCACGTGGTGGCGCAAGTCGGCCGGCTCCTTGAGCGGGCGGCGCGGATCCCGCAGCAGCTTCGGGCTGCACACCGGGAACACGCGCTCGCCGAACAGGCGCCGCGCGTTCGGCCCCGCGAGACTCGCCGGCCCATGGCGGATGGCGACGTCCAGGCCGTCGCGCTCCAGGTCCTGTACTCGCGTGGCGGCCGAAATGCGCACGTCCACGCCGGGATGGTCGCGCGTGAAGCCGGCAAGCCGCGGAATGAGCCATAGCGCGGCAAAGGAATGCGTGGTGGTGACCGACAGGGTGCCGCGCCCGGACTGCGCGCGCAGCCGGTCGGTTGCGGCGCGCATCGTCGCGAGAACCTGCGCCGCCGCCGGGTAGAACTGCTGGCCCGCGTCGGTCAGCGCCAGCGCGCGGTGGCGCCGCTCGAAGAGCTTCGTGCCGAGCTGGCTTTCCAGCTCCTGCATCTGCCGGCTGACGGCCGACTGCGTGAGGTGCAGCTCCTCGCCGGCGCGCGTGAACGAGAGCAGCCGCGCCGCCGCCTCGAAGCCCCGCAGCAGGTCCAGCGAGGGCAATCTAGCATTCCCGCTAGTCATGCATACCCTGACTTTTTATCGTTTGAGACGTCCGCACACAGGATGCACCATGCGCATGTCAAACACAAGGAGGTGCCACATGAAGCTCGAACTCGAACCCGGCGGCGCCCTGCGGCTCGCCCGCGGGCAGACGCTGAAGGTGATGGACGCCCTGGGCAGCACGATCTGCTGCAACGAGGGCGCGGTGTGGATCACGGAGGAAAACGTCCCCGAGGACGTGGTCCTCGAGGCCGGCCACTGCTACCGGCTGAGCCGCAAGGGGCTTGCCCTTGTGCACGCCTTCGGCGACGCCTCGGTGGCGCTCGCCTGAACGCGGAACAGGAGACCGACATGGACCATTGGGATATCGCCGCGATGCGCGCTGCCGCCAGCCGCGAGCGCTCGCAAGCCGTTCACGCCCTGCTCGCCCGGTTATCGGCCTGGCTGCGAAGCGCGCCTACAATACGCGCACCGCGGGCCAAGGAGCGCGAATGTTTAGGGACGGGCTACTGAAGGGCAAGAACATCCTCATCACGGGCGGCGGCACCGGCCTCGGCAAGGAGATCGCCGCCCAGTACCTCGCGCTCGGCGCCGGCCTGTGGATCGCGGGCCGGCGCGCGGGCGTGCTCGAGCAAACCGCCCAGGAGCTGACCGCGAAGCTCGGCGGCAGCGTGCGCACGCACGCCGTGGACATCCGCGACTACGCCGCGGTCGACGCGATGATCCAGCACATCTGGGACGATTCCGGCCCGCTCACCGGCCTCGTCAACAACGCCGCCGGCAACTTCATCAGCCCGACCAAGGATCTGACGCCGAACGGCTTCAACGCGATCGCCAACACCGTGTTTCACGGCAGCTTCTACGTCACGCACGCGGTGGGGAAACGCTGGATCGCGGGCGGGCACAAGGGGTCGGTGGTATCGATCCTCGTCACGTGGGTGTGGACCGGCTCGCCCTATGTCGTGCCCTCGGCGATGTCGAAGGCGGGGCTGCATATCATGACGAAATCGCTTGCCGTGGAATGGGGCAGGCACGGCATCCGGCTGAACGCCATCGCCCCCGGCCCCTTCCCCACCGAGGGCGCCACCAAGCGCCTGCGCCCCGGGTCGAGCTTCGGCGAGTCGACCAAGGTGAATCCCATGCGCCGCGTCGGCGAGATGTCCGAGCTGCAGAACCTCGCCACGTTCCTCATGGCCGACGGCTGCGAGTGGCTGACGGGCGAGACGATCGCCCTCGACGGCGCGGGCTACCTCGCCACCGGCGCCTACTTCACCGAGCTCGACAAGATGAGCGACGCCGACTGGCAGAAGGCGCGCGAGATGATCAAGGCGCAGAACGACAAGGACCGCGCCGGCCGGAGCACCTGAGCGCGCATGGCGGACAAGCTCGTCCCCCGGCCGGCCGCGACGCTGCTCCTGCTGCGCGACGGCAGCCTCGGACCCGAGGCGTTGCTCCTGCAGCGCACCCACAGCGCGGCGTTTCTCGGCGGGGCGCACGTGTTTCCGGGCGGCGCGCTCGACAGGGCCGATCGCGAGCCGCGCGTGCTGCGCCGCGTCGCCGGACTCGGCGACGCCGAGGCGAGCGCGCGCCTCGGCATGGACGCGGGCGGCCTCGCCTTTTGGGTAGCGGCGATCCGCGAATGTTTCGAGGAGGCGGGAATCCTCCTCGCCGAGGGCGAGGACGGCCGCCCGGTGGACGCGGCGCGCGCCGCCGGGCTCGCCGCCTACCGCGCTCTGCTGCATGCCGGCAAGCTCGGCTTTCACGAGTTCCTGGAGAAGGAGCGGCTGCTGCTGCGCGGCGGCGAACTCGCCTATTTCGGCCACTGGGTCACCGCGCCGGGACGCGCGCGCCGCTTCGACACGCGCTTCTTCCTCGCCCTCGCGCCCGCGGCGCAGGCCGGCGCCCACGACGGCACCGAGCTCGTGGCGAGCGAGTGGCTGCGCCCGCTCGACGCGATCGAGCGCGAGGCGCGCGGCGAGATCCAGCTCGTCTTCGCCACCAAGAACACGCTCGCCGATCTGGTGCGCTTCGCGCGCGCCAAGGACGCGCTCGAGCATGCGCGCGAGGCCGAAGTCGAGACCAACCGCGCCTGCTGGGCGCTCGGCCCGGACGGGGCGGCGGCCCTGTTTCGCCGCCGCGACCCGCAGTACTTCGAGATCCACTGGTGCGATCCGGAGGAAACCGGTGAGACTAGCGTCGCGCTCGCGCCCGGCGTCGCCAAGCGGCTCGATCCGTTCGTGACGCGCATCATCGCGCCCAACCCCGGCATGATGACCGGGCCCGGCACCAACACCTACCTGGTGGGCGAGGCGGAGCTCGCGGTCATCGACCCCGGCCCGGCGATCGACGAGCACATCGCCGCGGTGCTTGCCGCGGGCGCGGGCCGCATCCGCTGGATCCTGTGCACGCACACGCACATGGACCATTCGCCCGCCGCCGCCGCCCTCAAGGCCGCCACCGGCGCCGTGGTCATCGGGCGTCCCGCGCCGCAGCGCGCGGGACAGGATCTCGCCTTCGCGCCCGACCGCGTGATGGGGCACGGCGACCGCTTCATGTTCGGCGGCCTCTCGCTGCGCGCGCTGCACACGCCCGGGCACGCGTCGAACCACCTGTGCTACCTGCTCGAGAACACGAGGATGCTGTTCACGGGCGATCACGTCATGCAGGGCTCTACGGTGGTGATCAATCCGCCCGACGGCGACATGCGCGCCTATCTCGATTCGCTCGAGCTCCTGCTCGGCGAAGACATCCTGATCCTCGCGCCGGGCCACGGCTACCTGATCGGCGAGCCGCACCGCGAGGCGCGACGCCTGATCCGGCATCGCCTGGCGCGCGAGCAGAAAGTGGTGTGGGCGCTGCAGCGCCTCGCCGCGCCCACCGCGGAGGAGCTGGTGCGCGAGGTGTACGACGACGTCGCACCGCGACTGCACGGCGTGGCGCTGCGCTCGCTGTCGGCGCACCTCGAGAAGCTCGCCGCCGAGGGCCGCGCGCACGCCGCGGGCGGGCGCTGGTCGCTGGTACAATCTTCGACGGTCGAGTGACCGCCGGAGGAGCGCGCCATGAGCAGCCACGAACAGACGCTTAAGCTGGTCACCAATCTCGACCGTGCCGGGATCGAATCGCGCCTCGCCGGCATCCGCGGCGCCGCGCAGGCAGCCGGCCTTGCCGAGCTGGCGCAACTGCTCGCGGATGCGCCCGGCGCGCCGCGCGCCGCGCTCGAGCAGAAGATCCGCAGTGCGCTCAAGTGGCTCGCCGACAAGTCCGATCACAAGGCCCTCGCGGCGCAGCTCGAGCTGGTGGAGATCAATCTCCCCAACCTCAAGTAGCCTGAAGCTCGACTTCGACCTCTTCACCATCGGCGGTGGCTCGGGCGGCGTGCGCGCGAGCCGTGTCGCCGCGTCCTACGGCGCGCGCGTCGCGGTGGCCGAGTCGGGACGCTTCGGCGGTACCTGCGTCAACGTCGGCTGCATCCCGAAGAAGCTGTTTTCCTACGCCGCGCATTACCGCGAGGACTTCGCGGTGGCGAAGAGCTTCGGCTGGACGCTGGGCGAGCCGAAATTCGACTGGCGCACGCTCGTCGTCAACAAGGACCGCGAGATCGCGCGCTTGAACGGCGTCTACGAGAGCGTCCTCGCCCGCGCCGGCGCGAAGATCCTGCGCGCGCGCGCCAAGGTCATCGACGCGCACACCGTCGAGGCGGGCGGCGAGCGCCATACCGCAAGGCACATTCTGGTCGCCACGGGCGCCTGGCCGCAGGTGCCGCAGATTCCGGGCCGCGAGCTGGCGATCACGTCAAACGAGGCGTTCTTCCTGGAGAAGCTGCCGCGGCGCGCGCTCGTCGTCGGCGGCGGCTATATCGCGCTCGAATTCGCCTCGATCTTCAACGGACTGGGCGTGCAGACCACCCTCGCCTATCGCGGGCCGCGGCTGCTGCGCGGTTTCGACGCCGACCTGGGTGAGCGCATCACCGAAGAGATGAGAAAGAAGGGCATCGACATACGGCTGCAAACGAATCCCGCGAAGCTGGATCCCGGCATTCGCGTCACCTGCGAGGACGGCGCGACCCAGGAGGTGGATCTGGTCATGTTCGCCACCGGCAGGAAGCCGAATACCGCGGCGCTGGGGCTGGAGAATGCCGGGGTGAAGCTCGCCGCCGGCGGCGCGGTGGCGGTGAACGAGTTTTCGCAGTCCT
>Ga0214472_10000985_pt1 | contig 33312 bp, 36 predicted proteins | sample RVTome_6_FD_207662 | JGI IMG/M metagenome (GOLD analysis project Ga0214472, IMG submission 207662) | Soil microbial communities from uranium-contaminated site in the Upper Colorado River Basin, Wyoming, United States - RVT140D175 | ecosystem: Environmental > Terrestrial > Soil > Contaminated >...
TGGGTGCGACGAAGTTCAGCACCATCGCCGGATGTTTGGAATATTCGTCGCTGGAAACCGTTTTTCCATCCACGGTCTTGATCGAAAAGCTCGGCGCCTCTAAGGCGCACCACGGTTTTGCACTGAGCGCACCGGTTTTGCACTGGGCATATAACGCATAAACCCCCTGCACACCGCCCGACCATCCGATCAAGGGCTGCAAGGGGTTTCTGTGAAATTCGCGTTCAAACAGCCCTCGAAGGGGCTTCGATCCGCCCTCAAATCGGCGGATTCAGACCATCATCGGTCTCCGTCCATTCGACAAATCGCGGACGAAGCAGCGGGCACCTGCACGCCGCCTTCGTCGTCTTGTATTCTTGGTCCGATCCGACCCTTCCGATCTGCCAGACCGGGCATCCGCAGCACCCGCAATAATGCTTCTCGCCGACCCGGTGTACGTACTCGCACGCCGCGCAGCGGCCCACTCGTTCGGCCGCGATCTCGGCGGGAACAGGTCCGGACGCAAGGACGATCGCGAGACTGATCGCCTTTCGGACGACGTTCTGTTTCGGACAAGGATTACCGGCGATCCGATTCGGATCGCTCGCCGGCCCGCAAGCGACCGCCTCGCTCGGCTCGCCCAAGTGCGGCCTGCGCTTCGCCCCGTAATGAAGCTCGCGCATCGACTCAGCGAAGTCATGGAAGTTCCTTTTCATCCGCATAGCTGAACGGGTGAGACGGTCATCCCGATCACCACATCGCCCTCGAACCGTTGCGTCGCATCCGGGTTGGTCGTGTCGTTCACCTCGCCCCGGATCACGCACCCGTCCAGCGCCTCCAGGAAGTCGCAGCACGCGATGCCTGCGCTGGGAATCTCGTAATCGAATGGCCCTCTCGCGAACGGTCGCGGGCCGTTGATGCCCCTCCACTTCACCTTGCGCTGAATCGAGCTGCATCCATCCGTTCCGGCGAGAGTGACGACGGCGTCGTCGTTCCACGCAAACTCGCACGGCGAACTGACCGCCAACTTTACATCGCAATCCGTATCATCCCAGCCCGGCCGCAGGCGCACGTTGAGTGTCACCTGGCAATCGAACGTTGCCGGGATGCGTATGGCGTGGATGTATCGGGGATTGTTGCCCACGGCCGGATTGCGGACGCACGCCCGGTCGCCCGATGCGTGCAGCTCCATCGCCACGCTCTCGATGACCAGGTCGGCCTCGAAGACGCAGTCATGCCCGTAGGGCCTCACGTAAACCGTCCACGGTTCGCCCGTACCGCCGTTGCGCAGCACGCGCGGCGCATTCGCACAACCCCAGGTCTTCGCCCGAGACCACCGATTAAGATCGGCAGCGTCATAACGCCGTCGCCGCGATCCCGGACGGTCGAGCTTGTCCAATCCGTCAGTCAGCTTCAGTTGTTGCAAGACGTCGTTGTATAGCGTCAGGCATTCCGGCTCGTTCCACGGATACCGCACCGGGTCTACCGCCAGTAGCATGTCCAGATCAATGTTCAAGGTATCGAGCACCGTCAGTTGCTCCTCCGCGTCACCCAGGTGCTCCCAAAAGTCAGGATACTCGTCCGTAATATCGTGCAGCCCGGAAGTCAGACAGAATTGATCGGACAGTATGAAACATGCCGAGTTTGCATCGAACCCGAAGTGAATGTGCATGATCTGCCGACCTGGGTGGAGCGAGAAGGAACGCGGCAACCGTTGCCGTGCCTGATTCGGATATTGCCCTTTGATCGGCTTGTTGCAGGTAATGACCCACGCAGGGCCGACGCCGTTGTAAACGATCCAGTGGCAAAGCCACGCACAGCACACGTGTTCGATATTGTGGCTCGGCCAGGTCGGCAGAACGCGCGCCCTTGTCCCCGCAAGGTGATACGTCGTTCGGATGTTCGGCGCCTGATTCGTTCCCGCCGTGAACGTCGGTTGCTCGAATAAATCCAGCGGACCCACCGAGTCGAGTTCTATCGCCGCCCCCGGAGCGGCTGGACTATTCTCCCCGATGCCGCCGACCGCGCACGGAGTCTGATCCCGGTCAAACTCAATACCGCACTCCGCTTCATTTGGAGCCTTAACGCAGTAGATGCAGTCGAGGTCTGTTTCGCAGTCGGCTCTGATCGGTTGGGGATCGGCAAAGGGCATCCCGGCGTCCACGCCCATGCAACCGCCCACGGTCCGACCCGTTGTGTTGCAGAAATCGAATACTGACGGGTCTTCAGTCATACGGGAATGCACCCCACCATCGACGACCATTGGACGATCGTGCCTTCCAGCGGCGACCGCACCATACCTCTGACGCGACCGCCGACGTTGCCGAATCCGCCGACGCATTGTTGATTGCCCGTGCGGACCGCCAGTTGCACGGTTCCCCGCGCGTGGTTTACGACCGCCTCCGCGAAGATATGCTTATACATTCCCCGCCCCGCTCCGCTCACCCGTTCATTCACCGCAAGAGTCGTGTGCCTGGATATCCACACGATCACCCCAACGCCGTCTTTCACCACGTACTGCGGCACGAAGTGAACGATCGGACACAAGTCCCGCGTCGGCCTCTGCGGCTTGGGTTCCGCCGGATAGATCACCGGGCTTACCGGCTCTGCCACGATCGGTTCGTCCGCCATCAGCCCTGCCCTCCCCCGTAGACCACCGCACTGGGATCAAGCACCGAGTAGTCGGCCTTCATATAGAGTTCGATGATCCACGCCCCCCTCCGCTTCGTGGCGAAGATCGGCAAGGCCAGCGCCGTCACCGTGCCCGGGCCGAATACCCAGTGCTTGTAGTGCGCCACGATCGCCGTCTCGATCGGGTATCCGTCCTTGATTTCTCCGAACGCTTCATAGCGCCCCACCTGCGGCGGATTGTCCGCGTAGCGGATCCGCTGCCATTTGAGGATGTCACCTTCGATCTTCCGGATGATCCCGATGAACCGGTTCTCGCCTCCGCCCCCCGGCGCTGCCGTGGGAATCGGCTGGCTCGTCGTCGTCTTTGAGCCGCGTACGATCCGCTCCGCCCGCCGCCTGCTGTGTTCGCCGTCGTAAGCCACTCTTATCGCCTCCCCTGCTGCCCGCTCGCAATGGACGCGAGTTGCGCTTCCGTCGTCTCCATCGCCGTCACCGCCGCCGTCGTCCGCGTGTTTCGCTCCGCCGCGCCGCCGCTGTTTCGCCCGCGCACGCCGAAGACCCGCACCGTTCCCTGCGCGTAGGCCCCCGTGGTGAACGAGAAGCTCCGCTGGTCCCCGACCACGCGCACGTAATCGAGTCCCGTCGCCGAGTCCGTCAGTGGCGCGGTGTAATTCACGCTTCCCGGATCGGCCCCCGCGAACACTTGAAAATCCTTCGGCCACGCCCCCTGGCCGTAGGGGTCGTATTCAAAGAACACGCGGAACTTCCCGCCCGCGATCGGCTTCGCCGACAGATGGAGCGGGAACATCGGCAGCGGCGGATCGATCCGGTCCCCCGCCCCGTCAAAATCCACCCGCACCGGCTCGGCGAAAGCGCTGGCGAACCCGTTGCCGTAGACCACGGCTGCGTCGTACTGAAAACCCATGTCCGCTTCATGATCGAAGCCCGGCATGTTCCTGATCTGCGTGGCCGAGAGCGCGGCGCTACCGCAAAACGTCCACGCCGAGACGTCCGGATACATCCGCCGCCGCCGCAGGATCACCGCCCCATTCCGCGGCGGGAAGAGCAGCCCGTCCGTCAGGATGAACCCCAGCGCCGCGTGCTCGAAGCTTCCGTAGCCCAGGAGGAAGGGGTCGGCCCCGCGTTGAAATTCCTCAATCATCCTCATACCGGCACATATCCGATCTTGTCCGCATCGATCTCCGTGAGTTCTCGCGTGCCGCGCGCCGTGGTCCCGTCCGCCTTGTAAGCCGTGATCTGCCCCGTCGAACGATCCACGACGATCTTTTCGGTCGACAGTTTGTCGAGCACCGTCTCGCCGACCTGGTCGGCGGTTGGTGCGGATGCGCCCGGTATCGTGCCGAGCGGGAGAATGCGGAACTGCGAAGTGGCGTCGGGAGCCGTCGCCCAGCTCGCCGCCATCGTGGCCACTCTCGTCGCGCCGACATACGACGCGATGATCTCGCATTCTCCCGCACCAGTACCGCCCACGATCGCACAGCGCTGGTTCTTGTAGAAGTCGTTCACCGCCGACGCCCCCGCGTCCAGCGTAATCGTGGCTGCCCCGCCCGCCTGGGCCGTGCCTTCGTGGTTCCGCGTTTCCGACGACCCTCCGCCCGACGGCGCCTGCTCCAGGGCGTTGGTGGTGAATCGCTGCGTTCCCGCGTCATCCTCGGTGAGTTCGGCGAAGAGCGATCCTGCTGCGGGCGCCGCCATCGACGCCGCCAGCAGTTGATTCAGTCGTGCGTCGGCGATCGCCGTGTCGCATTCCGTGTTCACCTGTGCGGGCGTCGCCCGCGTGGCGATGTCGGCGGCGATGGACGCCCCGGCGGGCGCTCCCAGCCGCGCCATCACCGCGTCGGTCGCCGCGATGATGAGGCTCTCGTCGGCGGGATCCGTGGGCAGATTGTCGGTCTTGGTCTTCACCGCCGCCGTATCGGCTTTGACTGCGGCAATGTCCGCACTGATCGACGCGCCGACCGGCGCGCCCAGTCGCGCGAAGGCATCGCCCGTCTGCGGCTGAATCACGCCCGGAATCCGCGTGTCGTGCAGGGTGTCGAGCTTGGTTCGATCGGCGCTGGTGAAGTCCACCGCCGTCGTGTCCACGATCTGCGCCGCCGCCCCGTGCAGCCGCGTGGCTCCGCCCTCCACGATGCTCCACTCGAAGAGCAGTTCCTCGATCACGTGCGCCGAGCTGACCGTGTACGTGACGCTATAGTGCCCCGTGCCCTCGAGCGTCACCGCGCCCAGGTTCGCCGAGCGGTCCGTGCCCGCCTCATTGACCGCCGTCAGCGTCGGGGTCGAGTCCGGCGCCTCCATGTTGCCGACCTGGTCGTAGAGATAGAGGTGCAGCTTGTACGCCGTCGAGCCGCTGTCGGGGCGCTCGATCATTGGGGGCACGATCACCCGCACGCGGGTGTTGTTTTGAATGGCCGTCACCTCTCCGCTGCTCGCGACGTTGCCGGTGATGTTCAGCTTGTCCAGGTATCCGCCGCGCGTGGCGGTGTAGTTGTCGTCCAGCGTTTTGACCCGTTCGTTGATCGAGTCGCTCGTCGGCGTTCCGGGGATCGCCGTATCGAGCGCCGCGTCGACCTCAGCGTTAACGTCGGCCTTGGCCTGGGCGGCCAGGGAACCGACTGACCCGCTGAGGTCGCCTGTAATGTTCGCAGTGAGCGCGGTCGTCACGCTGGTGGCCGCGTTGGCGCCCGCGATGAAAACGCCTCCCGCCGCCCCGGCTGTCGCCGAGGGAAGAAAATCCGTCTTCGTCTTCACCGCGGCGGTGTCTGCGGCGATGATGTCGAGTATGAGATCGAGCCGCCCGGCGTCGATCCAGTCGGTCAGTGCGCCCATGCGCACCGCCGTAACTTCGTCCGTATTCGCCAGCTTCGCGTCGAGGTCCAGTCCGCCCGCGTCGCTGATGGGCAGCCCGCCCGCCGCGTCGGCTGCGGCGTTTGGCAGGGCGGTCATCCCCATGCGTACCGCGTCCTGGCGGTCCACCGCATCCAGCGCGACCTCGAACGGGCACGGTGCAACACCCGTCGCCCGCACCATGCCGGAGACAAACCGACTCGCGTCCGCCGTTCCGCCCGCCGCCTGTTCCAGGTGAATCTCGTACCAGCCCGGCAGGTTCGTCGCGTCAATTTCCTTGAACCGGCAGTTTGCGGACGTGGGGGCGGCATAGGTTCCCAGCGTGGTGATATCCTCAACGGACGTCCCGCCGACGTAGTTTGTGGACGCTGCCGATAACGCGCGTATCACGTTGATCTTCAGGTCTGCCTGCGTCCGCACAATGCCGGTCTTGCCCGCTCCGGTCGTGACGGCGGAGTCTTGCAAGAATACCCGCACCACCAGATTGGGCGTCGCCGATCGAGCAATTGAGAACTTCGCCATGCTATCCTCTCATTCCGCCCGCCATGCCGGGATGCGTAATCAAGCCGCCGCCTCCGCCCCCGCCGCCCGACCCGTCGTCGAGTTGATCTATGACCAGCCGCAACGTCGGGAACTCGGAATCAACATCCGTCCATCCGCCCGACCCGTTGTCGTCGCACCAGTAAAAATCCGTCGTCCCCAAAACTTGCGTGAGTAGCGCGTTGGATTCGACGTTCCTGGAATAAAGTATGCCATGCACCCCCGTACCTGTGCATGTTGCCCGGTACCATGTGCCCGCCGCCGCCTCATAGGGCGTGGCAAAACGAATGATCCCGCTCGCATTGACGGTCGTTGGATTGTCAGATAAATCCGAATCGATGTCCGCCGTCGATGCCAGTCTGACTCCGCCCGGGGAAGTGGCGTCTGCGATGAGATGCCGCTGAAAGCTGGTTTGGCCGCTGGCCTTCGTGTAGAGAAGGTAATCTATAAGACCCGCAATTCTCGCCGGGAACGGCAAGCGGAATCTCGCTCCCTTTTCCTCGTTGTTGGCGGATACGGAGGTGTTCGATATCCCGCCAAACTCAGGAGCAACAACGTAGGCGGACGATGCGTATTCGAGCACCACATTCGGCGCAACCGCCGCATTTGCCGTCTTCGCCCAAGCCGCCGTATAAAGATCGACATAGGGAAGATTCATGCGACTCCGAATGTTCACATCTACACCCTGCACCGTTACCGAGTCCGCTCCGCCGCGAACGGTCATTTCAAACACGACCGCAAACGGATCGCCCTTTGCAACCGCCGCAGCCCCACTGCCATAGGTTACGTCCGTAAAATCAAACCACGTCCACGCATTCGCGGTGAGGATACTCGCCCCAGTTCGTTGCCACTGTCCATTCGCGGCGTCGAGCAAAGTTCCGCTTGGATGCCCATCGGCGTCCAACGTCTGCAACGACACGGTGATCTGCGTTGCGGCGTTAGCGTTGGTGACAGCGCCGAGTTTGATGCCTACGCGACTGATCGCCCCCGTCGAGGGAATCAGACCACAAAAGGCGCACTTTTCCCCGGTTACATCGCAGATCGCTGCGGTTATCAAACCGGAGGCGAATCCATGCGTGTTTCCGCCCGGCCAGATGAATGGCGCTACGTCAACAAGTGCCATTAGATCGCCACCTCCACTCCGGCAATAAGGGCGTTGCGGACTTGCGCCCTCGTTTTCCCGACAGCGTAGAGCTTCAGGAGCGCCGCGACCGCTGCGTCCCGGCCCTCCTGATCGAGCGCGGTTTCGATATCGTCGCGCGTCAAGGCGATGATGCGTTTCGCCCCTCCGTCCAGGCGCACGCCGATGTCCAGATGCCCGCCGCCGCCGCACGCCGATTCAAGGGTGATCGTCAACGTCGCCATGTCGTCCTCACGGTGCGCTCGTTCCCAGTTCCGTCGAAACCGCCACCCACTCCTCTACTCTGTCCCCGCCTTCAGAAACGCCATCAGGTGCCTTCGGTCCGGGTCCGCGATCCTGGGATCAAACGGATGTGGGTAGACGGCTACCGTGCTCGGACATGCCATGAACCGCCCAGGCTTTCCGCAATGCCACTTCCCGTAGAGTTCGCGGGCTACTTCGGCGGTATAAAACGTGAACGGTTCGGCCTCCCAGACAATGTGCTGGTAGGTCGTATCGAAGGTGAACACCTGCCCCGCGCCGGGCGCGAGCACCCACGCGGCCGTTTCGGCAATGCCGACTGAGTCCGCCAGCGCCCGCGCCCGCCGCGACGCCTCGCGCATCCCGATGATCTCGCCGCGCAGGTACGCTTCCCATCCGATGCTCTGAAGACCGTCAAACGGGACCGCCCACTTCTGCGTACACCAAGAATCAGGCTCGCACGGACCCGGCCACGGCCCCCAGCCGTACCATTCCACACGCTCGCACTTGCACACCGCCCGGATGAAAGCATCGTAGGCTGAGTACAGGTCCGCCACCTGCGAACGGTTCGGCTCGTTGCGGGCGTCGAACGTCTCGCTATCGACCAGGCACACCACGCCGGGGCGGTAGGTGCTGGCGTCCAGCGCAGCCTGCACCTTGCGCCAATTCCGGTAGGTCGCGTAGAACTCCGCAGACGCTTCGGGGCTGTCGGGCGCGACCGCCGCGTCCCACGGGCGGAACAGCACGCCGAGTTTGATCGGCGAGCCGCGTTCCGTTTCCGCCAACTTGGCGATGGTGAGTGCGGCTAGCGCCTGGTCTTTCGTCGTGTACCCGGCATCGACGGTGACGGCGCCGAGAATCCGTGTCAGTTGAATCATCTCCGCGTCGTCGACCCGGTAGCGTTCCTTCGGCGCGCCCCACGGGATCGTCAATTTCGGAAGCGGCTTGATCGCCTTCCACTCTTCGGTCGTCGGCGGGGCCGCGAGCACCGCCAGCATGATCGCCCAAATCATCGCCATCGTTCACTCCATTCATTGAACACTACTGCTACGTCGAACAGGTCAAGATCGCCGTCGCCGTCCACGTCGTATTTTCCGCCCACGTTCACCCCCACGGATATACCGAGTCGTTCCTGCGGGTTCGGGCCGGTCATGCAAAACGCGACGCCGATCCACAAAAAAACTGCCGGGTGCACGCTCATTTCGCTGCCGCTCCCTGCGCCGCTTCGCTTCTCCCATCCCCAGTTGTTCCATACCCTTGGTCTTCTTCGTACCTTCGTGGTTCAAAGTTCTACGGCTGCGCCGTCGCCTCCATGTACGCCTCCAGGCTCACCCCCAGATCCGCCGCCGAGCTGGCCGTCGCCACCTGGATGGTCAGCCGGTCCCCGACCGCGAAGCTGACGTCGATCAGGTCCGAGGTATCGGTGAACGCCGCGCTGGCGATGTTGATGGCGTTGGCGTCCGCCGCGAACACGCTCGCCCCATTCTTTTTGATCTGCACCACGCAGCTTCCGCCGGAGGGCGCGGTGACCACCCGCCCCCGCGCCCGCCGCAAGCGCATGGCGAAGGATAGATCGAGGTCCGCCACCAGCAGTCCGTCGGTCAGCGTGCCGGTCCTTACGAACGTCTGCTGCCAGGGGATCACTTCCCCCGTGCCGACCAGGTGCGATAGTTTCCATGCGGCCCGTGCGATTTCCTGCCAGGTGCTTCCGCCGTTGTTTCGCAGCAGCAGCCATTTGCCAGCCTCATCGAGCAACAAGCTTCGTCCGCTGACCGCCAGTTCAATGTTCACCCCGCCCACTTCGGAAGAGTCGATCACCGTGATCTGCGAAGTGGATTGCCGTTCGATCAATAGCAGATCGCCGTCCGCACCGCCCACGATCTCCGCCAGGTCGTCGAATACGCCGCTTTCCGCCAGCACCTTGTGAGTGGAGTGCGTCGGGGTGATGGCCCCGCTGGCAATCTGGAGCACGGAACCGAGCTTCAGGTTAAGCTTTTTTACGTTGATGATAGATCGCTCATTGGCATCCACGTCCTGCTGGAGGGTCTTGGGGCTGTTGAAGTTGCGGCTCAGTTCCACCCACTGCGTCGCGTTGTGTTGCATCAACACGATGAACTTGTCCACGTCGTCCAGGACCAGGTCCCCGTCCTTGATTCTGATGTTCCCCGTGCTCTTGACCGTCACCACCCGCGCCGCGTTCTCCACGCGGAGGAAGAGCAATCGCCCGATCTTCGCCGCGTCGGCGGTGATCGTGACCAGGTTGTCGCTCGCCGCATCGGCCTCCGTATCCAAGCGGTGCAGCGCCTGCGTCGGCGTGATCGTATCCGCCGCCAGGGTCAGTTCGGTGAAGTCCTTGAAGCGCAGATCGGCGACGTTCTTGAGGGCGAAGCTGTTCACGTCCACGTCGCTGCCCGCCTGCACGCTCGACCAGGCGTTGACGATGCCGATCAGATAATTGTGCATCCGCGCGTCGATCAGCGCCGTGATGTCGCTTCCGCTGGTGGTCGCCTTGGCCAGCCGCAGATGATCGCCCGCCGGCCACGCCGTGGTGCTGATCTTCAGCGTCTGGTCCGCGTCCAGGTACAGGTAATTCACCGCGCTGGCGGTCAGCGCTTGCGTGGCGGTTCCCGCGAAGCTCTTCTCCGTGGCCCCAATGCGGTACTCGCAGGCGAAGACCCCGACGTTGAGTCCGCCCAGGTCGATCACCATCCCCCCGATTCGCCCCAGCGTGGCCATCAGTTGCGCGAGTTGCTGCATGACCCGCGTGTAGTGCGTCGGGGTGGTGGCGTCGTTGGCGTTCTTCAGCAGATGGCGGATGCCGGTGGCGGCGTCGACCACGCCGCTCAGGGCGTCCGCCTCCGCCGCCGTGATGTCCGGATAAATCGGGTTGCTCATGGCCTTCTCGACGCTCCTTCAAACGCCCTTCGAACGATCCTCGAATCGCTCGTCATCGAATTCATAATCTTGGCGTTTCGCCTCATTCCGTGTTTCTCTCGAACGCGAACACCGCCTGGTCGTTCACCGCGTCGTAACTCTCCAGTTCAAACCTCGACAGCGTCGGCGGTTCCGTGGCGGCGACGAACACCGCGATCTCCGGCAGCGTCCCGCCCTGGGCGTTGCCCGCCGCATCCACGATCTGCCCCGCGAACTTGTGCATCGCGTAGGCCGCCGGCAGGTGGACGGTAACGTCCACGTAGCGGATGAATTCCGTCATCCCCTTCCCAAACGGCTGCCTGCCGAACATCTCACTGAGCCGCGTTGGCGGCCGCCCCGTGGGAAACGTCCCGCGCAGCCCCTGTCCCCCGAAGTCCTTCGTCCGCGTCACGATCGCCTCAAACAGCGCCGCGGGCCGCGCCAGCAGCGGCCGGGCGAGGTCGATCGTCCCGTCCCCGAAGTCGCTGTAGACTTGCAGCCCGTCGCCCGCGTCGGCCCCTTCGGGGATCGGAATTCGTAATTCCACGGGGACCAGCATCGCCGTCTACTCCGCGCCTTCCTCGGGCGCATGCCGCAGGTCCGTCAGGTGCATCACCGTCCGGTATCCCGCTCGGGGGTCCTTCATCCACTCGATCGAAACGCACGTCGGCCAACTGCGAAAGTCGATGCCCAGTCCCGACACCCCGCGAAACGAATCCCCGATGCGCACGTCCGTCTTGATGTAGGGCGCTTCCCACGATCCCGCGACCTTGACGGCGTCCATCAGCGCCCGCGCCCGATCGGCGAAGTCGTGCAGCTCCACCGTGTCCTCCCGCGTCTCGTAATTCGGATCGGGATCGACGGGCATGGCGTTCAGGGCGCTGTTCTGCCCGCGACGGCTGCACAGGACGAACTGCTCGAAGCCCAGGTCGATCACCCTGGCCCGCGCCCGCTGGAGCACTGCGCTCGACGGCGCCGGCGCGTAACGCAGCCGCCGGTCCCCGCGCACCGTGCAGGTGATCCGCACGAACAGGTGCGGAGCGCGAAACTCGCCCGTCTCGAAATCGATGCCCAGGTACGCGGAGAGGTAGTTGTTTTCTTCGTCTTCGCCCGGCGGGCGGAGCTTCGCCGACTTCCACAGGTTGTCTTCCTTGATCCACAGCGCCGCCCGCTCCTTGTCGAGGACCGGCGTGCCCGTGAAGGGGATCCAATTGGGGTCGGCCAGCGCCGTGAAGGGATCGACGGCCGTGAAGTTGATCTCCATTCGCGGCGTCCGCTCCGTCGTGCTCGGGTTGATCCGCGCGATGAGCTCTCCGAACGGGCGGCGGTGCAGGACCCAGTCGGCGACTTCCGACACCGGAATGTCCCCGCCGATCTCGCCGTCCACGTAGATGAGCTTGTCGATCGTCCCTTCAAAGAGATACGGACTGTAGAACTGCGGACTGGCCCAGGGTCCCGTGTTGCGTGCAAACGGCGAATTTTCCACGCTCGAAAATCCCGTCTCCGGATCGACGTCCATGTACTCGAGCGTGTCCGGAAAGACCCACAGCCGCCCCACGTCGGCGTAGCGATGATGTTCCGGATGCCGCGTGTCGTAGACGCTGAGCACGATTTCGCCCGAGTCATCATCCTCTTCCTCGGCGAACTGCTCTTCCCAAAACGTTTTAGCCGCCTGCGCCTGGCCGTCGCTCAGCATGTCGTCGAGGTTGGGGTCCGGCTTCCATCCCGGACGCAGAAGCAACGAGCACTCCCAGTCCCGCGCCCCCGCGAGAAACACCGGGGCGTTGATCGCCCGATCGTCAATCGCCAGTTGGCTCTGCCGCGCTTCGTTGCGCAGAGCGATGTCCCACGCCGTCAGCCCCTGGTAATTCGAGAAGGGCCGATCGCGGGGAATGTCCAGCGCTCGCGGCGCGGCCATCATCCGCTCCCGGGTGGCGGTTTCCTCGGCGAGCGTTACGATCTCGGCGAACACGCGCAGGAAGTATTCCGGATCGTTCGATTCCGGCTTGTTTCGCACCGCGATTTCAAAGTGCAGCCCCGCCCCCCTGCACAGCGCCGCGATCGCTTCCCGCGCGTTCATCGACGCCACGGCCGCGTGCTCGATCCGTTGCACGTTCCGCCGGGCGAAGGGATCGTCCGGGCTTCCTCCCTCCAGACCGACGTAAGCGTCCGTATCCAGCAGGAAGTCATCGACGCTGACCCCCGCCTTGACCGCGTAGTGATAGGCCACGTAGCGCAGGGCGTCGGCCGCGTTCCAGAACTTCGCACGGGGATCGCCGTCCGCGGTGAACGCGAAAATCCGGTGGGTCCCCGACTTGCCCTCCGTTCGCGGAAATGTCAGCGCGTAGTCCAGCCGGTTGGGCTTGCCCTCCGCGTTGAACACCGGCGGAAGGGCGTCCACCTCCACCAGGTCGTCGCTTTGCACCGTCGCCGGATCACGGAAGGGGTATTTCCGCATCAGCCGTCCGCTGATCTGGCATTGCGGATCGCTCGCCAGCCGTTCCTCGCCCTCCGCGATCGCCGCCAGGGTGATCGCCTGGTGCCGTTCGCTCCACGACGCCGTCCGCGACAGGGCGTAGCCCTGGAAGAGGATGATCGGCGGGTCGGCCCCGCGGGGCATGGCGACGCGCACGCGGCGGTCGGGGTGCAGTTGATCCAGTAGTTGGCTGAGGTGTTCGGCGCCGATGCTCGCTGCGGCGTCCAGCTTGTCCGCGTCCAGGGCGCGGACGATCAACGCCGCCTTCGTCTCCGTGCCGTCCATTCCCCGCGCCACCGACTCCCAGTCCACGCGCTCCGCGAGCTGGAAAATTCCGCTTCCCGTCGCCGTCTCGATGTAGACGTGGACCGCGGGCGGATCGAATGAAAATCCGCTGGGCACCGTGCCCGCCGGAAAGGCGCGGTTCAGGCTGTTGCGCTCCGCGCGTCCGATGCCCTTGCTCAGGATGGTCGTTATCAGCGGCGGCATCGTTCAAAAGAATTCAGAAGACAGAATACAGGAGTCAGAATGACATCCCGCAGTCTTTACTCTTCTGTCTCCTGTCTCCTGTCTCCTGTCTTCTCTTACCCCAGCCTCTTGAACACGATCCGCACCTTCGGATGGATCAGCGTGTAGGGCGCCGAGTTGTGCAGGGTGAACACCTCGCCCATGCTGAAGTCCTCGAGCACTGCCTGCTCGCTCAGGATCGTTCCGAAGGCGTTGGTCAATCTCGTCGCCCGCATCTGTCTGGGGTCCGGCGGGTCGAGCACGCCGTTCGTCCGGCTGCTGCCGTGTTTGTACCGGTTCAGTTCGCCGACGATCGCCGCCCGCACGTCTTCCGTGCTCGTCTTCAGGCTCCCTTGCCAGACCACCCGACCCGAGGTGAACCCCAGCCGGTCTTCGTAGGCCACGTTTTGTTGCACCACCGCCTGGTCCACCCGCGTCGCCTCGTCGGCCCCCTCGATCACCTTCAACGTGAACCGCGCCGTGTTCTCCGCGTATCGCTCCGACCCCGGCTGCCCGGCGTCGAGCTCATCCACTCCGTTGGTCCCTCCAAATTGCGGCGTCGCGCTCACAGCGTTCCGATCTCAAACCTTAGATTTCAAATCTCAAATTCGTTAGGGGAAGATCTCCGCCTCCCGCGCCGCGCTCTCTCCGTTGACCCGCACAAGCGTCTGATACGCCGCTCCCGGAACGATCTTCTTGGAGTTGAATTCGTTGTGGATGTTGATCGACGTCGGTTCACCCTTTTTGATTCGTTCGCGCATCATCCCCTTGGTTTCATCCACAGCCTCCTTGATATCGGGGGTGACGGTTGGCACATCGGGGGCGATAGGATGCTCACCGCCGGACTTCGAGGAAACCGGTAATGAGGAGGTCGGCCCCTCGCGCAGCCTCTTGTCCAGCAGCCGCCCGATTTTGATGGCATCGGCCTCTTCGGGCGACGGGGCGCGCGTCACCTTCCTCATGCCTCCGGACAGTTGTCCCCCGAAATTCTTCAGGCTCACCAGCCCCGCTTCGATCGCCTTGAAGCCTCCTTTTTCTTCGAGCTTGGCGATGGCCGCCTTGACCTGCTCGTCCGTCACGCCCTTGCCCAACGCTTCCCTCGCCAGATCCTCCAGCGCCGTTTTCCCTCCGCCGATGGATTGCTTCTCGCGGAATGCTTCTTCCGCCGTATCGTAGCGTTGCTTCGCTTCCCGTCTGAATTGCGACTCGACCGCCTCCCGGTTACGCCCCGCCGCTTTATCAAACCGCGCTCGCGCCCGCTGCTTCGATTCCTTTCCAGTGAGTTGCAGCCGCCCCGTCTGCATCAGAAACGTGGCGCTCGCCATCTCTTCATCGCTCAGTCCCACGTCCCCCAGATGGCCTGCCGCCTTCTTGGCCGCCTCCGCATCGAGTGCGGGATTCCGCGTCAATACACGTCCGATCTGCTCGTCCGCCGCTCGCGCCGTGGCCGCATCGAACCCGCCGCGTTTTCGGGCATCGGAGATATCCTCGATCGCCTGCTTGCGTTCCCCCTCCGCGCGTTTCAGCGCGTTCATCGCGTCCTGCTGGTCCTTGATCTTGGCGTTGACCTTTTCGAGTTCCGCACCCATCTTCGCCCAGGCGGCGGTGATCGCCCCGATGCCCGCGGCCAACGCCCCTCCCGCCGCGAGCAGTCCGAGCGTCGATCCGAACTTGGTGACGATGCCTACCAGCCCCGTCCCCACCGCCGAAAAGTCGATCGCCTTGCTCCCCAGTTCTCCCATCCCCACGGCGGCGTTAAGCAGGCCACGCGCCATGCTGGCCAGCCGGGGGTCGATGGCTCGGAGCACGCCGAGGAAATCGTCCATCGCCAGCGTGTGCTCTTCCTGTTTGCCCGCCGCTTCGCCCGCCGCTTCACCGAGCGCCGTGACCGCCTCTCCCGCCGCCGACACCGCCGGCGCCTGCTGCCCCGCGGCCCCCGCGACGCCTTGCTGGGCGGCGACGAGCTTCTGCAAGTTGGCGACGACTTCCTTATCGCCCAGCAGCTCCGCGATCAGGGTTAGTTTTTGGGTCAGGTCAGCCATCGCAATACTCGAAACCGGAAACTAGAAACTCGACCTCCGTTCATCACGCAAAGTTGATCAGCCGATCGGCCGGCGTCGCATCGTTGATCGTTCGAATGAGCGGCGGAGCGCCGCTCGGATCGCGCCATTGCATGACGCCGCTGAGCGTGTACCCGCTCCAGTCCCGTCCCCCGGCCCGCGCGGATTTCCGGAACTTGCAGTTCCGCAGCGTCAGCACGGCGTCGGGCGTATCGCCCACCCCCTCAAAGGAAACAACCAGGTCCTTCACCCCGTTCTTGAGCAGCGCCGTGGGCATGTTGTGCGTGGGAGGCCCCGTTTGTTGCCCGCTGTCCCGGATCGTGAGCGTCACCGCTCCCAGGGCGAACCCCGCCACGTCCACCGCCGTCATGCCCTTGTCCGTGTCGCCGTAGTCTTCCAGCACCCGCCCGGCCAGCGAAAACGCGACGCTCTGCACGGCGCTCGGCAGAAGGGATCCATGGACCACGCTCTTGGGCTGCCAGAGCCGCAGCGGGTGACGTAGCGTCGGCGCCGCCTGGTGCTCGGTGAATCCTTCCACGTCCGCGAACTCGCTGGCGGCCAGATTGAACCGGCACATGCCGTCGATGGTGGCCGTCGCGTACTGTCCGCGTTGCGCCTGGAAATCCAGCGCGTGCGGCACGGGAACGATCAGCACGACCTTGCCGTAGTTGTTGGGCGGGGCCACGCCGCTCTCGTGCCCGAAGAACTGCATGGAGGCGTGCGTGCCGATGAGGATCGGGATCCCCTGCATGACGTCCGTGGTGACGATCCGGAACGTCTCGCGTTGCCCGGCCTCGTCGGCGTCCGAGGGGCCTTGCACGCCGTCCGAAAGACTGTCCACGTTGTGCGTGAAGCTCTGTTCGGTGCCGATGGAGGTCACTCCGCCGACCTCGATGTCGGACGTCGTGAACTTCAGCCCGTCGACTTCGTCGTAGATTCGCTGGTTGGCCACTGCATTCTCCTTCGTGCGCCGCTCAGCGCTCTATTGCCCCTAGAGCGCCTTGGGCACTTCGTCGACGATCACGTTGGCCCGCATGATGCACAGGTTGGAGCTGTGCCAGACCACGTCCGCGCCCGCGTAGTGCGACTTATCCGTGATCGTCGAGCCGGCCGTGACGCCGGGTTTCTTCTGATTGAACGCCGCCTGGAGCAGATCGCGCATGGCGTTCGTTCCCCAGCTCGTTTCCGCTCCCCGCACCTCCCCGCGTCGCGCGGCGGCGGGCGTGTGGTTGCGGATGCCGATGAGCACCACGTAGGTCGGCGACAGCTTGATCTGGCTGTCGGCCAGCTCCTCGGTTTCCTCGCCCGAGAAAAACACCCGGGCGACATGGTCGCGCGTCGCGGACATCAGTTCTTCCGCGAATTGCCCGACCGTCCCGCTCTCGGTCCCTTCCCACGGTTTCACTTCGACGGCCTCGAACGCCGCTGCCCCGTTGAACTGGATGGCTTGGATCTGCGCGATGATCCAATCCTCCACCTTGCTGGCCATCGATCCGTCGTTCGCCACGTCGCTCCGCTCCGCTGAAATCTCAAATCTGAAATCTCAAATTTGAGATTTGCCATTCATTTCCCGTCGAGCCACTCCGGCACGATCTTCTCGTTGATCTCGGCGATGTCCTTCTCATCGAAGTACAGAAACGGCCTCGCCTCCTGCTTCACCCAATAGGCCAGGGCGTAGACCGGCCCACGGAATTGTTTCACCCGGACTTGCCCTTTCCTTTTCCCGCGACGCACGATGCCCGTGCCCCGGCCGATCGCTTCATCGGCCACCAGCAGTCCGAAGATGTTGGGCTTGCTCCCCGTGTACGGCACGAACTTCAGCAGCTTCCCGGATGGGTCCAGTTCCCGCGGCCCGATTCCATGACGTTTCAGATGGTCTTGCAGCGGAATGGCCAGGGCCTTGGCGTTTTTGGGTTCGATGATCCCGCCGTAGTGCACCTGCGCCGCGTAGGGCAGATTGCTGCCGACCTCAACCTTCAAATCCGAGATTTCAAATACGTTGCCCGCTCCGCCTTCGCTCAGCGACGCGGCCAATCGTCCCGTGCGGATCGCGCCCTCTTTCTTGAGCACGGTCGTTAGTCTGCGTCCCGCGGATGACAGCGCCAGAATGCCCACGCGGCGCATGAGCCGCTTGGGTTCTCGAAAGGCTTTCGCGGCGCGTTCGAACATCGTTCGATCGCCCGTGATCGCCACCCGCATGTTCAGTCCGCTGGCCATTTTTCGTTCACCACCAAGTCACCCTCTGAAATCTCTAATCTCAAATTTCAAATCCTCTTCTTCGTGCCTTCGTGTCTTCGTGGTTAAAGCCCTCTCATCTTCGCCGCGTTCTGCGCATTGCTTCCCCAGCTCGGTTTGGGATCGTCCGCGCCTGTGCTCGCCGGCGTCGTCGCCGCCGGCAGCACGATCTTTCCCTCGCTGACCATCTTCAGCCATTCCACGGCGTTGCTCCGCGCCTTGCTGATGTCTTCCGGAACGGGCGGCCGCCGCAGGTGCGCCCGGTACGCGGCCAGGTCCAGGCAGAACCCCTTGAGCGTGGCCTGCACGTCCGCATGCGCCGTGAGGTCCACGGGCACGGCGTAGCGCCGGGCGAGGTATCCGTTGACCTCGCCTTCGGCGCTGCCCATGATCTCGGCGACCACCGCCGCGTCGATGGTCGCCCCGCTGTCCGTGGTGAGTTGCAGGAGCTTTGCAGCCCCGACTCGCCCTTCCAGATCCGCCTGTACGATGTACGCCATCGCCGTGTGCCACTGCTCGCAAGCAGTGCTCCGTCGTCCGCTCGGGATCTCCGTTCCTGGCTCTCAAATCTCAAATTTGAAATCTGAGATTCGTCATCAAGTCAGCAGCGTGTCGTGGAACAGATAGCCCGCGTCATTGGCCACCAGCACGACTTTCGTCGTCTCCACCACCTTGATCGCCGTGCTCCCGTCCGCGCCCCGGTTCGGATCAAACCAGGTCATCACCCGCAGCGGCTGCTTCCACATCATCTGCATCCCCCAGACCAGGTCGGCGACCTGGTCCTGGGCCACGCGCAGGAAGGCCGCGCCGCCCTTGGTCGCGTTGGGCAGGTCCCACACCCGCGCCTTGGTGATGGTCTGGCCCTTCTTGCTGCTCGCGTACCACGCCGATCCGATCATCACCCGATCGACGCCCAGGGCTTGGGCCAGCGCCGGGCAGAAGACCGAATCCGGGATCATCGCCGATCCCGTCTTCGCCGGTCCGCTGGCCTGCTCGATGAATTGCGGGGCGAGGGTCCCCTTGATCGCCGCGAGGATGGTGGTGTTGGCCTGGAGCTTGCGGAAGGTGGCGATGTCCACGACGAACACGTTGGGCCGCGCCGCGCACGCGTCGAGTCCGGTGAGCAGTTGCGACCAGGCGTCGGTGGTAAGCGTCGCCCACGCCCCGGCCACGTCCAGCTTGTTGGCCGTCGCGTAGTTGCCGGTGTTGAGCACCGCCTGGGCCACCCGCCGCTCGCGGATCAGCAGGATGTTGTTGGTCACCTTTCGCGTCATCGCCTCCATGGGCGTGATCGGCGCTTCGGCGTTGTCGATGTCCTGCTGGCTTACCCAGCCGACCTTGCCGTAGTCGTCCATCGCGAAGGACGTCTCGCTCACCTCGAACGAGTATTCATCGGCCTGGGAGGTCGGTCCAAGCTGACCTCCCTCGATCCCGAAGACGTCGTATGCGCTATACGACTTGTACCGCCCGGTCTTGGCCGAGTGCGGCACGATGGGCAGCACCCGATCCGCGATAAGCTCCTTGTTCTGTTGCTCCACCGCGATCCGGGTCAGCCCCGGTGAGAATGATCCCTGTTCTGGCGTCATTTTTTCGGCTCCTTCCGAATGCGTCCGCGGGCTCCATCCCGCGCCGCCGGTTTCCTGGTTTCCGTTGTCCGTCCGTTACTTCGTCGCCCGGCCTCGGCTTACGCCGTCACCGCCGACCACAGGCTGATCAGCACCGGGATGATGTCCCCGGTCACGCCGCTGGCCATCGCCGTGCCCACGCTGCTCTTGATCGTCGCCGCCGCGGAGAGCGCCACGCCCACGCCGGCCGCGCCAGAGGTGACGTCGTTTCCGCGGGTGACGGTCCCGCCGAGTTTGATCTCGGCCACGCCGGCCAACTGCACTTCGACGCGCGCCCCCGAGACCGCGTCCGCGAGGGCCACGCCTATGAGCAGATCCGTCGCCGCCGTGGCCACCACGACGGTGTTGTCGTCGGATCCGAACATCACGATCGCCCCCTTGGTGATCGTTCCACCCGCGAGAAAACTCTTAGAGAGGGTATTGCTTAACTGAATCATCCGTGATTCCTTTCAGATTGCCGCCGTCCTGGCGGACTCGGTTCCTTGAATGCGGCCTGCCGCCGCTTAACGGAACGCGCCTACACCGCGAAAATCGTCGGAAACTGCTCCGCGCACCTCGCGTTCGCGGCCCTATTGGTCAGCCCCTGGAGGAGATAGGGCTGCTTGAGTTCAAGCTGAAGCTCGGCCATCGCCGCGCCGTAGTCGCCTTTGTGCTCCTTCACCGCGTTGGCGATCAGTTCCTCTTCCTTGGAGCTTCCCGTTTTCGCCCCGCCCGCCGGCGGCGTGGTCCGCCCCGGCTCGACCAGCGCCGGGCGTTCGGCCATCAGCTTCTTGAACGTCTCCGGATCGCTCTTGGCCAGGTTGCGGCAGACCCTCACGTCCTCGGTCGCGTTGGGATTGATCTTGTTCGCCGTGATGTACGGGCGCATCAGGTCGTCCGCCTCCCGCTCCGCGAACTTTTCCTTGAGCGTGGCGAGTTCCGTGGCCTGCGTGCCCGCCGCGTCCTTGGCCTGCTTGTGGCTGTTGATCGCCACTTCCACGGCGCTGGCGTCCGCGTCGTCTTTCAGTCCCAGCGCTTTCCTGGCCGCGTTGGCCACCAGCACCGCCTTCGCCGTCTCCGGCGCGGGCTTCGCCCGTTCCTTGAGTTCGCCGATTTTGTTGACGATGGTCTCGACCTTGCAATCGGCTTCCGCCAGGCCGAGATCCTTTCCGATGAGCAATAGCTCATTCATGGCTTTCTCCTGTGTAAGAGGTCTCTGGCCGGCGGCCAGCTCCATGTTCACGTCTTTCGCCGCGAGTTTCTGCATGCTGTCCTGAATCGCGGGTTTATTGGTGAGCGCCGCGGAATGCAGCGCGACGGCCTTCGCATCACTCTTCCGCACGACCAACACCGGCGACAGCCAGCGGTACTCGTCGTTGCGGATCATGTCCCGCGCCTGATTGTTCCACTTCACCAATCCGAAGATCCCCACGCCCGGCGTTGCACTTACAGTGGTGATCCATCCGGCGGCGGGCGCCGCGCCCGACGGCGTACCGTAGCGTCCTCCCATCGTGGCGTGCTCAAAGTCGATGGGCAGATCCCGCCCCTCTTTGGCGAAGGCTTCACTGATGAGCCGCGCCGATTCCTCATCAACCGTGAAATCTCCCATGAGACTGCGCACCAGTCCCCACGGCGCGAGCATGACGCGAATGAGGCCGTCTCCCTCCTTGGGGGTGCACACCACCATACGGATCCCCATATCGCCCGCCCCTGAATGGCTCCGCCGATCCGTCGTCTCTGTGTCGCCCTGCGTCATCTGGGATCCCTCTTCGTGACTTCGTGGTTCAACACTCTGAAATCTCAAATCTCAAATTCGCCTTCTTCGTGCCCTTCGTGGTTCAGCCGAGCATTTCGCTCAACGCCGCCGCCAGTTCCGCGTCGATCCCTTTCAGTTCGCCTTCCCCGCTCCGCTCAAAAGCCGCATTGGGTCCGATCTTCAGTTCCCTTCGCGCGTAGCCCAGGCTGCGCAGCTCTTGCCCCGTTCCCCGCGCCTGTCCCGGCGTCAGCGCTGCGACGTAGCAGCGGCAGTTGTAGTCCCACGGCGGGTAGTGGCTCAGCCAGAACGGATCGTCCGCCCGGAAGATGAGTCCGTGCAGCGCCGCATGCGTCGCCCGCACGCCGTTGACCCCCGCCACTCCGTTGCCCACCGTCAGGTACTGCCAGAACGGAAACGTCTCCCTCTCCTGCTCGAAGAGTTCCCGCCGGGCGTCGTTGTACGCCTGTTGCGTGTTGGTGATGAACACCTGCCGCAGCCGGCCCAGCGAGGGCAGCTCCTCGCCCGCCACGTCGAAGAGCCTGGTGATCTCGCGGCGCACGTCCGGCCAGGTCGTGCCCCGTTTGATCGACGCGGCGATGCGGTTGCGGACGGCCTGGATGAGCCGCGCGTTGTTGACCCCCGCGATGCGGAAGGCCTTCTGCTTCGCCGCCGTGGACAGCCGCTCGAAGACCGCGCTGTTCAGCGCCGCCTTCTTGGCGAACGCTTCCCGCGCCGCCTCCGGCGTCTTCGGAACAAAGTCGCTCTCGGTTAGTACGGAAACAGGCATTCACTCTAGTTTCCAGTCTCCAGTTTCTTGTCTCTGTGCACCGCCGTCGTTCGTCCGATCAGTGCGCTCTGCACCATCGCTCCCGCCGCCGCCTCGCCCACCGCGTCCAGGTCCATGCGCCTAAGCAGTTCCCCGCCAAGGCTCCTCTTCGCGTCCTCTGCGTCCTCCGCTGATTCGACCGCCTCCAGCAGCGGTCCGATGACTCCGTCGCGATAGCGCCCGACCATCCTCCGCACCGCCTTGCGGTTCATCCGCTCCAGGTGCCCCAGCACTTGCCTTTGACTACGTAGCGCCATTGACCAATCTCAAATCCGGAATCTCAAATCCCAGATTCTCTTCGTGGCTCGCTCTTTGCCGTTCGTCATTCGTCATTCGCCGGCAGTTCCTCTTCCGGCGCCGCGCCTTCGGGCGCGAACGCATCGCTCGGTTCCAGCACTTCCTCGTCTTCATCCGGCTCCGGGATGTTCAGCCGGTCATAGGCCCACTTTTTCGGGATAGCGATCCCCGCGGTCTGCGCCGCCTTCATGGCCTGCGCTTCCTTGATCCGGTCCACCGTCTCCGGCTTGATCCGCCGGAAGATCGGCAGCTTCGCGCCCCGCCCGGGAAACTTGAATTCCACCATCGGAGCGATGATCTGTTCGCGCACCGTCCTTGATTCGCGCCTGATGTCGTCATCGCGCAGATCATCACGCACGTCGTCTTGCACCTTCGCCGATGCGAAGGTTCCGGTCCCGCCCGTGGTGTCGCCGGTGAGGTTGCCCCCCAGCCACAGCACGGCCTGTTCCCGATCGCAGTAGTTGACGATCGCCTCGAACGGCGCGACTCCCCGCTGGCTGGTCTCCGTGAACTCGATCGACGTGGCCTCGCTCACCATCGCCCACGCCGCCGCCCCGATGTTGGCCAGCATGTCCGTCAGCACCCGCTTTTCCTCGGGCGTCGCCGCCGGTCGGTATTTGCCCACCCGGATGGGCATGCCGAAAATCTCGCAGAACGTGGCCCAGTCCGCGATCGCCAGCTTCTTGATGAGCCAGATGGTCGCCTGCGCCATGGACAGGCTCTTGAGCAGCGGGCTTCCGCTCACCGCGTGCGGCGTGTGCACGATGAACTTCACTCCGCTCATCTCCATGCCCAGCCGCTGTTGTTCGGTGATGATCCGTACGGCGGGCGATTGGTTGAGGTCCATCGTCAGGCGTTGGGTGGGGACCTCGAAGATCGCAATCGGGCGGGAGGATTCCCATTCCATTTCGCAGACCGCCAGGTTCGGCCCGATCGCCGTGGCCAGGTGTTCGAGCGCCGCAGGGAATCCATCGAGGGCGTCCAGTGTTTCCCGCACGTAATCGGCGGCTTCCTCGGCCAGCTTCTCGTCGGCCGTGTCCGTCACTTCCCCCGCCGAGACGATCTCGTATTCGAGTCCGGTCAGCGCCATGCGCCGTTTTTCGGCGTTGCTCTTCAACCGTGGGTCGACTTGCTCCATCTCCTCGAAGAGCAGCATGGCTTCCGTAATGTATCCGTCGCGAGCGCCTTGCAGCACGGCGTTGATTCGGCTGAAGGTGATTTGATTCGTTTGCGCGGCGCGGTAACTGTCCAGCGTCCGCGACCAGGCGTAGACCCGCCCTTCCGGCGCCCGCCCGCGCAGGGCGTCCGCCGCGCTCCTCACCCGGTTAACGATCGTGTTCAGCCTCGCGCCCATAGTCCCCTGATCTCAAATCTGATATTCACCCTCGACTGCCCCTCAGTCCCGCCATCGCCCTTCGCGGCCCCATCGTCACTTCGATCGGTCCGCCCGCATTGCCGCCCGCGTACACTGCCAGCGCCCCCGCCCAGAACCGGTCCGCGTGGCTTCCCTCGCTCCGCGGGGCGTCCAGGCGGACGTTGCCCGCCGCCGTCACCGTCTTGCGGATGCTGTGCAGGTCGTTACGGATCTTCTCTTCCGCGGGGATGCGCATGAGCTTGTCGATGAACTTGTTGCGCATCAGCGAAGCGATCTGTTCCTTGAACGGCCCAGTCAGCGTACACGCCTCCACCGTGTGCTCGCCGAAATCCAGCGCCAGGTTCTGGCCCATCTCCATGCCCAGCCCGCTGGCATCGATGGCGCAGCGCCGCACGCAGGGGTTTCGGAGCACGTTCGAGATGCGTTCAAATTGTTCTCGAAACGGCATCGCCGACCATTCCAACATCCCCAGGCTCAGCAGCGTCCGATCGCGGACTTCAAATGCCCAGACCACGGTGAGGTCCTTCTTGCGTCCCACGTCGATGCCGACGACCACGTCGCCCTTGAGTTCGCGCAGCGCCGCCAGGTCCAGCTCCAGCGGAAGATCGCCCACCTCGCACTCGCAGATCTGTTCGTAGGTCAGGAACGCCGTGGCCTCGTCCACGAACTCGCACAGATATTCCTGCCGCCATTTTTCGTCGTCGGTGATCCCCCGGCGGAGCTCCTCGGCGTTGAGCGGCGATCCCCCCGCGATCGCGTCGTGGATGTTCACCGTCTCGCGGTGGAACATGGCGTTCTGTCCGAGGCGGTAGAACATGTTCTGCCGTCCCATCGGCGTGGAGCACACGTCCATCTCCCCGCCGTCCCGCGAGACGGTGGGGAAAGCCGCCGCGTAGATGTCCGCGTCCCGCTGGTGCATGGCGAATTCGTCCAGCAGCAGGTCTCCGGTGAATCCCCGCGCCGTCCGCGGATTGGCAGGCAGCCCGATGATGCGAAACGGCCGTCCGCCCTTGCCCACCGGCGGCACCGCGATCTCCAACTGTTTGAACTTCACCTCGTCGAAGACCTCGCTCTCCATGATGGAGCTTGCCGCGATCTGCATGGCCCGGAGGTGCTGCTCGGCCTTCATCATCAGTTCGCGGCTCTGCGTCTGGCTGGCCGACAGGAAGATCTGGTTCCTGCTCCGCTCCAGCCCCCGCAGGATTCGCCGCAGGGAGAACGCGAAGCTCTTCCCCGTCTGCCGGCTCCAGTTGTTCCAGGTGAAGCGCGCGGGCCGCGCGATCACCCGCTTCTGGTAGTCGTAGAGCACGTCCTGGAGTTCATGGGCCATCGAGAGGTTTCCGCTTAACGCCGTACAGATCGAGAATCCGAGCCACCACGTCCGCCGCGCTGACCATGCCCTGTTTCGCATCCGCTTGTCCTTCACGCTCCCGCTCCGCCTTTTCGTCCGGGGCCATCATCCCGCCCAGTGTTTTGGCGAATTCCAGCATCAGGTCCACGGCGCGTTGCTGGGTGGACTCCTTCACGCTCGTGCTCACCGCGTGCTCGGCGATGACCGCCAGCGCCTTGCTGAACTTCGGTCCCAGTTCCGCGCCCGCGCTCAGCAGGTTCTGTTTGAATCCGTCGAACAGGATCAGCCGCCGTCGCGGTCCGTACTTGCGGGCGTACAGTTGCAGGCTGCGCAGCTTGCTGGCCGGGACGTTGAGCTCCCGGATGATGTCGGGCGTGTCCCATCCGTCGTGCAGCAGCTCGTTGATCCGCTCCCACGTCGCGTCTCCCAGTTCCGCCGCCCACCGCGGGATTGCCTTGTCCTTGCCGTCGCCCATTCATTCGCTCTTCGTGCCTTCGTGGCTCATTCCGCATTCGCTCTTCACGTGTGCCACTGCTCGCAAGCAGTGCCGCTTCGCGGCTACGGTTCCAGCGCCGGGTCCACGTTCACTTTGATCGCCACGTCCACGCCCTTGTCCGTCAGCCGCAGTCGTCGCCCCTTCCAGGGCGCGTTCGGCCGGCTGTTGATCCAGGTCACGTACCCGCGATCGATGAAATACTGCACATCTCGCTGAATGTAGTGCTCTTCCACCAGGGGCAGGACGTTGCACAGGTCCTCGTAGGAAAGCTCCCCGGGAAAGGCCATGTTCAGCGACGCGATCACGTCGCGGCGAATCTGTTTGATCTGCGCCACCCGCACCCGTTCAGCGTCCATCCCGCTCTCCCTTGCCGCCCATCCGGCTTTCCGCCAACTGTTCAATCGCCTTGGCGGTGCGTTGAATGCTCGCTCCGATGCCCAGGCTGGCGTCGTATTTTGCGGACAGCGCCGCGATGTCCCGCCCGATGACGTCGATCTTCGCCCGCACGCTCACTTGTTCTCGTATCCAATCCGTGCGGTTCACCTTTTCGAGTTCGACGCTGCGCATTCTGCTTTCCAGTCCGCCGACATCTTCGGCGACGCTCGCGCGGAAGATCGCCGTATCGCTGCGCAGCGCCCGCACGGAGAATGTCAGCACCGCCACGGGAGTTCCCACGAACGCCGCCAGCAATCCCGCGATCGCCAGGTAGTCACCCGTCGTCATTCACTGCGCTCCGCTCCAAAACATTCACCACCAGGTCACCGCCTCTGAAATCTCAAATCTCAAACTGGCGTCTTCGTGGTTGACGTTCAAACCTCCGCCCACGCCGTCTGCCGTGCGCCGTCGAACAGTGTCCCCTGTTCGGTGTTCCGTTCCCGAGCCGCCGTTCCCATATCCCTCACCATCGCGAACTCGAACCGTGCATTCGCCTTGCGGCTCTCCAGATAGTCATGCCACTCCGCGTCGTCCCGCGCCAGCCAATACCCAAGCTCCGCTGGAGGGTGGAACAGTGGATCAGTGGATGCTTCCCTCTCCTGTCTCCTGTCTCCTGTCTCCTCTCTTCGGACCCCTGCGACGATTCTCCATCCTTCATCTCGCAGTTCCGCGATCAGTTCCCGCACTCGTCGCCGTTTGGTCTCGTGGCTCTGGCGTACCCAGTAGTGCATGTCCACGATCCCGCACGCCGCCGCGATTTCGATGGCCGACAGCGGTCGCCGGCAACAGCCTTTCAGCGCCGTCAGCGCCGCCTGTTTTCTGGCTTCGAACACCGCGCTCATCGCTTTCCCTTGGTGGTTCCCTCGATGCTCAGTTCCGATCCGTCCAATGCGTCTCGATAGCGCAGCTTGCACGCCGCGCAGCCCCATATCTTCGCAAGGTAGTAGTCCGCGTCGCACAACTTCCGTCCGGGCCGCGTCTCCGCCCCGCGGGGCTTGAGTTTCCGTCCGCATCCCGGGCACTTCGGTGGATCGTCATCCCGCATTGCTTCGCTCGCTCCGCTCGCTTCGCGAGAGAGGAGAACAGTGGATCAGGCGAGCAGTTGATTCTGTTCTCCTGTCTACTGTCTCCTCTCCAGCGGAGACTCATTCGCCGCTCGCCAGCTTCATCACTTCCCCGCTCAGTTGGATCGCGCGTCGCGCCTCCGCGTTGCTCTGCTTCTCGGCTTCCCGTCCCATGCGCCACGGGCGCAGGACCAGCATGTAAAACAGCCCGCCGCCGATCACGCACACCACTACCGCGCCGAGCAGCCCGACCAGTCCCGCGGCCAGAATCCACGCCGTGACGCTGTCTCCGCCCCCGCCGATGCGTGCATTGCCTCCCGCGATTCCCCCTATGTGTTCCAGTCGCGTATCCCTGCCGGACACTCCGGCGACGTCCCGTGCCTGCACATCCGACCGGCTCTCCACGCTCACGGCGGCATTCCGGTCCTCGATTCTCACAGTTCCCGCGTCCGCCGTTGCCATAGGATCGTGTTTTTGTGTGGCAATGCAGGAAGGGACTGATCCACAGATGACGCAGATTGCCACATAAAAGGTTAAGTTCTTTGTGAACTCTATGAACATGCGGAGGTTACTTTCTCTCGCCATTTACCATATACCTTATGTGAATTCTGCGCTCTCTGTGGATCAGCCGTTCTTTGAAATCTGGAATCTCAAATCTCTTTACGGCCCCCCCGGCGTCGCCGCGCGGTTCCAGCCCAGGATCGTCAGGATCGCCGTCCTCTGCTCGTCGCTGATGGGGCCGTCGAGTTGCCTGAGCAGCGTCTCGCGCGTGCCCGCCGGCAGCCGCGTGGAATCCCCGTGTCCCCGGGCGATGATATTGCCGTTGATCCCCCTCGCCCGCACGCCCGAGGCGAACGTCGCGGAGACATAGCTTTCCAGGCCGGGATCCTGCACGTGGCCGTCCGCGTCCATCATCCAGTCCTGCAACACCCCTTCGTCCTGGATTTTCCTTGCCAGCGTCTGGGCGCTGTCCGCCATGGCGTTTTCCAGCCGTTGCCCCGGCATCTGGCACCCCGCCCCCAAGATCAGCAGCCATCCCAAGACCAATCCGATAAAAATCTTCCAGTTCATCCGATCCTTCCTTTCTACGTTTCTACGTTTCCGCGTTTCCTTCGTGGTCAAGTAGTTCGAAAAGTGTGGGGCGGTCGCATCCTCCCTGATCCGCCCGCCCCGCGGCCGGCCGACTCTGCCGTTGGTCTCGCCGGTTCTTGTTGTCGTGCCCTTGTCCGAACCCGGAGCGCAAGCGACGGGCCGCGCCTTCCAGTTTCCAGTCTCTTGTCTCTGGAAAGGGGGTCCGCCGGGCCGGGTTGGCGCTCCCGGCCACGGCGGATGAGGTAAGGAAAATGTAGGCCGTGCCAAACAGAGCCGCGACCGTGAGGGAGCGGTTCCGCTCGGCGGATGAATGAGATCGTGCCAAACAGAGCCGCGACCGTGAGGGAGCGGTTCCGCTCGGCGGATGAATGAGGCCGTGCCCGGCCGGGGGGTCGGAGTCGCCCCGACCGGGCTTTGGAGGGGGAATAACTTTGGTCCACGCGCCAAACAGAGCCGCGACCGTGAGGGAGCGGTTAGTCGCCGTCCCTCTGCGTTAATCTGCGTAATCTGTGGATCGTTCGGCATCCGTGCCGCTCCGCGCTCATCCGTACCGCGACAGGTATGGAGCGGTCCGTGCTCCAACCGGCGCAACAAAAAACCCGATGCAGCTCATTCCGAGCCACACCGGGTTTGTATCCTTGGCGCGCGCTACGACCGACCGGTCATGCCCGCGCGATACACCCTAGTTTTGCGGAGATCAAAGGCTTTGCGGCGGGATTGTCCCGCTCACGGGCGCATCATCTAACCGATCCCGAACCGCCTGTCAAATGGAATCTGGAATTATTTTTTGGACTCCTTTCTCTCCGGTGCGGCCTCTTTGCCGGCCTGCCGTCGCTGCTCTGCCTCTTCCGTCCGCTCTTTGGCGTACTCCCGTTCGTCCGCATCCATTGCCTCGACCCAAGATTTCCGCTTCCCTCCGCTTTGGTTCTTTGCCTGTCCTTCCCATAAGTCGATGAGGACCACTGCCAACCGCTCGCTCAGATAGTCCTTGACTCGGTCACCGGAGAAATCCGGCGCCCTTGGTTCCATCACCGCCGGTTGCTGCACCCGAAAGAAGCAAATCGCCTCATCCAGCGTGAATTGTCCTTCGTCGATCGCCGTGGCCAGCGAAACGCACATGCTCCTTATATGTAGGCTCTGCATCTGATGCGACAGGGTGAGCGCCGTCAACATGCGTTGCACGGTCAGCCCGGACCGCCACCGCTCTTCTTCCATGGTTTCGATCACCGACTTGGGCAGCGCCTGCCTCAGAACCGCGATCAGCGCCCGATCGACTCCTATGCCCGCCACCGCATACGAAAACGCCGCATCCCGATCCGCCGAGGGCGGCGGCGTCACAGTTTCAATGTCCACTTGCAGCAATGTTGCCAACGCGACCGCCCGCGCGGGAGGGATCGGCTGCGTGCCCCGCTCATACGTACTAATAGTCTGCCCGGAGACGCCCAGCTTCGCTGCCAATGTTTCCTGCGTCATCTCCTTGCGAACGCGGGCTTCTCGAAGTCGGGCTCCGAAGTCCTTCAGCCACTCGATTTCCATGCCCCTATTCATACCAATTCCCCTTGTTCCAAGAAAATTCATATTTTCCGCTTGACTCGCTTGAATCATGTGATACACTTCACTCTGAAGTTAGGAGTCTGCTGTGGTCCTCAACCTGATTGAAACAACGAAATGCGCGGAGGCGGGGTTCCTTCCATTTGGACCATGCGAAGACTCCGCCCCGCCTCCCGCATACTTTTCAAGGAGATCTTCGCATGAAGGGAATCGCTCCTAACCCCCCGCCCATCGTGGCCGAGGCCGAGTACGACCAGGATCAACTCGTCCAGGCCATCTTCAACGCCGCCCTCCGGGACAACTTCGCCGTCGGCCGTTACGCCCTGCAATGGTGCGAGCGTTATTCCCGTGGTCGCACTGACGCCGCGTTGGCCCAGCTCGTTAACGATATAAATCCAGACGGTGAAGTAACTGGCGATTTTGTTCGCGAGTGCAGGGTGGTCGCCAAGGAATTTCCGGCGCGCGTCATAAATCTGTCCTGGACCCATCACCGGGTCGCCCTTGAGCTCGACCGTTCCAACGCCCGCGAGTGGTTGGACAAGGCTGCCAAGGAGGAATGGTCCGTCCGCCAGTTGGAGCAGGCCATCCGCCGCAAGGTCTGTCCCGGCAAGGTCCGCTCTCCCAACCTCCAGCGCTCCATCAGCCTGGAATACGCCCACTTCCGCCGCCACGTCGAGGAGCTCTCCGATACCGCCAAGATTAGCGCCTGGATCAAGACCAGCCCCGACTTCCTCATCCACAACAAGGACTTCCTCAAGACCAAAATGGTCCATGTCCAAAAAAGCGCCCAGGTGATCCTCGACGCCCTCGCCGGCGTCCGTCGCGACCGCTCCGCGGGAAAGGAGGCGTAACCCGTGGCCGCAAAAACAACTCATTTGGCCGGCTTTCCGTTCGACGTCGTGCGCTTCGATCTCTGCCCGTCCGATGTGGACAAGGTCTTCAACATCTCCGAGTCCTTCCAGCGCGTCGCCCCTCGCGGCGCTGACGAACCAAGAGTGAATCCGCGGCACTCCGAGCCCGCGGAGATTAAAGGCTTTGGCCCGGATCGGGCGGGGCGGAGGAACGAGAATCGGTCGGTCCATGAGCGACTGCGGTGCGTAGCGCCGCGGTCCTTAGTCGATGGCGCTCCCAGTGCGTTCGACTCCGATCGTTCGTCGTCTGGTTTCGACGTTTCGACGTTTTGACTTTTCGACGTTTCGACGTTTTGACGTTTCCTCCTGTCCCGTCCGCTCCTCGGCCTGCCTCTCCCCTTACCAAGGGGAGACACAGAGGGGTCGGCGTTTCGGAGTTTCACGACGATGGCTCGTTCATCCAAAACCGTTCCGCCCAGCAGCCCAGGTAGCGCCCGACGTCCGCGTCGCCGCCCCGCGAAAGCCACTCGGCGTAGCCGGAAGTCCACGCGAGTGACCGGATCAACGGCCAATCGACCTTCGAAACGTCTGCGGCTCGCAACGGCGCGTCGATCCACGCGCGGAACTTTCTCCTCGATAGACGAACTGCGCCGGATGGTGGCGCGGAACAAATCCGAGAAGAAAGCCATTCCCAAAGCGCTTTTTGGTCATCCGTCGACCAACTGGAAAGCAACTCCCGCCGTTTCCAAAAGGGCGTCCGCAGCAGGCGACGGATCGGCAGCCGCCCCGCAATCATCGTCCCCAATATTTGATCCGGTTCGATGGGATGATCCCCCAACCGGGCCATATCGGAGTCCATCCACAGTTCCCCGGCGAAGCTCGCCAGACAAGACCCATACGCCTCCGCCGGAATCACCATCGTCCTCGGAAATTTGTCTTTCATGCCCGCATGGTATGCGTGTCCTCATCGACTACCAGCCGGGCCTCGTTGTGATGACCCGTTCCGGAGACGTCTTGTTGCGGTTGTCGTGACTCAGAGCCCCGGCGTCCGCGCCGGGCGGCCTCTGGTTTGTAATCGAACTCCGGCGGCGGACCAACGGATTTCCGCCGCGTTTTCACCAGTAGGGCGGGCTCGGCCCGCCGTTAGGCAGGGACGCCGATGGAAGACATGCGTTGCGACGTTGAACTGCTGAACGCCATGCTCAACGAGTCGCCCCACGTCCACGACGTGCACACCGATCGTTGGGTCTGTCTCAGCGCCAAGCAGCTCGCCGACTGGACCAATCGTTCGCTCCAGACCATCAGCGACTACCGCACGGGCAAGACCAACATCCCCATCGAGTTCTGGCGGGCGGTTTTCAATCGCACCTGCGACCTGCGCGTCGTGGCCCTGCTGGTCCCCATCGACCTCTACAACGTCGAGATCAATCCCAGGCAGGAGCGCGGTCCGGAGAGTCCGGGCGCCTTCTTCCGCGAGGCCCTCGTCGCGGAGTCCGAGTATCACGAGCAGGCCAAAGCTTTGTGCGAGATTCTCGCCGACGGCAAGATCGACGATCTCGACGCCCGCCGCGTGACCGCCTACGACGACGCCTACTGGCGTCATCGCGTCCGCGACGCCTCCTTGCACCGCGCCGTCCTCCGCCGATACAGCGATTACGCGGGAAGGCTCGGTGTCTCTTGACTCTTCGCGCCTGCGTCCTTGTCGCCGCCTTCTTCTTTGCGGCTCCGATGCTGAAACTCTTTTTTCTCTGCGTTCTCTGTGTCCTCTGCGGATGCGTCGTCTGGCGCTTCGCCGACCTGGTCGCGGGCGTTGATGAGATGAAGTGCGATCTCTCCTGCCCTTGCGGTCGTCGCACCATGAACAACGTGATCGCCGATCCCGCCCGTCGCCCGGCCATCGTCGATCTTCTCGCCCGCAACTGTCCCTGGTGCCTGTCCCATCGCGAGCCGCGAACTTCAGTTCGCGCGGACGCACCCGCCGATGGAGTCTCCCATGTTGACCCATGAACTGCACGAATGCCCCCGATGCGAATCGCCCGTCCCGCGCGAGGATTACGCCCGCGTGCGGATCGACGATCGCACCGACGAGTTTATGCACTGTCCGTTCTGCGGCTACGGCCTCGAGGTCTCGCGTTACTCCGACGGCGCCATCTACGTTCTCGATTATCAGGAGCGCACCGAGCCGGTGAACTTCGGCAGGTTTCTCCAGCGTTTGGAGGATGCTCGCGCCGCCTGATTTTGTGCCACTGCTCGCAAGCAGTGTTCGTTGTCGTCTTCGTGCCTTCGTGGTGAGTGTTGTTTGTGGCCGCAATCGCCAATCGACAATCGGGAATCGACAATTCCGAGGACTGGCTTCCCCTCGACGAAGCCGCCGCCGAGCTGGCCGAACCGCTCCGCACCCTACAATGGCGTTGCAGATCGTCCCTCGCCAAACAGCACCAAGCCCACCTATCGCCTCCGCGCGACGGGCGTGGCAAGCCGGTCTGGTGGCTGCATCGCTCGATTGATCCGCGACTTTCCCGATCGCTCGATCCTCAGACCCGCGCCGATCAGCAGCGCCCCTCGCTGCTCGCGCGTCATGCCCAGCACCACGTCGAGCGTGCCTATAGAAAGGCCCGCTGGGTGGGGCATTGGCGCTCGATGCTTCATGACGTCCGCCCCGCGGGATTGACCGGCGCGGCGATAGCCGCCCGCGTCGTCGCCGAGGCCAAACAGGTGGAGGGCGAGGATTTTCCCATCAGCGTCCGCTCTCTCTATTTGTGGAACGCCTCCATGACGGCGCGCGATGCGGAGGGCGCGATCCGCGGCGTCGAGGCCTTGGTCCCTCGTTACGGCGATGGCGGAGGCGGGCGCGACGTGCGCTCCCCGGAAGCCGTCGAGTTTTTCTACGAACTTTATCACTGTCAAAGCAAACCCACGGTACGGACGTGCCACGAAGTGACACTGCGTAAGTCCCGCGCGAACGGTTGGACCTGGCCGACAAGCTACTCCGCGACGCGCAAGTGGCTTGCAGCTCACGACGAC
>Ga0214472_10000986_pt1 | contig 33308 bp, 41 predicted proteins | sample RVTome_6_FD_207662 | JGI IMG/M metagenome (GOLD analysis project Ga0214472, IMG submission 207662) | Soil microbial communities from uranium-contaminated site in the Upper Colorado River Basin, Wyoming, United States - RVT140D175 | ecosystem: Environmental > Terrestrial > Soil > Contaminated >...
GACGATTTCCAGAGTCGGACCGCTTCACGCTTAAATTCGTTGGTGAACCGTTGCCGCTTCGCCATCAGACACCTCCACGGGTTATTGTCCCCTTTTGAAAGTGTCCACGCAAACAGGGCTAGCTCAGCCTGGTTTTCCTAATTGACCACCACCATTTTCCCACAGCAACTCCCCGAACTTCATACCCGCCTTTGTCGAAACTCCATCCGAGTCGGTCTAACCCCTAAATCCTGTTACCGCTTTTTCCCGTGTGCATTACCATCCGATTTGTGCCAAGCTTCGAGAAATCCTAAAGACCATTCTGTGTGTCAAGACGTGGACATAGAAAGGAGGGGGGCTATGGCAACCTCAAACAATCCGATATTGGTGACTGGAGCCACGGGTCAGCAGGGTGGGGCTGTTGCGAGGGCGCTCCTCGCCAAGGGGCAGAAGGTTCGCGTGATGACGAGGCATCCGGAAAAGGCGGCGACGCTGGCGAAGGCCGGGGCCGAGGTCGTGCAAGGTGATCTGACCAACCCGGCGGTCTTGCAACTGGCGTTGCGCGGCGTGAATGGAGTGTTTGCCATGTCGACTCCGTTCGAGGCCGGCATGGACGCGGAGGTGCGTCAGGGGATTATGCTGGCCGATGCGGCTAAACAAGCCGAGATCACGCACTATGTCTATACGTCGGTCGGGAGCGCACATCGCCATACCGGCATTCCGCTCGCCAGCTTTGCCGAGTGGGCCAAGACGATTGAGTGGGGGAGGGTCAGCCCAGCAGCTTCGTAATTTCCCGTTCACCGTCCTCTCTTGACAGTGTCTGCTAAGAAGCTCATCCTTTTTTGCCGACACCGTCTGCGACCCCTTGAGGCCCGACCGCCGACCCCGTGAGAAAGGCGGCGATTCGTGAACACACGGTCACGAGTTTCTTCCCTCCTCATCCCGAATTCTTCTCCCAGTGTGCTTCGCGCCATTACAAACTCTGCGGAACGTCACAGGCGTTGGACTGACGCTGACTCGCCCGTGGGGGATTGTGCGTTTTGGCATCCGATTGAATCGGATTACCACGAGTAATGGTTTCGTAAGAAGGAGGTTGCCATGAGCGTTCGGATTGTAGCCGGAAAATTCATGGAGCTGTGCAGCAAGGGAAAGCACTTCGAGTTTATGCACACGATGTACGCGCCGGATATGGTCTCAGTCGAAGGCGACGGCAAGGAAACCGTCGGCAAGGAGCCGGTCATCCGCAAGTCCGAGGTCTTTCAAGGCAACAACGCCATCCACAGCCAAGACCTCCGCGGGCCGTTCTTCTGCGGCGACGCCAACGCGAACTCCGGCCGCTTCGCCGTTTACAGCTCGATCGAGTTCTCCCCCAAAGCCGGCGGCAAGCGCCTCACGCACGAGGAAGTCGGCGTCTACAGGGTCAAGAACGACACGGTCACGCGCGAGGAGTTCTTCTACAATGGGCCGTTCATCTAATCAGCGATGCACGCGTAGAAGGAAAGGTCATGGCCGATCCCATTTTGATCACCGGCGCCGCGGGCCGTGTCGGCGGCGTAGGGCGCACGGTCACCGAGCTGCTGTTGAAGCAAGGCAACGCGGTGCGGGCGATGGTGCGAACCGAAGACGAACGCGCTCGGGCGTTGCGCGACAGGGGTGCGGAAGTCGTGGTCGGCGATCTGCTCGATCTGGATTCGATGCACAGGGCGATTGCCAGCTGCGAGACGATGTACTTCGGCATGTCGGTCTCGGACACCTATCTGAGCGCGACGGTCAATGCGGCGGCGGTGGCGAAGCATCACGGCGTGAAGGCGTTCATCAACATGTCGCAGATGACGCTCGCGCAAATGAGCATCACCGACACCACCCCGAGCCCGCAGCACAAACTGCACTGGCTCGCCGAGCAGGCGCTGAACTGGTCCGGGCTACCGGTCGTGCACGTGCGGCCGACCGTGTTTCTCGAAGGCTTCTTCCTGATTTTCATTTCGGATTCGGTCAAGCAATCAAATCAGATCAGAGTACCGTTCGGCGAGGGCAAGACTTCGCCGGTCTCAGCGGAAGACGTTGCACATGTGGTCGCCTTGCTGCTCGCCGATCCGCAGCCGCACATCGGCAAGATCTATCACCTGACCGGTCCGCAGTCCGAGAACATGCATTTCTTTGCGCGGGAGTATTCGAAGGCGCTCAGCCGCACGATCACCTATCAGGACATTCCGGTCGAGCCGTGGCGGGACGGGCTGCTTAAGCGCGGCTTGCCGGTTCACCTGGTGAACCACCTCGCGACCATGGCCGATCTGCATCGCGCGGGACGCTACGACCGGATGTCGGACGACGTGCTCACGCTGACGGGCCAAAGGCCCCTGCGCGTGCAGGAATTCGTCAAGAAGCATGCGGCGACGTTTACCGCGCCGGCACAAGGAGCCGCGTGAGTCTCTGCCGAGGAATCACCAAGAAAAGAGCACACCACATGCGTCATCTCATAGCGCTCATGGGCCGGCTCTCAGTTTGGATGTGCAAACGGAGCATGCTTGCAGCCGGGCTTGGCCTGTTCATGCTGTCCGACGCGTCGGCTCAAGACATCACGGTGACCGAGCAAATCTTTGGCTGCATCCTCGAGTGGCCGAAGGTCCGAAATACATACTTCAAGCACGCTGATCCGAAGAAGTTGAAGGAGGCGATGCGGATCTTCCGAGACAGCGTGCCGGACACGGAGTATCCCGTCGGCACCATCCTCCAGCTTGTTCCGTTTGAAGCGATGGTGAAGCATCCCCGTGAGAAGTTTCCCACGACGAACGGCTGGGAGTTTTTCTTCCTCGAGGTCTCTCAGGACGGGACCAAGATCATGGATCGGGGAGAAGGCGTCGTCAATCTGTCGCAGGGGGTCACGTGTTTAAGTTGTCATCAGCCGGCGGCGAGGTTTGACTTCGTCTGTGAAAAGGGGCACGGTTGTGCTCCGATCCCGTTCGACGATCAGAAGATCGCGGAGATTCAGAAGGCCGACCTTCGCTGCAACAAAAAATAGGGCGAAGAAAAGTGGCCGGGAGGCTTTTGTTGAACGTCTCGGACGCGCGTGGCAAGTGGATGACAATCACCCCCGCCCGCAGAGCTCACGCGGCACCTGGCTTCGAATACGGTTATTAGCTATCGCCAGGAGGAGCGGGGCGCCGAATCGCTCGTCTGATCCGGTTCACAGTTGTCTCAGAATAGCGCCAACGTCAGCGTTGCACCGACTTACTCGTCAATTGATTTGTACACGTCATAGGGCAGGTCACATCCTGCCTTGCGCCTGGCGGCGTTATCAGCATCAGCTGGAATGATTGATAATCCAATGTCCTTCAGCTGAATGTGTGACCCCCATTTATCCCTCGGAAAACCACTGCCATTGGACCATAGCCTAAGAATGTAGGCTCTGAAACGACGTGGGCGTTGCGTATCGTCCGAGTACCACGATGCAGCCCAGAACGAGATATTATGATCTCCCTCTTGAGAAACGACGCTGTACATGGGCTTGCATACCTGCCAGTTTGCCGGGGCCTCAAGTTTTATTGTGTTGCGAGAGTCGCAGTATTGGTCCCACTCTGATTCGCATGAGACCGACTCGTAGAGGATATATGAAACTGGATTGACCGACCGGGGTTCAGCAGGACTCGGCTGGTTCACCTGAGACACTACTTTTGTTGGCTCTACTGGCTTTTTCCCCTCAATGTCCGGTTGGCCGATTGATCCGCACGCTGCCAGCATAGGAATGAGTAACGCAAAACAGAACCCAATGGATGGAAATTTCATGCTGAATCCTTTCCTTTGTCCAAACATTCGAGGAGGAGAAATTGGATATCCCACGATGCCAAGCTGGTCACTGTTCTAGCACGGAATAAGGTCGGAAGAACTTATTACATTCACAATTCTGGTGTCAATTTTGAATACGGTTGACTGGGCCCCTTGCTGGAACATACGAAGGTTTGCCGCTGATGCCGGCTTGTTGGCTGGACGTTCAAGGAACTCTCCCAACAAATGGTGCCGATAGAAGAACCACTGCTCCCGGGGGCAAGAAAATGGATCGGGAGTCGTTGTTTGCGGCGCCTCGGACTTGCGGTACGGATCTGGTTATGGGGTCTTGGTCTCGTGTGTGTCGTAATACTCGATGATGCGCTCTTGCACGGCGTACGCTTGCGCGGTTCCAGCCTCGTGTGAAGCGGGGACCTCTTCTGAGGTCAGTTTTTTGATCCAATTCCCTATGCCATCGTACTCATAGGTAGTCATCCATGTGCGTTTCTTGCCGGCGTGAAACTTTTCAGTTATCGCTTGAACGCGCCTCCCTGCCTCGTCATGTTCGTTCACCACTTTGCCGGTCATGGCCCCTTCCGCGTTGTAGCTGATACTCTCTATCAGTTTGCCCCGTTCGTCATATCGGTGCCTCTGCTCGCTGAATAATTCTCCCTTGTTGTATTGGGCGGAATAAATGACACGCCCAAGCACATCGAACAGGCTTCTGTGTGCCGTGGTGTCGTGGACGAGCAGCTGTTCCGATACGTTGCCGGACCGGTCGTACAGGGAAAACTCCGCATAGTGAAATTCGCCGTCATCGGAGACTGCGACAGAGGCGGTTTCCCGTCCGTGTGAGTCCCGTGCGTAGGCGAAACGCTTTCGGTAGATGAGGTTCCCGCTCGGATCTACGGCGATTTCTTCCAGTGGATGGCCCTGCTGGTCATGGTGAAACAGGTAGTGGGTTGAGGTATTGCCGTGCGCCAGATCAATGATGGCTTCAACGAGGTTGCCTGCCTGGTCATAGGTTTCAGTTTCCGAATGCCCGTAGGCCTTGGTCGTGACGGTTCGGACTGGACCGATGAGCTCACTCTTGGTTCTGGTCGTCTCGGCGAAACCGGCGGCGCCGTAGATGCAGAGCAGGGCATTCGCCAAAATCATCGCGACGAGTCGAAGGAGCATGTCAGCCTCGCCTCTTGGACAGCATTCTAACAGGATGTTGAAAACATCCGCCAGCTAGTGGTTAAGATTGCGGCTACGCGAACGAACAGGGAAAGAAAGGGTACGCGCAACCTGGAGAAATCAGGGGCGGCGGAGGAATTCCGGACGGTCCCTGACAGACACCATCTTCACCAGGTCTCGAATGGAGATCACCCCGACGATCTTCTGCCGATCCGTCACGGCCAGGTGGCGGACGTGATGCTCAGCCATCATCTCGCAGGCGTCCCGAATCGACCGGTTGAGATTGATGTCCAGAAGCGGGACATTGAGCAGTGAACCGACGGGCACGGTCTTGGCGTCAAGCCGATCCGCCAGAGTTTTCCGAACGATATCCGTCTCGGTCACAATGCCGGCGATCTCGCCGGCGTCAACCAGGAACACCGACCCGATTCGTTGCGTCGCCATCCAGCGCGCAGTCGCCATGACCGTTTCCCGCGTGTCGAGCGTCTCGATTGCCTTCTGCATCAACACCGTGAGCGGACGATAGACGTCGTTCAGCGCTTGCACAGGGCCGGACGGAGCCTCCATGAAATGCTTCGCCAGGTCGCGCACGGAGATGACACCGACGATGTCGGTCCCATCCAAGACACCGAGGTGCCGGATACGATGGGCCTCCATCAGATGGCTCGCGTCGATCATTGGCCGATCCGGCGCGATCGTGAGGAGCGGATGGCTCATGATCGCGCCGGCCTTCGTAGCCTGTGTGTCGCGTTCCTGCGCCAGCACCTTGGTGACGAGATCTGTTTCCGTGATGATTCCCGTGAAACGGCTGTTCTGCTGTTCGCGATCGAGCGCTTCGACGAAGACAGATCCGACCTGCCGGTCTCGCATCCGCGCTGCGGCCTCAAGCGCAGTGGCGTCCTGTGGAATGATTTCCAATTTGCGATGCATGTACTCACTGACGCGCGGCCCTGCTGCATCGGTCATGCTGACTCCTTGGATAGACAAGCCCGCCCGGCACGTCCTACGGCGGGGGCGGCAGGAGGTCCGTATCCAGAAAGTTTACCGCTAATAACAAGGTGAACTGGTTATAAAACGCATCTCCTTCATAGAGCGGTGTCGATCGGATCAGTCGTCCGGTCTTCTTGTCGATGAAGTCGATCGAAAAGCGAGCCAAGCCGGTCTGTCTCCGCGCTTTGTAGAAGACAAGCTCCGGAACCGCAATGGGAATAAACCCGCCAGAAATCTGTGGAATCCCAAAAAACGTGAGATCTTCGAGCGTCCCAAAGGCATCCAGCGTGACGCGGGCAATCAAGGACTCTTTGCCATCCTTCGGCAGATTGAGTCCTTCTCGACTGAGCCATCTCTCGATCAGCGCGGTCACGAATACGTGGTCTGTTGTGAAGCCAGTTGTGAGGCCAACTGTTTCTACCGCGACGGATTGTCCTGGTGGAATGGGCAACACGGCATCAATGAGACCTCGTTGAAGCGATTGGGTCAAAAGTAGTTGCTCGGTCGGCGATCTCGCTGTGTTCGTGGTCTCGTAGGTTGATGCGCAGCCTGACAGGAGAAGGCTCGACAGGACCATCATGAGGAACCATGGGCAACCGATCCAAGGGTTGGTTGTGTCTCTCTCCGAATCACGGAAGATGCCGGACGGAACGATGTATGGAGCCTTCATGTGCAACAACTCTCGCTCTGTTCTCACGGCGGCAACAATGTCTATTGAGACACAGGATTGTCCACCGTGCACATAGCCTCTGAAGATGTAAACCATTTTGTTCCAGGGGGACGGAAATTCCACGCGGTGGCGAGTGCCTGACAGGTCAGGTCGGCAAGCGTATCTTTCGGAGGTCGAGTCTTAAACGTTGTATACCGTGCACTGCCGCTCCAATGGACTCGGCCGGATTCCATGTGCACACCCCGAACCGTGATCATGGGAGCTCTGTAATCACCCCCGCTATCCACGAATACGACTTCCTGGACCGCATTGTTTTTGGCTGTTTGGAGAATTACGGCTTCGTCCAGAAGTGTGTGAGCTGCCGCGGCACGTTCTCGATCGATATCGATTGCTAACGTACTACGTTCGATAATGGATAGCCCTCGTTTCTGCAACCAGGTGGTTGCGACTCCGACGGCACTGGAATCATTTCCCCAGACAATCGTCGGTGTGCCCGGCTTAGGAAGATCCGTGAGAAACCCGTCTGTCACCGGGGCATAGCTGCACGCTGCAAGCAGCATGATCCACCCGAGATTACCCATTACCGTCTTCTTCATAGCCGATCTCCCTGACAGACTCCGCTGAGTCGTTGATCTGTTCATGGGAAGCGAGCGCCCTCGACCCCGATCTCAGAACTCCTCTTTGCAAAAGTTCGACACGAAGCCGGGAATTTTGTAGAACACAATAACAAAAGCACGAACGAGAAAGCTACCCGTACACTTTGGAGATCCAGTGATCGATCAACAACCGGACTACATATGCGGATTTCATCTCGTCCGCGCGGCGTTCCCTGGAATCGAAAAGGTGTCCGGGCCGAAGCTGAGTCGTGCGGGCACACCTCGACGCCCTGGTGGTGTGCCGCACCATGAGTGCAGTATTATGGTATCTTCAAGTTGCGCCGTAGACCTTTTGGAGGAGGTGAATACTATGAACCGAGTGCTCAGCGTTTTGGCAGGACTTACGGCCCTCTGGCCCACACTCGCGATGGCGGAAGAGGCTGATGGAGCCTATCGGGGGATCGGGTCGATCTACTTCACGTTCATGGGCGCGATCCTGATCTACGGGGTCTATGACGCCTTCGGGAAACGAGCTGCCTACATCGTCGGCCCTCTCATTGTGATCGGGTTGTACTTGATGCTCCCCGACAGATGACAGAGGGAGAGCTGCAACGTTCTGCTTATTCGGTGAGGACAATCCGTCGGATCAAGATTCTGTCTTGAAGAACCCGTTCGTGCACGGTGAATGATCGGCCAGTCTCCTCTCCGTGCGCGACACGACATCGTGATATGCGAAGCGATTCCATTACCCTGAAGTCCCTGACACGCGAGGATGCCGCCGCCGTAGGGCAGTGGCCGCCTTATCCCGCACCTGTTGCCGCTCTGGACTTCGCGCTCCGGAAAGGCGGGTGGCTCGATCAATTCCCCGAATCGTCACAGAATCATCGCTATGCCGCATGGCATCAAGACACGCTCGTCGGGTTTTCAATGCTGGCCGATCTTCATGAAGGGAATGCGGAATTCTATCTCGCGGTCCATCCTGCGCGCTTGGGACAAGGCTTCGGCGAACCGATCACGCGCCAGACACTCCATATCGCGTTCAAAAGTCTGGGGCTGTCTCGCATCCATCTCAGAGTTCGGAATTGGCATGAGCGGGCCATCGCCCTCTATGAACGTGTCGGGTTCAAGAACCACGGCACCTGCGTCGCGCCTATTCAAGGTCAGCCCGTCCACTTTATTATGATGGAGAGGTACTCCGACACGGTCCGAGGCTAGAACACGGGGTATTACCAGGGGTTCATGGGAGTTCCGCTCTGAAGCGGCCACGGAAGAATCTAATCGGTCATTCGATCGAACGACGTATCTCATTTCCCGTCTCAACAGATGCGTTAATGGAATCGATTTACAAGGACTCACGCTCACCGATACGGACGCGCGAGAGTTTGTTGCCGGTCCCATACAACGCCTGAAAGACGGCCTTCTACGGAACCCGCGGCACGCTTGGAATTGGTGAAAAGCATTCTGCACAACGCCGAACAGCTCGTCGGGATACCTCTTGGTGTCCGGATATGAACAATCAGCCCGGTCCGTGCTCGCTCATGTATTATAACAAAAGTGCGATGGCTAATTGTCATTCGCCCGCGTGCAGCCTTGTCTTCTTCGCTCGCCCTTCGCTCCTGGTCTGTTGAGCTTCGCCGTCGTATGGGGTATCGTTTCGGCGAGGATTCGCGGATCGCCTATGGCCGAGAAATTGGACACATCTATTCGAGACCGGCTGGCTCGACAACGGACTGTGCTGGCGAACGAGCGCACGCTGTTGTCATACATCAGGACCGCGCTGGGGTTTTTCATCGTCGGCATTCCGGCTGTGTGGTGGCTGGAGCTGCCCGGCATTCAAGGGCTGGGTGTGGTGTCGTTATTGATCGGCCTCGTGTTCTTGGGAGTTGGAGTTCGGCGATTCTTCTCCATTAAAGCCGTGATCGATCAACAACCGGACTAGATGCGCGGATCCTCGCCTCGTCCTCGCGTGGCGGTTGTCATGATGAACGTTGTTCTGGGTTGAGTTGAGCGGAGCGCACCTCAGTGAAGCCGGTTATACAGGAAGAGATGACGGGCTGTGGGATTGCCAGTGTGGCAACCATAGTTGGCGTCACCTACCGGCCTCGACGGGGGCAAGGTAAACGGGGCGGCTCTGAGGAGAATATAATCGGAGGCAACGGATGAGCGCACTGGAGAATGAACGGGCAGGACCGGTCACACAGTTTCTGGTGGAAGACCATCGGCGGCTTGAACAGCTGCTTCATGCCGCGGTGGCTCATGCCGGCCCTGTTGATCAAGAAGCGTACACTCAATTTCGGATCGGGCTGCTCCGTCACATCGGTATGGAAGAAAAGATTCTCCTGCCCGCCGCCCAGCGGCTTCGAGGCGGGGAACCGCTTCCCATCGCATCCAAGCTCCGGCTCGACCATGGAGCCCTCGCCACATTGCTCATGCCGACTCCCACGGCTGCCGTCATTGCGAGGATCCGTGGCATTCTCAAGGACCACAATATTTTGGAGGAGGGTCCTGGGGGCTTGTATGAAACCTGCGATGAACTGGCCGGCTCAGAAGCCGCGCAACTTCTGGCCACACTCCAGGCTGCACCGGAGTTGAGCGTGCTACCGCACTCCGATACTCCTGCCGTCATGAATGCCGTACAACGGGCACTCGAGAGAGCTGGTTATGGCTTCCACAAAGATGAAATTTGAGAGGCGCAAGGGCGGGGCTTGGGTCTTGCCATCCCACAGGGCAACGCTCGTCCGTACGCGCGGGCTCGTTCTCTCAAGATAAGGCGGTGTTTCCATGAATGCGGCGGAACTGTTGGTTCGTTGCCTGGAGAATGAAGGCGTCCAATTGGTCTTCGGTTTGCCAGGCGAGGAAACCATGGAGCTGATGGATGCGTTCATCGATTCCCGCATTCGCTTCATCGAGACGCGGCACGAACAGGGGGCGGCGTTCATGGCTGATGTCTATGGACGGCTCAGCGGAAAGGCAGGGGTCTGTCTCTCCACCCTGGGGCCCGGCGCCACAAATCTGCTGACCGGCGTCGTGGATGCCTATCTTGATCGTGCTCCCTTGGTCGCTCTCACCGGGCAAGCGTCACTGAATCGCCGGCACAAGGAATCGCACCAGTATATCGACGTGATCTCGATGTTCAAGCCCGTGACCAAATGGAATACCTCGATCCCGAAAGCGGAGGTTATACCCGAAGCCATCAGGAAGGCATTCAAGATCGCGGAAACGGAGAAACCGGGTGCGACCCATGTCGAGCTGCCTGAGGACGTGGCGGCGGAACAGCTCGGCGATGCCGGCGAGTTGACGCCGCTCTTCGTGCAGGGGCCGGTAACGCCTGAGCCGTCGCAGGCGCAAGTGGCGCGGGCGATCCGGGCGATCGCCGGGGCGCGGCATCCTGTGATTCTGGCCGGGAACGGCGTGACCCGCGGTCACGCGCACGAGGCGGTGAGAACGTTTGCACGGCGATTGCAGATTCCCGTCCTGCATACGTTCATGGCCAAGGGTGTCTTTCCCGACAGCGATGCGCTGTCTCTCTATACCATCGGCCTGCAAGCCCGGGATTATGCGGCGGTCGTCATGGAGCAGGCCGACGCGGTCATCGCCGTGGGATACGATTTCGTGGAATATGCTCCCTGCTTCTGGAATGCCGGCCGTGATAAGCGCATCGTGCACATCGACGTGTCGCCGGCGGAGGTGGACGAGCACTACATTGTTGGCGTCGGCGTACTGGGAGAAATCCGACTCTCCTTGGAGTACATCGGTGCGGGGCTCGCGCCGTTCGAGTCGTCGTGGGCGCAAGGCGCCCGCAAGACCATTATCGACGGGTTTGACGCCGAACTGGGCGGGAAGGAATCGTGGCCTCTTCGTCCGCAGCACGTGATGCGGGATCTGCGCGCGGTGCTTCAGCCGGACGATCTCGTACTCTGTGATGTCGGCGCGCATAAGCTCTGGATGGCTCGGACGTTTCCCTGCGAGGTGCCCAACTCCTGCATTATTTCGAACGGCTTCGCCGCAATGGGAATCGCCGTGCCCGGTGCGATCGCTGCAAAGTTGTGGCGCCCCGAACGACGGGTGGTGGCGGTCACCGGCGACGGCGGCTTTCTCATGAACTCCCAGGAGTTGGAGACGGCGGTGCGTCTGGGATTGCCGCTGGTCATCCTGGTCTGGCGGGACGACGGGTACGGGGTGATCCGCTGGAAGCAACAGGTGCGGTTCGGCCGGACATCCTCCGTGGATTTCGGCAACCCCGATCTCGTGCGGTATGCACAAAGTTTCGGAGCCGCCGGTTATCGCGTGACGGGCCCGTCGGAGCTTCGGCCTATCCTCGTCGACGCGCTGAACGGTACGGTGCCGGCGGTCATTGATTGCCCGGTCGACTACTCAGAGAACCTTCGATTAACGGAGCACCTGAAGTCGCTTCCCCACTGACACGACTCGCCGACCGGCTCCACCGATCCTTCTGTTCTTCAGTGATCGTTCACAGCCGCACAGTGACGGCTTTCACCTCGGTGTACAGTTCCAGCGCGTCGTGGCCCATCTCGCGGCCCCACCCGGATTGCTTGTAGCCGCCGAAGGGCAGCGCGGCATCGAAGATGTTGTAGCAGTTGATCCACACCGACCCTGCGCGCAGCTCGGCCGCGATACGGTGGGCCTTGCCGACATCGCGAGTCCACACCGCCGCTGCCAGGCCGTAGATGGAGTCGTTCGCCGCCGGGAGCACCTCGTCCAAATCCGTAAACGGCACGGCGCAGACCACCGGCCCGAAGATTTCTTCCTGCATGATCTTCATGTTCTGCGTCGTGTCGACCAGCACGGTCGGTTCCACAAAGTAGCCCTTGTCGCCCAGCTTGCGCCCGCCGACCACCGCCTTGGCGCCTTCGGAGAATCCCGACTCCAAATAGCCGAGCACCCGCCGTTGCTGCTCGTCCGACACCAGCGGGCCCATTTGGGTGGCGAGATCCATGCCCGGCCCGACCTTGATCTTCTTCGCGTCCTCCGCCACACCCTCTACCACTTTGTCGAAGATGCCCTTCTCGACGAAGAGCCGGGAGCCGGCGCAGCAACACTGGCCTTGGTTGAAAAAGATTGCGCTCGCGACTCCGGGGATGCTCGCCTCGATGTCGGCGTCTTTGCACACGATGTTGGGAGACTTCCCCCCGAGCTCCAGCGACACTTTTTTGAGATTACTCGCGGCCGCTCCAAGGATGAGCTTCCCCACCTCGGTGGACCCAGTGAACGCCACCTTATCCACGTCGGGGTGCGCCGCCAGTGCTGCGCCGGCAGTCTCGCCATACCCGGGCACGATGTTGACCACGCCGTCCGGGAATCCCGCTTCACAGATCAGCTCGCCGAGCCGCAAGGCGGACAGCGGTGTTTGCTCGGCAGGCTTCAGGACGATGGTGCAGCCCGCTGCCAATGCCGGACCCAGCTTCCAAGCCGCCATGAGCAGCGGAAAGTTCCAGGGGATGATCTGAGCCACCACGCCGACCGGCTCGCGGAGCGTGTAGGCCAGATACTGGGCGCCGGGCGTGTAGGGCACTGACAACGGAATCGTGTTGCCTTCGATCTTGGTTGCCCAGCCCGCCATGTACCGGAACAAGTCTATGGCCAGCGGCACGTCCGCTGCGCGGGCCACGCCGACCGGCTTCCCATTATCAAGCGACTCCAGTTGAGCGAATTCTTCCAGGTGAGATTCGAGAAGGTCGGCGAGCTTCCAGATCAGCCGCCCGCGTTCCGAGGCGGTGAGCCTGCGCCACGGACCGCTCTCAAAGGCTTTCCGTGCGGCGATGACGGCGTTGTCCACATCGGCGCTGTTGCCCTCGGCCACGTGGGCCAGGACTTCGCCCGTGGCCGGGTTATAAGTCGGAAAGGTCTTCCCCGACGCGGCGTTGAGCCACGTACCGCCGATCAGCATCTTTCGGGGTATGCCGACAAAGGCGTGGACGTCCTGATGCATCGGGATTTCCATCGTTGCCGTGTTCATGGTGTTCCTCCTCTCCGGATATATATTGCGGTCATGTCAGATGCGTAGAGCCGAGGGCAGATAGGCCCTATTATACATGAACGGGAATACGGTGATGATTGCGAGGGGGTGTGGAGATACAGCTGAAGAGAAGAGTGTCAGAAATCGCTTCGCCTCGTCTCGTGCGCGGGCGGACACTACCTTCATGGAAGCGAGGATCGATTGAAGCTGGCGAGAAGGACAGGGGAGGATTTTTAAGAAAGACCGTCGGTAGCCGCAACTCTGTACCTGAAAGTGGATTTTACCGGCTGCATTCCGTCCTGTTGCGCGCCTAGGCTAGACCACGTCAACTTCCATCCCATCATTGCGCGACTCCTGCGGAGGGAAGTCCACGTGATGATCATTCCAGCACACATTGTTTTCGCGCGAAGTATTTCCTGTCGAATGAGACACGCTATCTGGGCGGGTAGAGGAGGGTATGATGGCCGATCTGACTGATCAACTTGGTTCAGCCAAGATCAACATGACTGCGGTGACCGGCCTCACTGCCGGCCAGGGACGCTTCGGCGCCATTCTTATGGGTCAAGCCGTGGGATGTGAAAGAATAGCCAAAGCCTTCGGCATCGGACTGAGTCAGCAACGCACGTCTGCTACTCCGGCAAGTGTGGTCTGCACAGATGCGACCTCAGTCCCTCCTGCCGCCCACCACGGGTACAACGTTTTCAAATGAATATGTTCCTCACTTGGTCGCTTGGTTGGGTGCCACTGCGGCACGCTTTACTGGCTCGCTCTGGTTCCCGTCAGCCTTGCCGAAAAAACGGATCGGTTCCTCGCCTCTGAGATGGGCCGGCCGGAGAATGTAGGTCCCATAGATGCTGCCGGTCCACACGGACTGTGCCGTTGCCGAGTTTCCGCCAGAAAACAGATGACCGAGAACGCCGACAGTGCCGCCTGCGATGGCGAATGCGCTTTTGCCCATACAATAGGGAACCGTAAGCAACCAGCTTCCCACTTGGATTCCTGTGCCTTCTGAACTATCAGTGACGGACGCCTGATCTTCCGCCAGGGTTACTCCTGATGGGATCATGATCACGCCCATTAAGGTCACGATCAGCACTGCGGTCATGGCTCTGCTCCATTTCCCGATGAGATAAGTTTCGAGGACGAGCAGGTATTTGAGAAGCCCGGCTCCTGCAACATGTCGGTCGTTCATGGCGCACCTCCTGATTGAACGATCATGAGGGGTTCTCGCTCGCAAGATTGTACTCTTTCCCTGAGGGGCTTTCCCGCCGGCGGATGGGTATCGTCCATCCTCACGGAGGCGCCTGCCACTGGGTCACGGTTGCCGGCTGCCGTCGCGATTCTCGATGGCATCTCCCTCCTTTGCCCCGGTCATGGCCGTGCGTCATAGAGGGATGTGATCGATTCGGGCAGAGAGTGCTTCAGAGGTTGCCCGGAAATCTTGACGATCTTGGTGATCCTGTCGCGCACATCGATCTCGATAATGACCTGATCGCCCTTGACGATCTGCTCCTTCTTCAAGATGTTGGAATCGGCTACCGATAGGGTCCAGATCTGTCCGTCCCCCGTCTGGAATGTGACTGCCCGCTGGGTGTGATCAACGCCTACGATTGCGCCTGCAAGGGTAGTCGCGGCTTCACTGGTGAGGACAGGCGCGACTGCCATCCAGAGCAAACAGATTGTCACGATTGCGATTCGAGCGCTCTTCATTGTGCGCCTCCGAGCGACAACACTATGATGGTACTGCTCAACAAAACGTCGATGGCACTTCCCTACGCCGCTCTATGGCATTTCCACGGTCTGCCCCGTTGGCTTGTAATCCGCAAATGGCTTGCCACACGTGACGAGGAGAAGGCACCGCAAGGATTGCAAGGGGTTGGCGGGACTGGCTATCACGGGAAGTGCGAGCAGGAGGTACGGCTTTGAGAACATGTTGTCCCTGGTCCGTCTAAAAGAGTCGCAATTCTACGAGGATATGAATTTCGACATTCTGTCTCGGATGGATAACTTTTCCCGTTGCCCAGAGGAGACCTGCATCCTTTTCTGATGCGTCTCGTCCGCGCGAAGTTCCTCTTCGCTTGTTGTAATGGGGCGGCGCAGGCAGCGTCGGCGGTTCGGGAATCATTTACGAAGCGTGAGCGCGACCGCGAAAGAGACGGTCGCGCCAGAAATCCGACGGCGAAGACACCGAAGGCGGAGATCAACGACACGGAGGGATGATCGGATGGGAAGAAGAGGACGGCGAACACAGGAGCGAAATATCCATAGAGGGCAACGTCGTACCATTCGAGCACATAGCCGATTGCTCCGGCGAGGAGCGTTCTCTTCATCACTGGTGCCGTGGACATGCGCATACGACGCCGACCCTCACCGGGTCGAAACGATGCGACTCTTAGCCGGCAGCCGAGACACCTGCGTATACAAGTCTTTTCTCGGTGCGAAGGACATGGATTGATGCGCGTGTTGTTTGGGGCGGTTGCCCGGGGTGCCGCGAAACTGAAGTAATCCGGATACCCGGATCAAGCTGCGCCGGCACTGGGATGCCCGATTGACAGGGGTCCACAATAATTCGTAGGCTGAAAATAGTGAGAGGGTACATCATGCCGATTCTGCTCGCTCTCGTTGCCCTCTTTACAGTGGTCACTCAGGCAGCGGCGTTGGAGGATTCTCAGCCGATTGCAGCCACTGTGGTCAAGGGCGACGTGCTGTACTGGGAAGGTGAGGAGCTCATCGTGAAGGAGATCTCCGGTCGGGAAGCGCGTCTGCGTGTGACCGCTGAGACCAAAATCGAGGGAGTGGCCGGGCAATTGAAAACCGGCGATAAGATCGCTGCGCAGGTCAACTCCGAGGGGCAGGCCCTCTCCATCGTGTTGCAGCTTCCGGACGGCGGCGCCGGCTTTATCCCGCCCGGCCCACCCTAACACAGGCGCGTCGCAACGCGCCTGCATCCTCTGTCAGGCTCCGCGAATAGTGAACATTGAAAATCTTATCCATGACCGACCAGACGAACGAGTGCCCAGGCTATCAGGGACCTGCACTCTTTTCTTATGGTTTCCGACCGTTTTTTCTCGGTGCCGCGCTGTTTGCCGGCGTGGCGGTCCCGGCTTGGATTCTGATCCTTGCCGGAGTCGGCAACGTGAGCTTTCTCTATCCGGCTCGGGATTGGCATGTGCATGAGATGGTCTTCGGATTTATGCCCGCTGTGATTACAGGTTTCCTGCTCACGGCGATTCCTAACTGGACCGACCGTCCGCCGATCAGAGGACACGAGTTGATCGGGCTCTTTACGTTGTGGCTGGCAGGACGCCTGCTGATCGCCATTCCCTGGTTCAGCCCCCTGGTATCCGCTCTCGTCGACGCGGGATTTCTTGTGGCGGTGGCAGGGCTGGTCTGGCGGGAGATTGCCGCGGCGGAGAGCTGGGATCGCGCGCCGATGGGAGTGCTGATCAGCCTGTATGCCGGCGCCAATATCCTGTTCCATGTACGAAGCTTGAGCGGGGCAGAGACGGATCGCCCCGAACGCATCGCCGTCGCGATGGTCATGATGCTGCTGTCATTGATCGGTGGGCGGGTAACGCCCACCTTCACAGGAGAATTTTTGGCTGCATCCGGCCGATCCGAACAGCCCGCGCCCTTTTCCCGTTACGACGGCCTGTCCATCGCGCTCGTGCTATCCGCCGCCGCCGCCTGGATTGTTCAGCCGGATTCCATGGCAGCGGGCTGGTTGTTCGTGGCAGCGGGGCTGGCCAATCTGGTCCGTCTGGTGCGCTGGTACGGCTGGGCCACATGGCGCGAGCCGTTGGTGCTGATCCTGCACGTTGGATATGGCTGGTTCGCGTTATCGCTGGTAATACTGGGCAGCTCGATTCTCGGGATTGGCTTGCCGACAGAGCATGCGGTGCACGCGTTTACCACCGGTGCGGTGGGTGCGATGACGCTGGCGGTAATGACCCGTGCGACCCTGGGTCATACGGGACGTCCCCGGCATGCAGGTCCGCTGACGGTGCTCATCTACGTGCTGGTGAACGTGGGTGCCGTGATGAGGGTATTCGGACCGCTGACGGGTTTTCCGATAGATCTCATCTTGGGTGTGGCGGCAGGAAGCTGGAGCGGAGCCTATGTCCTGTTCGCCACGATCTATGGCCCCTTCCTTCTTCGCCAGAGCCTCGATGAATGACGGCGCCACGTTAACTTTGTGCCGCCCCTTGCCACAACATGTCATACCCCAGCTCTTTGGTTTCGGAACACATGGCCGACAGTGCGGCAAACTTCTTGTTGAAGATTTCGTCGGCGTGGGATCGTTCGTGTTCTTCGAACGAGCGCCAATAGGTGACGATGACATAATGGTCGTCGGCGGTTCTCGATTGAGTGAGGGAGCCTTCGTTCGACACAAAGCCTGAGAATTTGAACACCTGGCCCGCAATGAATCCTCCTTTGTCTCCTCCATAGCTTCCCTTCACAACGGTGCAGAGCTCTCCCACAGCCAGTTCCACATCCTCGAACGTGACTCCGGGCTTGAGCGTGACGGTATTGAATAGCATTTTGGCTCCGAAGGGGAGTGTGATCGGACCGAACATGTCATCCTCCTGGAATGGGCGCGCACCCGGGACGGGTGCAGGCAGCGGTAGACGTGGCCACTTGAACAGTAACACTATAGCACTATCACCGGTCTCCTCACGATGCCGCTCTTGGGTGACCGATGCCGGTCACGGCTTCGGTCCGCACACGCGGCGGCCGTACGCATCTCTGAACCGTCGACTTCTACGCTGGTGATGCCGCTTCTCGACAAGGCAGGAGGGGATGCGCTATAAGATGAGCGCGCTTGCGATTCGTAGAAATGCCTCGTCCACGCGCATTATTCAGGATCCTGTCAGATGTGTAGTATGCGGCCTTGGCTGCTTCCGGTATTCTGCCGGGTGAATTGAGGGACCCTATGCAGGAGTCTAGTGGGTATCTCGCAGTGGTGTGCTTGATTCTTGCGGTGTATGTGCTGTTTCGTGGGATCGTGGCGGCGTACCTGCAGGGACGGGAAGATGGTTCCGAGACTCTTCTCCCCGCGCCTGCCTTCGGGGTCGTGGCTTCGTTTCTGCTCACCTTCGGCTTGGGGTTCCTGCGGGTTGAACTGCCCTGGTGGGGATTTCGAATCGTCTTTCCCGGGACAACGCTGCTGTTCCCGGCGCTCATCTATGTCATCGGCCGCCGTTCAGCACGGAGGAAAGAACGCACAACTCCAGGAGCCGAGAGTCCCCCATCGGCAAGTAACGGTTCCACTCCTTCAGAAGACCTCTCAAACCCTTCTCGATAACATATGTATCGTTCCTTTTTCTTTTATGCCAGGGAGACCCAATGACAACTGTGTCGGAAATCGCCCCTGACGTGTTTCGGATTTCGACCTTTGTGCCGGAGTTCGACCTGCAGTTCAATCAATTCCTCGTGCGTGACGACGAGCCGCTGCTCTTTCATACCGGCCCGCGTGCGATGTTCTGCGAGGTCCGTGACGCGGTGGCGACCTTGCTCGATCCGGCGGCGGTGAAGTGGATCGGGTTCAGTCATTTTGAATCGGATGAATGCGGCAGTTTGCGGGAATGGCAGCAGCTTGCGACGACGTCCATGGCCGCCTGCAGTCTGATCGGCAAACTGGTCAGCATCGACGATTGCATGGCGGTGCGGCCCGCGTTGGGAATGAAGGACGGCGATGTGCTCAACACCGGCAAGTATCGTTTCCGGTTCTTGCACACCCCTCATGTGCCGCATTGCTGGGAGGCAGGGCTCCTGTTTGAAGAGACGCAGCGCACGCTCCTGTGTTCGGATCTCTTTCATCAAGGCGGGGATGTCGAACCGGCCACGCACTCGGATGTGTTGGGCCGGTGCCGGAAGGTGCTCGTGGAGTATCAGCAAGGGCCGCTGGCCAACTATATGCCGTATTCGACATTGACCGATGCCACGCTTCACCGGCTGGCCGAACTGCACCCCAAGACCTTGGCTACGATGCATGGGTCGGCCTTTGTCGGCGACGGTGCCCGCGCGCTTCGCGATCTCGCATCCGTGCTCAAGGATGTCCTTGGTCCGCAGTAGCGCCTGCTCAACCATCATCCGCAACGGCGAACTATCAACCGAAGGCATCCCATCTAATTGCGCAAAGGACGCATCTGCCGATTTCGTCTACTGGACGGAGCTCAAACGCAGGTTGCCTGGGGCGGGTGGAGGCGTCGGTGGAGGGGGACCAGCTGCCACTGTTGCTGTAACCACGACCGACTGACGGACGACTTCAGTTCCACTGCTGAGAACGCGGAACTCCACCCTGTAGGTTCCCGAAGGCCTCTGAACCCTGGTGCAAGACCCATTACTCTCGCCGAACGCACAATAGGGGCTTTGCCTTTCGGTGTGATCCAGACTTCCGTTGATCCAGACTTCCACTGAAACGGTCCCGGACGAATTGATTGTCGCCTGGACTGTCCAAGGCTCACCCACATTCGGCGATCCCAGAACATTCAGCGTCACCGTCGCGGACGGCGGAGACGGGGGTAGGGGAGAAGGCGGCGGCGGGGACGGCGGAGGGGTTGGAGGTGGCGGTGGAGTGGTGGCCGGGGTAAAAGTGGCGACGCCGCTCTCGCTCGATTCGTTGTTGGCGAAGTCGTATGCCGTAATCACATAATATTGTGTGATCGTGGGTGTCCCGATATTAAAACTCGTGACTGTTCCCAGAGTTGCCAGCAACGCCGCCGAGCCAAAGGCTCGCCCGCAGGGTTGCTGACTGCATTGGTACACACGGTATCCGGCAAGGTCTGGCTCGGTATTCGCCGTCCATGTCAACGTGGCTCCCCATGCCGTGTTGCTTAAAAACAGCAGAACGACGGCCATGACGAGTACCCGGCTTATCGGAAGACTCGGATTAGACTTGTTGGTATCTGCTGCGGCTCGGCTGTTCCCTGTGCGCATCGACGAGTACATCCATCCTGAAAAAGCCTGTATCTCTCATGGACGAGTCCGTTTCAGGATAGTCAGCTGACGCGGTGGCCTGAGAGGAGAGAGTCCTTTGGCAAATCCACATGGGTTGTGAGCAAAGCGTGTGCCATGCGCTACGAGAACAATCCGGGGCAGGAACCTGTGATTTCACGCGTATTGAAATGGGTCGCACAGCTTGAGGTACCAAGCTACCGTAGGGATCGGCATGCACGTTGTGGAGCTGATTGCAGCGTTTCTCAGAGGTTAGGAACTGTAGGTTATGGGCTACGAATTACCAGTGACATTCCGACCGGGCACCGTCGATGGCGTGAAGGCTTGCGGCACTATTTGCCGTTTCGCTCTCCCCAGGGGATGTATGGAGAAGCTGTCTTATCGGTGTAGTGTTATGCGTGACCGGCTGTGGCTTCGAGTTGCTGGATGGTAGTGTTCAACCGCTCCTGATGAGGCGAGGCGAGGGACTGAAACTCGATGCCAATCCCGTGTGTACCGGACCAGCGTACGATGGCGCCTTGTATGAGGATCGGGGTCTCGTTTTCAGGAATATAGAGCAAGAGATCCACTTTCATTCCCGCACAGGCTCGGAAGGGGCTTTCGACCCGGCATCCTTTACAGGAAAGATCCAACGCCTTGCTAATCTTATGGACACGTTGCTGGTGGACGAGCATTCCGGTAAATGGTGCGAGGAATCGAGGATATTGTCTCACAACCATAATTGCGTTCTTTTCTGCAGTATTGCCGTTGAAATGGTCGCACAGACTCTCAATCGTGGAATTATGCAGATGTAGTGCCAGCTGGGTCCCATCGTGCTCGTCTTTTTGCTCATATTTTTGCCTACTTGGAATCCAATGATGGAGACAACCCTACCCTTTCATGAACACCTCATGAACACCGGTGAAGGTAATCGGACACTCCACATGAAACGGGCGCATAAGGCAGCAAGCGCTGCACGCTCTCAGCTACGGTATGGTATGCTGCGCACCCATTATGACTACTGACGCTTCTCTCTCGGGCGAGCTCGCCGCCGCAACGGTACGAAGACGAACCTTTGCCATCATCAGTCACCCGGATGCGGGCAAGACGACGTTGACGGAAAAACTGCTGTTGTACTCCGGGTTGATCCGGACGGCTGGGATGGTGCGTGGGCGCAAGGGCGGCAAGGCCACGGCGTCGGACTGGATGGGTATGGAGCAGGAGCGCGGCATTTCGATTACCGCCTCGGCTATGCAGTTTCCGTACAAAAACGCGGTCATCAATCTGCTCGATACGCCCGGCCACCAGGACTTTTCCGAAGATACCTACCGGACGCTGACGGCCGCAGACAGCGCCATCATGGTCATCGATGCGGCGAAGGGGGTGGAGGCGCAGACGCGCAAGCTCTTTGCCGTCTGTCGTTTGCGGCGCATTCCGGTCTTGACCTTGATCAATAAGATGGATTTGCCCGGACGCCCGCCGCTTGATCTGATGACCGAAGTGGAACAGGCATTGAGCATTCACGCCAGTGCGATCAATTGGCCGGTGGGGTCGGGAAGCGAGTTCGCCGGAATCGTAAACCGCGCCGATGGATCCGTGCGGTTGTTTAGTAAGGCTGCGCCGGGCGGGGCGGTGAGGGTAAACGTCGAAGCCCTCGTGCTGGCCGATCTCGCGCAGAGCGGACGCGTGTCTCAGGACGTCATGGCGCACGTGCGGCACGATTTGGAACTGCTCGAGACCGCAGGCAACCCATTCACAAGGGAACAGTTTCTTCAGGGCGAGGTCACGCCGGTATTCTTTGCGTCCGCGCTCACCAACTTCGGCATCGAGAGTTTCTTAGACGCCTTTGTGCAGCTCGCGCCGAGCCCCAGTGCGCGGCCGGCAGATCGAGAGGATGGATCTGAGCTGACTGTGGACCCGATCCAGACACCGTTCAGCGCCTATGTGTTCAAACTCCAGGCGAACATGAATCCCAAGCACCGCGACAGCACCGCGTTCCTCCGTGTCTGCTCCGGCCGCTTTGAGCGTGACATGGTCGTGAAACATCATCGACTGAACCGCGAGGTGCGGCTCTCCCGGCCTCACAGCCTGGTGGCCCAGGAACGAAGCACGGTGGAAGAGGCTTATCCTGGTGATATCATCGGCATTATCAACCCGGGGTTGTTCGCCATCGGTGATACGATCTCACTGCATGGCGGCTTCAACTTCAAACCTTTGCCCCAATTCCAGCCGGAGATCTTCGCGCGCATCCGTCCGAGCGATGTCGGCAAACGCAAAGCCTTCGACAAGGGCATGTGGCAGATGGCGCAAGAGGGAACGGTCCAGATCATGCGAAGCCTCAACGACCAAGAATCATTGGTGGCGGCGGTCGGGCGGCTCCAATTCGATGTACTGCAGTACCGGTTGCGTCACGAATATCGCGTGGAGACCGTGCTCGATCAGTTGCCCTTCACATGCAGCGCCTGGCTGGAGGGCAATCCCAACACGTTTAAGCCGCCGTCAGCCTCCATGATCGTGAAAGATCAGCGCGATCGGGTCGTGGTGTTGTTCGGGGATCAACTGATGAAGACCATCGCCCGCGATCGGAATCCGGATCATACGCTGCGGGATATGGGATAAGCGTGTATCTCCCGCCATTCGCCGCTCGTTTTTCGCGGCTGTCAAGAGACGCGCCGCGAAGCTCACGATGCGGCTCTGCCGGGATACGGCTCATGCCGGATGGTGATCGGACTTGTCAGAAAAGAGGGCCAGCTTTTCCGACCGATTCATGGATTTGATCTCAGCTTCACGGCTGAGTGCCGCGCCTTTCGTGCGGTGAAATTCGCCATATCGGATCATGAGCGGCCTGCGGTATTTCGTGTACTTCGCACCTCGGCCCGTTCTGTGTGCTTCCAGTCGCCGTTCCAGGTCATTCGTGATGCCGGTGTACAGACTCTTGTCCGAACACTCCAAGATATACACAACCCACTTCATTCGGACGATCCCACTCTGTCTGAGAAAGCTGATTGCCGGAAGCCGCGAACCGCGAGTGTAGGGTCAGCGCGGCGCGGTCGATTTCATGAGGCTGTCAGCTTGAGGCGGCAGGAATCCTTGGTAGCCGCGATGCCGTTCGGCCAACTCCAAGACTGAAAAGGGCTGGCCGTCCACGGTTTCGGGCGCGGAAAAAATTTGCCGGAGGTGTCCGCCAGGTGCTCCGACGATCTTTCCGGCAAACACCACGCCTTTTTGTTTGAGGCGAGCCACTGCGTTTTCGATGTCTTCTACCCGCACGGCAACGTGATGAAACACCTGATCGCCGAATTTCTTGACCCATCCGGGAATGATGCTGGTTTTGCCCCGGTCATCCGGATAGGCTTGGTCCACGAAAAGAGCGGGATAGCCGGCCTTGCGATAGACTTTGGCATACCAATCGTCGTACTCGAGTGTTTCATCATAGGTATAGCCCAGCGCAACAAACGGCTCCGCTCCCCGGTCGATGTCGAGGGTTCGGATGGTCACGTGGTCGACAACCGGCGAGAAACCGACACCGGAGTCGTCGAGCATGCTCTTGAGTGCACTGGCTGCCCGGTTGTGCGCGAGATAGTCCGAGACCATCTTCTCCATGAGATCATCGAGTTTCTGAGCGCGATCCATCATGGCGGCTCCTTCCTCCAACGGACATTGGTCATTCGTGAGCGCGCGGCAACTCCTTTCACCGTTGGCGAGTGACGGACGACGAGTTCACTCTCCGAATTTGATTCCCTGGGCCAGCGGCAAATCAGTTCCCCAGTTGACCGTATTGGTTTGACGACGCATATAGGCCTTCCAGGCATCCGATCCTGCTTCCCGCCCGCCGCCTGTTTCTTTTTCTCCACCAAAGGCTCCGCCGATTTCCGCCCCGGACGTGCCGATGTTGATGTTGGCGATCCCGCAGTCGCTGCCTGCAGCTGAGAGAAACCGTTCGCCGTGGCGCAGGTCGTTTGAGAATATGGAGGAGGAAAGGCCTTGAGGGACGTCGTTTTGCATGTGGATGGCTTCCTCGATCGTCCGAAACGTCATGACGTATAGAATCGGTGCGAAGGTCTCACGCTGCACGATGGGCCACTGATTCCGGGCGCGCACGATCGTTGGTTCGACAAAATGACCGGGGCGATTCAGCACGTGACCGCCATGGAGAATGTGGCCCCCTTCTTTTGTGATCTCATCGATCGCGGCTCGGTACGCCTCCACGGCAGGCTGATCGATCAGAGGCCCCATGAGGACGCCCGGCTCCAGCGGATTCCCGATGTGGACTTGGGCATAGGCCTTTACCAATCTGCCGACTAATTCGTCATAGCGCGATTCATGTACGAAGAGGCGTCTGGTGGTCGTGCAGCGCTGGGCGGCGGTTCCGACGGCGCCGAACAGGATGGCCCGCATGGCCATATCCAAGTCGGCGGTCTCATCGACGATGACGGCATTATTGCCGCTGAGCTCGAGGAGGGTCCGTCCCAGACGCTGCCCGACTGCGGCAGCGACGCGGCGGCCGACCGCCACTGATCCGGTGAAGGAAATGAGCGGCAGCCGCCGGTCCTGCACCATCGTCTCGGCCAGACTCGCCTGGTCGGTGATGAAGAGCGAGAAAATACCTGAGTAGCCCTGCTGCTGCATCACGCGATTGCAGATCTGTTGCACGGCGATGGCGCAGAGCGGCGCCTTCGGCGAGGGTTTCCAGATTACCGTATCGCCGGCGATAGCGGCCAAGAATGCGTTCCAGGCCCACACGGCGACAGGAAAATTGAACGCGGTGATGACGCCGACCGGCCCCAGCGGATGCCATTGTTCAGACATGCGGTGTGCCGGCCGCTCAGACTGCATCGTCGCACCGTACAGCATCCGGGATTGTCCGACTGCGAAGTCGGCCATGTCGATCATCTCTTGGACTTCGCCGTCTCCCTCGGCCTTGATCTTGCCGACCTCCAGAGAGACCAGCGTGCCCAGCTGATCTTTCTTTTCCCGCAGTGCCTGGCCGATGAGCCGGACGATTTCACCACGCTTCGGCGCAGGAACCAGGCGCCATGAGCGAAAGGCTTCAATAGATTCTTTCGCAATGTGGTCATAATCCTCGTGTGAACAGGGGTGGATACCGGCAATCATTTCACCGGTCGCAGGATTGAGCGATTGCAGCAGCGGTCCGTCGGTATGGCCGGACCACCAGCCGCTCCCCGTGCTGCCGCCTGAATTCACTGCCTGGATGCCGAGATCCTTGAGTGTCGTACGAGTAATATTCATCGAAAGCTGGCTCCAAATTCGTTGGCCAGGAAGTCCTTCAGCAAAACCGACTCCTGGGTGATGAATCCATGGTGCTGCGACGGGTTATTCAAGACGAGATCCGCGACGCAGCAGACGCTGGATGCGGTCGTCACCTGAATCGCCGACCAGAGTTTCCCTTTGATGCATTGAGGATAGATTTTTTTGACGTAATTTTCTTCGAACAACCCACCGTCTTTGGTCCCGGTCACCGATGCGTAGATCAGCACGACGTCTTGAAGGGTTTGCGGAATGGCGTGTTCGAGCACGCGTTTGAGCGTCTCACGATCCTCGTTGAGTTTCAGATCCTTCATCAGCAGCTGAATCTTTTCGCAGTGGCCGGGGTAGCGGAGTGTCTTGTAGTTCATCGTCCGGACTTTTCCGGCGTAGCTATCGGCCAGTGTTCCCAATCCTCCCGACGTGTTGAAGGCTTCGTACAGCAGCCCGTCGAGTTCGATTGTTTCATAGCCTTCCAGAGGCTGGAGCGGAACTTTCTCGCCTGCTTCGATGCCGTAGCAGAGGTTGCCGTATTCGTTGATGAGTCCATCGGTCGACCACGTGAGAGAATATTTGAGCGCGTTGCTGGGATGAACCGGCAGCGCACCCACACGCATTTTGACCGTATCCAACGTTTCAAAATGCGTCATGAGGTCGTGGGCGACGATGCTGATGAAACCCGGCGCGAGACCGCACTGCGGCATGAATGCATGCGAGGCTCCTGCACTCAAGACCTTGATCTGATTCGTCACCTCGACGTCTTCCGTCAGGTCGAAGTAGTGCAGGCCATGGGTCAATGCCAACCCAGCTACGGTGGGATTACAGAAATAGGGGAGACTCGAAATAATCGCGTCGACAGGATGGGTCGAGAGATAGGTGCTGACCGCGTCGGGATGCCGGACGTCCAGAATGCAGGGGGTGACCCGCTCTAATCCAAGATCCTCAACGAGGTGCTTGGGTGCATCCAGGGTCATGTCGCCAAGATGCACGTCATAGCTGCCACGCTGGGCAAGGAGGCAGGCGACCAATGAACCAATTTTCCCTGCGCCGAGCACAAGCACTCGATACATGAGAAGCCTCGCTTGTACTTATTATACTCCACTGACGGATTCCGATCACTCAGTTTGAGCGATGCGGTGAGTCAACCGCGGGGTGGTGCGACTGGAGATGAGCCCGGCATTGCCGCACAGCGTTGCGTGAGGATTCAGTAGTCAGTTCTCTTCCGGACTATCAATCATGAATTGGGGGCGGGCCGACTGATTGTCTGCTACCTGGGTATACCGACAGGGAGGAATATCCGCCTGCAGTCTCCGTAAGAGAGAACCTATCTTCATGGCGTTCGGGATTTCGCAAAGCCACACGTGCATGCCGGACTCCAGCTCGTCAAAATGTCGCTGCACGCGAAAACTCGGCTGTTCCATGAAATAGGCCGACAGGAAGCCGTTCACCGCCGTGACGACCCAGGGGTGCTCTTTTATATAGCGGTAGCTGAGCCGCAGCTCCACTATGTGGGTTTCGTGTTCGGAATTCACGGCCTGTCGGTTCTCTTCCATCGTCATCGCTGGAACACTGTACCAATTCCTACGTTGAGACTGCCACACAGAACTGTGTATGGTACGCGAATGTATTAGGAGGCTCTCCGATGACATTGACTGCATATAATCGGGTTCCCATTCCTTCCTTCATGTACGGCACTGCATGGAAGAAAGAAGCCACGACGGCGCTGGTGCTGCAAGCGGTTGAGGCCGGATTTACGGCGATCGACACGGCGAATCAACTGATCCACTACGACGAAGCGCGGGTGGGGGAGGCGTTCCTGACGCTTGCCAAGCAGGGCATCGCGCGTGAGCAGCTCTTTCTCCAAACCAAGTTTACGTCAGTGAATGGCCAGGATCACCGTACGCCATATGACGCGTCTGCTGATCTGACGACCCAGGTGAAACAATCCTTCGACAGTTCGCTCGCCCATCTTCATACCGACTATCTCGATGCCTATGTCCTGCACGGGCCGTATTCTCGACGGGGTCTCGCGGCAGAAGATTGGGAGGTCTGGGCGGCCATCGAACAGCTTTACGAATCCAAGCGAACGAGAATGATCGGGGTCAGCAATGTCTCGGTCGAACAACTCACGTTGTTGTGCGACAAGGCGAGGCATAGGCCGATGGTAGTGCAAAACCGCTGCTATGCCGCGCTTGGGTGGGATAAAGAGGTGCGCGAGCTGTGCCGCGCACACGATATCATCTATCAGGGCTTCTCGCTGTTGACGGCCAATCGTGAAGTCTTTGCCGATCCGGAGGTGAGACACATGGCGGCTCGCTATGGTATGGGGCTTGCCCAACTCGTGTTTCGGTTTGCCACGCAGATCGGGATGCTTCCGCTGACTGGTACGACGAATCCTCAACATATGACAGAGGATCTGGGGGCAGATCAGTTCACGATCTCCCCTGAAGACCTCCAGCGAATTGAGAACATTGGGCTATAACCTCTTGCAATTCCTGGAGATACCTGCAGCGTAATACCAGTTGCGTCCTTTTGGCGGTCGCTCCGTCTATAGAAGTGAGCGGCGGATGTCCCGCAGCTTCAATAGAAACGGAGGTTCTTCATGCGTCCCCATCTTTCTCTCGATGTGCGCGATGTGCCTCAGGCAGTGGCCTTCTACGAAAAAGTGTTCGGAGTCACGCCTCAGAAGCAGACAACCGACTACGCGAAATTCGATCTGCATGAGCCGTCATTGAATTTCTCGCTGGTCGCGTCAACCGGCAAGATCAGCACAGTGGATCACTTGGGCATCGAGGTTGACTCGATCGAAGAGATCGCGGCATGGAAAGAGCGGTTACAGGAAAAGGGCATCCTCGAAAAGGTCGAGGAGAATATCGCCTGCTGTTTCGCGCGGCAGGACAAGCTCTGGTTCTCCGATCCGGACGGCAATGCCTGGGAGGTTTTCACGGTGATCGAGCAGTTGGAGGTCACAGGGCCGCTGAAGAATACGGGCTGCTGCGTGCCGAAAGGGAATGGTGCGTCCGCGCCGGCGACTTGCGCGGCATAAGGAGCGCGCAGTACCGTAGGCATGAACGAGGCGGAGGTGTCTTCATGAGTACGACAACGACAGAGGTGTGGCAGCAGGTCAAGAGCGGCCTCCGCACGTTCATTGCCAATCGTGTCGCTAACGAGGCTGAGGTCGACGATGTCTTACAGGAAGTGTTTCTCCGAATGCATCGGCGGATCGATGGCCTCAAAGATCCGCATAAGATCGTGTCGTGGATCTATCAGATCACGCGCCATGTGATCATTGATCATTACCGTTCGGCGAAGCGCCGCCAGGAGATTCCTACCGGTTTGGCAGGGGATGTCGATGATCGTCCTTCTGCTGAGCTACCATCCGCTGACGAGTCCGATCGGCTTCGAACAGAGTTGGCCGCTTGTCTGCGTCCGATGCTCAACCGGCTGTCGAATGACTATCGAGACGCCGTTGGGTTGGTCGAACTGGAAGGTCTCACACAGCACGCGGCGGCGAAGCGAATGGGTCTCTCGTTGTCCGGAATGAAATCCCGCATCCAGCGGGGACGGAAGCTGCTCAAACAGATGCTGGATGAGTGTTGTCAGATCCAGTTGGACCGCCGCGGCGGGGTGGCGGGCTATGACGTACGCGATGCCGGTTGTAATCCCTGCCATGGATCGAAAGAGTAAGCTGTGCGGTTGTGGCAAAGGAGTTGTCGACGAGGCCTGAGACATCCCTCTCAAGCGAGATGTCTCAGGCTGCGTGTGCTTCTGCGACTTAATTCAACGGAGGAACGACTCCGGCAAATGTCAGCAGGTCGGTGATGCGGAACTCGCCGGACTGTGCGGATGGCAGCACCGGCTTCCAACGCCGGTCGACGGCCAAGTACGAATCCTCATCGGCTTTCAGCAGACCGATGAACACTTCACCGACGATGCGGCTTCCGACCGGTCCCATCCGCAGGCCGTTTTCCATGATCTCCGATTCCTTCAAAATGTAAAACCAGAGCGGGGTGCTCTTCTCCATGTCATAGGGAGTGAGGTCGGTGAGCTGTGCGGTAGTGAGAACCGGAACTCCCAAGACACGCGCAATCGCTTGACCGGAAGGAATGCCGAAGTTCACGTGGCGCATGAGATTACGGGATGCCAGCGATTGCACACCGTCCGCCGGCAGGCCGGGAGCCGGCCCGCGCGAACCCGGCAGCAGCATCAGCACGCTCGACAGCTTGCTGTCGATCCGCTTGTTGGGGCGGACATTCCCATCGCCGAAATCGAAGAAGGTCTGCCAGTCGATAAACCTGCGTGGCGCGCGCTTCCCGCCCCGCAGATCATTCGGGTCAGGATCGTTGGGGTCCACCGAGTCGTCGAAGATGAACGCGAAGAACGGGGAGCCGCCGTCGGCACCGAAATTGAGCCGATAGCTGGGGCGGACCTGCGAGTGGCCGAATCGGTAGGCGGCCACTGCGAACTCGACGGGGATAAGCGGATCCCTTTGGGAGTTGCGGTAGTGGGCATCTTCGCGGCGGTCATCGATGCGATAGAAGCGCGGCCCCCGGCGAAGAATCTCGTCGACCCGGTCCTGCCCGATGGTCAGCAGAAGGAATTCATTGAGGACGATCCATTGATAATGCCAACGGACCAGGCGCTGCGCTTCCTTGAACATTTGCCTGGGTGACCGGCCCGCGAATTTGGGGTCTGCGCGCAACCGATCGGTGACCGCGTTGTGGAACTTCAGCATCGCCAGATGAAACTGACTCAGAATGATGTTTTCGTCATTCCGGCTGTCTGCGATGATGGCATTGTTGTTCTCATCGCGCGGAAGGTCGAATCGAACCGCACCTTTTCGAGAGACACGTTCCGATCCCGGAATGGGCTCGACGCGGAATTTTATGCCGCCCGAACTCGTGTCGTATAATTCGGGCGAATCGTTGGGTCCGTCGCCGTAGACACTGTCGAGATCGAATGCGGCGGTGCGAAAGTTGGTCGTTCGTCTCGGATTGGTTTTTTCAAGCAGCGGCGCTTTCAACGCGAGCGTGAGATCATGATCCAGAAACTGGCCGAAGAAGGTCACACCCGCGGTCATGTTCGGATTATCCGGATTATTGGGGCTGAATACTCCAGGGTCCAAGATCGATTGGATGGGATCGGTGAGAAGGTCCGCCGCATCGATCAGTCCGCCCTTCACGCCGAGCCGCCCGGCCCGTTCGCGGGCGTCGTCGGTCTGCGGACTGAAAGACGGTAATCCAGGAAACATTCTCGTAAAGGAATCGTCCTGGTGATGCGGGCGTGTGGGACGGATGACATGAATCGAGTTTCTCCTCCCAGAATCCTCGGCTGCAAGAGCCGGCATCGCGCCGCTGTATAAAAGACCGGCAAGACCGATCACGATGAAATGGGTCGTTCGATTTGACATGAAACCCTCCTGTTTGAGCCGGCTGAGACAGGACCACGTGAGGACGGTAACGGCGAGTCTATGTCCGCATCGACCGTGTCATTCTGGAGATGGTCGAACACGGACGTTGCGTCGCTTGTACGATCATGTCACGGCCGTGTTGCTACTGCGGCTGTGGCTGAGCAAGAAATGGACCATGGGTGTGAACCGGCAAACTACGCCAATAACTTGGAGACGAACCACAACAGACACGTTCGTGTGGGGCATCTCGAGTGTATGAGTCCGGTCCATTGGCGTAGTCACCGTCATACATAACCTCTGTGTTGAAGCTTGACGCGCACGCGGTCTCCACGTAGGGTCGTGCGATGGTTCGATTGGAAGCACGCCTTCGACCGATTTCTCCGTGGCTCAGATTATGAAGATCGCAATCATTGGAGGGGGGCCGGCCGGGCTGATGGCGGCCGAAACGGCCGCCGCGGGCGATGCGCAGGTCGAGCTCTACGATGCCATGGCGTCCGTCGGCCGCAAGTTTCTGCTTGCCGGCAAAGGCGGGTTGAACCTTACCCATTCGGAACCGCTTGAGCCGTTCCTCGCACGCTACGGCCCCCGGCGTGCGCAGATTGAACCCTTGATCGCATCGTTCTCACCTGACGCACTGCGGATGTGGGCTCGTGATCTGGGCGTGGAGACCTTCGTCGGCACATCGGGCCGTGTGTTTCCCTCTGATCTCAAAGCGGCCCCGCTGTTGCGCGCATGGTTGCGCCGGTTGCGGAAGGCCGGCGTGCAGTTCCACATCCGACATCGATGGTGCGGATGGGACGAACAGAACGCGCTTCGTTTCACCACGCCGCACGGGGTGCGTTCCGTTCAGGCTGATGCTGTGGTACTGGCACTGGGTGGCGGGAGTTGGCCGAAGCTCGGCTCCGATGCCGCATGGGTGCCGATCCTCGCCGGGTGCAAGGTGCCGATCGCGCCGCTCCGGCCGGCGAACTGTGGATTCGATGCGACGTGGACGGATTATTTCCGCGTAAAGTTCGCCGGGCATCCGGTGAAGTCCGTCGGTGTTGTCGTCAAAACAGTCACGGGCGAAGTCATTCGCCGGCAGGGTGAATTTGTCGTCACTGAAATCGGAGTTGAAGGCGGTGTCATCTACACGGTGTCGGCCTGCTTGCGCGACGTACTCACGGCAAAGGGCGTCGCCACGATTCGGCTTGACTTGGCGCCGGGCCGGGAGGTGTCGCGTCTGATCAAGGATCTCTCGCAGCCTCGCGGAAAGCGCACGATGGCCACGCACCTCGAACGCCGGGCAGGGATTGCCGGAGTGAAAGCAGGACTGCTTCGGGAAGTCGTTCCCAAAGAAGAATTCACGGATCCGGTTCGGTTGGCGGCGGCGATCAAGTCGCTGCCGCTGCGGCTGGTCGCCACACGCCCCCTGGAGGAAGCGATCAGCACGGCCGGCGGGGTGTCGTTCAACGCACTCGATGCACGGCTGATGATCCGTTCTCTCCCCGGTCTGTTTTGTGCCGGAGAAATGCTGGATTGGGAAGCCCCGACCGGCGGCTATCTCCTCACCGGCTGCTTCGCGACAGGCCGCACCGCCGGCGCCGGCGCTCTCAGGTGGATCGAAGAGCGTGGAACGCGTCACGCATGAAAGATGAGGCGTACGGTGAAGAGAAAGACGTTCCGGTCGTTCTGTTGATCCTGTGGATGATAGGGTTATGACGGAGACTCCGGCAACGCCGTGTGCAGATGTTCCCACACTGATCGTGCCCGGTATCAGCGGCTCCGGTCCGCAGCATTGGCAAACATTGTGGGAACAGCGTCATGCCCGCTGGCGGCGCGTGACTCAACGCGATTGGAAGTGTCCCGTGCGCGAGGAGTGGATTGCCGCGCTCGATGCGGCGATCGTCTCGTCTCCTGTGCCACCGGTGCTGGTGGCGCATAGCATGGGCTGTTTGGTCGTGGCGCACTGGGTGGGTTCATCGGCAGCCCTCGTGCGGACCGCTTTTCTTGTCGCGGTCCCTGATCCGGACGGTCCGAACTTTCCATCTGCCGCACAAGGCTTCACGCCTGTTCCGTTGAAACGATTTCCGTTCCCGAGTCTTGTGGTCGCGAGCACGGACGATCCATTCGGGTCCATTCCTTACGCCCGACGATGTGCGTCGGTATGGGGGAGTGCGTTCACTGAAATTGAGTCTGCCGGACACATCAATGCCGACAGCGGGCATGGCGAGTGGCCCGCTGGTTTTGCGTTGCTGAGGCAATTACTCCGGATTCCAGGATGAGAAGGGGGCCACGATCGGGCCTCCTTGTTCCCTCACATACTGTCTGCCTCATGCGTTTTCGCCGTGACAGACCGACTCGATATGACACCTATATCCGGAAGGCACGGATTGGAATCACGCAGGGCGAGGCCTGTGCCAGATCGCAGGATGAGATGCTGCCAACTAGCAGACTGTTGACAACGTCCTCCAGCGGCGTTCTCGCGGCGCTCAGAGGCTCAACGTACGGCAGAGAGTACGATTCGCCTCTTCGCTTGCTGCGGCCTTGCTGGACGGCCTTTCT
>Ga0214472_10000987_pt1 | contig 33291 bp, 31 predicted proteins | sample RVTome_6_FD_207662 | JGI IMG/M metagenome (GOLD analysis project Ga0214472, IMG submission 207662) | Soil microbial communities from uranium-contaminated site in the Upper Colorado River Basin, Wyoming, United States - RVT140D175 | ecosystem: Environmental > Terrestrial > Soil > Contaminated >...
CGACGCGCGCGGCGGTGGAAGAGGGCATCATACCGGGCGGCGGCGTCGCCTATCTGCGGGCGCGGACCAACCTCAAGGTCAAGGGCGACAACCACGACCAGGACGCAGGCATCAAGATCGTGATGCGAGCGCTGGAAGAGCCGACGCGCTGGATCGCCGCCAACGCCGGCGACGAACCCTCGGTGGTCATCAACAAGCTGGTCGAAGGCAAGGGCAACTACGGCTTCAACGCCCAGACCGGTGAGTACGGCGATCTCGTCCAGATGGGCGTGCTCGATCCGACCAAGGTCGCGCGCTGCGCATTGCAGAACGCGTCCTCGGTGGCAGGTTTGATCCTCACCACCGCCGCCATGGTTGCGGAGCTGCCGAAGGACGAGTCCCCCGCGGGGCACGGCCACGGCGGCATGGGTGGAATGGGTGGAATGGATATGTGACGGGCACGAAATGCTCGTCATCCCCGCGAAGGCGGGGATCCAGGAAAGCAAGAGACCCCGCGATCGCGGGGTTTTTTGTTGCCTGATACTCGGAGAATTTTCTTGACGCTGTGCGCGATTGACGCTTAAATACCGCGCTTTCGTTTTTCCGTCGGATTAGGGCAGTTCAGCAGGTTCAAAAACGGGGGAATGAAACATGCCCGTTTTCTTGGCATGCTACGGTCTAAAGTGATCCCAAAACGGCCTTAAGTGAGCGCTTGCTTACCGTCCGAACTACAATCCAAGTCTCGGGCAGTTCAACGTTTTTTGCAGCAAGTGGCCAGGTAGCTCAGTTGGTAGAGCAGAGGACTGAAAATCCTTGTGTCGGCGGTTCAATTCCGTCCCTGGCCACCATTCTCCTGCTTCGCGCCGTCTGACCTGAGGATCTCCATCCCCGCCTGCAGGCAGCGCTCGATGCGCGCTTTTTCCTGCGCGATCTTCGCGTCGTCCCACTTCCAGAAGCCCTGCTTTGTTTTCATCCCCAGGTGGCCCTTGTCGACCAGCGCCTTCACGATCGGCGCGGGCGTCTTGCTGTTATAGAGATGCGGGTAGAGCGCCTTGGCGACGATATAGTTGGTGTCCCAGCCGGACATTTCCTTCTGCAGGATGGGCCCGCAGGCGATGAAGCGGAAGCCGAAGCCGCAGCGCACCGCGGTGTCCACGCCCTCCGCGTCGACGACGCCGTCGTTGATGAGATAAAACGCCTCGCGCAGCATGGCGTGCTGGATGCGGTTGCCGACAAAGCCGGGGACGTCCTTCTTCACCCAGATCGGCGCCTTGCCGAGCGTTTTCATGAGCGTGACCAGTGCCTCCGCCACGCGGGGATCGGTGAATTCCGCGCTCACCACTTCCACCAGCGGAACGAGGTGCGCGGGCATGAAGAAGTGCAGGCCCGCGACCCGGGCGCGGTGCTTCAGTGCCTTGCCGATCTCGCCGATCGGGAAATTCGACGTGTTGCTCGTGAGCGCGATGTCGGGACGCGCGAGCGTCTCGATTTGCGCAAACAGCTTCTGCTTGAGCGGCAGATCCTCGGTCGCCGCTTCCACCACGATGCCGATGTCGCGCCACGGCAGGTCTTCAAGCCTGGCATAGGTCCTGACGTTGGATGCGTGGGCCGGCGGGGCCGCGAGTCCCGCCAGCCCGGCCGCAATGCGTGCCGGTAACGCGTCGCGCGTCTTCCGCGACGGGCTCATCACGTGCACGTTCCAGCCGCCGGCGGCGAAGACGATGGCGATATCGCCCCCCATGATGCCGCCGCCGATGATCGCGGCTGTGCGTTGCGGGACTGCCATGTTTACGCTCCGGATGAGATCGAGATGACCCCCCATCCTACCTTCCCCCGCAAGGGGGGAAGGGGATACCCGCCTCCGCGGGGATGACTTGCGTCAGTTGGCGAGGGTGGCCGACCACTTCGCCTCGGCTGAGCCGCTCAACGGCTTCATGACGCCGTGAATCGAGTTGCCGGCGACACGGCCGGCAAAATCGCGCCGCGCGCCGCTCGCGTCCAGCACCGAGAAGCTGATCTGATCGCCGTGCAGCTTGGCGTCGCGGAGCTCGCCCCGTCTGCCGTCGAGCTCGACTTCCCCCTCGACCCGCTGGAACTGCTGGCGCAGCCTCAACTGGTATTCCCTGGGACCGCTGCCGGAGCCGTTCCAGCGCCAGGTGCCCTCGACCGGCGCCGGCACGATCCACAGGTAGGCGGTGCGGCCCTCCACGCTCTCGGTCTGGTCGGGCTGCCAGTCGTCCATGTTGAAGGCGTGCGAGACGACGCGCGTGCCCGGCTTCATCTTGAGGAGGGTCGGGCGCAGCTTGAGGTTGAGGCTCGGCAGCAGGTAGAGCGTGACGACGGTCGCCCTGGTGAAATCGGTCTGGAAGATGTCTCCATTGATGAACGTCACCCTGCCCGTGACACCTTCCTTGGCGGCGGCCCGCTCCGAGAGCACGACCATGTCGGGGTTGTATTCCACCCCGAAGGCCTGCGCCCCGCGCTTGGCGGCCGCGATGACCGTGCGCCCGTCGCCGCTGCCGAGATCGTAGTGGATGTCGCGCGCCGTGAGCTTCGCCATCTCGAGCATCCGCTCGACCAGCGCCTGCGGCGTCGGCACCCAGATGACGTCCTTGCCGTCCTGCCCGACGGTCGGGGTGTAATCCTTGTCCTGGGCGGCGGTCTGTGCACAGGCGGTAAGCGCGAGCACGGCCGCGAGCACGGCGGCGGCGAGACGGAACAGATGCGGATTCAGGAATTGCATGTCGTTCTCCGAAAGGGATGATTGCGGGTGATGGCGGCCGCGCCGCCAGCCGGGATGACGTTCAGGGGCGCATAGTTTACAGCAGGCGCTCGCCGGTTATTCCTATGAGTCCAATCGGTGAGCAGCCAGCGCGGCCGCACATGGCCGAGGGGCCTCGTCAGCCACGAGGTTCCATGCGATCGCTCATCATTCACCATCATCCGTTCAACCGCCCGTCGAAGGTCGCGCCGCTCGCGACCATGGCCTCGATCGCGGCGTCGTCGTAGCCGGCCTCGCGCAGGATCTCGACGCTGTGCTGGCCGAGCTTGGGCGCCGGGTTCCACTCGCGGCGCGTGCCGGTGGACCACTTGTTGGGCAGCCGCATGCTGCGCGTCCGGCCCTCCGTGGGGTGGTCCTTCTGCTCGAAGAAGCCGATGTCCGCGAGGTGCGGATCCTCGAGTAGGCTCTCGAGCGAGTTGTAGGCCATCGCGGGAACGTCCAGGCGATCGAAGATCTCGAGCCACTCGGCGGTGGTCTTCTCCTTCAGCGCCTCCATGCGGACCTGGAAGTACTCCTTAACGTGGGCGAATCGCGCGGGCACGCTGCGGAAGCGCGCGTCGGTCTTGAGCTCCGGGCGCCCGATCCCGTCAAAGAAGGCGAACGCCTGCGCGTCGGTGTTGGCCGACATGCAGATCCAGCCGTCCCGGGTGGGGATCGGCCGGTTGCTCGCGTCGAGGATGCGCGGGTCGCCGGCGCCGCCGAGCGGCGGCTCGAAAGTCTTCAGGTACATGTGCTCTTCCAGCACGAACTTGACCAGGTTCTCGAACATCGGGATCTCGATCGAGCAGCCCTCGCCGCTGCGTTCGCGGCGGTAGAGTGCCATCGCGATCATCTGCACCGCGATCAAGCCCACCACCTTGTCCGCCACCACCATCGGAACGAAGCGCGGCTCGCCCGTCGTGATGTGGTTGAGCGCGGCCATGCCGCCGACGCCCTGGATGATGGTGTCGTAGGCCGGCTTGTCGCGGTAGCGCCCGTCCTGGCCGAAACCGAACATGCCGCAGTAGATGATCCCCGGGTTGGCCGCGCGCACGTCGTCGTAGGACAGCCGCATGCGCGCCATCGATTGGGGGCGATTGTTCCAGAGCATGACGTCGGCGCCCTGGAGCAGCCGCATGAGCGCCGCGTGCCCGGCGGGCTGCTTGAGATCGAGCACGATCGAGCGCTTGTTGCGGTTCAAGTGCAGGAACTTGGCTCCCATGCCTGGCGTGACCGACCGGCCATTCATCACGCGCACCAGGTCGCCGGCCCTCGATTCGACCTTGATGACCTCGGCCCCATGATCGGCGAGGATCTGCGTCGCGAGCGGCCCGACCACGACGGACGTGAGGTCGATCACGCGCACGCCTTCGAGGGGGCCGCCGGACATACGCTACGCTCGAAGGCAGAAGGCAGAAGGCAGAAGGATGACCTGTACCATCAGCGGAACTCTGCGTCCGCGGTGAGGGCGAGGGCGCCCTCCGGGTCCAGCGCCCAGAGCTTCGCCGTCTTGTTGTCGGCCGACGGCTCCCCGCCGAGCGTGATCGGCTGGTTCACGAACAGCGCGCGCACATTGCGCGAGGTGATGTGGCGGATGGGGCTCGATGCGTGGGTGCGCGCGAGCTCGAACACGAGGAGCGTGGTGAGGCCGCCGTTCATGATCAGGTCGGGATAGCCCTCGACCTGGGTCACGTACGGCTTGTCGTAGTGGATGCGATGCCCGTTGAAGGTGAGTGCGGAATAGCGAAACAGCATGACCGGATCGGGCGTGACGGTGCGGGTCCACACCGCCTTTCCCGGCGCGGGCTGCGGCGGCTGGGGCGGGGCGCCGGGCGCGGGGGCCTCGCGGTAGACGAGGTCCTGCTCCTCGGTGATGGCGAGCCCGCGCGGGCTCGTGAGCCCGGTCTTCACCGTCACGAACACCATCGTTCCGGTGCGGCCCTGCTTCACGGTGACGTCCTGGATGATGGAATCGCGGCGCACTTCGTCGCCCACGCGAAGACTCTCGTGGAACGTGGTGCGCTTGCCGGCGAACATGCGCCGCGGCAATGGCACCGGCGGCAGGAAGTCGCCGCGCTGCGGGTGGCCGTCGGCGCCGATCTGCGAGTGACGCACCACGCGCGGGAACAGGATCTGGTGCCAGCCGACCGGCAAGGGGTCACCCATCCGCGGCATGGGATCGTCGCGGTCGAGCGTCGCCGCGAGCCGGTGCACGGCGGGGACAGTGACGTAATCGACGCCCGATTCCTTCTGGCCGATCCATTCCCTGAGCTTTTCGAGTTCTTGCGTCATGGGTCCTGGGTCCTTGTTCCGGTCTCGGGTCACCGGTCACGCCTCACCGGGCGGCGGCGTGGGTCCTCGCCTCGCGCTGCTTGATTGCCTCGTAGCGCCGGAGCAGCCGCTCCGCGCGCACCACGACGGGGATGTCGATCATCTTGCCGTCGATCTGGAACGAGCCGCGCCCGGCTGCCTGCGCTTCCCGGTCCATCTGGATCACCTTGCGCGCGTAGGCCACCTCTTCCGCGCTCGGGGTGTACTCCTCGTTCACGATCGTCACCTGCCCGGGGTGGATGCAGCCGGCGCCGTCGAAGCCGAAGCGGCGAGCGCGGCGCACCATGAGCCGGAATTTTTCCCAGTCGCTGAAGTCGGCCACCGTGCCGATGAAGCCGAGCGGCATCACGCCGGCGGCGCGCGCCGCGATGATCATGCGCTGCTTGGGGTGCAGCAGCACGTCCTCGTCCGGCTGCGCGTTGAGATCGAGCGCGAAATCCTCGCCGCCGATGTTCATCGCCACCACGCGCGCGCTTGCGCGCGGGATCTCGTCGATGCGGGTGAAGGCGTCCGCGGTCTCGATCATCACGATGAACTTCGTGTGCCCCGCCGTCATTCCGCGCTTCACCTCGAGCTCGCTGACGAGCTGGTCGAGGAGCCTCACGTGCGAGGCGCTGTCCGCCTTGGTGATGGCGATGCCGTCGACGTCGTGACCGATCGAGTGCTCGAGGTCGCGAACCGCGAGCGACAGCGGCTGGTTGATGCGCACCACCACGTCCGCGCCGCCGCGCCGCACGCGCGCCGCGTTCTTCTCGACCAGGGTCCGGGCCTTGTCCTTCTCCGACGGCGGCACCGCGTCCTCGAGGTCCAGCTGGAGCACGTCCGCGCCGCGCGTGTGCGCCTTGTCGATGAATTTCTCGACGTTGACCGGCACGTAAAGCAGGGAACGCCACACCGGCAGATCTGCTTTCATCGGTTCTCCTGGGTAAGCCGTAACACCGGGCTTTGGACTCTACCGCCTATTGCTCACCGCTCACGGCCGTTGAGCGATCGCCTTCGCATGCTACGCCCGAGGCGAGCAGCTGCGCGTAGGCCAACTCATCGACGCCGATTTCGGCGAGGAGCACGCGGTTGTGCTCGCCCAGCCGCGGAGCAGGCGTGCGGATCGCGCCGGGCGTGCCGAGAAACCGCGGCACCACGTGATGCATCGGGAACGCGCCCATATCGCTGTCCGGGTAGTCCGCAATCAGGTCCCGGTCGATCACGTGCGGGTCCTCGAGTATCTGGGAGATGTCGTAGATCGGGCCGATCGTGACCTCGGCCTGCTCGAAGAACGCAACATTCTCCGCCTGGGTGCGCTGGGCGACAAACCCGCCGATGATCGCGTCGAGCTCCTCGGCATGCTGCACCCGGTCGGCATTGGAGCGGTAGCGTGGATGGTCGATGAGGTCGGCCCGGCCGATCGAGCGGAACACCCGCTCGGCCATTTTCTGGGTGGAGGCCGACAGCCCCACGTATCTTCCGTCCTTGCAGCGGTAGGCATTGCGCGGCGCGGCATTGGTCGAGCGGCTGCCGGTGCGCGGCTTCACTTTGCCGGTCAGCCGGTAGTTGGCGGCCTGGGGACCGAGCACGGCGAACAGCGGATCGAGCAGCGGCAGGTCGATCACCTGCCCGCGGCCGCCGTTGCTCTCGGCCGCGCGCAGCGCGATCATCGCGCCCGCGGCGCCGTAGAGCCCGGCCACGGTGTCCGCGAGATAAATCGGCGGCAGCACCGGCTCGCGGTCGGCGAAGCCATTGAAGGACGCGAAGCCCGACATGCCCTCGACCAGGGTGCCGAAGCCGGGGCGCCGGCGGTACGGCCCGGCCTGGCCCCAGCCCGAGATGCGCACGATGACGAGCTTCGGGTTGCGCTCGAGCAAGCCGGCGGGCGCAAGCCCCATGTCCTCGAGCGTGCCGGGCCGGAAGCTCTCGATGAAAATGGCGGCGCTCGGAACGAGATCGAGCAGGAGCTTCCGCGCCTCCGGCCTGCGCAGCTCGAGGCACAGGCTCTTCTTGTTGCGCGAGTAGAGCTTCCAGTTGGTCGGCACGCCGTTCACCTGCCAGGCGCGCAGGGTGTCGCCCGTGGGGGGCTCGACCTTGATCACTTCCGCGCCGAAATCGCCCAGCACCTGCGTCAGCGTATTGCCGGCGACGAGGCGCGACAAATCGAGCACGCGCATGCCGTCCAGAGGACAGCGCGCCGCGGGCTCGTAGGGCTTCATGAGGTGGCGGTCAGTCGGACTTGACTTGGGCTTCCGCGCGGGGATGCCGGGCGCAAGGGGCGACGGCCACGATAGCAGCTGGAGCCATGCGGTCGCAACGCGAGGGCGACACCGGCGGCGCGCGCCCTGCGCCAGGCCCGCTAGCGAAGCTCGGCGCCGCTCGCGAGCTGGCGTTCGATCTGGCGCGACTCGCCTTTCAGCAGCTGGGCGACCTCTGCTGCGCGCTTGTCGCTCATTCTGCTGGAGATCGTGGACACCGAAATCGCGGCGAATGCCATGCCGCTCTGGTTGCGGAGCGTCTGGCCTACCGAGCGCACGCCCGCAAGTCCCGATACATCGCGCATGGCGTATCCCAGCTTCTGCGATTTCTTCACCTGGGCGAGGAGAACGGGCGCGGAGAGCCCGTGCTCGGGCAGGCGCGCGGCGTTGGCCGCGACCACGCGCTCGATCTCGTCCTCGCCGAGCGCGGACAGAATGGCGAGGGAGCCGGTGCCGACGCCGAGCGGACGGCGCATGCCGATCTCGAGCGTGAAGGTCTTGATCGGAAAACCGCCTTCACGCCGGTCGAGGCACACCGAGTCGAGTCCGCTCCTTTGGGTAAGGAACACGGTATCGCCGGTCGCCTCCGCGATGCGGGTCAGCGCCGGGTGGCAGATCTCGCGCAGGTTGAAACGCGGCGCAGCCGTGAGCCCGAGCTCGAACATCATCGCGCCGAGAAAGTAGCGGTGCGAGTCGGGGTCCTGCTGCACTATGCTCTCCGCGGCGAGACATTTCAGCATGCGATGCACGGTCGGGCGCTGCAGCCCGGTGCGGGTGGCGAGATCGAGCAGGCGCGAGCCGCTCCGGTTGTGGGCGGCGATCTCGCGCAGCAGCGTCAGCGCGCGCTCGATGCTCTGGGTGCCGGTGAGGCGGGTGCCGGCTTCGGCCTCAATCTTGCGGGGCATGGCTGGGGTAAGTCCGTATCGTGAGCGAACCGCGATTATGCCATCAGAGCGGTCCTGGCAAAACGGCGGGGCCCATGGTAACGTAAAACCCATATCTTGGACGCATTACCGTGGTTCACGTTGTGGACCTCGGGGCCGCGCGGTTCTCCTGCCCGGACCGATTTCCGGGTGACACGCCATGAGCGAACAACACTCTTCCTCGGTTGCGACCGGATCGCCCGGCGCACGCTTTCGCGCCGCGGTCGAGGTCGAGCGCCCGCTGCAGGTCATCGGCACCATCAATGCCTATTCAGCGCGCATGGCGCAGCGCGTCGGCTACCGTGCCATCTACCTTTCGGGCGGGGGGGTGGCCGCCGGCTCGCTGGGCGTGCCTGATCTGGGCATCAGCGGGCTCGACGACGTGCTCACCGACGTGCGCCGCATCACCGATGCCTGCCCGCTGCCGTTGCTGGTGGACGTGGACACCGGCTTCGGCGCAAGCGCGCACAACATCGCCCGGACGGTGAAATCCCTCATCAAGTTCGGCGCGGCCGCGATGCACCTGGAGGACCAGGTCGGCGCCAAGCGCTGCGGCCATCGCCCGAACAAGGAGCTCGTGTCGCAGCAGGAAATGGTGGACCGGGTCAAGGCCGCGGCGGATGCCAAGACCGATTCCCGGTTCGTGGTGATGGCGCGCACCGACGCGCTGGCGGTGGAAGGTTTGCAGGCGGCGATCGACCGCGCGTGCGCGTGCGTGGAGGCCGGCGCCGACATGATTTTCCCGGAGGCGATCACCGAACTCCCGATGTACCGGAAGTTCGCCGAAGCCGTGAAAGTTCCGATACTCGCCAACATCACCGAGTTCGGGAAGACCCCGCTGTACTCGGTGCAGGAGCTCGCGGGCGCCGGCGTCGCGATGGTGCTCTATCCCCTGTCGGCATTCCGGGCCATGAACGCGGCGGCGTTGCGGGTCTACCAGGCGGTGCGCCGGGACGGCACGCAGAAGGGCGTGCTGGAGCTGATGCAGACGCGCGACGAGCTCTACGAAACTCTCGACTACCACGCCTACGAGCGCAAGCTCGACGAGCTGTTCGCCCGCGACAAGAGATCTAAGTGATGAGTGATGAGTGACGAGTGATAGGCAGGTTTACCGCCCGTCACCTGTCGCCGCATCTCGATGACGGGAATCCTGCTGTCCAGGGGCACGCTGGCGCGCTACGGCGACGGCCTCTCCGCCGCTTCCCGCGAAGCGGGCATCCAGGCCCGGGTGGTGCATCTCCGGGACGATGCGAACGAGCGCCTGCCGCCCGCGGATTGCGCGAGCATCGAGATCGCCTATCTCACCCGCGACATCACGTTTTCCGAGCACTACGCGACGTTCGGCGAGACGCTCGCCGCCGCGCCGAACCTCAAGTGGGTGCACTTCGTGAATACCGGCGTCGACCAGCATCCCTTCCTCCGGGATCTCGTGGATCGCGGAGTGCGCCTCACGACGTCCGCCGGCTCCAACGGCGAGCCGGTGGCGCAGACCGCGATCTGCGGGCTGCTCATGCTCGCCCGCCGATTTCCGCAGTGGTGGGCGGCGCAGGGCCGCCGGGAGTGGGCTCCACTCCGCGGCGATGCGGTGCCGCGCGAGCTGCCGGGACAGACCGTGCTGATCGTGGGCCTGGGCACGGTCGGCGGGGCGGTCGCGCGCTTCTGCCGGGCACTGGGACTGCACGTCATCGGCGTGCGGCGCAGTCCGCGCGGCCCCGAGGACCCGGTGCACGAGATGCACACGCCCGCCGCGCTGCCGGAGCTGCTCGCGCGCTGTGATGGGGTGGTGCTGGCGTGCCCGCTCACGCCCGAAACCCGGCACATCATCAACGCGGGAACGCTTGCGCGGCTGCCGCGTGGCGCGTATCTCATCAACGTAGGGCGTGGCGGACTCGCGGATGAGCGCGCGGTGATCGCGGCGTTGGAGAGCGGCCAGCTGGGCGGCGTTTATCTCGACGTTTTCGAACGGGAGCCGCTGCCGGCCGACTCCCCGCTCTGGGATCATCCCAACGCCATCGTCTCACCCCACAACGCCTCGGCATCGGCGGGCAACAATGACCGCGCCACGCGGATATTCTTCGACAACCTGGTGAGGTGGGCGCGCGGCAAGCCGCTTCAAAACGAGGTCTGATTTCCCGCGCCGGCCACCGAAAGCCCGCACCCTAGGTTGGCGCGGCCGCTGCTAACGTATTAATATCTCCTCTCTTTTTGCCTGGCCGCGCCCGTTCATGCAGCTCTTCGCCGTTGGCATCAACCACCAGACCGCACCGCTCTCGGTGCGCGAGCAGGTGGTGTTTCACGCCGAGAACCTGATCGGGGCGCTGCGGGAGCTGGTGGAACGCCGCCCGGTGCACGAGGCGGCGATCATCTCCACCTGCAACCGCACCGAGATCTACTGCTCGACCGTCGACCCGTTCGCGGCGATCGACTGGATGGCGGGCTATCACAGCCTGAAGCGCCAGCAGATCGAGCCATATGTCTACCAGCTGCCGCAGGAGAAGGCCGTGAAGCACGCCTTCCGCGTGGCAAGCGGTCTCGATTCGATGGTGCTCGGGGAGCCGCAGATCCTGGGCCAGTTCAAGCAGGCGGTGCGCACGGCCCAGGCAGCAGGGACGCTGGGACTGCTGCTGAACAAGCTGTTCCAGCGCACGTTCGCCGTCGCCAAGAGCGTGCGCTCCGAGACCGATATCGGCGCGGCGACGGTGTCGATGGCGTCCGCGGCGGTCGGGCTCGCGCAGCGGATCTATCCGGCGATCGCCGAGCAAGGCGTGCTCTTCATCGGCGCGGGCGAGATGATCGAGCTCTGCGCCACGCATTTCGCCGCCCAGCATCCCCGGCGCCTGACGTTCGCCAACCGCACGCTCGAGCGCGCCCAGGCCCTTGCCGACCGCTTCCTCGGCCGCGCCATCACGCTGAACGATCTGCCGGCGCAGCTTGCCGGCCACGACATCGTGGTGAGCTCGACGGCGAGCACCCTGCCGATCATCGGCAAGGGCCTCATGGAGCGCGCGCTACTCGCGCGCAAGCATCGCCCGATGCTCATGTTCGATCTCGCCGTGCCGCGCGACGTCGAGGAGGAAGTGGGGCGCCTGGACGACGTGTTCCTGTATGGCGTGGACGACCTTGGCAAGGTCGCGCGCGAGGGCATGGACGTGCGGAGCGGCGCAGTGGCGCAGGCCGAGATCATCATCGAGAACCAGGTCAGCGATTTCATGCACTGGCTGCGCAACCGGGAGCTGGTGCCGACGATACGCGCGCTGCGCGACACGGCGGAGCGCGCGCGGCGCCACGCGATGCAGCGCGCGCAGCGGCGCCTGGCGAAGGGCGACGATCCCCAGTTGGTGCTCGAGCAGCTCTCGCACGCGCTCGCCGCGAAGCTGCTGCACGCGCCGACCCATGCGCTGGCGCACGCCCGCGAGGAGGAGCGCGAGGCCCTGGCAGAGCTGCTGACCCGGCTCTACCAGATCCCGCGCCCGGAATAAGCAGCCACCCCCGCCGATGAAAGCCAGTATTGCGGCCAAGCTCGCCCAGCTCTCGGGCCGGCTCGAGCAGCTGAACCGCCTGCTCTCCGCCGAGAACGCGACCGCCAACCTCGATAACTACCGCAAGCTCACCCGTGAGCACGCCGAGATCGCGCCGGTGGTGGCGCTCTACCAGCGCTACCGGGAGGGCGAGGCTGATATTGGGGCGGCGCAGGAGATGAGCGGAGATCCTTCCACGCGCGAGTTTGCCGAGTCCGAGCTGCGGCAGACCCGGGAGCGGCTGGCCGGGATCGAGGAGGAGCTGCAGAAGCGGCTGCTGCCCAAGGATCCCAACGACGACCGCAACATCTTTCTCGAGATCCGCGCCGGCACGGGCGGGGAGGAATCCGCCCTCTTCGCGGGCGAGCTCTTCCGCCTCTACGGCCGCTATGCCGAGCGCAACCGCTGGCAAGTCGAGGTGATTTCGCAAAGCCCGTCCGACCGCGGCGGCTTCAAGGAGATCATCGCCAAGATCTCGGGACAGGGCGCCTATTCCCGGCTCAAGTTCGAGTCCGGCGGCCATCGGGTGCAGCGCGTGCCGGTCACCGAGACCCAGGGCCGTATCCACACTTCCGCCTGCACAGTGGCCGTGATGCCGGAAGCCGACGAGATCGCGGACGTGGTGCTCAACCCGGCGGAGCTGCGCGTGGACACCTACCGCGCCTCCGGGGCGGGCGGGCAGCATGTCAACAAGACCGACTCGGCGGTGCGCATCACGCACCTGCCGACCGGCATCGTGGTGGAGTGCCAGGACGACCGCTCGCAGCACAAGAACCGGGCGCGGGCGCTCGCCATTCTCGCCGCACGCATCAAGGACAAGCAATTGAGCGAGCAGCGGGCGCGGCTCGCCGCCACCCGCAAGTCCCTCATCGGCAGCGGCGACCGCTCCGAGCGCATCCGCACCTACAATTTTCCGCAGGGGCGCGTGACCGATCACCGCATCAATCTCACGCTCTACAAGATCGACCGGATCATGGATGGCGAGCTCGACGAGCTGATCTCGGCGCTTTCGGCCGAGCACCAGGCCGAGCTGCTCGCTCAGCTCGCGGAAGACACGCAGCCGGCGTAAGCCGGGGCGCTCGCGGTCCCGCCCTGATGGCGCTCACCATCGCGGAAGCCCTGCGGCAGGCGGGGGCGGCGCTTGGCGCGAGCGAGGCGCGCGCCCTGCTGCGCCATGCGCTCGGGCGCGAAGACGCCTACCTGGTGGCCCACGCGCAGGATGCGCTGGATGCCCGTGCGCGGGACGCATTCGAGCGACTCGCGGCGCGGCGTTCGGCGGGAGAGCCGATCGCCTACCTTACGGGCGAGCGCGAGTTCTACAGTCTCGCGTTCAAGGTGACGCCGGCGGTGCTGATCCCGCGGCCGGAAACGGAGCTTCTGGTCGAAGCCGCGCTCGCGCGCGTTCCGGCGCAGTCCGGGTGTCGCGTGCTCGAGCTTGCCACCGGCAGCGGCTGCGTTGCATTGGCGATTGCGCTCCTTCGCCCTCGCGCGCAAGTGACGGCAACGGATGCGTCGCGCGACGCGCTGGCGGTCGCACGCGAGAACGCGGCACGGCACCGGGCGCGCGTCGAATTCGTCGAGAGCGACTGGCTTGCCGCGCTCGCCGGCCGGCGCTTCGATCTGATCGTTGCGAACCCTCCCTACGTCGCGGAGCGGGACCCGCGCCTGGCACAGGGCGACTTGCGGTTCGAGCCCCGTGCGGCGCTCGTCGCGGGCGCTGACGGGCTAGGGTGCATCCGTCTGATCATCGCGCAGGCGCGCGCTCACCTCGAACCCGGCGGCCGGCTGCTGTTCGAGCACGGCTACGATCAGGCCGGGCGCTGCCGCGATCTGCTCGCGCAGGCCGGCTATGGTCAAGTCGCTACTCATCGAGATCTTGCCGGCATCGAGCGGGTGAGCGAGGGACGCATTTGACGGCGCGGATCGGCCGCCGCTAGAATAAAAGCCTTAGTGAATTACTCGGATATAGGATAACTTATGATTATTCAAGAGCTTATAAAGAACCAGGTGACTGGTAACAAGGTGGTCTTGTACATGAAGGGCACACCCGACTTCCCGCAGTGCGGCTTCTCGGCGAACGCGATCGGCATTTTGCGCGCCTGCGGCGTGAGCGACCCCTATACGGTCAACGTGCTGGAACATCCCGAACTCCGCCAGGGCATCAAGGAATACGCCAGCTGGCCGACCATTCCGCAGCTCTACGTGAACGGGGAGTTCGTCGGCGGCTCGGACATCATGGTCGAGATGTACCAGAGCGGGGAGCTGAAGAAGCTGCTCGAAAAAACGACCGCCTGAGCAAGACATCAGAGAACGTGACACGGCCGGCCGCGCGCCGGCCGCCACGATTCGCTCGTCGCCTGGATCAGGCGGCGAGGGAATAGCCGTACTGCGCAAGCAGCCCGAGCGCGATCACGAACAGGGCGCGCTTCACCCAGACGCGAAACGTCGCCGCGTCGATGCGGTCGCGGATGCGCACGCCGATGAGCGAGCCCGCGACACCGATTGCGACGAAGGGTAGCGTTGCCAGCCATTCGCCCGTCGCGATGCCGCCCCGCGTCGCGAGCACCGTGAACTGCGTCGTCTTGCCAAGCAAGAAGCAGATGTTGAGCCCTTGCACCAGCATGACGGGCGTGACGCCCAACGAAAGATAAAAGACGATGAGGGGCGGTGCGGAGATATTCGCCGTTCCTTCGAAGATCCCGGCGGTGACGCCGGCCAGCGGAGCGAACGCGCGCTCATGACGCCGCACCAGCGGCCAGTCGGCGCGCCCCAGGCGCTCGAGATTGAGATAAAACAGCGTGAGGATGGCCAGCACCAGCGTGTAGGGCGCATCCGGAGCGGAAACGAACACCCACGTGCCGCTGGCCGCGCCGAGAATCATGTAGAGGGGCATTTTCCAGAAGCGCGCGAGGACGGCGCGCAACGGCCCGCTGGCGAACAGGGCGACACAGACGGTCGCGAGGGTTGGCAGGAGGACAGCGACGATAGCCGTGCGCATGTCGGTGATCATCGCGATCAACGGCGTTGCCACGAAGGGAAAGCCGAAGCCCAGAGCGCCCTGGAGCAGGCCGGCGACGAGGACGATGCATGCAATCCAGAACAGCAGGATCAGCGGGAGCGTTTCAAGCAGCATCGTTTTCTGGCGGGAACGCGAGACTCAAAGAGGTCTGGTCGCGGCCGCGCGAAGCGCGGGGCGGACAGTGCGGGTCGGAGTTGGAGGACATCATGCAGGTCCGGCAGTGTAGCAAACGACTGTCCGGGCCCGGGTCGCGGTGCCGGTCTCGGCGATTGTCATAGCGCTCCGATTCCACTACGATGGTTTTTGCCCCACGCCAACGAGGAGGACCGCCATGGGCGAGAGCATGACAGGTGGACGCGCTGTCGGCGCCGGCCAGGGCTGGACGTGGATCGCGGAAGGGTTCGGGCTGTTCAAGAAGGCCCCGGGCATATGGATAGCGGTTGTGGTCATCCTGTTCGTGATCCTGATCGTGCTCACGTTGATCCCCCTGCTGGGCGCCCTCGCCACGTTCCTGCTGATGCCCGTTTTCATAGGCGGTCTGCTGCTCGGCTGCCAGGCGCTCCAGGGCGGCGGCGAACTCGAGTTGAGCCATCTTTTCGCGGGATTCAAGCAGCAGACGGGCAACCTCATCGTGCTCGGTGCCCTGGCCATCGGCGGCTGGATCATCGTGATGCTGCCGGTGGTCGCGATCGCCGGCACGGGCGCCATCCTGGCGGTATTGCGCGGAGATGCCGCGGGCATCGCGGCTCTGGGCGGCAGCTTCATGCTTGCCTGGCTGGTTGCGGTCGCGCTCAGCCTCCCGATCTACATGGCGCTGTGGTTCGCGCCCGCACTGGTGGTGCTGCGCGGGATGGCCCCCGTCGCCGCCATCCGGGAGAGCTTCCTCGGCTGCCTGAAGAACATCCTGCCGTTTCTGGTCTACAGCATCGTGGTAATGGTGCTGGGCATCCTGGCGGCGATCCCGCTCGGCCTCGGCTGGCTCGTGCTGGGGCCGACGCTGATCGCGTCGGTCTACGTCTCGTATCGGGATATCTTCGGCGCCAGCTGAGTCGCTTGAGCCCGTGCCTTGCGGGGCCTGGAAGAGCATTGCCCGATGCCCTTCCTTTCGGAAGGCATTGCCTAATATAAACCTTTAATAACAATGTGTTGTATTGTAAAATGAAAGCGATTGCAGAAGGCGATGGTGCCTGTTTAGAATAATTCGGTTACGCTCAGCCTGCGCCCGGCAGAGGCACACGATTGGAGGGTTTTCATGAACATCATGACTGACGCGAAGAACCTCACCGCAACCACCCGGCCCGCGGGAGGGAAGGTGCGCATGACGCCGTCGGAAGCGTTCATCGAGACGCTGGTAGCGCACAAGGTGAAGGATGTATTCGGCATCGTCGGCTCGGCCTACATGGACGCCCTCGACCTCTTCCCCGGCGCGGGCATCCGGCTCGTGAGCGTCGCGCACGAGCAGAATGCCGCGCACATGGCCGATGGCTATGGGCGGGTCACCAACCGGCCGACCGTGTGCATCGCGCAGAACGGTCCCGGCATCACCAATTTCGTGACCGCGGTGGCGGCGGCCTACTGGGCGCACACGCCGATGGTGGTGGTCACCCCGGAATCGGGAAGCCTCACGGCGGGCCACGGCGGCTTTCAGGAGACGGAGCAGATGCCGATCTTCTCGAAGATCACCAAGTGGCAGGTGCACGTGAATTCGCCGCTGCGCATGGCCGAATTGATGCACCGCGCGTTCACCGTCGCGCTGCACGAACGCGGGCCGGTGCAGGTGAATATCCCGCGCGACTACTTCTACGGTGAAGGTGAATACGAAATCCTGCCGCCGCTCGTCATCGAGCGCGCCGCGGGCGGGACCAACGCGCTCGACAAGGCGGCGAAGATGCTCGCCGAGGCGCGGTTCCCCGTCATCCTGTCGGGCGGAGGCGTCGTGATGGCGGACGGCATCGATGAAGTGAAGGCGCTGGCGGAGCACCTCACCGCACCGGTCGTGAACTCCTATCTCCACAATGATTCGTTTCCGGCGAGCCACGCGCTCTCCTGCGGCCCGCTCGGATACCAAGGCTCGAAAGCGGCGATGCGGATCATTGCGCGCGCCGACGTCGTGCTCGCGCTCGGCACGCGCCTCGGCCCGTTCGGCACGCTGCCGCAACACGGCATCGACTACTGGCCGAAGGAGGCGAAGATCATCCAGATCGACGCCGACCATCGCACGCTGGGGCTCGTGAAGAAGGTCTCGCTCGCGGTCCAGGGCGATGCCCGGCTCGCGGCGCAGGAGCTGCTGAAGCGCCTGAAGGCGCGCGGGCCGAAGAAGCCCGACCGGAGCCGGCTGACGGAAGTGCAGCGGGAAAAGGAGGCATGGATCGCCGAGCTCGCCAACTGGCACTCGCCCAACAAGAAGGGGCAGATCGGCCCGCGCCGGGCGCTCGCCCAGCTTGCAAAGGCGCTTCCCAGGAACGCCATGGTCTCCACGGACATTGGCAATGTCTGCTCGGTCGCAAACAGCTATCTGCGATTCGAGCAACCGTTGTCCTTCCTCGCGGCGATGAGCTGGGGCAACTGCGGCTACGCCTATCCCACGGCGCTCGGCGCCAAGGTCGCGCGGCCGGAGCGCCCGGCGATCGCCTACGTCGGCGACGGCGCCTGGGGCATGAGCCTCGCCGAGGTCATGACCGCCGTGAAGGAGAAGATCCCGGCGGTCGCGGTGGTGTTCAACAACGGCCAGTGGGGCGCGGAGAAGAAGAACCAGATCGACTACTTCGATAACCGCTTCGTCGGCACCAACCTCGCCAATCCGGACTTCTCGGAAGTCGCGCGCGTGATGGGCGCCGAAGGCTACCGCGTGGAGCACGAGGACGAGGTCTCCGATGCGCTCAAGGCGGCGCTGCGCTCCGGCAAGCCCTCGGTGGTCGAGATCATGCTCACGCAGGAGCTGGGTGAGCCGTTTCGTCGTGATGCGTTCCGCAAGCCGCGCCGCCTGCTGTCCAAGTACCGCAGGTTCAGTGCGAAGGAGTACCGTTGACCCCCACCCCAACCCTCCCCCATGCCGAGGGGGAGGGATAGGGAGGGGGTAAGTGAGCGCTCACTGAGCGCCATGCCCGGGTGGATCGGGGTCCAATTCGCAAGACCGCAAAGCTGGCCGATGTCGCGCGGCTCGCGGAGGTATCCACCGCCACCGTTTCGCGCGCGCTGACACAGCCCGACAAGGTCAAGTCGGCCACCGCCGCGCGCATCCGGCACGCCGTGCAGGCGCTCGGTTACGTCACGCACGGCGCGGCGCGCGCGCTCGCCTCGCGCCGCACCCACACCATCGGCGCGGTCATCCCGACCCTCGACAACGCGATCTTCGCCAACACCGCCCACGCCCTGCAGAAAACCCTCGACGACGCCGGCTACACGCTGCTGCTCGCAAGCCATGAGTTCGACGCGGAGGTGGAAGCACGCCTCACGCGTGCGCTGATCGAGCGCGGCGTGGACGGGCTCGTGCTGCTCGGTGCCACGCATCATCCGAGCGTGTTGCGGATGCTCGACCTGCACCAGATCCCGTACGTCCTCACCTGGGCGCTCGACGCGGCGGGACGGCATCCCTGCGTCGGGTTCGACAATCGCGCCGCGGCGGTGCGCATCGCATGCCACTTGCTCGACCTCGGCCACCGCCAGTTCGCCATGATCTCGGGGGTGACCAGCGGCAACGAGCGCGCAGCCGAGCGGCTCGACGGCGTGCGGCAGGCGCTGGCCGCGCGCGGCATCACGCTCCTCCCCGGGCGTGTCGTCGAGAAGCCCTACACTCTGACCGCCGGGCGCGAAGGTCTGCGCGAGGTCATGCACGGGTCGCCGCGGCCCACGGCCGTGGTTTGTGGCAACGATGTGATCGCGATTGGCGCGCTCGCCGAGTGCCTCGCGCAGGGACTCGCGGTCCCGCGCGACGTCTCCGTGACCGGGTTCGACGACCTCGAGATGGCCGCGGTCGTGACGCCCGCTCTCACCACCGTGCACTTCCCCACAGCGGAGCTCGGCACCTACGCGGGGCAGCACCTGCTCGACCGGCTCGCGGGCAAGCCGGTCGAGCAGCGCACCGAGCTGCCGGTGGAGCTCGTCGTGAGGGCGAGCACCGCGCCGCCCTCGATTCTGTGACCCGTCACACGTTTCATGTTGAGGCGAGGAGCTGGTCGATCATTCGCTGCGCCTGCGCGCCGTAGCCGCCACCGAAGAGGTTCAGGTGGTTGAGCACGTGATAGAGGTTGTAGAGGTGCTTGCGCGTTTCGTATCCGGCGTCGAGCGGGAACTCCGCGCGGTAGGCTTCCTGAAAGGAGCGCGGAAAGCCACCGAACAGCTCGGTCATTGCGAGGTCTGCTTCGCGGTCGCCGTAGTAGACCGCAGGGTCGTAAATCACGGGCTCGCCGTCCGCCGTCCGTCCGGCGTTGCCCGACCACAGATCCCCGTGCAGCAGCGAGGGCAACGGCGAGTGGCTGCGGAAAAAGGATGGCAGCACCTCCAGCAGGCGCTCCCCCGCCGCGATCAGGCGACCGCCCTGGCCCCGCGATTGCGCGAGCTTCAATTGGAAGCCCAGCCTGCGCTCGCGCCAGAACGCGATCCAGTCGCCTGAGCCGGTATTAATCTGGGGGGTGGCGCCGATGGTGTTGTCGCGATGCCAGCCGTATTGCGTCCCGGTCACGCGGTGCATGCGCGCGAGGTTGCGCCCCAGCTTGCCCATGCTCCGGTCATCGCCGGGGGAAAGCTCGAGATGCTCGAGCACCAGCCAACTGGCCTGCGCGTTGGCGCCGTGACAGAGCGGGTGCGGCACGCGCACGGTCTGGGAGCGCGCGATCTCCGCAAGTCCCGCAGCCTCCGCCGCGAACATGTCCGCCCGGGACGGCGCGTTGAGCTTGACAAAACAGGCATGGCCCGCGCCGCGGACGGCGTAGCACTCGTTGATGCAGCCGCCTCCGATAACCGCGCGCGATTCGATGGTAAAGGGCGTGCCGGACGCCGCGCCGATCGAGCGCTCGATGTCCCGCCAGGGACCCATGACGGCGGTTGTCAGTCGAGCGACTTGCGCGCCTTGGCGATGGCGGCCTTGACGCGGACCGGCGCCGTGCCGCCCAGATGGTTGCGGCTCTTCAGCGATCCTTCGAGCGTCAAGACGCCGTAGACATCCTGGGTGATGACCGAGGAGAAGCGCTGCAGCTCGGGGAGCTTCAGCTCGGCCAGCTCGCAGTTGCGCGACTCCGCGAAACGCACTGCCTGCGCGACCGCCTCGTGCGCGTCGCGGAACGGCACGCCTTTGCGTACCAGGTACTCGGCGAGATCGGTGGCGGTGGCGTGTCCCTCACGCGCGGCGGCGGCCATCGCCTCGCGCTGGACCTTGATGCCGCCGAGCATTTCGGCGAACACGGCGAGGCACGCGGTCAGCGTGTCCACCGTGTCGAACAGCGGCTCCTTGTCCTCCTGGTTGTCGCGGTTGTAGGCGAGCGGCTGCCCTTTCATGAGCGTCAACAGCGCCACCAGGTGGCCGTTGACGCGCCCGGTCTTGCCGCGGATCAGCTCCGCGACGTCCGGGTTGCGTTTCTGCGGCATGATCGAGGAGCCGGTGGCGAATCCGTCAGCGATCTCGACGAAGCTGAAGCGCGGGTTGGCCCAGAGGATGAGCTCCTCGCAGAATCGCGAGAGGTGCGTCATGGCGAGCGCCGCGCCGGCGCAGAATTCGATCGCGAAGTCGCGGTCGGACACCGCGTCGATCGAGTTCTCGCACACTTCCTCGAAGCCGAGCTCCTTGGCCACCCGCTGGCGGTCGATCGGGAACGAGGTGCCGGCGAGCGCCGCCGCGCCGAGCGGCAGGCGGTTCATGCGCCTGCGGGCGTCGGCGAGACGCTGCGCGTCGCGCGCGAACATCTCGAAGTACGCGAGCAGGTGGTGGCCGAAAGTGACCGGCTGCGCCACCTGCAGGTGCGTGTAGCCCGGCATGACCGTTTCGGCATGCGCGTCGGCGAGATCGAGCAGGGCGCGCTGCAGGGACTTCAGCAGCGCGAGCACCTGGTCGATCGCGGCGCGCAGGTACAGCCGCAAGTCGGTGGCGACCTGGTCATTGCGCGAGCGGGCGGTGTGCAACCGCTTGCCGGGCTCGCCGGCAAGTTCGATCAGGCGCCGCTCGATGTTGAGATGCACGTCCTCCAGCGCATCCGACCAGGGGAAGACGCCGGCCTGAATCTCGGAACGGATCTGCGCAAGCCCCTTCTCGATTGCCTCGAGATCGGGCTTGCCGATGATTCCGGCCGCCTGCAGCATCCGGGCATGGGCGAGCGAGGCCTCGATGTCGAATGCCGCGAGCCGGCGGTCGAAGGAAACCGAGGCGGTGAAGCGCTGCACGAGCTCGGTCGGCGGCTCGGCAAACCGTCCCGACCACGGCCGGCTGCGGGTATTGTCGTTGGCGGACATACAGGCTGCTAAAATTCAGGAGTGGCGCGAAGTATAAATCAAAACGCCTACTCGGGCGCCCTGCCGAACTTCCGCAACCTCGGCATCATGCTGCGCATCCTGCTGATGGGCAACGCGGCGGCCGCGGCGGCGGCGATCGTGAAGGGTTCAAGCCTGCTCGGAACCTGGCGCGAGTTTGTCGAGATCGCCGCGCTGGTCGAGCCGTTGCTGGTGCTCTCGGTGGTGGTGCTTGCGGCGCTCTCCGGCGCCCTGCGCCTGCTCCCGTTCTGGCTCGGGGCGACGGCGGTGGTGGTGCTGGAGCTCGTGCTCACGACCGTGCTGTATTTCGAAGGGCGCCCGCTGCTCGGGCAGGCGCCCGCGGCCCTGGAGCGCTACCTCCTGCTGGTCACGCTCGCCACCCTGGCCATGCTCGCCTACTTCGACCTGCGCGGGCGCGCGCTGTCGCCGGCGCTGTCGGAAGCCCGGCTGCAGGCGCTGCAGGCGCGCATCCGTCCCCATTTCCTGTTCAACAGCATCAACGCGGTGCTGTCGCTGATCCGCCAGGACCCGCGGCGGGCGGAGCTGGCGCTGGAGGACATGGCGGAGCTGTTTCGCGTGCTGATGGCCGACAACCGGGAACTGACCCCGCTCACGCGCGAGCTGGACCTGTGCCGCCAGTACCTCGGCATCGAGCAGTTGCGGCTCGGCGGGCGCCTGAACGTCGAATGGCAGCTCGACGCCATGCCGCGCGATGCCATGGTGCCGCCGCTCGTGCTGCAGCCGCTGCTGGAGAACGCGGTCTATCACGGGATCGAGCCGCGCATCGAGCCCGGCACGATCATCATCAACGTCGCCGCCGTGCGCGACGAGCTGCACGCGGTGCTGCGCAACCCGTATCGGCCCGACGGCGACCGCCACGCGGGCAACCGCATGGCGCTGGCGAACATCCGCGAGCGGCTCGCGCTGCACTTCGACGCCGAAGCGAGCCTCTCCACGCGGGCGGGGGCGGACAGCTACGAGGTTCGAATCGTCATGCCCTACGTCAAAGGCGGTGATTCACGAAACGTGGTTCATGAGTCGACCCATGAGTGAAGAGAAACCGCCGATGCGCGTGGTGATCGTGGACGACGAGGCCCCGGCGCGCTCGCGCTTGAAAGAGCTCCTCGCGGACTGCGCAGGCGACCTGCCTCTTACCGTTACCGGCGAAGCCGCGAGCGGCCCCGAGGCCATCGAGCTCCTCGCCGCCGAAGCGGCAGACGTCGTGCTGCTCGATGTCCGGATGCCGGAGATGGACGGCATCGAGGTCGCACAACATCTGCAGAAGCTCGAGCGGCCGCCGGCGGTGGTGTTCGCGACGGCCTACGACGCCTACGCGATCCGCGCTTTCGAGGTGCACGCGGTCGACTACCTGCTGAAACCGATCCGGCTGGCGCGCCTGAAGGAGGCCCTCGCACGCGCGGCTGCGGCGCCGCGGCCCGAGGTGCTGGACGCGATCGCGCGCGCGGCGCGCACACACCTCTCGGCCCAGGAACGCGGGCGCGTCCACCTCATCCCGGTCAAGGACGTGGTCTATCTCAAGGCCGAGCTCAAGTACGTGACAGTGCGGACGGCGGAGCGGGAGTACCTGATCGAGGAGGCGCTGACCAAGCTCGAGGAGGAGTTCGGCGAGCGCTTCGTGCGCGCGCACCGCAACTGCCTGGTTGCGCGCGCGGTGGTGCGCGGCTTCGAGCGCACGATGAAGGACGGGGAGCCGCACTGGGAAGTGCTGCTCGAGGGCGTGGAGGAGAAGATTGCGATCAGCCGCCGCCAGCAGCACATCGTGCGCGAGTTCGGAAAAGCCGGACGCTTTTCGGATTGAACGGGCCGCTCAGTAAGCGCGCGCCTGAAACATTTCGCCAGCAGCATGCCGGAAGTCGGTACCAGAGCAGAAGCGCCGGGGCGCATCGTGATCGCCTCGCGCGAATCGGCGTTGGCGCTGTGGCAGGCGCGCTACATCGAGTCGAAGCTCGCCGCATCATACCCACGCGCCGAGATCCGCATACTCGGGCTCACCACCGAGGGCGATCGCCGGCTCGACGCGTCGCTTGCGCGAATCGGCGGCAAGGGCCTGTTCGTCAAGGAGCTCGAGGAAGCGCTGGCAAGCGGCCGCGCCGATATCGCCGTGCACTCGGTGAAGGACCTGCCGATGACCCTCGCGCGGGAATTTGCGCTCGCCGCGGTGAGCGAGCGCGAGGATCCGCGCGATGCCCTGGTTTCCAACCGCTACGCCGATTTTTCCGCGATGCCGGCGGGCAGCCGCGTCGGCACCTCCAGCCTGCGCCGTGAATGCCAGTTGCGGGCGCGCTACCCCGGCCTGCGGCTCGAGCCGCTGCGCGGCAACGTCACCACGAGACTGAGGAAACTCGACGCCGGCGACTACGACGCCGTGATACTTGCCGCCGCGGGGCTGAAGCGCCTGGGGCTGGATGATCGCATCACGCGCCTGCTGCCGCCGTCCGAGAGCATCCCGGCGCCGGGGCAAGGCGCGCTCGGCGTGGAGTGCCTGAGCCGTCGCACCGATCTCCTCGAAGCGCTGGCTGCGCTCGACCACGCAGCCACGGCGCGCTGCGTCGCGGCCGAGCGCGCCTTCTCACGCGCGCTCTCGGGCAGCTGCAACGTCCCGCTGGGGGCCTATGCGGAAGCGGAAGGCGCCAATCTGCGGCTGCGCGGATTCGTCGGGGCGCCCGACGGCTCGCGCCTGGTGAGCGGCGAGTTGACGGGGCCGGCACGGGATCCGGAAGCGCTGGGCGTCACGCTGGCGCAGGGGCTCAAGGCGCAGGGCGCGGGCGACATCCTGGCGAAACTGGAAAGCCAGGCTGCCGCGCGGTGAAGCGCGAGCAATCGCGCGCGACCGTAAGTGGGCCACCAGTCACGAGCCACCAGTCACGATTTTCGGGTTCGAGCGCAGCGATGAGACGCAAGCCGCTTGCGGGCAAGAGCATCGTCGTGACGCGGCCGGCGCACCAGACGCAGGCGTTCGCGCGCCTGATCCGGAACGCCGGCGGCCGTCCCATCCTGTTTCCCGCGATCGAGATCCGCGACATCGAGGATCTGGGACCGTTCATGCGAATCGTCGACCGCCTCGATGAATTCGACCTCGCGGTCTTCGTGAGTCCCAATGCGGTCGAGCGGGCGCTCGGCCTGATCGGTGGCCGGCGCGGGTTTCCCCGCCGGCTCCAGGTTGCCACGGTCGGCGGCGGCAGCGTGAAGGCGCTCGAGCGATTCGGAATAACCGGCGTCGTGGCGCCGCGGGGCCGCACCGACACCGAGGCGCTGGTCGAATTGCCGGCGCTGGCGGCAATGCACGGCAGGCGCGTGGTGATCTTCCGCGGGGCGGGCGGGCGCGAGCTGCTCGGGGCGACGCTGCGCGCGCGCGGCGCAGCGGTCGAATACGCGGAGTGCTACCGTCGCGTCAAGCCCGAACTGGATGCAACGCCGCTGCTCCAGATCTGGACCCGGAGCGGCATCGACGCGATAACCGTCACCAGCAGCGAGGGCCTGCGCAATTTCGTCGAGATGATCGGGCCCCTGGGACGCGAGCGTTTGCCCGATATGCCGCTGTTCGTGCCGCACCCGCGGATCGCCGAGGCCGCGCAAGGACTGGGCGTGCGACGGGTGATCGTGACGGGACCGGGCGACGAAGGGATGCTGATCGGCCTCGCCGCCCATTTCGGCGCGCAACGCTGAAACCCACGGACCGTCCGGTCGATTGCGGCTTGGCCGCACCCGCCCGCATACTATCGGCTGCCCGGCGTGATTCTCCATGAGCGATCCCTCACCTGTGTCGTCCCCGTCGCCCGCCGCTCCCGCACGGGGCCGGCTGTTGCGCCGAGTGCTTGACCCCGCGCTGTGGATCGCGGTGCTCGCCCTGGCCTTCGCCGCGTGGCAGTGGTACGACGGCCGGGGCGAATCCGCCGCGCTGCGCGAGGAAACCGCGGCGCAGCTCACCGCTGCCGAGAGCAAGGGCCGGGACAGCCGGCTCGTGGCCGAGCAGGCGCGCGAGGCGATCGCCGCCGTGCAGGCCAGGCTTGGGGCGCTCGAGAGCAGGCTCGCGGAATCGGAGAATCAGCGAGCCGCGCTGGAAGCGCACACCCAGGAGCTCACGCGCAATCGCGACGAATGGGCCTACGCCGAGATCGAGCAATCGCTGTTCATCGCCAGCCAGCAGCTTTCGGTCGCGGGCAATGTCAAGGCGGCCCTGACCGCATTGCAGTCGGCGGATGCCCGGCTGCGGCGCATGGACCGGCCGCAGCTGGCGGCCTTGCGCAAGGCCGTCAACCGCGACATCGAGCGGTTGAAAGCGACGCCACAAGTGGACACGCTGGCGATCAGCACGCGGCTCGATGCCCTCATCGCGCAGGTGGACAAGTTGCCACTGGTAATGGAGACAGGGTTGCAGCCGGAGCAGCAGCCCGCCGCGTCCGCCGGGGCAGCCGCGGGCACCCCATGGGAGCGCTTCTGGCGCGACGTGTGGGCGGAACTCGGCCAGCTCATACGCGTGCAGCGCATGGACCAGCCGGATGTCGCCCTGCTCTCGCCTTCCCAGGCTTTTTTTCTGCGCGAGAATCTGAGGCTGCGGCTGATCGGCGCGCGCGTTGCGTTGCTCGCCCGCGATGCGGTGAGCTACAAGGCTGATCTGAAGGCCGCGCGCGACTGGCTCAACCGCTATTACGCCACGCGTAACAACAACGTGGCGCGCGCACTGGCGACGCTGCGCAGCCTGCACGATGCCGACGTCGGGATCGAGGCACCGGAGATCGGCGCGACATTGGAGGCGATGCGCAGCCTGCGGGCGGCCCGCGAGCGCGGCCGGCGATGATGGAGCGGTGAAATGAGGACACTGCTCTGGGTGATACTGATCGCGGCGCTGGCAGTGGGCCTGACATTGGCCGTTACCTACAATGTCGGCACCGTGCTGCTGGTGTTGCCGCCGTACCGCACCGAGATCTCGCTCAATTTCGCGCTCGTGCTGCTGGTGGCAGCGTTCGCCGCGGGCTACACGCTCCTACGCGCCGTGTCCGCCGTGCTGGGCCTGCCGCGGCAGGTGCGCGAGTATCGCGCCGCGCGGCGCCGGGAGAAGGCGCGGCAGAGCATGCTCGAAGCGCTGCAGGAGTATTTCGCGGGCCGCTATCGCAGGGCCGAGCAGGCCGCGGCCGCCGTGCAGGACTTGCCCGGGTTCCCCGGGCTCGCCGCGCTGCTGGCGGCGCGCGCGACGCACGAACTGCGCGACACCGAGCGGCGCGACGCGTACCTCGCGCAGGCGGCTGCGGCTTCACCCGATGCGCCGGCGCGCATCGTGACCGAGGCCGAGCAGCTGCTCCAGGAGCGCCGTCATCAGGAAGCGCTCGAGCTGCTGCGTCGTCTGCCGCGCCGCCACACCGCGGCGCTGCGGCTCGAGTTGAGGGCCCAGCAGCTGGCGCGCAATTGGGGAGAGGTGCTGGCGCTCACGGAGGAGCTGCGCAAGCGAGGTGCGTTCGACGCGACCAGGGCGGACCAGCTGCGCCGCCACGCGCTCGCGGAGAACCTCAAGCGTAATGCCGTCGATACCCGCGCACTGGAGCAGGCCTGGGATAAAGTCCCCTCCGCCGATCGCGCCGAGCGGCGGGTGGCGCTGGCTTCGGTACGCAGCTTCATCGCGCTGGGCGGCTGCGACCGCGCGCATAGGATCATCGAACAGGCGTTGGCCGCGAACTGGGACAGCGAGCTGGTGGGACTCTACGCCGAGTGCGAGGGCGTCGACACCATTCGGCGCATCGAACGCGCCGAAGAGTGGCTGAAGACGCATCCTGCAGATGCCGCCTTACTGCTCACGCTGGGCCGGCTCTGCGGCGGGCAGGGATTATGGGGCAAGGCGCAGAGCTACCTCGAAGCGAGCGTCGCGATCGAGCCGACCCATTCCGCGCACCTTGCGCTCGCCCGGTTGCAGGAGCAGCTCGGCAATGCGGAGGCGGCGCGCCGGCATGATCGCGAGGGCCTTCGGCTCGCGCTGGCGCAGCTCAATGCCGTGACCGGAGGGCGCCGGCGCGCGCCGCTCTAGCCTACGTGTCGAGATCCATGTCCCGGTAGGATTCCGGATACCCGAGCGGCTCCACGTGAGTCATGACCGCCGCGTCGGGGAGCACCGCGCGGATGTCGGCCTCGACCTCATGTGCCAGGTTGTGCCCCTGCGCAACCGTCCACTCGGCCGGCACCAGCACGTGCAGCGTGACGAATGAGCGGGCTCCCGCCTGGCGCGTGCGCAAGGCGTGGAAGTCGATGCCCTTCGCGCGGTAGCCGTCGAGCACGCCGGAGAGCGTGCGCATCTGCTCGGGCGGCAACGCGCGGTCGAGCAGGCCGTGGATCGATCGCTGCATGAGGCGATAGCCCGACCACACGATATTGGCGGCCACCGCCAGCGCGATCAGGGGATCGAGCCGCTGCCAGCCCGTGACCCAGACGGCGGCGACGCCGACGATGACGCCAGCGGAGGTCCAGACGTCGGTCATGAGGTGACGCGCATCCGCCTCGAGCGCGATCGACCGGTAATGGTGGCCGGCCTGGTACAGCCGGCGCGCGACCAGGTAATTGATCAGCGAGGCGGCGGCCGAGACCGCCAGCCCCGGCCCGACATGCTCGAGCGGACGCGGCGTGATGAGGCGGTCGACCGCGGCGAATCCGATGGCGACCGCCGCGATCAGGATCAACGTGCCCTCCAGGCCGCTCGAAAAATATTCCGCCTTGGTGTAGCCGAATGCGTGGTCCTCGTCGGGCGGCCGGGCCGCCACGCTGATCATCGCCAGCGCGACGGTGGCGGCGGCGAGGTTGATGGTTCCCTCGATGGCATCCGAGAGCATGCCGACGGAGCCGGTGAGCCACCACGCGAGGGTCTTCAGCGCGATGGTCGCCACTGCGGCGGCGATCGACAGGACCGCGAACTTGCTGGCGCCGGTGCGCGACATCGAAACGCTTCGGGGATCAGCCACCGGCCTCGGGCACCGACGGGGTGAAGGAGTCGGCGAAGAATTCTTCTTCAGGCAGGCCGCACGTCGTGGTGAAATCGCGATGCGCCGCGTTCACCATCACCGGCGCGCCGCAGGCGTAGGCCTGGTGACCGGAAAGATCGGGAAAATCCTCCATCACGGCGCGGTGCACGAAGCCGGTGCGTCCGGTCCAGTGGTCCGAGGCGGGCGCATCGGACAGCACGGGCACGTAGCGGAGCTTGCCGTCCCGGTGCCAGCTCTCGGCGAGCTCGTGCAGGTAGAGATCCGAGCGCACCCTGCAGCCCCAGTAGAGCGTCATCGGGCGGGCGATGCCGGTGTGCAGCGCGTGCTCGACGATCGCCTTGATCGGCGCAAATCCGGTTCCGCTCGCCACCAGGATGATGGGCTTCGCGCTTTCCTCGCGCAGGAAGAAGGTGCCAAACGGCCCCTCGAAGCGGATGATGTCCTTCTCCTTCATCGCGCCGAAGACGTGCTGGCTGAACGGTCCGCCGTAATCCCTGAGATGCAGTTGCAGAGCGCTGTCGTCATGCGGCGCGTTCGCCATCGAGAAGCTGCGGCGGACGCTGCCCCGCAGCAGGAGATCGATATACTGGCCGGCGAGAAACTGCAGCCGCTCGTGGGCCGGCAGCTTGAGATCGAGCAGCATGACATCGGGTGCGGCGCGCTGCAGCTTCACCACGCGCGCCGGCAGAATCTTGATCTGGATGCCTTTCACGGCGGAGCCGATCTCGCGGCACTGGATCGTGAGGTCGGCGAGCGGCTTCGCCTGGCAGAACAGCGCCAGGCCGGCGCTCCGCTCCGCCTCGCTCATGGCCTGCTCCTGGTAGATACCGTAATCGACGGTCCCCTCCACCAGCCTGCCCTTGCAGGTGCCGCATACGCCGTGGCGGCAGCCGTAGGCGATGACGATGCCCTCACGCAAGGCGGCGGCGAGCACGGTCTCGCCCTCGTTGACGGTGAAGGTGTGTCCGCTCGACTGGATCGTGACGGTGTGGGGCATACCGGCCTGGTGCAGCGTGACTCGTGACCCTTCGACAGTGCTCAGGACAGGCTCGCGACTCGTGACGGGAGGGACCCGCTTCAAGCTAAAATCGCGTTATGAGGCGCCTGCTCATCATCGGCTTCGGCGACATTGCCCAGCGCATGGCCCCACTGCTCGCGGGGCGCTGGCGCGTGTACGCGCTTGCCCGCGATCCCCGGCGTTTCCCGTTGCTGCGCGCCCTCGGTGTGACGCCGGTCCGGGGCGACCTCGACCGTCCCGGCTCGCTCGCGCCGCTCGCCGGGCTTGCCCAGGACGTGGTGCACCTGGCACCGCCGCCGGAGCGCGGCGCGCGCGACACGCGCACTGCTCATCTCGTGGCCGCCATCGCGAAGGGCGGCAGTCTACCACAGCACTTCGTCTACATTAGCACCAGTGGCGTCTACGGCGATTGCGGCGGCGCGCTGGTGGCGGAGACGCGGCCGCCGCGGCCGCAGTCCGAGCGTGCGCGGCGCAGGGCGGACGCCGAGCGCCAGTTGCGGGAATGGGGCCGGCGCAGCGGCGTGCGCGTTTCCATCCTGCGCGTGCCGGGGATCTATGCCGGGGACCGTTTGCCGCTGGCGCGGCTCACCCGCGGCACGCCGGCGCTGAAACCCGACGAGGACGTCTATGTTAACCACGTGCACGCGGACGATCTTGCCCGGATCGTGGTTGCGGCGCTGCAACGCGGTGCCCCGGGGCGCGCGTACAACGCGGCCGACGACGCGCCGATCCGCATGGGAGATTATTTCGACCTGGTCGCCGAGCGATTCGGGCTGCCGCGCCCGCCGCGCGTCACCCGCGCCGACGCCGACCGGCTGGTGGCAGAAAACCTGCGCTCGTTCATGAACGAGTCACGCCGGCTCGTCAATCGCCGCCTGAAACGGGAGCTGCGAATGACGCTGCGCTATCCGAGCGTGCGCGAGGGCGTCGCCGCCGCGCGGGAGAAACGGGAACCGCAAGTCCCGTTGTCCATGGCCGGCATTCCGGGCGCTTGAGGATCGAGGACCCGGCCCGCCCGTCCCCGGCCGCGCGCTCATGGATGACGTGGTCATCATCCTCACCCATTTGCCGGATCGCGAGTCCGCGGTCGGACTCGCCCACGCGCTCATCGCGAAGCAGCTCGCGGCGTGCGTGAACGTGCTGCCCGAGTGCACCTCGGTCTACCGTTGGAAGGGCAACGTCGAGAACGCGCGCGAGGTGCCGGTCCTGGTGAAAACGCGCGCCGCGCGCTACGCCGAGGTCGAGGCGGCGATACGCGATCTCCATCCCTATGAACTTCCGGAAATCATCGCGGTCCCAGTGGTGCGCGGTTTCGACGACTACCTGCGCTGGATTGCGGACGAGACCGGCGTTTCCGCCGGCTGACAAGATCCGTGACTCGTTAGTGGGAAAACGGGGTTGACGGATGGCGTGATTTTTTCCCGGATCACGAATCACCAGTCACGAATCACGTTTCATCGACCCATCATGCGCTTGATCCTGGTCCTGCTGTTGGCGATATCCGGCCTCGCCCGCGCGGCGGAGCCGGACCTGCTCGAGCCGGACCGGGCGTTCCGTTTTGCCGCGCGCTTGACGGACGCGCGCTCGATCGAAATCAACTACCAGATCGCGCCCGGCTATTACCTGTACCGGGACAAGTTCCAGTTCACGCTGGCTCCGGCGGGCGCGAAACCCGGCGCGCCGCGGTTGCCGTCGGGCAGGAAGCATCGAGACGAATTTTTCGGGGAAGTCGAGACCTATCGCGGCAGCCTCAGCATCGTGCTGCCATTCGAGCTCGCTGATGCGAGTGTGCCGGCGATCCATCTTACGGCGGTTTCGCAGGGCTGCGCGGACATCGGCGTGTGCTACGTGCCCCATGAGCAGAGGGCAGAACTGCGGCTGGCGTCGTTGACCCCGGGCGCAACGCGCAGCGGCGCCGCACCCGGGCTGTTTTCGGGAGCGGGTTCGGCAGCCGATGACACGCTCGTCACGCGGGTGTTCGAAGGGGGGTTCTGGCTCGTGATCGCGAGTTTCTTCGGCTTCGGTCTGCTGCTGTCGTTTACGCCCTGCGTGCTGCCGATGGTGCCGATCCTTTCCAGTGTCATCGTCGGGGCCGGGCAGCCCGTCACCAAGTCCAGGGGCTTCCTGCTGGCAATCGTCTACGTGCTGGGCATGGCGATCACCTACGCGGTTGCGGGGGTGGCGGCAGGGCTCTCCGGGGCAATGCTCTCGGTGGCCCTGCAGAATCCATGGGTGCTGGGCGCGTTTGCGATGGTGTTCGTCGCGCTCGCTCTGGCGATGTTCGGTTTCTACGACCTGCAGCTCCCGGTGGCCCTGCAGAACCGGCTGGCCGACGCCAGCAACCGTTTCCACGGCGGGCACACGGTGGGCGTATTCGTGATGGGCGTGCTCTCGGCTCTGATCCTCGGCCCGTGCGTGGCCGCCCCGCTGGCGGGTGCGCTGCTCTACATCGGCCAGAGCCGGGATGTTGTGATGGGCGGGTCGGCGTTGTTCGCGATGGCGCTCGGCATGGGCGTGCCGCTGCTGGCGGTGGGGGCCTCGGCCGGGGCGCTGATGCCGAAAGCGGGGCCGTGGATGGAAACGGTGAAACGCGGCTTCGGCACGCTGCTGCTCGGGATGGCGATCTACGTCGTCTCGCCCTACCTTCCCGTTTCCGTCCAGATGTTCCTGTGGGCGGCGCTGCTGATTGTGACGGCGATCTACCTGCGGGCAATCGATCCCCTGCCCGCCGCCGCGCACGGATTCCAGAAATTCAGCAAGGGCCTCGGCATCATCGCGCTGCTTGCCGGCCTTGCCTACCTCGTCGGTGCGTTCTCGGGCGGGCGCGACATCCTGCAGCCGCTCTCGGGCCTGCGCGTTACGGAATCGGGAAGCACCACGTTCGAGACGCCGTTCGAGCGAATCAAGAACGGCGCCGAGCTGGACCGCCGCGTCCAGGCTGCGGCGGGGCGAACGGTGATGCTGGATTTCTACGCTGACTGGTGCGTTTCGTGCAAGGAGATGGAGCGATATACCTTCAGCGACGAGCGGGTGCGGGCGCGCTTTCGCGAGATGGTGCTGCTGCAGGCGGACGTGACCGCCAACAACGCGGAGGACGCCGCGCTGCTCAGGCGCTTTCGCCTGTTCGGGCCACCGGGCATCGTATTCTTCGACCGTACGGGCCGCGAGATCCCGGGACTGCGCGTGATCGGCTTTCAGCCCGCCGATCGCTTCGTGGCCGTTCTCGACCAGGCGCTCACCTTCCGGCAATGAGGGCGCGCACGCTCGCGGTGTTCGCCGTCGTGGCGGGCCTGTCCGCTGCGGGTGGCGTGCTGTACCACCTCGGGTCACGCGGCAGCGCCGGCCCCGGCGGGGATCCGGCAGAGGTACTGGAGCGGATACTCGCGGCGCCACACACCGACGTCAAAGGCGAGGCCCGGCGCCTCGGGGACTGGCGGGGCCGGGTGCTCATCGTCAACTACTGGGCAACCTGGTGCGCCCCGTGCCGGGAGGAGATCCCGGTGTTCGTGCGGATGCAGGAGCGCTACGGAGGCCGCGGGCTGCAATTCGTGGGGATCGCCATCGACCAGCCGGAGCAGGTGGCCGAATTTGCGCGGGAATTTCGGATCAACTACCCGCTGCTGCTGGGGGGGGTTGAGACGATCGAGCTGGTACGCCAGGTGGGAAATCGGGCTGGCGTACTGCCCTATACGCTGGTGATCGACCGCAAGGGCAAGCTGGTATCCCGGGAAACCGGTGGGCTCAAGGAGGCCCGACTCGAGCGTCTCATTCAGCCCCTGCTTTGACGCCTGCCGCCCTACCCGGAGGCTCGCCAGCCTTGCGTATTCAATAGAATTTCCTCTTGGTTTCAGAAAGTTAGGCTCACCTCAGGCCCCACCGCCGGCAGGACAAGCCACCCCCTGATCGCACGGTCGGGGCGAGGAACCCGAAGATTATCTTTCGGTAACTTCGCCTAATTCGTGGACAACTTCTGCGATTTTAGGCAAACTCGCGGCCATCTCTAGTGGCGGGCACGACGCGATCGGGATCCCCCGGTCATTCCGTGACTTAGGACACAGAA
>Ga0214472_10000988_pt1 | contig 33288 bp, 24 predicted proteins | sample RVTome_6_FD_207662 | JGI IMG/M metagenome (GOLD analysis project Ga0214472, IMG submission 207662) | Soil microbial communities from uranium-contaminated site in the Upper Colorado River Basin, Wyoming, United States - RVT140D175 | ecosystem: Environmental > Terrestrial > Soil > Contaminated >...
CTTCTTCGGCCGCCTGAAAATCAACCGAGCAATCGCTACGCGATACGATCAACTTGCCGAAAGCTTCCTATCCATGGTCCATATCGCCGCCGCCAGATACTGGCTCAAATTTGTCCACGCCGCCTAGAATCTGATCCGGCCCGTCACCGAGTAGCGACGCCCAAGCGTGTCATAGGTCGATGGGAAGGTATTGCCGGAATTTTGCGTGCTCGTGCCGAGGAACGACGTAACATTCGGCGGATCGCGATCGAGAAGATTGAAGATCGAGAAAGTCACGTCGAAATTCTCGCTGACATTCGAGCGGACACTCAGGTCGAAATAGCTGGCATCGTCGATCGCCAGATATTCGGGAAGAATGCCCGTCGTCGTCGCGGCGAATTCATATTCCACGCCGTCGATCCAGCGCCACAGCAGCGAAACATCGACAAGATCGTCTACGCTTAGCGTGGTGCGGAAATTGAACGACCATTCCGGCTGAACCGCACCGGTGCTGAAATCGCAGTTGGAGCTGTAAAGGCCGATGCAATCGCGGTTTATGCCGCCCGGCACCGCGCGGAACTCGGCACGCTCGGTCCAGTTGCCGTTCAGGTCGAAATTCACCGAGCCGAAACTGACCGGCAAATTGTAAGCGACGCGGAAATCGACGCCCGACGTGTGCAGCCGGCCCTGGTTGGTCAGCGGCGGGGCAAGGCCCGGCGTATCGCCGCCACCATTGAGTGTGCCGTTGAGCGGATTGCGGACGATCAGCGAGCAGACCGCCGGATCGCTGCCATTGCCGTCGCCGGCCGCGCCGTAACACGGCGTCAGCACATCGCCCGGCGTACGCGTCGTGATCGCGTCGTTCACGATGATATCGTAATAATCGATCGTCAGCGCGAGCCCCGGGACCTGCCGCGGCGTCACGATCATGCCGATCGTGTAGCTGTCCGCGACTTCCGGATCGAGATTGGGATTACCGCCCGTGGTCAGGTTGGCCTGCGCCGCCGAAGGTTGCCCGATCGTGCCAATCAGCGCCGCCGGCGCGCCCTGCGCAATGCAGATCGCGGTCAGCGTCGCGTTGCCGACCGGATTGGTACCGGCGCAAGGATCGGTGGTCAGGCCGGTGAGTCCAGTGGTTACCGGCAGGAACAGCTCGCCAATGTTCGGCGAACGCACGGCGCGCTGGTAGATGCCGCGGATCCGGAAGCCCTCAAAGGGTTCCCAGGTGCCGCCCGCTTTCCAGGTCACGCTCGTCCCGGTGTTCGAATAGTCGGACACGCGGATACCGCCTTCGGCCGTCAGGTTATAGAAGCCCGGCGCATCCTCGACGATCGGTATGATGATCTCGGCAAAGCCTTCGACCACGTCATATTGGCCGGCGAAGGTCGGCGACGGCGCGCCCGTACCGAGCACCTCGTCCTGCGTGCCTTCGGAAACATCGGCGACACGGCTGGCGTTATATTCACGATATTCGAAACCAACGGCGAACCCGATCGGCGTGTCTGCGAACAAACCGGTATCGCCAAGCTCGCCATTGATTGACGCGTTAACCGTGGCCAGCGACGTCGTATCGGTGAAGCTCGACGGCTGGCTGAAAAATGCCACCGCCTGCGGATCGATATTGGTGCCGATGCCCCCGCCGAACAGGTTGATCGGATAGCAGCCGTTGGACGGGTCGACGCAGTTGGTAGCGTCTAGCGCTCGCAGCGCCTGCTGGACGCGGGACTTGAGCCCCCATCCCGAGCGCGTCGTCACCCGCTGCGATTCGCCATAGGATGCCGAGACGTCATACTCGAGCGTCTCGCTAAGATTGCCGCGCAGACCGGCCCAGATCTGGAACTGGGTGATGCCGATGTCCGTGTTACGCGCGCCCTGCTCGACGAGGCGGCGGTTGATCGTGACGGGAACTTCAAGATAGTTCGGATCGGTCGGATCGGTCGCCGCGCCGGCCGCCGTGCATGTCGCGGCATCGATGCCGACGATCGGGGAAGCGCAGATTTGCTGGCGGATAGCCTCATTGATGAACGGGTTGTTGAGCGGGAAGATATAGGTGTCGCCGAACAGCCCCGAAGGCGCCAGTTGCAGGCTCACCGTCGTCTTGGTGAACATCGCACGCGTGTACACCTCGATATCCGGAGTAACCTCATACCGCGCCGCGCCATAGATATTGTACCGTTCGAGCGGCGTCTGGAAATAATTGAACGGTGCATAGTTGAATGTGTTGTAGGTCGGAACCAGGGCCGTGCCATCGGGATTCACCTGATTGACGCCGCCACCGCCGGCGACAAGGCTCGTGATCCGGGTCGGAACCGAGGTGCCCGAACCGGCAAAGCTACCATCGACAAATACTGCATTCTGCGAGATCAGGCGGTTCGACTGCAGCACATCATCGACCTCCTGATAGCCGATGCTGAGCACAGCATTGCCGCGGCCGCCGTCGAAATTCGCGCCGATCGTCAGGTCGCCGCGAAGACGTTCGCCGTCGCCGCGCTCGGTGATGCCATAGGAAACTGCGGCCTCGACGCCTTCGAAATCCCGGCGCGTTACGAAGTTTGCGACGCCGGTAATGGCATCAGCGCCATAGACCGACGAAGCGCCGCCGGTGACGACCTCGACACGCTCGACCAGCGCCACGGGAACGACATTAAGGTCGGTCTGGCTGAACAAGGTCGCCGGAACGATCCGGCTGCCATCGAGCAGGATGAGATTGCGGGTCGAGCCGAGGCCGCGAAGGTTGAGCGAGCCGATGCCGGTGCTGCCGTTGTTGACCGAATTGTTGAGGCCCGGAACGATGCCGGGAAGTTCGCCGATCAGTTCTTCGGCATTGGTCGCCTGGCGGAGATCGATCTCGTCCTGGCCGACCACTTGAACCGGGCTCGACTGTTCGAGATTCGGGTTGGTGATGCGCGAACCGGTGACGACGATCGCCGGCTGATCGGCGCTGGCCACTTCGTCCTGCGCCAGGGCCGGCGAGGCTATGAACGCGCCGGCCGCGCCCCCCATCAGCACGCAGCGAAGCGCCTGCTTGCGCGCCGAGAAAGCGGTACCCTCAAATGTGTTGCTCATTGAATTCTAACCCCTTCGATGTCGTGGCGACCGCGTCGGAACCGGATGGAACAAGCGTTCCAAAACATTCCAGCGCTCCTGTTGCCTCCAAAGATTTCTGTTCGACAGGTCATGCGCCTGCCCCTCACCATGGGTCGGGCTTATGCCGAGCCAGCCGTTTCTCCACAATGGTTTTTTATACCGTTTCGTAGGTTATAATGAGTGTGTGGCAATCGGGCTACACATGTAAGTGGCGTATTATCTTAGTTTTGTTTCGCGCAGCCCGTATTTGCGGTGGCTTAGTTATTACGATAAGCAGTATTATATTCCGATTCGAGTTATTTTTCTGGATCATGCGGAGGATATGCGATGTCCGGGAGCGGAAAACGGCCAACAGGCTCGATTATCGACTGGCGGAAGCGCCGTGAGGACATCGCGATAGGAGCGCTTGCGCTCTACCTGGAACGCCCCTGGCCCAATGTCGGCATCGAGGAGATCGCCGAGCGGCTCGGCATCAGCTATTGGCAAGTCTATTATTCGTTCGACGGCCAGGAAGACGTTTACAAGGCGGCGGTCGACCGGTTGATCGACAGGTTGGCGCACCGGATTGCCCAAGCCCCTGTTCCCGGCGCCTCGGTCAACCGGACGATCCACGCCTATGTCCGTCACGCCGCCGCGATCGTAGGTAGCGAGAGTTACGCGCAGCTCGTCTTCCTCGCGATGCGCGACGAGCATACCGATCTCTGGGTGAAGGCCGCTTACGAAAAGAAGATCGCCGGTCCGCTGCGGCAGGGGCTGGAGATCGCGGTCAAACATGCGGGCCACAAGGCCGGGCTCGATATGATCGTTCTCCACGGTGCAAGCGACCGCTATCTGACGATGCTGGAAACGGCGCTGGCGCTACCCCGCCTGCTCCGCCGCGACGAGTTCGCCGACGGCAATTTCGAAAAAGCGATCGCCGAAACGGCGAAGGAAGTCTGGTCGGCAACCTGCACCTTCGACGGCTTCGGTGCCGATCCCGACAGCGCACAGGCGGCGGCCTGACGGGCTGACGCCCCCAAAGGACACAGCGAACGGCAAAATGGGCCGCTTTCCGGCCTTCCCTCTTGTCGCCCGGCCGACATTCGTTCATTTCGACTGCCATGCTCTGCGCGCGCGAAAATTTCAGCCAAGAGGCGCTTGCCGGCAATATTTCTCTCTTTCTCGATTTCGACGGCACGCTCGTGCCGCTCGCCGATCATCCCGATGCGATAGAACCGGCGCCTGGCCTTGTCCCCTTGCTCGAAAAGGTCAGCGTCCGGCTGGATGGAAGGCTAATGCTGGTAAGCGGCCGGACGATCGCCGATCTCGACCGTCATCTCGGCGATCATGGTCTGGCGCTGTCCGGTTCGCACGGCATGGAGCGCCGCCTTTCCGGGAAGTCGCACGAGGAAATGGCCGAAGCCAGCGATATCGCCTCCCTGCGCGCCGCGGTCGGCGAAGCGGTTGAATCGCTCCCGCCGCTCCTGATCGAACAGAAGCGGTTCGGCCTTGCGCTGCACTATCGGCAATCTCCGGAAGCCGAAGGCGCGGTGCGGAAAATCGCCGAAGACCTTGCCGGCCGGTTCGGCATGGCGGTGAAGCTTGGCAAGATGGTCGCCGAATTGCTGCCCCGCGGCTTCGACAAGGGCAGCGCCGTCGAAGCCGCCATGGCGCTTTCCGAATTTGTCGGGACGATCCCGCTTTTCGTCGGCGACGACATCACCGACGAAGACGGCTTTGTCGCCGTGCAACGGCTGGGCGGCACGGGTATTCTCGTCGGCGACCGCGAACACAGCGCCGCCGCGGCTGCGCTGCCCGATACCGATGCGGTGATCGACTGGCTCGAAACGCTAGCGGCGGACGGAGCGTGACGGCGGATCTCAATCTCTGGCCGGTCGGCAATTGCCAGGTCAGCGGCCTGATCGACGCGCAGGGGTCGCTCGTCTGGGGCTGCGTACCGCGGGTCGATGGCGATCCGGTCTTTTGCGCGCTGCTCGACGATCCAGCCGAAGGCGAAGAGCCACGCGGCATCTGGAGCCTCGAACTGGTCGATCAGGTGAGTTCAAGGCAACGTTATCTTCGCAACTCGCCGATTCTGGCGACCGTGCTGACCGACGCCCATGGCGGCGAGGTCGAGATATTGACCTTTTGCCCGCGCTACGAGCGATCGGGTCGGATGTACCGCCCGGTCGCCTGGAGCCGGATCGTCACCCCGCTTGCCGGATCGCCGCGGCTGCGCGCGCGCCTCTCGCCCGCCAAGAACTGGGGCGACCCGGAGGTCGAACGCACTAACGGCACCAACCATATCCGCTATCTGGTGGGCGGACAGACGCTGCGGATGAGCACCGATGCCCCGATCGGCTATCTGCTCGATTCGCGCCCCTTCCGCCTCGAAAAGCCGCACCATTTCTTCCTCGGCCCGGACGAGCCGTTCGTCGGCAATGTCGGCCGTGAGGTCGCCTCGATGCGCGATCTGACGCTCGAATATTGGCGGACCTGGGTGCGCGGGCTCGCGACGCCGTTCGAATGGCAGGATGCGGTTATCCGCGCCGCGATCACGCTCAAGCTCTGCCAGCATGAGGAAACCGGCGCGATCGTCGCGGCATTGACGACATCGATCCCCGAAGCGCCGCATTCGGAGCGCAATTGGGACTATCGCTATTGCTGGATCCGGGACGCCTATTACACGGTACAGGCGCTGAACCGGCTCGGCGCGCTCGACGTTCTCGAAAAATATCTCGGCTATCTGCGCAATCTCGTCGATGAAATGAAAGAAGGCGCGATCCAGCCGCTGTTCGGCGTGAGCGGCGATACCGACCTCACCGAATGGACCGCCGAGACCCTGCCCGGCTATCGCGGCATGGGGCCGGTACGCGTCGGCAACGCCGCCTATACCCAGCGCCAGCACGATGTGTACGGCCAGATCATCATGCCCAATATCCAGGCCTTTTGCGACCGGCGGATGATGCGCATGTCGGGGCCCACCGATTTCGAAAAGCTGGAAGCGGTCGGCGAAATCGCCTGGGCGAGCTACGACCAGCCCGATGCCGGCCTTTGGGAATTCCGCACGCGCACCGCCGTCCACACCTATAGCGCGGTGATGTGCTGGGCGGCCTGCGACCGGCTGTCCAACGCCGCGAGCATGTTAGGTCTGGCCGATAAGGTCGATTTCTGGGCCGAGCGCGCGACAACGATCCGCGAAGCCATCGAGGAACAGAGCTGGAGCAAGGAGGCCGGCCGCTACGGCGCGAGCTTTGGCGGCGACGATGTCGATGCCAGCCTGTTGCAGCTCGTCGACATGCGCTTCCTGACGCCAGACGATCCGCGCTTCCTCGCCACTTTCGACGCGGTCGAGCAAAGGCTCCGCCGTGAGAACCACTTGCTGCGCTATGACAGCGAGGACGATTTCGGGCTGCCGGAGACCGCCTTCAACTTCTGCACCTTCTGGATGATCGAAGCGCTGCATCTTGTCGGCCGGACAGAGGAAGCGCGCGACTGGTTCGAAGAGATGCTGGGTCATCGCACCCAGTCCGGGCTGCTTTCCGAGGACATGGATTTCGAAACGGGCGAGCTTTGGGGCAATTTCCCGCAGACCTATTCGTTGGTCGGCATCATCAATTGTGCGGGGCTCCTCTCGATTCCGTGGAACAAGGTCCGATGAGCCGACTGATCGTTATCTCCAACCGCGTCTCGGCCCCCAAGGCCAAGAGTGCCGCGGGCGCACAGGGCGGCCTTGCCGTCGCGCTATCGGCAGCCTTGCGGGAAAATCGCGGCATCTGGTTCGGCTGGTCGGGCAACGAGACCGAGGAATATGAGGGCAAGCTCGATATGCAGCGCCATGACGGCGTGACCACGGCGACGATCGATCTCGAACGGCAGGATATCGAGGAATATTATAACGGCTATGCCAATCGCACCTTGTGGCCGCTGTTCCACTATAGGATCGATCTGGCCGAATATGAGCGCACCTTCGGCAGCGGCTATGAACGGGTCAACGAGCTGTTCGCCGAAGCTGCCGCGCCATTGATCGAGCCCGATGATCTCGTCTGGATTCACGACTATCACATGATCCCGCTCGGCAAGATGCTGCGCGACCGAGGTATCAAGAACCGGATCGGCTTTTTCCTCCATATCCCCTGGCCGCCGACCCGGCTTTTCGTCTCGCTACCCTTTCACGAACGCTTGGTACGCACGATGCTCGACTATGATGTGATCGGCTTCCAGACCCAGGAATGGCTCGAAAGTTTCGTCCACTATATCGAGAAGGAACTCGATGGCACGGTGGACGAAGACGGCACGGTCCATTACGAAGGCAAGACGGTGCTAGCCAGGGCCTTTCCGATCGGCATCGATTTCGAGGAGTTCACCGCTGCGACGAATAGCACGGAAGCGATTGCGGCGCGCGACCAGCTGAAGGCGAGCTCGCTCGACAAGAAGGTGCTGATCGGTGTCGATCGGCTGGATTATTCGAAAGGCGTGGAAGAACGCTTCCACGGTTATGAACGCTTTCTCACTCGCAATCCCGATCAGCGCGAAGATGTCGTGCTACTCCAGATCGCTCCCCCCTCGCGCGGCGAAGTCCACACCTATCGTGAGATACGCGAGCGGCTCGAAACCTTGTCCGGCCATATCAACGGCGCCTTTGCCGAGGTAGACTGGGTGCCGATACGCTATGTGAACCAGGGCTATCCGCGTTCAGCGCTCGCCGGGCTCTATCGGGCATCGGCGATCGCGCTGATCACCCCGCTGCGCGACGGCATGAACCTTGTCGCCAAGGAATATGTGGCGGCACAGGACCCGGATAATCCCGGCGTCCTTATCCTCTCGTGTTTCGCCGGCGCCGCGCTGCAACTGAAAGACGCGCTGCTTATCAATCCCTACAGCAATGACGAGATCAGCGAGGCCATCGCCCAAGCGCTCGCCATGCCGCTCGCGGAACGCAAGCGCCGCTGGCAATCGATGTTCGAGAATGTCCGCGACGAGGATGTAATCTGGTGGCGGCACGCCTTTGTTGATGCGCTGAAGGGCTGACGCGCGGCGCGCTCCATGGCTTCGGAACGATATCCCGGGCTTTCGGCGTTCCTGAAGGCCGAAGGCCTACCCGCCAGCTATTCCGCGATAGTCGAGAGAGTCGGACGCCCGATCACCGCAGCGATTGCCGGACGCCGTCGCGAACGGGGCGGCTCGATCCTCGTCGGGATCAACGGCGCGCAGGGAACGGGCAAGACGACGCTATGCCGGCTGCTGGAGACGCTGTTGCTCCCCGAGCTCGGCATCAGCGCGGCGACACTCTCGCTCGACGATCTCTATTTGCCGCGCGCCGAGCGCGAAGCGATGGCGCAAACCATCCATCCGCTTTTCGCGACCCGCGGCGTTCCCGGCACGCATGACGTTGCGCTCGGCGAGCGCCTGATCGACGCGCTACTCAGAGACGAAGGACCGGTAGCGGTTCCGCGCTTCGACAAGAGCCGCGACGACCGCGCGCCCGAAAAGGAATGGCGGACGGTGGCCGCGCCGGTAGATGTGCTGCTTTTCGAGGGCTGGTGCGTCGGCGCCGAACCGCAGGACGAAGCGGCGCTCGCAAAACCCGTCAACGCGCTCGAGGCAGGGGAAGACGCCGACGGCATCTGGCGCCGCCACGCCAATGCCGTACTAGCGGGCCCCTATCGCGCGCTATTCGGGCGGATTGATCTGCTCGTGCTGCTTCGCCCACCCGACTTCGAAAGCGTCCTCGCCAATCGCCGGCTGCAGGAGGAGAAGCTTCGCGCGCGGCCCGATGCCGGGGGCGCGGTGATGAACGACGCCGCAATCGAACGCTTCGTGCAGCATTATGAGCGGATCACGCGGCACATGGCCGAAACGATGCCGGACAAGGCCGACATTCTCTTCGATTTCGCCGCCGACAGGTCTTTCGTGAGCTTGCGGCTGCCTTAGGCCTGGGCGATTTCCAGCCTATCCGTGGAGGCTCGTTCGGGCCCATATTCGTTGATCGTCGTGCGGCGCATGTCGCGCCTATATTTCAGATCCTCGAACCCGGTCGCGCGGTGGAGCGTACAGCGATTGTCCCAGATGACGAGATCGCCAAGCCGCCACTCATGCGAATAGATATAGTGTGGCTGGGTCGCGAAGGCATAAAGATCGTCAAGCAAAGCACGCCCTTCCGCCTCATCGAGTTCGACGATGTTCGCCGCATGCGCGCCGATATAGAGGCATAGGCGCCCGTTTTCCGATGTCCGGACGAGTGGATGGCGAACCGCCGGCATCGCCGCCTTCATCTCCTCAGAAATCTCGCTCATCCCGCCCTTTTTTCGCGAATGCCAGAGGTTATGCTCGACGGTGAGCCCTTCGATCCGCGCCTTCATCGAATCGGGCAGGTCGTCATAGACGGCGCGGGTATCGACGAACTCGGTATTGCCACCCTCGGGCGGAATGACATGGGCGAGCAACAGCGACCATTTGGTCGGCAGGTCGTTGAACGAACTGTCGGTGTGAAACAGCTCATTGCCCTTGCTGTATTTATAGCGGGCGTTGTCGGCCTGAACGATATTGCCCTCGGCATCGAGATTGGAGGCATCGTACAGGCCACGGGCCAGCCGCGGCGTGAAGGTGCCGGCCCTGATCTTGAGGTCCGGCGGAAATTCCAGCGGGCCGAAGCGCCGGCTGAACGCGATATGGGCCTCGTCATCGGGCTGCGACCCGCGTAGCGCGACGACCGCATATTCGGCCATCGCCTCTTCTACGATCCGCACCGTCTCATCGCTCGGCACATCGCCGATATCGATGCCTGTGACGATCGCCGCGAAACGCGGATGCTCTTGCTGGATTCCAACGGCCATGGCCTTCTCCCCTTCGCTCAGCCGTTAACGCCGCGTAGCGTCACATGGCCGGTCGTCACGCGTTCGAGATAGCGATACTGCCCCTGATAATCGGCGATCGCGCTGTGCTGTGCGGCCCAGTTGTCCCAGACGAGCACGGTATCCTTCTCCCAGCGCACCCGCCCGGTGAACGCCATCTGCTTGATGTGATCATGCAGGAAGCGAAGGATGAGCTGGCTTTCCTGTTCAGAAAAACCTTTCAGCCGCCGCGTATAGACGGGGTTGAGGAACAGATGCTTGAGCCCGGTATGCGGATGGACGCAGACGATCGGATGCTCGACTTCGGCATCGCCCTGGCTGGCATCCATCTCTTTCATCATTACGCGTTTCTGGTCGGCGCCGGAGCCGAACAGGACCGAGGCGCTGTTGACACCGATCAGCGTATCGCAAAGGGCGCGCATCGGTTCCGACAGCGCCTCATAGGCGAGATAGAGGTTCGCAAAGGCTGTATCCCCGCCATATTCGGGCACCTCAACGGAGCGCATCGTTACCGATGTCGGCGGCGTTTCCAGAAAAGTGGAATCATTGTGAAAGCCGTTTCCGACAACCATCCGCGTATCGTCCGGCTTGCGCTCGACGATCTGGACATCGGGATAATCATCGACGCTGAAGATATGCGGGATTTTCTGCAGCGGCCCGAACATCTCCGCGCAGGCGATATGCTGTTCGCGCGTCAGCCCCGTCTGTCCGCGGAAGAAGATGACGAGGTTCTCGGCAAAGGCGCGCATGATTTCCTCGCGCATCTTTTCGGGAACGGGCTTCGTCAGGTCGACGCCGCGTATCTCCGCCAGAACGGCCCCATTGAGCGGAAGAACTTCGATATGCGCATAGCCCGATGCACGATCATAGTCGCGCCAGCTGCGGGTGGTGGTGTCCAACATACATGCAAAGCTACATAAAATGCCGATTCGGCACAAGCGCCATTTATCCCATAATCGCTTGATATGCTGCAGTGCGGCATAATCGACGCTTGCGATAATCGCTCCATGTGCACATAAAGCGTGAAAGCGTCGAGGAGCGGGAAATATGGCGGAACAGCAAACCTTCGGGCAGCCTTCCCGGGGATATGCCAATTATGTGCTGTTCGTGCTGTTCCTCGGCTATGTCATGAATTCGCTCGACCGGGCGATCCTCGGCATCCTGTTGCCGCCGATCCAGGAAGAGTTCGGGCTTTCCTATACCCAGCTTGGCTTGTTAGGCGGCCTCGCCTTCGCGCTCTTCTACGCGACCATGGGTATCCCCATCGCCAGCCTGGCCGATCGCACGAGCCGCAAATGGGTGCTGACCGCCTCGATCGCCGTGTGGAGCGGCATGACCGCCCTGTGCGGGGCGGCGTCCAGTTTCGCGATGCTGCTGACATTCCGGATCGGCACGGCGGTGGGCGAGGCCGGCGGCAGTCCGCCGTCCCATTCGCTGATTGCCGACTATTTCCCGCTTTCCCGACGCGGTACTGCGCTCTCCATCTATGCGCTCGGCGTATCGGTCGGCGCAATGATCGGACTGTCGCTCGGCGGCTGGGGCAATGATTGGTGGGGCTGGCGCACGGCTTTCGTCGTCGCCGGCGTGCCCGGCCTGTTTATCGCGCTGCTGGTGGCGTTCACCGTCAGGGAGCCGCAACGCGGCCTTTCGGACGGTGTCGCGATCCAGGCCGCCAAGGGCAATCCATTCGCCGCGGTCGGCTATCTCTGGAAGCGCGCGGCCTTTCGCAACATGGCGCTTGCCGCAGCGCTCCATGCTTTTGTCTGGTACGGGGCCGGCACCTTCAATTCGGTGTTCCTGGTCAACACGCACGGGCTGACGACGAGCCAGGTCGGAACATGGCTATCCGGTTTCGCGCTGCTCGGTGCGCTCGGCACCTTCCTCGGCGGTATTCTCTCCGACCAGCTCGCAACCCGGTACAAAGACGCGCGCTATTATATGTGGGTTCCCGGCGCCGCCGCCATTGCGGGCATTCCCTTCCAGATCATCGGCTATATGGCGGGCACCGTGCCGATCGCGATGTTCGGCTTCGCTATGAGCGTCTTCTTCGCTTCCTTCTTCTTCGGCCCCTCCTTCGCCATGGCGCAGGGGCTCGCCAGCCCCAGCCGTCGCGCCGTCGCCGCTTCGGTGCTGCTTTTCATCCAGACGATGATCGGGCTCGGGCTCGGGCCGCTCTTTGCCGGTTGGATCGCCGACAGACTCATCCCGTCGCTGGGCGATGAGGCGCTCCGCTACGCGCTGGTTTTCGTCGCGCTGATCAATCTATGGTCTGGCCTTCACTATTGGCTGGCGAGCCGTACAGTGCGGCGCGACATCGAACAGGCGCGCAGCGAGACATGACGAAACAACGATCAGGCTGGCCCCGGCCAGGATATGCCGGCGGAAACGATCCGGATCGACCGCGTCTCCCCCGCGTTCTTGAGTCCAGCGAAAAGGACATCCAGGCGCAGCGCGAATTTGCCTGGCGGCTGATCGCGCTGGCCCGACGCTGGACGGCGCGGCTCGACGAAAGGCTCGCCGAGAACGGGCTCACCTCAGCGCGCTGGCAAGCCCTGTTCTGGGTTTCCGAACAGGACGGCATGGTGACGCAGCAGCAGATCGCCGACCGCATCGGCGTCGCCTCCTCGACCATGGTGCGCACCATCAACGGCCTCGAACAGCAGGGACTCGTAAGGCGCACGGGCAGCGAACAGGACAAGCGCGCCAACACGCTCAGTATCACCCCGGCCGCCAAGGCCATTCTCGACGATATCCGGGACGGGGCCGACGCCGTCCGCAAGGAGGTGCTGGGCAGCATCCATCCCGCCGAGATCGCGATGTGCGACATGGTGGCCGAGAAGATGCTGACCAATCTCCTCGCCGCCAAAAACAGTGCGAAGGGCGCCGAGGACTAGCCGCCGATGCTGGCGGCCAGCCGTTCATAGGCCGCCGCGAATTCTTCCTTGAACTGCTGGACGACCTGCCCCGAAGACATCGGCTGGCTCATCAGCCCGACCCCCTGGCCCACCCAATAGGTCGCCAGATCCTTCGCGCCTTGGTGCCCGCTCTGGCTGAGCTTATCGATCTGGCGAAGCGCCGGCTCGCTGACCATAGACTGGAGCGGCATCGGCAGCGGCTCCGGCGAGTCTTTCGCCTCCCAAGCATCGGTCCAGGGCGAACGCAGCTGGCGCGAAGGTTTGCCGGTGCGCGAACGCGAGCGGACGGTATCGCGCGAGCTCGCCGCGAGCATCTTTTCCTTCACGATCGGATTGGTTTCCGCTTCGGCGGTCGTCAGCCACACCGAGCCACACCATGCGCCGGCCGCCCCCATCGCCATCGCGGCCGCCATCTGCTCGCCAGTCGTAATTCCGCCCGCGGCAAGGATCGGCGTATCGGCACCAATCTCCGCAAGCGCCCGCGCGACTTCGGGCACCAACACCATCGTCGAAACCTCGCCGCAATGGCCGCCAGCCTCGCCGCCCGCCACGACGAGGATATCGACGCCCGCATTGACCTGCGCCACCGCATGCTCCTTCGCGCCGACCAGCGCGGCAACCGGAACACCGTGCCGCCGCCCGAGATCGAGCATGGCCTGCGGCGGCACGCCGAGCGCATTGGCGATCAGCTTGATCGGATACTCGAAGGCCACTTCGAGACTCGTCGCCGCGCCTTCTTCCCGCAAATTCTTCGCGAAATTAGCCGACATCCCGCGCGATTTTTCAAGATCGCCGCTTTCGATGTCGTAGCGGTCGAGAATGCCGGCGGCGAAATCCTTGTGCTCCTGCGGGATCGAGGAAATCAACTTGCCGGTGTCGAGCTTCTCGCCCTTGCCCTGAAACTTGTTCGGCACGATCAGATCGACGCCATAGGGCTTGCCGTCGACATGCGCGTCGATCCAGTCGAGTTCCTCGCGCAGCCTGTCCGGCGAAAGATTGACGGCACCGAACACGCCCATGCCGCCGGCCTTCGACACCGCAGCGACGACATCCCGGCAATGCGAAAAGGCCAGTAACGGAAACTCGATATCGAGCATCGTGCAGATCGGCGAGTTCATCATATCACGCTCTCCTCTTGCGATCACTCTATAGCGGTTTTCTCCCTTTCAAAATGCCGCGAAACTCCGCTAGGCATGGCGGAATGACGGATAAAATGGACATAGCGATCGTGGGCGCGGGGCATGGCGGCGCGCAGGCGGCGATCATGCTGCGGCAGCAGAAATTCGAAGGGTCGATCGCGCTGATCGGCGACGAGCCGGAGTTCCCGTACGAGCGCCCGCCGCTGTCGAAAGAGTATTTCGCCGGCGAGAAGGCATTCGAGCGGATCATGATCCGGCCCGAGAAATTCTGGGCCGAGCGCGATGTAACGATGATGCTGGGACGCCGCGTGGCCGCGGTCGATGCCGAGGCGCATCGGCTGATCTTCGCCAACGGCGCCACGCTCGAATATGGCAAGCTGATCTGGGCGACGGGCGGCACGCCGCGGGCACTGCCGGTCCCGGGCGCAGAGCTCGAGGGCGTGCATTTCGTCCGTAGCCGCGCCGATGCCGACGCGATGATGGCGAAACTCGACAGCATCGAACACGTCGCGATCGTCGGCGGCGGTTATATCGGGCTCGAGGCGGCCGCCGTTCTGACAAAGCTTGGCAAGAAGGTCTTGCTGCTCGAAGCGCTCGACCGGGTGTTGGCGCGCGTCGCCGGCGAGGATCTGTCGCGCTTCTATGAGGGCGAGCACCGTGCACACGGCGTCGACCTCCGAACAAATGTCGGCGTCAAGGCGATCGAGGGCGAGGGCGGCAGAGCGACGGGCGTGCTTCTCGTGGACGGCGAGACGATACCCGCCGACCTCGTCATTATCGGCATCGGCGTGATCCCGGCGGTCGAACCGCTGATCGTGGCGGGGGCGGAGGGCGGCAACGGCGTGCTCGTCGACGAATATTGCCGCACGAGCCTGGCCGATATCTATGCGATCGGCGATTGCGCGGCGCATGCCAACAGTTTTGCGGATGGCGCAACGATCCGGCTGGAATCGGTGCAGAACGCCAACGACCAGGCGACCGTCGCTGCGAAACATATCGTTGGGCACGAGGCGCCCTACGCAACGATCCCCTGGTTCTGGTCCAACCAATATGACTTGAGGCTCCAGACTGTGGGGCTGTCGACAGGCCATGATACGGCCGTTTTGCGCGGCGATCCGGCGACGCGCAGCTTCTCGGTGGTCTATCTGAAGAACAGCAAGGTGATCGCGCTCGACTGCGTCAACGCGACCAAGGATTATGTGCAGGGACGCAAGCTGGTGAGCGAGGCGGTCGCGATCGATCCTGCACGGCTCGCCGATGCGGCAACGCCGCTAAAGGAACTCGCCGGATAGAGCGGGAATGCCAAGGGAGAGGATCATGACCGACAGCAAGAGCGGGCCGCTGGCCGGATGCCGGATCGTCGAGTTCGATGCGATCGGGCCGGTGCCGCTCGCGGGCATGATCCTGTCCGACCTGGGCGCCGAGATCCTACGGATCGGGCGGCCCGGAAGAAGCGGCGTCGATGCGCCCGGCAACAAGGTGCTGCTGCGCGGCCGCAGCCATATCGCGCTTGACCTCAAGGACGACGCCGAGCGCGATCAGGCGATGAACCTCATCGCCCGGGCCGACGGCCTGATCGAAGGCGCGCGGCCCGGCGTTATGGAACGGCTCCGCCTCGGCCCCGAAGACTGTTTCGCGCACAATCCGAAGCTCGCTTATGGGCGGATGACGGGTTGGGGGCAGGAAGGGCCGCTGTCGCAAAGCGCCGGCCACGATCTCGATTATATCGCGATCACCGGCGCGCTGGGCGCGATGGGCAAAAAGGGCGAACCGCCGATGCCGCCGCTCAATCTCGTCGGTGATTATGGCGGCGGTACGATGTTCCTGTGCCTGGGGCTGGTTTCGGCCATCCTATCGGCTCGACAGACCGGCAAGGGGCAGGTGGTCGATGCGGCGATGACCGACGGCGCATCGGTGCTGATGAGCATGTTCTACGCCTTTCACGGTGTCGGCATGTGGACGGCCGAGCGCGAGGCGAACCTGCTCGACGGCGGCACGCCCTTTTATCGTTGCTATGAATGTTCCGATCATAATTATGTCGCGGCCGGGCCGCTGGAGCCGCAGTTTTTCGCGGTTTTTCTGGAGAAACTAGAACTCGACCCGGCGGAATTTCCGCAGCATGACCGGTCATGCTGGCCGGCGATGACCGCAGCCTTTGGGCAAAAATTCGCCAGCCGGACACGCGACGAATGGGCCGCGCATTTCGAGGGCAGCGATGCGTGTGTCGCGCCGGTGCTCTCGATCGCCGAAGCGCCCGCGCACCATCACAATGTGGCGCGCAAGACCTTTGCCGAACATGACGGGACCATGCAGCCGATGCCCGCGCCGCGTTTTTCCGGCACGCCCGCGGCTATCGGAACGAGCGAAACGATCGACATCGCCGACGCGCTCGCCCGCTGGGGCTGATCAGCTCTCGCGTTCGAAACTCAGCCCGGCATGGGCGGTCAGCCGCGCGATCAGCGACTCGGCCATCACCGCGCCCGGCGTCGTCACGCCGCCCGGCGCATCGGGCACGTCGCGAACGAGGCAGAGCGCGCTCTCGGCGATCATCTTCGACGTCGAGCCATAGCCCGGATCCTTGTCACCTTTGACGCCCGCCGTCACCCGCCCGCCATCGGGCATCTCCGCGACGAAAAGTATATCATAATATCCGGCTTCGCGTTCCTCGGGCGTCGGCCCCTCGCCGGGCTTGGGCCCGCCCTCGGCGCCCAGAGAATTGTCGCCGGCGACCGCCTTGGCCGCCGCCTCGCCAGCGTCGCCCGGCCCGGTCAGCACCATCTCGTCATAAACGAAACCGTCGCCCCAGGGATGGCCGAGCAGGAAGTTGGTCCGGTGCACGTTGCGCGTGTTGATCGCGGCCATGGTGAATGGCGCGACCCAGCTATCGAGGCTGGCCTCGAAATCGACCGCGTCCCCGCGCGGCTGTGCCGGCCCGGCAAAGCCCGGCGTCAGCGCGAAGGGATTGATGAGCAGCTGGAGAACCGCCGGATCCTTGGCAGCAGCGGCAAGCGTCGCCTTGAGGCTCGCCGCGGTGCCGCCCGAAAATGTCCCCTGCATCGCGCGCACGCGTCCGCGAACGCGGGGCGCCATTTCGCCGAATTCTTCCTTCGCAGCCCGCTGGACGAACCAGACGCCAAGATCGAAGGGGATCGAATCGAAGCCGCAGGAAAAGACGATCCGCGCGCCGCTTTCCTTCGCCTTGGCATCATATTTGTCGATCATCTGCCGCATCCAGGCGGGCTCGCCGCACAGATCGACATAATCGGTGCCGGCTTCGGCACAGGCCGCGATCAGCGGTTCGCCGTAAAGCTGATAGGGACCAACGGTGGTCAGCACGACCCGCGTCCGCCCCGCCATCGCGGCAATCGATGCCGCATCGTCGGCGTTCGCAACGACGAGCGGCGTATCGGCGGGCGCGCCGATCTCGTCGCGCACCGCGGCGAGCTTGTCGGCACTGCGCCCGGCCATCGCCCATTTGAGATCGCCCTGGTAATTTTTCGCCAGATAGTCGGCGACGAGCCGACCGGTATAGCCGGTCGCCCCATAGACGATGACGTCGAATTCTCGGCTACCGCTCATGGCGATTCTCCTTTGATGCGTGCCAACGAAAAAGGGCGCCGCGACGACCGCAGCGCCCTTCCCGTCCGTTCCCTACCCTTAGAACCGGAAGCCAGCGGCAAGGCCGTAGCGGCGCGGTTCCAGGGTGAAGACGTTGGTGAACAGGCCCGAGGACGGGTCGGTAAGATAATGGCCAGTGATCGCGTCGTTATCGAAGATGTTCTGGATGAAGGCGCGGACGAACCAACGGTCGTCGGACCCGTTCAGCTGAACCTGGGCATTGGCGATGCCGAAGGTTTCGATCCGGTCGACCGGCCGGTTGAAGCTGCGGGCATATTGCTGGCCCGTCAGCGAATAATCGGCCCGGAGGATCAGGCTCATGCCGTTATCGAAATCGGCCGTATACTGGCCGCCGACCGATATCTTGTAATCAGGCGCGAGCGGAAGCTCGTTGCCCGAAAGATCGACCGGAACGCCGTCTGCGATGCTGAACGCGCCGAAGCTGTCGAGTAGCGGCTGCAGCGCGGCAAGCGCCGGATTGACCGCCGCGATCTGGCCGGCAGCGCCCGCCTGCAGGATCGAGCAGATCGAATAGGCGCCGGTGGTGTTGGTACCCGGCACCGCCACCGTCGGCTGGAGGCCGAGAGCGTTGGTGTTGATCGCATTGACGAAGGCGTTCGCGCCGGCAGCGTTGCCCGCCGCCTGCGGGATCACCGCACAGTTCGCACCGTTGGAGAGGTCCTTGATGATCACCGTGTCGCTGCGACCGCCCGAGGGATCGCGGGTATCGACGAGCTGCGTGTTCCCGATGCTCGTGTTGAGCGTCGACGCGGTAATATTGAACAGCCATGCCGGATCGGGCGAGATCACCGCTTCGAGCTCGAGGCCCCAGACCGAGGCATCGGTATTGTCGTTGAACGATGTGCGATTGAGGATGCGGCTCAGCTGCAGATCCTGATACTCATAATAGAAGACCGTCGCGTTGAGCTGCAAGGCGCCATTGGCCAGCGTGTTCTTCGAACCGACTTCGAACGCATTGATGATTTCGGGATTGAAGGTCACCGGAACATCGAAGATCGGATCGAAGGGCGGATTGATGCCGCCGGATTTATAGCCGCGCGACCAGGACGCGTAGACGAGATTGTCCGGCGACCACTGCCAGTCGAGCACAACGCGGCCCGTGACTTCGTCGAAGCTCGCGTTGAACTCGCGATAGGCCTGCTGCCCCGGCGTCACGCCATCGGCATCGAAGCCGGCGCTGATGATGGCATTGATGTCGGTCGTGCCGATCGGTGCCGGTACGGCAAGGATCGGCGAACGGGAACGAACATATTTGTCGTCGTTCGAATAGCGAATACCGCCGGTCAGCCGCAGATTGTCCGTGATGTCGAAATAAACTTCGCCGAACAGGCCGTAGGATTCGAGCGTGAAGCTGTCCGTTTCGCTGTTGAACATCGGCGGCCCGAGGAAGCTCGGCGGAAGCGCGCCGGCGGCGCCCAGCGTCGTAAAGGCGCCGAGAATGCCCGACGCATAATCAAGGCCGAAGGCGTTGACGAAATAGTCGTTCTGGTAAGTGCGCGTGTTGACGTAGATCGCGCCCAGCAGGAAGTTGAACGGACCGTCGAGATCGGAATCGATATGCGCTTCGACCGAATATTGCCGCCCGCTGATGCGCGAACGGTCATATTCGATGCTCTGCGGCGCGCAGCCATAAACGTTGCCGCCATAGATGCCCGAATAGGCAAGATTGGCTTCCGAAACGCAGGCATTGCCGGTGGGGCCGTTCGGGATCAGCGCCGCGGCAACCGGTGCGAACACCGCCTGCAGGGCCGGGCCGGCGGCGCCGCCGGCCAGCGCGGCCAGCGTGAACAGGCCGGTGTTGACGCCGAAGGGATCGGCCGCCGAAAGATTGTAATCGGTGCGAGAGTCGACTTCACTCTCGCCATAGCCGCCGATCAGGGTCAGCGCGACCGGGCCGAAATCATGTTCGAGCCGGCCCTGGATCAGCCATTCCTCGGCATAATAGGTGGGATCGAAATCGGCGCGGATCCTGCGCAGATCGGCCGGGTTGGTGGCATTGGCATACTGATCCGCGCCGTAGATGCTGGTCAGGCCGAGCGCCGCGAGCGTAGCGGGGAGCCCCGGATCGACCGCCGCAAAAGGCGCCGCCTGAATGGCGAACAGTTCGTTCGAGGACAGCACGGCGGCAAGGGTCGAATTGCCGTTCACCACTTCGTTGGCAAGCGCATCGGGCCGGCAGCCGAGCACGCCGGTATCGTCGCGCGCGCAAAGCTGCTTCTGGATGCGCGAACGGTTGTCGTCTTCCTCGAAATAGGTGCCGATGATATCGATTGTCGTATCGGGGCCGGGCTCGATACGGAGCGAGCCGCGAAGGCTGTACTGATCGCGGCCGTCGACATCGGTATTGTTGAATTCGTTATAGGTGTAGCCATCGCGGTTCAGATAATAGCCGGCGATGCGGATACCCGCCCAGTCGCCGATCGGAACGTTGACCATGCCTTCGGCGCGCATCGAATCGAAATTGCCATATTCGAACGAACCGCTTGCCGCGAATTCGCTGAGATCGGGCCGCGCGGTAATAAAGTTGATGACACCCGAGGTCGCGTTGCGGCCGAACAGAGTGCCCTGCGGGCCGCGCAGGACTTCGATCCGTTCGAGGTCGAAATATTCCTGTTCGAACAAACGGGAGCCGAGCAGCGGCTGATCATTCAGGTGGATACCCGTAGCGCTGTCGCACGAAGTGCCGACGCACAGATCGCCGACGCCGCGGATCGTGAAGCTGGAGCTGGTGAAGTTCGTCTTGGTGAAGGAGACATTCGGCAAAGTAAGCTGAAGATCGCTGGCGTTCTCGATCTGCTGGCGTTCCAGCATCTCGCTGGTGAAGGCCGAAACCGCGATCGGAACTTCCTGAAGCGTCTGCGCCTGGCGCTGGGCGGTAACGATGATCGGCGCGTTGGCGGTGTTCTCCTGCGCCATCGCGGGCGTGACGACCCCGGCGGCAAGTGTTGTCGCAATTAGCAGCTCAAACTTTTTCACGGCATTCTCTCCCCATGTGACATGCCGGTTGGCCCGGCCTTGTTTTGCGGACGGCTAGTGCCGCCTCTCAACCGAATGGGAGAATATCGTTCTGGAGATCGGCCCGGGATCCGGCGAGCAATTGGCGCGGCATGACGGGTTGGTATTCGCCCAGTGACATCATCCCTAAGGTTTTATTGTTCTGTTTTGATGAAGGCTAAGCCTCACCTGAATTTCCGTCAACAGCAATTGACGTAAAGGTAACGCTAAGCTCTTCGGGGCGTGCAACACTGCAACAGTGGTGAAAACCCGCTTGTTCCGCCGACGTTACGGCAAGCTAGGCTGCGCGGATGATATCGGCGGCCTTTTCGGCGATCATGATAACCGGGGCATTGGTGTTTCCGCCGACCAGCGCGGGCATCGCCGAAGCATCGACGACGCGCAGCCCCGTCATGCCGCGCACCGCGAGATTGCCGTCAAGCGGCGACTCGGCATCGCTGCCCATGCGGATGCTGCCGACCGGGTGATAGATGGTTTCGGCGGTTTCGCGGATATAGGCATCGATCCCTGTATCGCCGTTCACAGCCTCGCCCGGCGCGATCTCCGGGCCGCGCAAAAAGGCAAGATCCTCGCCCGCGCAGATCGCGCGCATCATCTTCACCGCCTCGCGCATGACGCGGCGATCCTCTTCGCTATCGAGATAGTTGGGATCGATACGCGGCGGCGCCAGCGGATCGGGTGATCCAAGGCCGATTTGCCCCCGGCTTTCGGGCCTCAGCTGACAGGCATGGACGGTAAAGCCGTCCTTCTCGATCTCGGTCATGCCGTGATTGATCATGATCGCGTTCACCAGATGGAGCTGGATATCCGGGCGGTCCAGCCCTTCACGCGATTTGAGGAAGGCGCCGGCCTGCAGGAAATTGTCGGTGCCCGCGCCCTTGCGCCGGGCGAGAAAATCGAGCGCGACCAGCAGCTTTTTGAGCCCCTTCTGCTTGGAATGAGCGGAGACCGGCTGGGTCATTTCGTGCGCCAGCACGACATCGAGATGATCCTGCAGATTCTTGCCGACCTGCGGGGAGGCATGGACGACATCTATACCCTGAGCCCCGATCTCTTCCGGATCGCCGATCCCCGAGAGCATCAGCAACTGCGGCGACTGGACGGCGCCGCAACAGACCAGCACTTCCCGTCGCGCGCGGATCGTGCCGGTTTCGCCGCGCTTGCCCGATACCGCCTCGACCCCGGTCGCGCGCTTGCCTTCGGTCAGGATGCGCGTGACATGCCCGGTCGAGAGGATCGCGAGATTGTCGCGCTTCCCCGCGATGGGCCGCAGATAGGCGCGTGCGGCGCTGAACCGCTCGCCATCGGCAATCGTGCGCTGATAGGGTCCGAAGCCTTCCTGCTCCGCGCCGTTGAAATCCTCTGTCGTCGAATGGCCGGCGGCGACCCCGGCACCGATAAAGGCGCGGTAGACGGGATCCTCCATCGCACTGTTGGTAACGCCCAGCGGCCCCTCGCGGCCGTGAAAGGCATGGTCGCCCTCTTCATAACGTTCGGATTTCTTGAAATAGGGGAGGACGTCGTCATAGCCCCAGCCGGCAAGGCCCATCTGCCGCCATTGATCGTAATCGCGCGCATGGCCGCGAATATAGATCATGCCGTTGATGCTCGATGAGCCGCCCCAGCCGCGCCCCCGCGGCCAATAGAGCTTGCGGTCGTTCAGATGCTTTTGCGGTTCGGTATAGAAGAACCAGTTATGCGGGTTGGGCTGTTTGAGGAGCGCGCCGACGCCGGCCGGCATCTTTACCAGCAGGCTCTTGTCCTCCTTGCCCGCCTCGATCAGGCACACCGAGACTTTGGGATCGGCCGACAGCCGGTTGGCGAGCACGCAACCCGCGCTCCCCGCACCCACGATCACATAGTCGAACTCGGCTGCGTCGGCCGCCATGGTCAGAGGCTCCGCCCGATCACCTCCTTCATGATCTCGTTGGTGCCGCCATAGATGCGCTGGACGCGGGCATCCCTCCAAATGCGCGCGATCGGATATTCGTTCATATAGCCGGCGCCGCCATGGAGCTGGAGCGCGGCATCACAGCATTTCCACTGGACTTCGGTATGCCAGAGCTTGGCGGCAGAACCCTCGGTGGCGGTCAGCTCGCCCGCAAGATGCCGCTTGATCGCCCAGTCGAGATGCGCCCAGCCGACCTGGAGATCGGTCGCGAGATCGGCGAGCGTGAAGCGCGTATTCTGAAAATCGAACACCGTCTTGCCGAACGCCGCGCGTTCCTTGGTGAACTTGACCGCTTCGTCGAACGCGCGCTGGGCCGATGCCTGGGCGCCGACCGCGATCGACAGCCGCTCCTGCGGCAACTGGTTCATCAGATACGCAAAGCCCTTGCCTTCCTCGCCAAGGCAATTGGTGATCGGCACGCGAACATCCTCGAAAAACAGCTCCGAGGTATCGGCCGAATGCTGGCCGATCTTGTCGAGGTTGCGGCCGCGGGCGAAGCCTTCGCGCGTCGCTTCCACCAGGATCAGCGAGACCCCCCTGGCGCGCTCGTTCGGATCGGTCTTGGCGACGACGACGATCAGGTCGGCATTCTGGCCGTTGGTAATATAGGTTTTCGAGCCGTTGATCACATAGTGATTGCCGTCGCGCCTGGCCGTCGTCTTGACGTTCTGGAGGTCGGAGCCCGTGCCCGGTTCGGTCATCGCGATGGCGGTGATCGCCTCACCCGAGATCATCTTGGGGATCCATTCCTGCTTCTGCTCTTCGGACCCATAAGCGAGGATATAGTCGGCGACGATGTCCGACTGGAGCGTGATGCCCGCCGAGGAGCCGGCATAGGCCAGTTCCTCGTTGATCACCGCGTTATAGCCGAAATCCGCGCCAAGCCCGCCATATTCCTCCGGCATCGTCGGGCAGAGAAGGCCTGCTTCGCCGCAGGCGCGCCAGAAATCGCGGTCGACAATCTCTTCCTTCTCCCAGCGATCGAGATTGGGGTGCAATTCCTTGTCGTAGAATTTGCGCACCTGATCGCGAAACAGCTCGTGACTCTCGTCGAAAGCCGTGCGGTTGGCGGTCTCCAGCATCGGTTGTCTCTCCCAAGGGGCGCCGACTCGCAGCATCGACCCCGTCTCTGTTTCGGGCCATCTGATAGCAGGTTGACGCGAACGTCAACCTTCATGCACAAGCACCGGAACAAGACGAAAACCCGACTCGCGAAACATGAGGAGAGAGACGATGGCGGACGCCTATATCGTGGATGCAGTGCGCACGGCCGGCGGCCGGCGCGGCGGCAAGCTGGCCGGGGTCCACCCCGTCGATCTCGGCGCGGCGGTGCTCGATGCCATCGCCAGTCGCAACGATTTCGATCCCGCCGCCATCGAGGATGTCGTTACCGGCTGCGTGATGCAGGGCGGCGAACAGACGATGGATGTCGGCCGCAACGCCGTGCTCGCCTCCAACCTGCCCGATTCGATCCCCGCCGTCTCGATCGACCGCCAATGCGGATCCTCGCAGCAGGCGATGCAGTTCGCCGCGCAGGCGGTGATGAGCGGCACCCAGGACATCGTCGTCGCCAGCGGCATCGAGAGCATGACGCGCGTTCCGATGGGCTCGACCGCGACGCTCTATATGAAGGAAGGCATGGGCAACTATAAGAGCCCGCGCCTCGAGGAAGCCTATCCCGGCATCATGTTCAGCCAGTTCATGGGCGCCGAGATGCTCGTCAAGAAGCACGGCTTCACCAGGGACGATCTCGACGCCTTCGCGCTCGAATCGCATCAGAAGGCGGTTGCCGCGACCGAGGCCGGCGCGTTCGACAATGAGATTGTGGCGATCGAAATCGAAACGCCCGAAGGCGCCGAAACGCACCGTACCGACGAAGGCATCCGCTTCGACGCGACGATGGAATCGATCCAGTCGGTCAAGCTGCTGCAGGAGGGCGGTTCGGTCACCGCCGCCAATGCCAGCCAGATCTGCGACGGCGCTTCGGCGGCGCTGATCGTGTCCGAGCAGGCGCTCAAGGATCATGGCCTCACGCCGCGCGCGCGGATCCACACGCTCAAGGTGACAGCCGGCGATCCCGTCATCATGCTCGAAGAGCCGCTGTTCGCGACCGAAAAGGCGCTGGAACGCGCCGGGCTGACGATCGAGGATATCGACATCTACGAGGTCAACGAAGCGTTCGCGCCGGTCCCGCTCGCCTGGATCAAATATCTCGGCGCCGACCGCGCAAAGCTCAACGTCCATGGCGGCGCGATCGCGCTCGGCCATCCGCTCGGCGCTTCGGGCACCAAGCTGATGGCGACGATGCTCAACGCGCTCGAACAGCGTAAGGGCAAATATGCGCTGCAGACGATGTGCGAAGGCGGCGGCCAGGCCAATGTCACGATCATCGAACGGGTGTAGGCGAACAAATTCAGACAGACTCTGAGAGGACAATCATGGAACTCAACGAAAGCATCTCGGCCGTCGTCACCGGCGGCGCTTCGGGCCTCGGCGCGGCAACCGCGCGGGCGCTGGCCGCCAAGGGCGTGAAGGTCGCGATCTTCGACCTGCAGGAAGGCAAAGGCACGGCCATGGCCGAGGAAATCGGCGGCGTGTTCTGCGAAGTGAACGTGACCGACGATGCCAGCGTCGATGCGGGTTTTGAAAAGGCCCGCGCGGCCAACGGCCAGGAACGCATCCTCGTTAACTGCGCCGGCACCGGTAACGCGATCAAGACCGCCAGCCGGTCCAAGGAAGACGGTTCGATCCGGCATTTCCCGCTCGATGCGTTCAACTGGCTGATCCAGATCAACCTTGTCGGCACCTTCCGCTGCATCGCCAAATCGGCGGCCGGGATGATGACGCTCGATCCGCTGGACGACGGCGAACGCGGCGCCATCGTCAACACCGCTTCGGTTGCGGCGGAAGACGGCCAGATCGGCCAGGCCGCCTATTCCGCCTCGAAAGGCGGCGTCGTCGGCATGACCCTGCCGATCGCGCGCGACCTGATGAACGAAGGCATCCGCGTCAACACGATCCTGCCGGGCATTTTCGATACGCCTTTGCTCGCCGCCGCGCCGCCCAATGTCCGCGAAGCGCTCGCCGCCTCGGTGCCCTTCCCCAAGCGGCTCGGCCAGCCGGAGGAATATGCGGGCCTCGCGCTGACGATGATCGAGAATGGCTATTTCAACGGCGAGGACGTCCGCCTCGACGGCGCGATCCGGATGGCGCCGCGCTAGGGCAAATCACTGGGCTACGGCGCTTCGGCGGCTGCCCAATATTCGTCGCGCAGCAAGCGCTTATAGAGCTTCCCCGTCGCCTGTCGGGGGAGCTCTTTGCGAAAGTCGATCTGGCGCGGCAGCTTGATGCTCGACAGATGCTCACGCATCCAGTTGCTGAGCTCTTCGGCAAAGGCCTCGGTCGCATCGGCCCAGTCGATCGGCTGGACGATGGCGACGACCTTCTCGCCCATTTCCGGATCGGGCGCGCCGATCACCGCGGCGTCCATCACCTTGTCATGGGTGATCAGGAGATTCTCGATTTCCTGCGGATAGATATTCACGCCGCCCGAAATGATCATGAAACTCTTGCGGTCGGTGAGATAGAGATAGCCTTCCTCATCGAGCCGCCCGATATCGCCCAGGGTCGCCCAGCCCTTCGCATTGCGCGCTTCGGCGGTCTTTTCGGCATCATTATGGTAGCTGAAGCTGCTCGCGCTTTCGAAATAGACCATGCCGGTTTCGCCCTGGGGCAGCTCCTCGCCCCCTTCGTCGCAGATATGGATGGCGCAGCCGACCGGCCGGCCGACCGAGCCGGGATGGGCGAGCCAGTCCTGGCTGTTGATGATCGTTGTGCCTGCGCCTTCGCTGCCGGCATAATATTCCCAGATGATTTCGCCCCACCAGTCGATCATCGCCTGCTTGACCGGAACCGGGCAGGGCGCGGCGGCATGGATCGCGACCTTGAGCGACGCCATGCCGTAGCGCGCGCGCACCTCTTCGGGCAGTTTCAGCATCCGCACGAAATGGGTCGGCACGAACTGGCTCGAGGTGATCTTGTGGCGATCGATGGCCCTGAGCGTGCCCTCGGCATCGAACTTTTCCATCACGACGACGGTGCCGCCGAGCCGGTGCACCGAAAGCGAATAATGGAGCGGCGCGGCGTGATAGAGCGGCGCCGGGCACAGATAGACGGCATTCTCGTCTATCCCGAAGACGTTGCGGCAAATCTCGACCAGCAAATTGCCGGCGACGATTTCGCGGTCTTCGGACAGCGGCAGGCGCACGCCCTTGGGCCGGCCCGTGGTTCCCGAGGAATAGAGCATCGGAGAGCCTGCGCATTCATCGGCAATCGGCGTAACCGGCTTTTCGGCGACCGCGGCCTGCCAGCTTGCAAAGCCGGGCACGGGATCGCCGAACATCGCCAGCGCGACATCGCCGCCGAGCCGCTTGGCAATGTCGCGGGGAGAGGCCGATATCCAGGCGGAAATGATCAGCAGCTTCGCGCCGCTGTCCCGCACGATATAGTCGACTTCCTCGGCCGTGAGTTTCGACGATACCGGAACCACGAACAGCCCGGAGCGCAGCGCGCCCCACATGATCGCGAAATAATCGGGCCGGTTCTCGACGCACAGCGCGATCGTCTCGCGATCCTGGATACCGAGCGAGCGGAAATAATGCGCCGCCTTGTTCGACGCCCTGTCGAGTTCGGCATAGCTCATCGTCTCGCCGCTCTGCGCCATGATGATGGCGGGTTTGCCGGGATGGGTTTGCGCGTGGACGCTGGGATGCATGTGGGGCCTCTCCGAATCTTTTCTTTGCAGGTTTACGCAAAGGGAAACCGGAAAGCGAGAGGCGCCCGATACCGGGCGGGCGCCCTAGAAGAAGGCGAAGCGCAGGCCCGCCCAGACGCTTCGCGGGGTCGCGCGTTCGACAAGGCCCGCCCCCGATATCGCCGCCTCGACGCGCGACCCCATGATGTTTTCGGCGCGCAGCTCGGCCTGTAGCGGGCCGTAGATCGGGACAAGCGCCCGGACGCCGACCGTCAGTGCGTCGTCGAGCCGCTGCTGGTTGAGATCGTCTTCGAACCGCGAACCGATATAGCGCAAGGTGACCGCCGCTTCGCCGCCCATATCGCGCGCATAGACGAGCGTCACCGAGGCGTTATGGCGCGCGACCTGCGCGGGACGCAACCCGTCGAGCGCGGCCGCCGCGCCCGAGGCATCGACCTCGGCATCGGTAAAGGCATAGGAGAAGCGCAGGCTCCACTGGGCAAGACGCGCCTGGGCGTCGATCTCGATCCCCGCCGCCCCGATCCCGTCGAGATTCTGGCGCTGGCTGGCCGCGCCGGGCACGAAACCGATGCCCGGGAAGAAACCCGGGCCTTGGCCGACCGTGACATTGGCAATGCCGTTGTCGAGCCGGTTGTAGAAGACCGTGCCCGAAAGCCGGACAAACGATGCCGGCGTATAATCGATCCCCGCTTCGATCCCCTGCAGATCCTCGGGGCGCAGCGCGGCATTGGCACCCGTCACATCGTCGCCGACCCGGAACGCGCGATACAGCTCGTTAAGCGTCGGCAATCGCCAGCCTGAATAGCCGGCGGCGCGGATCGTCAGCGGGTTGTCCGGCCGCCACGCGACCCCCGCGCGGCCGGTGAAGCGCCAGCCATCGCGATCGGGATAGAGCGTCTCATCGTTCAGCGGCCCGCCGATATCGCCCTGACGGAAAAAGCCGTTGTCGATCCACCAGCGATCGAGCCGGGCGCTGCCGGTAAAGGTCAGCGCATCGGCGGCGCGAACCGTGGCGTCGGCAAAGGCGCCGGTGGTGCGCGTCGTGCCGCCCGCTTCCCGCTCGCGGGTCGGCGCGCCCGCGACGAAGAAGAAGCGCTCGCGCGTGCGGCCCACCGTTTCGCGATAATCGCCGCCGAAGCGCAGCTCGACCGCATCGCCGGGGATCGGCGGCCGTATCTCGAACCGCCCGCCAAATCCGCGCGCGGGCACGCTGAACTGGTCGAGCACCTGGGTTGCCGTCGTGCGGGCATCGTCGACGCTGGCGAAGCTCGAACGGAAATTGCGGTCCTGATAATAGAACAGCCCTTCCCATTGCCAGCCGCCACGGCCGAGCAGGCGGACGCTGGTGTCGATGCCGCGCGTGCGGTTGTCGCTCATCGGGAAGCCGCGATTGCGCTCGTCTTCGAAGAAGCGCCCCGCGAGCTGGATTTCGGCGCTGCCGATCGGCGCGGCATAGCGGATCGCGCCGCCATATTGCTTATAGGCCGCCGGCTCGTCGATCGGCCCGCGCTGCGAGGCGATGACGGGCACGAACCCGTCGCCGCGCGCATAATGGCCCGAAATATCAATCAGCGAATTCTCGGCCGGCGGCAGCATGATGCCGGCGGCGAATTCGGAGGCATCGCGATTGCCATAGGCGATGGTGGCGCGGGCAGGCTGAAAATTCTCGACCGACGCGCTTTCCATTTCGATCGTGCCGGCCAGCGCTCCGGGTCCGTAAACCCCGCTACCACCGCCGCGCGTAACGCGGACGCGGCCGAGCGCCTGGGTATCGAAACCCGGCCAGCTTACCCATCCGCCGAAGGGATCGCTCTGCGGAACGCCATCGAGGACAAGCAGCGCCCGGCTCGACGCATTGCCGCCCAACCCGCGCAGGGTTGCGCCCTGGCCGGTGGGATGGCCCGAACGCGCGTCGGAAGCGCGGAACAGCTGGAAGCCCGCAACCTGGCCGAGAATCGCCTCGAGCCGTCCGCTCGGCTCCCGCGCCAGCGCGTCCTGATCAAGCGTCACGACATTATAGGCGACATCGCCCAGCGGATCTTCGAGCCCGGCGGCAGTGACAATGATCTGCTGCTCCTGCGCGAGGGCCGGCGTCGACGTGGCGGCGAGAAGCAGAGCGATGGATTTACGCATGAAAATACTCGTTACTGGATGGAGCCGTTAGCTGTTGCGATCGGGATGCGCCGCCTGGAACGCTTCGAGCTGGTTGGCCTTGGCGTCATAGGCGACGAGATTGGGATAGGCATCGAGCGGTATATCGAAACGGCGCGCGTTGAACATCTGCGGCACGAGGCAGATGTCAGCAACGCCCGGCAGATCGCCGGACAGATAGGTGCCGCCATAGCGGATCGCCAGCGCTTCGAGCGCGGCGAAACCCTCGCGCACCCAATGCGCATACCAGGCATCGATTTCGTCCTGCGGATGGCCGAGATCGTGCTTCAGATATTTGAGCACGCGCAGATTGTTGAGAGGGTGGATATCGCAGGCGACCAGCTGCGCCATCGCCCGCACCTGCGCGCGCGCCACAAGATCGTGCGGCAGGAAGGAGGGCACTGGGCAGGCTTCTTCCAGATAATCGACGATCGCGAGCGACTGAATGAGATCCCCTCCCGACACCTCCAGGGTCGGCACCAGCCCTTGCGGGTTGCGGGCGCGATACTCGTTATTCTTCTGCCCGTCCTCGAGCAGGTTCACCGGTATCCGCTCATAATCATAGCCCTTGAGGTTGAGCGCGATGCGGACACGGTAGGCGGCCGAAGACCGGAAATAATCGTAGAGGCGGACCATCAGGCGGCCTTTCCTGCTTTGCGCCCCGGCTTTCGTTCCGCCACTTCGCGCCGGATGTCTTCGCCATGTTCATCCAGCCGCGGTGCCGGGCGGATATCGGAACCGGGCCGCGCGCCGAATTTGACCGGCGGCTGCATCTCGACATAGGCGCCTTCGCTCGGATGGTCGCGCCGCCTGAAGAAGCCGGTCGCTTCAAGATGAGGATCCTCGAAGATGTCATCAACGTCGCGGCAGGCGATGCACGGGATTCCGGCGGCGTTGAGGATGTCGGTCCACTCGGCGCTCGTTTTCGCCGGCGTCAGTTCGGCGATCCGGCGATAGAGCGCCGGCTGGTTGCGGAACCGGCCGATCGGCGTGTCGAACGGTTCTGCCTGCAGAATGTCGGGATCACCGAGCAGGGCGAACAGGGTCACCCAATTGGGATCGACATAGGGAACGAGGCTGACATAGCCGTCCGCCGTCGGGAAGGGCTGGCGGTCGGGATCGACCTGGCGACGGTAGAGGATCGGCTCTTTCGGCGGGTCGAAGGTCGCGCCGAACAGATGCTCTTCATAGAGAAACTGGGTGAAGGCCTCGAACATCGGCACTTCGACAAACTGGCCCTCGCCGGTGCGCAGCTTGTGAATGAGCGCCGCCATCGTCGCATAGGCGCCGTGGAGCCCCGCGACCTTGTCGGCGATGGCCGAGGGGATGTAGCGCGGCGCGGGATCGCCATCGACGCGGCTCATCAGCGAGGTTGCGCCGCTCGCCGCCTGGACGAGATCGTCATAGCATTGCAGCGGCTCGTACGGACCGCCGGCGCCGAAACCGGTACAATGGACATAAACGATGTCGGGCTTGATCGCCTTTACAGCGTCATAGCCGAAACCGAGCCTCTCGATGCCCGAGCGCCTGACATTGTGGATGAAGACGTCCGCGTCGGCGAGCAGGCCCTGCATCACCTCCCGGTCCTCGTCGCCGCGCAGGTCGAGCGCGATCGAACGCTTGCCGCGATTAAGCGTCATATGGCAGGCGCCCATACCCTTGGTGACGGCAGGTTTGCCGGCGCCGCGAAAATGATCGCCCTGCGGCGTTTCGACCTTGATGACATCGGCACCGCAATCGGCGAGCGTTTGCGTCGCATAGGGCCCGAAAATGACGCTCGTCATATCGACGATGCGCAGCCCTTCCAGCAATTTGGGACCTCCCATCGGCTCCTCCTTTGGCGCCTCCATATCGGAGCCGGCACGGTTTCGCCATGGCCGACGCCGCGATCCTCGCCAAGGTTTCCGCGCGGCGTATCCGCGACGGATTTCCGAATGAAATTTCGCGCTGTCGGCAATGCTCGACACTCAACCGGCCGCTGGCCAAGACATTTGGTAATAAAAATTTAACCTTCATTAATACAGGTTTGCATTTTATAAGTAAAAAGCCGTTTACCTTGTCGGCATCGGAACCAATTCGACAATATGACGTTTGTTGACGATGATATTTCTGGGGAAGAGCCATGATTAGTAATAACGGGGCGACGGAATTCACGACCTTTTCGGTCGCCGATTCCGGGCCCGTTCCCATCGATCGCCGCACGGGGCAGCGCTATATGAGCGTGTTGCAGGCCGGCAAGATCATCACCAGCACGATGCAGGAACTCTGCCTGATCCGCAACATCTCGTCCGGCGGTATGATGGCCGAGGTTTTCGCGCCGCTCGACGACAACGAACATGTCGAGATCGAATTCAAGGCCGGCAAGATTGTCGGCGGCATCGTCCGCTGGGTCGTGGATGGCCGAGCGGGCGTAGAGTTTGTCGAGAAGATCGACGTTCATGAGGTGCTCGCGCCCCATGGCGGCGCTATGGCGCCGCGCGCGCCGCGTCTCAATATCCATGGCCAGGCAAAGATCGCGATCGGCGAGGAAAGCGAGACAGTGCAGGTGATCGATATCTCGCAGGGCGGCGTGAAGGTAAGCATCTCCAAGATGCTCGAACGCGGCGCCGATGTTGTCGTCGAAATCGACGGACTGCCGGTCCGCGCCAGCGTCGTGCGGTGGGTCGAGGGCGGCTATGCCGGCATCTCGTTCAATCGCACCATGCCGCTCGACCAGGTCGCGTTCTGGGCCGCCCAGCAGGAAACGCAGCGCGGCTTCGCCGGCTCGCCCTCGGCTCCGCCCATGGCCGTCGCTCACTAATTTCGGTTTCCATGCGGCAGGTCCCGCAAGCCGCGGCGCCGCAGGATGCCGCGGCTTTTTTGGGAGCCAGAAATCGGCGAGCGCGCCAGCGGCGCTGACCCTTCGATCGGACGAGCAGCGTACGATCGGACCCGGCGCCGGCGGGAACCCGCCATGCTCTCCGACGAGACCGGCTTCGCCACAAACAAAAAAGCCCCGCCAAAGCGGGGCCTAAATTGCTGTCAGACTGGTTGCGGGGGCAGGATTTGAACCTGCGACCTTCAGGTTATGAGCCTGACGAGCTACCGGGCTGCTCCACCCCGCGCCAACAGTGAGGCCGGTGCGGCCAAAGGCTCTGACAATCGTAAATGGGGTTTCCCTGACCGTTTTCCACGCCGGCTACAAAGCCTGGCGGCGACCTACTCTTCCGTGCCTTAAGACACAGTACCATCGGCGCTGTCAGGTTTCACGGCCGAGTTCGGGATGGGATCGGGTGGGTCACTGACGCCATAGCCACCAAGCTATGAAGCCGGCGTAGAAAAGGGAAAGAAATCGATGCCCGTCATGGGCTAAGACTCTTGATTATCCAGAACCAACGGACAAGTGCTCGGCACTGTCGTCGATGGTGGAACTCTCGAGTGTAAAAAGAGCTATTAGGACCGGTTAGCTACACGGATTACTCCGCTTCCACACCCGGCCTATCAACGTGGTGGTCTTCCACGGCTCGATGATATCTTATCTTGAGGGAGGCTTCCCGCTTAGATGCTTTCAGCGGTTATCCCGTCCATGCATAGCTACCCTGCTGCGCGGCTGGCGCCACGACAGGTCCACCAGAGGCATGTTCACCCCGGTCCTCTCGTACTAGGGGCAACTCCTCTCAAATATCGACGCCCACGGCAGATAGGGACCAAACTGTCTCGCGACGTTCTGAACCCAGCTCACGTACCACTTTAATTGGCGAACAGCCAAACCCTTGGGACCTGCTCCAGCCCCAGGATGTGATGAGCCGACATCGAGGTGCCAAAC
>Ga0214472_10000989_pt1 | contig 33286 bp, 31 predicted proteins | sample RVTome_6_FD_207662 | JGI IMG/M metagenome (GOLD analysis project Ga0214472, IMG submission 207662) | Soil microbial communities from uranium-contaminated site in the Upper Colorado River Basin, Wyoming, United States - RVT140D175 | ecosystem: Environmental > Terrestrial > Soil > Contaminated >...
GGCGACGCCGACCTTCTCGAATGGGGTGAGCAGGATCCGCCGGTGATTTCGCCGGCCGAGTTCGAGACAAGGCTGAGTCCTGAGAGGTAGACACTTGGGCCGCGGCTGGGCCGCGGGACGATCGGTACTGATCGGTAACGATGCAAACCAACCGGTGGCAAAACCCCATGTATTGATTGGGGGCCCCTCCACTTGCCGGTGGGTGGTCACGTAGCGTGGCCTCGGGAGGGGTCCTGGTCGTGACGCAAAAGCGCTGGGCTTCGGGCCCGTTGACCTGATCGTTCCAGGGCCCGCTCTCGAGCAGACTCGGTTGAGGAAATTGGTGGGATCTTGTCGGCCTGGCCGCGGGTCCGATGCACCGTATGAATCACATGGCTGGGTGGGCTACGTCGCCTGCCTTGGCGATGTCGGGTGGTGTCGGGAGCATCCCCATGTGCTTTTGGTCGAGCGTGAGTGAGGGGTTCTCCTGGTCAACAACTGGTCGCGGGCATCCCGGCCGAGCAGAGATGTGAACTCATCTGGCTGGCGATGTCCGCCTGTGTGAAGGGAGAACCCCTCAATGCAAGTGAACACAAACGAAGCCCGGGTGTCTATCGGGATCGATGCTGCGGTGGTGGCGGCTCATCAGGTGGCGGTGCGTGGCGAGGTCCGGGAGGATTTCAAGGTCCGGCCGACTCTGGCCGGACTGGCCGAGCTGACGCGGCGTCTCGAACCTTATAAGGGGGCAATGGTGGTGGCCGAACCCACCGCTGGGACCTGGCTTCCGTTGGCACATGCCGTGACCGGTGCAGGCTGTGGCATCGGCTTTGTCGCCAACCGGGATTCGGCCAGGCTTCGCAAGGCAATCGTGGGTGCTTCCAAGACTGATGTGATAGACGCGGACATGTTGGCCCACTGCGAGGAGGTCCTGGGTGTGGTTCCCGCACCGATACCACCTTCGGGGCAGATCGCCCTGCGCAGGGCGATGAGACGCCGCCATATCGGCACAGTCGATGCCCACCGAGTCGAGTGCCGGCTGTGGGGACTGGCAGCTTGGGCGTTTCCCGACCTGTGGCGAGCCACCGGCGGTCACACCCTGGCACAGCCGCTGCTGGAACGTTGGCCACACCTCGAGGGTGTGAGCCGAGCCAGAATGTCCTCGATCGCCGACCTGGTAGCTGCTCACAGTCGCGACCGAGACCCGCAACGGAGGGCGAGACGGATCCGTGATGCGGCAGCTGGCTGGGCCCGGTTCTGGGAGGGGCGCTTCGACCTCGACGCCCTCGCCTGGGAAGTGGCGGCAATGCTCGACGACATCGTCGTTGCAGATCAACGTCAGGCAGATGCCACACGTCAGGCGATCCGATTGTGGAAGCAGCATTGGCCTGATGATCCGTTGACCTCTATCCCGGGGATGGGGCCGGTCTGCTCGGCGGCGATCCGGGGCTGGTGGGGAGACGCCACCCAGTTCGTCACCGCCAAAGCGGCGGTGGCACACACCGGCCTCAACCCCTCGATGTGGTCTTCGGGTCTCACCGAAAGCCCCTCCCGGCGTATCACCAAGCAAGGACCCGCCGAACTACGCCTGGCCCTTTACCAGGCTGCCAACGTAGCCCGACGACACGACCCCCAGCTCGCCGAGCATTACCGACGGCTCATGGTGGAACGAGGCCACAACCACATTTCGGCCAACACCGCCATAGCCCGCAAGCTCGCCTGCCGAGCCTGGGCCATCGCCACCACCGGCCGGAACTACCAGACTCGAGACCTCGACGGCAACCCGGTCAGCCACAACCAGGCCACCGCACTCGCCGCAGACCTCGCTGTCGACGACGAGATCCGAGCCCGACGACGTGGCCACACCCGACGAGGACGCCTCAACCCGACCTGACTCAACCCTGACAACTAGCGCTCGACCAAATCAACACCGGCCACACCGGCCCATTCAGCGCGCCCACACAACGTGAACAACGACCCCCTTGACAACCGTTAGGAAATCAGGTCAACGCACGACTCTGACATGGACCCCGAGGTCACACAACCCACCCGCGCTGACTACGGATCAGAAGGTTGGGGATTCGAGTTCCTCCGGGCGTGCTGAAGGAGCCCCCGTGTTTACGGGGGTTTCTGCTTGCCAACGTTTGCCGGCGATGGGCTCAGCTGACCTTTGGGAGCCATTCTCGGGAGCCATTCTGTCTCGGCAACACGCTGACGCTCCTCGTCGTTGTGGGTGACCACGTGAAGCATGGCTTAGATAGCTCACGAGCGACCCGGGCTTCAAGTCTGGCCCAAGGCGATTGGTAGAAGCCTGGTGTCAAAACCAGAAGAACGCAATCCGCGCGGAAGAGTCGGTCCAGCACTCGTCGTTGTCCATCTGGGCCGTATGAGTTGTGGAGGAGGTCGACATACGCGTCGAATCCAAGGGACTCGAGCCAATCGTCCAAAGTCGTTAGGAATCTCCGGTCGATGGCTCCGCATCTCAGCGAATACGACACGAATAGTCGCGTCAACTCGAACCGATCACGTCAGTTAGGAAGAGCAACCAGACGGCCAAGTCGATAACTGCGAGCAGCCCATAGAACGCCATTGACTCGTTGAAGTACGACTTGAATCGCAGCGCCCGTGTACTTGGGCTGCCGGTCAGCTCGATGCCAATTCCCTCTGCTCGCTTGGTCGATTGGTTGCGAATCAGGATCTCCGCCTCTAGCTCCTTCATCCGAAATCTCAGCAAGCGCTGAAGGTAGTAGCTCTGGGCATCGAGGACCCAGAAGAACCCGATCACGATCACGGCTGCCACGAAGAACGAATGGTCTAGAGAACCCGACGTGAAGGTAGCGACTAGCACCGAGGCAGACACGAGGATCGTTGTGCATAGCTTCTTGACTTCAAAGCAGTTCTTGCTGAAGTTCAGCACATTGGCATGGAGCTGATCGATGGACATTCGGTCAAGTTCATCTTCGATAGGTTTGGATGTCGGTGGCTTGATCGCTGACATCTTGATCTCCGTGGCTCCCGAGGCGCTCACAGTAGACAATTCGGCGCCGTTCAGGCTACGCGGCAGCGGCTTGCCCCCCCCCGGCCGAACATGCTCGGCCGATAGGTCTGGGATCGGTGAGGGTAGCTCGGAGGTTGTGTGGTGCTCGGTTCGGTTACTCGGGGTTGGTGTCTGTCTCGGTCGGCCAGGAGGGCGTCTATCAACCGCGCTGATTCCCCTTGTCCGTATCGACGGGCGGAGACTGGTGAAGCCCGAGTTCGAGATCTAGGGCATGCAGGACGGCAGCGTTGAGGAGCTCCATGCCTGGAGTGGGTTCGGCTGTTATCTCAAGCATTTGGTCGGGGTTGGTGATCTCAGCCGCGAAGCAGGTGATCGCGCTGCCGTCTAGCTCAGCGCGGACGCTGTCTGCGAGCGCAAGCAGGCCGGTCCGCAGCCTTGGATCCTTCAGGTCGTGGATCGCCGTTAGCGCTTGCCCGAGATCGTCCATGGGATCCGCCTCTTCCACGGGCCATGTGCTGTCTCGGAGTCGCCTCCGAGCAGCGAGCCACGATGCTTTCGCCAGGTTGTCCCCAATAGGTGGGACAGTCCTCAGATAGGGGCCGTCGACCACATCCATTGCCAACGCCACCCCAAGGCGCTCCACGGAGCCCGGATCCAGCGGAAGGAACCCACTCGCCATCGTCCGAGCCGCCCGCCCCGCTATTGGCAACAGTCGACCGTCAACCGTGCAAGCGAGCGAGACCGGGGCATCGACGGTTAGCCGGCCGCTTGATGCGGCGTCGGCTAAGACGGCTACCGCTTGCGGCCAGGTGTCTGGAGACACAGTTGTGATCCACTGGTGTCCACCAACGGAAGAAACGAATGGGTCAGGATCATCGGCTCGAATCAAGTCCGCAAAGGGAACCGACCGCAAGAGTTCGTCCAGCTCATCACGCTCGCTGGCTTCCTGCTCCTTCATGGCTTGGCCAACGAGTCGGGCGATGACAGGCGATAGGTCACGACCGCGGATCTCGGCCGCGATCAAGGGATTAAAAGCTTGAGCAGCGAGCAGTCCCCGGAATCGGCCCAACTCTTGGTCGAGCTGTTGATAGAGAGCGCGCTCTCTCCCGGTCGTGAGTTCATCGGTGTTGCTGAGTGCTTCTGACATCTGCTGGCGAGCCTGGCTGAGCTGTCTGGCCACTCCCAGTGGCACGAACCTACCTCCCTCCCCGGGTACAACCATGCCTAAGGCGGTCGCAATCTGGGCGAGCCCTTTGCCGAGTTCGTCTTCTCTATCTACTGCATCCCATCTCACCGCGGGTCCGGCGGCGTCGAGTTGGGATCGCACGGGGATACTGGGCATCGCAGCCAATCTCTCGTCAGTCCGTGAGAGATCAGCCCTCCACACTTCTCTACGTCTTGGATTGTCGAACGGGTTGAGTCGACGAGGCGCATCCGACACGAGTCGAAGCAGCACGTCGGCGATCTGCTCCCTCTGTCGGATGAGTTCAGTCCAGGAGGAAGCCGCCGATCGTCTGGCGATGGCAGCTAGTAGACCGACGTTGACTCTCACGGCGTGAGTCGGTGGTCTAGCCTTCCGCCCTAGGCGCTTGTAGCCAGGCTCCATGTCGGCGATTCTCATTGGCTCGCCGTCTGCGCCAACAGCCCTCACCTCGACAACTTCCAACTCTGGACAGCACTCACCGAGGTAGGTAGCAAGGCCGACAGCGCGGTCGTTTAGGGCGTTGCTCGCGGATGATATGGTTCTTACGGGGTCCCAGGGGAGCACCGTGCCCGGTGATCCTTCGACGAGGCTGGCCAGAAGCGCTGCTGTCGCGCCGACGCCATCGGATCCGAGGCTGGCACTCAGGACGTCCGGATGGGCAGCCGCACCCGCCAGCAGGCGCGCACCCACGTCCATAGCGCCGTTGTTTGACAAGCTGCCATCGCTCGCCCCGGTGTACAGGGCAGTCAGAAGACGGGCGCGTAGCCTTCGCTCGCCGTTAGACAACAAACCTCGCGGCCACGCGAAAGCCCGACATACCCTGTCCCGGTGCTGTCGGGTCAAGCTCAAGTAGGGGCTCGCTGCGTCGAGAAGGCGCACCGCCGGCTCTAGATCTGCTTCGGTCGCCAGATCGATGATCCGTTCCTCCCCGATCCGCTTCAAAGTAGCTTCGCTGAATGCCCTTGAACGCTCAGGCAGCTCGTCAGCACAGGCTCGGATGGCTTCCGCCATCCGCTCGAGCGGCCCATCTGCTATCCCTCCAAAGTCCACGCCCGACAGCTTGTAGGCGATGACAAGGAAGGACCATTGTCGAACCGAGACCGATGGTCGTCGGTGCCGATCGAGAATGGGAACGTAGGAGCGCGCGGTGTCAGAATGGTCCGCTCGCTCCAACCCCTCAAGCAGGGAAGCGAGATCAAGGGCGTTGTCGCAGCGGCTCGCAGCCTCCGCCGCTGATTCGGCGAGTTCCCCGCTCTTGAGGTCGAAGACTTCGATGATTCGGCGAATCGCCCAGCCGATGGCATTTGGTCTGATCGAGCCCACAACGGACAGCAGCGTCGCCGTGAGCGTAGGTGGCGGGGTTTCGTGGAGGAGTTCAGTGAGTATCTGCGAGCGCCGTTGGTGGAGCCCGCGCCAATGCTGCTGGTCTGTGCTTGTAACGATGTGCTCGTTCTGAAGGCGCCGAAGTGCTGATGTCAACTCACTGGGTTCAACATCGACCGTCCTTGAAAGCTCTTCGGCCGGTATCGAGACTCCCAGCGTATGGCCGGCGCAGACGAGTCGCGCCACAGCGGCGTCGACACCGATTGGATCAGTCAACAAACGGTCAGCCTGCGCAGCGAGAACCGAACGCATGCGGCGACCAGTTGTCAGCAGTGCGATGAACTCCATGAGATGGCCGTCAGCCTTCTGCTTAGCCTCAGCAATCTCAAGGTTCAAGGGAACGTCGAGGTCCAGAAGGTGAGCGGCGATAGCCTCAGCTGTTTCGTCATCCAGTTTCATCTCAATGAGCAGGCCGCCATGCCTCAGCAGTGCACCGTCCAGATCCTCCTGTCGGACAGCCCCGATGAGAAACACATGGGGGATCTCCAGAAGCTGACGCGTTGCAGGGGGCCAGCTAGCGGTCGACGGGCGTCCGAGGTCGTCGCAGGCGACAACGACGCTGCGTGTCTCGCTCGGTCGGAGCAGCTCGACATGGCGGACGAGATTGCGAACGTCTGACGCGTCCTGTACTCGAAGGACACGAACGACGGTCGCGCCCGGGTCGCAATCCCGCGCCGATCGCCACAGCTGCACGGACTTGCCGGATCCCGATGGTCCTGCGATCACGGCATATCTCTCCTGCTCCAAAGCCTGACGGATCTCGGCGCTCGGACCCGGGCGCCTCACGTCGTGTCCGGCACCGATGTGAGAGGGATTTGCGTCCACACCCATGAGGAACGTGCGAAGGTCCACACTTGGAGGTCGCGAGTAATCGGCCGAGGAGCAGACGCCGGTATCTACGGCCGCAGTTAGCGCGGACCGGTCGATGGTGTCCAGCGCTCTGGTGACAACAGCGTCGAGGTCGCCCACTCGCCGCGATAGCGCCGTTGCGGGAGTCGTGTGCCTCTGTTGGCTCGCCGCGTTTGCGATGTCGTCCAGGACCGCGCCGAAGAGCATTGAAGCGACTGCGGCTGGGACGTCATAGAACTCCTCAATACCGTCGATTGCCATCGAGGCCACATGCCATGGGATCAAAACTACATACGCGCGTTCCACCAGTGATCGCGCCGCGCGCTTGGTGTGACCCCTCTTCTCTAGTGCCTCCGCGACGGCGGAAACGTCGAAGCCCGGAGTCTCAGTGGCGCAAGCGGTCCATCCGGTTTCCGTCAGTTGCCGACCGAGTGTGGCGTCCGTGACTACAACGATCCTCCCCGGCGCTTCTGCAGCTGGGGCTGCATGCGAAATGACGTCGGCGAGGGCCGAAGCAGAGATACGTCCCGTGCCTGCGGCGCGCTCCTTGGCCTGGACAAGCCATTTGCGGCCGTCACCATCTCGACAATCAATGTCTTCAAGGCCTTCGGGCGTGATCTCGACGAACGGGAGTACACCTCGCCGGGACTCCGTCAGTAGATAGGCGGTCACCGCCAGCTGATACGTGACCCCGGCGATGTTTCTCGCACCTTGGCGGCTGGATGCCCAGAGCTCATCAAGCGACTTTGGGGATTCTGCGATGGGCATCCTTGTCGTCGGCGGAGGGCCCTTCGGAACCTTCTGCGCTTTCTTGCGTTTCGCCATCGGAGACTCAGTTGCTGATGTTGGCCAGGATCGCACTGGCCCCCTGCCTGATTGTGCTGTCTTCGTCCTTGAGGAAGCCTCGAAGCAGATCACCGCGCTCCTCGAAGTCCATATTGCCAATTGCCTTCATAGCCGCTTGTCGATTATCGCGATCACGCGACGACGACTCGCTCAGCAGGCGAGTTCGCGCCGCATCAAGTGGCAATGATCGGACAACCGGAAGGAACTCGTGTTTTGCTCGCACGCCCTTGAGACTGAAGAGCCGATCTAGCGCCCAGTCGGAGTCTGCTGCCGTTACACATGAGGACAGCGCCTTGACAGCCACCCCCCGGATTGCCCACCCGTGGCGGCGATCATCGATGCGCTCAATGAAGTCACGCAGAAGAGCTCGGGATTCATCGTCGCCCCACTGGCCAAGAACCTGCAAGGCCACAGACTGCAGACCCTCCCACTTCGAGTTCAGTCCACTGTGCACAATCTCGCGGTTGTGATTGTTGTTGACGCGTGAACACTGGCAAATCTGCTCGGCTTGCCGCTTGAGATCAACTTCCACGTCGACAGAAGGCTAGTTCCAGCCAATGCCGAACGCTGAAACCGCCCGTGGATCAGTCTGTGACAGCGCCGTCGCGCCTCTCACGTCCCCGGCAGCGTTGAGATCGGTTCCTGCGCCTTGCTCATCGCCTCGTCGGCACTGAGATTCTGGTGACGAATCGGGCTAGAGGTTCCGAGCAGACTGACGCAGAACCCTGTTTTGTCGTGCGACATTCTGACAAGTGCCCGGTCAGTAATGTCCTCCCAATCACCGCGCCAGACTGTGACATCCCGGTCGCTGCTTCTAGCGTATGCATCGGTAGCTGCTTCGGTTTGCTGGAGGCGACCCACCAGAGCTGCTAAATCCGGCGGTGCGCTCCTAGCGAGTTGGCCAACAGCCCGGCTCCAGGTCTCGGCTGGGTCGACGTATCCGCGGAGGGCGTTGTCCATTCGGGCAGCGACCTTCTCCTGAGGTTCGAGCTCTTTCGTAGGGGCCAGAACCGATTTCGCCCCTTCGGGCCAAGCTGCCCGTGGCCAGCTGAACAACACATTGAGCGCTCCGTTGCGATTCTGAATAGAGGGGCTCTCCAACGCTGCGAGTACCAAGTCCCCACCGACGCCCGGGTGGTCCTGCAGGCCCAGGAGAGTCCAACCCAAGGCTTGGTGTCGTTCTAAGCCCGGTCCCATCCCGATCGCGGTTGAAGGTCCAGATGCGATCGTTTCGGGATCGAGTCGCGCCCGTCTGAGTGGAATCCAGCAGCTGTCGGGTGGCGCAACAGCTGCTACGCCACCCGATGCTGGCTCATGCGTACTGCACTAGCTTCCAAGTGACCGCCTTGTTCTTGTAAGGCGGCATGGTGTTGCCCTTGGCGATGGGCGCATCTGTAGTTGGGTAACCAACCACTCGCCAGATCCCGGACTCGGGGCATTTCTCCCCAGTCCGAGCGGTTGTGCCGAGGGGGACTCGGCGTCGGGTAGTGGTCATGCGAGAATACCTCCTCGCTATGAGGGCCAGTTGTTCCCACCGAGTCGCCCCTTTGCTATCCAGACGACTAGCGTCTGGGGTACATACATCGCCGGAGCGATCCGGCGTTGAGTGAGGCTCTGGCCGGCCCTTGGTCGCCAGGGCCTCACCGCGTCAGACACAGTAGGCGAGGCTCCTGGCATTTCGCGGTATTTCCGCCGACGACAGTAGGTGGTCCTGAGCACTCTGCTAGCACTAGGCGAGCGCATTGACTGTCGGAGGAGGCGCGCGCGGAAATCCGCGGAATCGCGCGGAAAACTACTATCGTGTAATTCATGGCTCGACCGAAAGTGCATAAAGAGAAGAGGGTTACGACGGCGATCCGTGTGCCGGAGCAGCTCCACAGCGAGCTTGCCCATGCGGCTGAGGAGCGGGATCTGTCGGTGAATTACCTTGTCGTCAGAGCGATCGAGGACTTCATGGACCGCCTGATTCCGGCCGAGGAGTTGAAGCTCACCCGGTAGCACACCGTGGCCGAGGGCTCAGGGGGATTGCTGGATATGCGCGACGATGACGTCTTGAACCGGTGGGACCGCGACGGGCCGGCCTCGCTTGGGTGGCGTGACTGGATACTCGTCTACTCGGACATTCATCGGTTCGCCGATGTTGGCCTGAAGATGATCAATGACGCCCACCAACGCGCTTGGGATCAGGCGGCGGCTCAACCCTCCAACGAGGTCTTCTGGGATGTTGGCGAGGCCTACGACAATCTCGTCGGTGGATTGAATAGCGTCGACCATGAGTGGATGTATCTTGCAGCTGCGCTCAAGGACTCGGTGACCGCCTTCGAGGTATACCTAGCTGCGCTCGCTGAAGAGATCCTCATCGTTCACGGGCTGATCGAGCGGCTATACGGCAAGCTGTCACCGTGGTGGAAGGCCCTCAAACGGTGGTACCGGCGGCACCTGGACCTCGACCTCGACTCTCACGGCGTGGCGGAGATACGCGAGATTCGACACGCGCTTGCTCACCGCCGCGGTGTCCTCCGGACCGAGGCAGAACGGAAGGCATGGGGTAGGCAGGAAGGGTTCGGAGGGCGGACTGTGGATCTGCAGCCGGATGGTGTGCGCGGCATGATGGAGATACTTGCTGGCATGGTCAGCATCGTTGAAGAGGCCGGGGTACCCTACACCCGCTTTGGGGGGAAACGGTTTGGAGAGGGGCAACTGACCCTCCTCGAGTGATGCTTCTGGTGTCAGGAATCGTGGGTACCGCCCTAGCCCGCATCTGTCTTCGACTCGCTTGGTGGTGGCTTGGTCTCGAAGAGCACATCGGTAATCGCCTCAGTCGCCTCCTGCTTCTCGCCACCGAGGAGGTGGCCGTAGACGTCCTCCGTGATGGCCACCGAGGCATGCCCGAGTACCTCCGACACGACCCAGAGTGGAGTCCCCTGAGCGAGCATGATCGAAGCGGCGGAGTGACGCAGCTCGTGTGGCGTCCAGTGCCCGAGCCCCGCCCGCTTGCACAGGCGGTGAAAGGAGTGGGCGAAGTTGTCGGGATCGACCGGCGTGCCGTTCTTGGTCGTGACGACCAGATCCGAATCGACCCATTCGGGACCGGCGGCGAGCTGCTCGCGAGCCTGACGTGCCCTATGAGCTCGAAGCAATCCGTCGAGCGCCGGCGTCAGGTGGAGCGTCCGTCTTGACCGCTTCGTCTTCAGGTCACGGAGCACGAGGTGAGTGCGCCGTCCGGACTCCTTCTGTTCCGCTTCCGGGAGCCGTTCCCGACGGATCTGGTGACGCACGTGGACGACACGTGCTTCGAAGTCGATGTCCGACCAGGACAGACCGAGTGCCTCACCACGTCGGAGCCCGAGGGTGAGCGTGATCGCATAAAGCGCTTCGAGCCGGTGTCCCTTGGCGGCATCAACCAGCGTCTTCGCCTCGGCAATAGACAAGGAGCGCCCTTCAGGCTGCTGAATCCGAGGCGGATCGGATAGGGCCGCCACGTTGCGCACCAGCAACTCCTCTCGCTCCGCCTGATGGAGCGCCGAACGCAACACGGTGCGCATGATCCGGATGCTGTTGGCGCTGTACCCAACCTGGCGCTTGGCAGCCCAGAGCGCGTTCACCTCGGACACAGACAGTTTGCTCAGCATCTTCGACCCGAGTCCGGGTTTGAGGTGGAGGCGAACGGTGTCGGCGTAGTCAGAAGCGGTCGACTGCTCCACCCGTGCCGGCACACCTTCGAGCCATCGATCCAGGTAGTCCCCGACGGTGAGGCGACTCGTCGGGTTCGCTATCCCAGCGTCCATGGCGCGGCGGGCTTTCTTGAGCTTGGCGATGACCTCGGCCTTGGTGGCGCCCGACACCTTGATCCGCCGGCGCCGGCCATCGGGTGTGCGACCCAAAGAGATTGCACCCCGCCACCGGTCACCGTCCTTGTAGACGGAGTACTCGCCCCGGCCTCGGCGTCCCTTGCTCATGTGCTCTCCCCCTGGCCCGAATCTGTGGAGGGCCGTCCCGGCGGCCTCACCGGGTGTGCCTCCGCCCAGGCTTCCACCGCAGCCGTCTCCCAGATCCGCCCCGATGCCAGCTCGGCTACGGGTTCCGGGAAGTCCTCGTAATCGCGTGCAATCTGGCCTGCCCTCTGTCGGGTGACGCCGAGCATTGTGGCGATCTCGCTGAGTCCGGCGAGATGACTGGTCATATCCGCAACCATACCCCCAAACCCTTGACACAGTAAAGCGTTATCTCTGGTCGCCATGATCAGCTCACGGCCTCCCCGTGCTCGAGGTTCCGGATGAACTCGACGAGTGCTTGAGCCGGCACCCGTCGGCTGGTGTCGATCTGCACGGTGGAGAGCCGACCCTGACCAATGAGCTCGTACAGCTTCGAGCGACTGATCGAGAGCGCCTTGGCGGCCTCGCTTGGTGTCAGCAGCAACTTCTCCACCATTCCCCCTAGTCCCTTGCCTCGGTCCGGCGCTGTTCCCGTGCAAGCTTGCGAGTCTCGGCCCTGGTTGCCGCAGCGGTACGGGCGAGCCAATCATCTCCCGTGCTGTCCCACCCACGACCGCCGTAGCGCCAGTCCTTGACCGCAACCGACTCCGGCATGGGCGATTCCGGATCTCGACGGTTCGCCGACCAGGCGGCCCGGGCCGATCGCAGCGCGCCGGGTGTCGTGGAGTAGCTCCGGCTCTTGGTGAGCCAGTGGCCACGGAAGCCCAACGTGTGCGCCCACCGACGGAGCTTGAGGTGCTTGAGCTCCGGTCGACCTCCGAGTTCCCAAGCGGTCAGCACGAGCCTCTCGAGATGAGGCCGGACGTCAAGTGCGGCAAGGTCTGACTTGCGCAGTCGATGATCCAGCCGACCGAAGGCGTCGGTCGACTTTGTTGCGTACTTGGCGATGTAGGCGGCGACCGCTCCGGGTGCCGTCGAGTCGAGTGCCACCTGGCGCACATCGATCTGTTGGCCCCAACGAATCTCGCCGCTCACGCCTCTGGTCGCTGGATGTGAGAAGTGAGTCCGCTGGCACGCTCTCGTCACAGCGTTCTCCAGGCGCTCAAGGGAGAGACTCTCAGGAGGTGGATCAGCTGGGCCGTCGGGGTCCGTCGAGCCGGACGACGACGTGAAGATGGATCAGTCCTCTATCCTGGTACTCGACCACCTTGGCGTAGGAGAGCCGGGCGTGATCTGCAAGGCAGGTGGTCGGCACACCCAACGTTCTGGCCAACTCCCGCCGGATAGCGATCGTGGTTCTCCGCCACAGCTCCGTGGCGTGGGTATTCCAGAGCACGGCGCCGGCGTAGTCGAAGCACTCCGGGCAGAGCGGATCGCCGAGGCAATCGTCGTCTCGTTGATGCGTCTGGTGGCAGTCGGTGCGACGACCGTGCGGACACCGGGCAGTCTTCTGGGGATGGCACATCCGAGCAGCGCCCTCCTTCTCTCGACGGGTGTGGACCGGACCGAAGCTTGGAGCCGTCACCGTCAAGAACAGCGCCGGATGGGCTGCGGCCTCTTTCGGTACTCCCTTGCCGCCACGCATCCCGGCAACGATGAGATGCCAGGCATCGGCTCGGTAGGTCTCCGAGCACGCTCTGCATACGGTGGCCCTTCTGCTTCCGCACGCCTTGAGCAGGTGGCCGTCCGGTTCGTCGGCTGTGGTGTAGCTGGAGACGATCTCGCCCGTGGCCGGATCGACTTGGTGGGTGGTGCCGGACAGACGCACCGGGTGCTCGCACCAGCCGGTGGAGCGGCCGATGTCGAGCCATCGCTCGAACAGCGCCGGATCGGCAGCCCGCTCTAGTAGAAGGTCGAGCTCTGTGAGCGCCGCCAATCTCACACCTCCAAATGCCACGGACGGAAGCTCCGCAGGGCTTCGGCCCGGGCTGAGATCGAGGTGAGTGCTGAGTCGTCGAGGTAGCAGGAGCGGAGGCGCTGGGGAACGCCGCCTTCGTGCAGCAGATACCCCACGCCCCGTGTGGCCGGGTCGACGTCGGCGGCCGAGTAGCCGGTAGATGCCCAGCCCGATCCGAGGATCGTGTCCGACGCTTGCGGTGTCGAGCATCGCATCGCCCACCGGAATCCGAAGAGATCCCGGATGGAAGTCGGGATCACATCCGCTGAGGGTTTCTGGGTCGCAGCAAGCACGATGATCCCGGCCGCTCGTCCCCGAGAGACGAGATCACGGAGGAGATCGGAGAACTCGGCTCGCTCCTTCCGGTCCGTGGTGTTGAGGTAGTGGGCGAACTCGTCGACGACGACAGCATGGAGCGGAAGCCCGTCTTCTTGTGCGACCTTGCGCTTCCCGTTGGCTAGAAGATGGGCGTATCGGCTGTCCATCTCCTCCCGCAGGTTGTGGAGTACCTCGATGGCTTCGATGACGGCGACGCCGGCGGTTCCCTCGGCGCAACGGCTCCATGCCGCCAGCTCTACGAGCTTGCCGTCGAGCAGCCAGAGCTTGCTTGCTGCGTCGAGTGCGGCGGTAGCGACCAGTAGTGAGAGTGCGACGGACTTGCCGGCTCCCGGTTCGCCGCCGAGAAGGATGTTGCGCTCCGGCAGCAGAACTGTGATTGGTTGGCCGTCCTCACCGACACCGACCGGGATTGGCTGCCACAGGCTGGCTGCGGCTGCGCTGACATGGGGCCAGGGGAGCGGTGGGCCGACGGCGAGCGGGTCGCGCCTGGCGATCACCACCTCGGCTCTGGATGCGTTGTCCGGGGCCCGTCGCACCCGAACCTCTCGCACCCGAAGGGCGGCGGCGATGACTTCTGACGTGTTCTCAAGTTCGGGCACGCTGCTACCACGTGGGATGCGTACCTCGAAGCGCTGCCCGGCCGGAATGTCCTTCAACTTCCGTGGGGACGGCACCCTGTCTTCGAGGGATGCTATCCGGGCCGAGCGCACAGCCCGTACCCAATGCCGCCGCAGATGGGCGTGACGAAGGCGACGCCCGATGAACCTGCGAAGCGGCGGCACCGCCAGCACGAACGACACGAGTGCGACTTCGGCCAGCAATGCGCTTCCCCTGCCGGGAAGACGCCTCGCCAGGAGTCCGAGCGCTCCGCAGATGCCGACGAGTGTGATCTCCACTCGGAATCCCCATACGGCGCGGGCGATGGCCTCGATGATTGCCTCGGCCACGTCCTCCTCGTAGCTACGCATGGCTGCTCCAGGGGGTCGGGGCGAGAGCGTGGATCATCGAGACCACCTCCAACCTATGAACCGGATCGGGCGGTCGACGAGGGCTCGATCTGCTCGGCCCGGTACGCCACTCCGCTCCGGTCGCCCATGCTCCAAGGGGTCGCCACCAGGCCGGTGATCTTCACCGCACTGCCTTGACTGACGCCCTTCGGCTGGCCGGCCAGCTTGACCGAGATCACCTCGGCGCCACCGTCGTTGAGCGCCACCACCTGCACCGAGTACAGGGTCGCTCCGTTCTCGTCGACTCGGGGAGCCTTTGTCTCGAAGTCGACGACCGGCTCGGGTGTGCCGGCGGCAAGGAACGTCATACCCGTCGTATCGATCGGGAGTTTCACCTCTACCTTCCTTTCCGACGCCCGTACGGCGTCCACCCATGGATACGTCGGGGTTGGTGGACAGCACAACCGCGCTCGCCAGACGGCTCCGGGCGCGACATCGCGTCGCGTTCGCGTTTGCCACCCGCCCCTTATGTATGTGGAGAACCGAATGGTGCGCAACGACCGACTGCGTCAGGAGATGGATAGAGCCGGAGTGTCAGCGGATCAGCTGGCTGAGCTCGTCGACGTCGATCCGAAGTCGGTGTGGCGCTGGACCAACAAGGGCGTGGTTCCCCGTCGCATCGGGATGAAGGCGCGAGTTGCCGAGATCCTCAGCGTCAACGAGTCGGACATCTGGCCCGCACCTCGTCGGGACAGAGTGGGCGAGGACCGGGAGGTCACCGAGGAGGTTGTCAGCGTCTGGGCACACCGGGCGGATTCTCCCAAGGCCCGTTGGTGGGCGATGCTCTCCGAGGCCGAGACTCACATCGATCTGCTCGGCTACGCCATGCAGTTCCTGCCCGAAGACCACTCCCAACTCGATCGGCTGCTCGTCGAGAAGGCGGCCGCCGGATGCCTGGTCCGCATTGCCCTGGCCGACCCCGACTCGCCATACGTTGCCGAGCGGGATGAGGAGGAAGGGTTGGGTGGCACGCTTCCCGATCGCATCCGCACCACCATCGACCACTTCCGGCCACTGTTCGGGGTGGAGGGCATCGACGTGCGGTTTCACCAGACCCGTATGTACAACTCGGTCTTCCGAGGAGACAACCAGATTTTCGTGACGCCCCACCTCTATGGGCTGAAGGGATACCGGGCGCCTCTTCTGCACATCCGCCGGGCCACCGACGACGGCATGTTCGACGGGTTTCTGGCACACTTCGAGCGGATCTGGACTGTCTCGCAACCGATCGCAGCACCATGACACGCATCGACCACTTCAACGACCCCGACGCTCCCCGGCCGAACCGGGTAGCTCCCGCTGCCTCGGCGGTAGTCGCCGACGAGCGAGAACGTTTGCTCCTGGCTAGGCGCACGGACAACCTGCTGTGGACGATCCCGGGAGGCACGATGATGCAGGGGGAGACGATCGCTGAGACTGCAGTGCGGGAGGTCAAGGAAGAGACAGGTCTCGATGTCGAGGTCGTGTCATTGGTCGGGATCTACTCGAACCCAAACCACGTCGTCGAGTACTCCGACGGCGAGGTGCGTCAGCAGTTCTCGATCTGTTTCGCCTGCCGCCGGGTCGGTGGCGAGCTGGCGACAAGCGACGAAACGAGCGAGGTTGGCTACTTCAAGCCGGATGAGCTGGAGGAGATGGAGATCCACCCTTCGATTCGTCTCCGCATCGAGCACTACCTGGAGCAGCGGTCCGAGCCTTACCTCGGCTGAGCGAGTGCCGAGCCGACCGGCTGCCGGAGGCCTTCCGCCCTTTTTACCATATCCATCAACTCCGGCCACGCCGCTTGTATCCCGCGAGTGACCTGGCCCCCCCTTGCCGTAGCGGATTTCGATATTGGCGAGTCGCTGTGTAGGTGTCATTCGCTCACCCCTCGGACCGGTCACCAGGTCGCAATAGGCCAGCGATGCGGAGATGAGGCTGTCCTCGTCGTCGAACTCGCCGAGTTCTGTCTCGAGGCCTCGAAGCCCAGCCTCGTATCGGGCTCCGGTGTGGTGAGCCACCAATCCGGCAAGACGCTCACACCCGAGCGACCGCAGATGCGCAGCACCGTCGAGCGGATGGAATCCAGTGACCGCCAGATCCGGTGAGTACCCGATGTCATGCAGGTACGCAGCAGCAATCAGCACCTCAGCGTCCACGGGCGGCAGCCCGCTTCCCAGATCTCGTGCCGTCTTCGCCACAGCCCCTGTGTGCCGCCACCGTTGTCCCAGCGGACGCAGCAGATCCCCGGCGTGTACCTCTGCCCAGTGGCTCAACTCCATACGTACAACGTAGGCCAAGCGACGCCCAAGCGCGACCCGGCTGTGAGGACTTTCTCTACAGAATCAAGGGGGCCGGCCTGCGGGCGGCCCTGGCGGGCCGTCCTCGGCCGGCCGATTGGTCGGTCCAGTCGTCTCACAGGCGAGTCAGGGTGCACCCTGATTGGGCACTATTCGACGACCGCAGCCTCCAAATCGTGCGAGCTCGTCCAATTCCAGGGATACTGGGGTCCATGAGATTCTCGAACTCGACCGAACGGTAGGTGGCTGATGCCTCGTGACGCCGTCATCGAGAACCCAGTTATCAACTCCCCGTTCCGCCAACCGGACCGGCATTTCCGATTCGACGAAGAGGGGATCACATCCGATGTCGTAGACGGACGCCGGGCGAGCTCATACTTCATTCCGATTGCGTCCGCCCGCAAGGGTGGCGGTCAGCAGACGTTCGAGACGGAGTGGACTTCGGATCGCCTCGAGGAAAACGCGACTATCAACCGGATCAGGGAACGCGTCGGCATGTGGCGTCAGGGCGGCCACCGTGGCGTCACCCCCACCACGCGACGCCTCCTCGAGTTCTGGACTGATCCTGAGCGGGAGCGTCCGTTGTTCTTCTGTCAGCTCGAGGCGCTCGAGACAGCGATCTACATCACCGAGGCGGCCAGTAGGTTCGGCGACGACTGGATCGTGAACCTGCTCAGGGAGGAGTCGGCCCGCCACAACCCGGGTTTGTTCCGGGTGGCTCAGAAGATGGCTACCGGTACCGGGAAGACTGTGGTGATGGGGATGATCATCGCTTGGCACACCCTGAACAAGGCGTCGAGTCCACAGGACAACCGGTTCACCGACCGGTTCCTTGTCGTAACACCGGGCATCACTATCCGCGACCGCCTCCGGGTTCTGCTGCCTTCGGACCCCAACGACTACTACCGGGAGAGGGACCTGGTTCCGCCAGATCTGCGCGAACACCTTGGGCGGGCGCGGATGGTGATCACCAACTTCCATGGTCTCCAGCTCCGGTCGAAGGGTGGGAGTGTTCCTAAGCTGACCAAGCAGATCCTTCCCGAATCGTCTTTTCAGGAATCCCCCAACGAAATGGTTCGTCGCGTGTGCCGCGAACTGGGAACTTCCTCAAAGCAGATCGTGGTCCTGAACGACGAGGCCCATCACTGTTACCGCCGCCGGCTTGACGATGACGCCGAAGACCCCAAGCTAAAGGGCGACGAGCGCAAGGAAGCCGACCAGCGGGAACAGGAAGCCCGAGTGTGGATCTCCGGCCTGCAAGCGGTGAACGACAAGCTGGGGATCAAGACGGTCTATGACTTGTCGGCCACACCTTTCTTCCTTCGCGGCTCAGGCTATTCCGAGGGAACGCTGTTCCCCTGGGTTGTCTCGGACTTCTCTTTGATCGACGCCATCGAGTCAGGGGTGGTGAAGGTGCCGCGAGTGCCGGTGTCCGACGATTCGATGTCTGGAGAAGGCGTCACCTATCGCAACCTTTGGGTGCAGATCTCCGATGAGCTGCCCAAGCGTGGTCGCCGTACCGCCGAGGACTCTGGTGAGCCGCGGTTACCTGGCAAGTTGGAGGGCGCCTTGCGCACCTTGTACGGGAACTACGAGAAGGCATATCGCCGGTGGGAGGGGAGTGGGGGCGCTACGAATGGTGCTTCCACGCCTCCGGTGTTCATTGTCGTCTGCTCCAACACCGCAGTGTCGAAGCTGGTCTACGACTTCGTCGCCGGCTACGAGGTCGAAACGCCGGCCGGTGAGACCATCGCCAGGCCGGGAGAGCTCGGCATCTTCTCCAATGCTGCCGAAGGTCGCTGGCTGGCGCGGCCCAATACAATCCTCATCGACTCGCGGGAGCTGGAGTCGGGCGAGGCGATGAGCAGGGCGTTCAAGGAGGTGGCGGCGGGCGAGATCGAAGAGTTCAAATCCGAGATCCGCCAACGCTTCCCCGGAAGGGATCCGGATGATCTCACCGACGAGGACCTGCTGCGCGAGGTCATGAACACCGTCGGGAAACCGGGAAGGCTCGGCGAGCATGTCAAGTGCGTGGTATCGGTGTCGATGCTGACCGAGGGCTGGGATGCCAACACGGTCACCCACGTTCTCGGAGTACGCGCCTTCTCCACCCAGTTGTTGTGTGAGCAGGTGGTGGGGAGAGGGCTGCGACGTCGTTCCTACACCGCCGACGAGAACGGCATGTTCGCACCCGAGTACGCCGAGGTGTACGGGGTGCCGTTCTCATTCATCCCCGCCGCCGGGTCGGCTCCCGACCCGAAGCCGGGGCCGCCACTCACTCATGTCAGGGCACTTGAGAGCCGAATTGCCTCCGAGATAGCGTTCCCCCGCCTCGTTGGTTACCGCTACGTCCTTGAAGGCCGCTTGCCCGAGGTGGTGTTCGCCGAAACCGACCACCTCTCTTTGTCCACGCAGGGCCTTCCCACCGAGGTCGAGGTAGCTCCTATCGTCGGAGAGACAGTCACCCATTTCCTGCTCGACGACCTGCGCGGTTGGCGGCCCCAGCAGATCGAGTTTGAGCTGTCCCGCCGCCTCGCCCAGCGCTACTTCCGCGACGACGCCGGATTCGAGAAGCCGTGGGCATTCCCGGCGCTCCTGCGACTAGTCCGACAGTGGATGGTCGAATGCGTCACCCTCAAGGACAAGGCTTTCGTCCAGATGCTCCGTATCCGCCGTTTCGAGGACGACGCCATCGACAAGATCTACCGGACGATCGTCCGCGCCGGCACCGAACAGGAAGCCCGGCCGGTGCTCGAACCGGTGCTTCGACCATTCGACCCCGTTGGTAGCACTCGCTACGTCGACTTCGACACCACACGGCCCACCTACCTGACCGACCCCACCAAGTGCCACCTCTCCCACGTCGTAGCCGATACCGAGTCGTGGGAACAGAAGATGGCCCAGACGCTCGAGGACATGGACGAGGTGGTGTCCTACGTCAAGAACCACAACCTCGGCTTCACCATCCCCTACACGATCGATGGACAGCAACGTCAGTACATCCCCGACTTCATCGTTCACGTCGCCGACGGCCATGGCCCCGACGATTTACTCAACCTGGTCGTTGAGGTGTCGGGTGCCCAACGGCGCGACAAGGAAGCCAAGGTGGACACCGCCCGTAGCCTGTGGGTGCCCGCAGTGAACGCCCACGGTGGCTTCGGACGATGGGACTTCATCGAGATCTCCGACCCGTGGGATGCCCAGACCGCCATCCGGGCGCTACTTAAGCAACGACACGCAGCATGAGACGAGGGGATTGAACGTGGCGGGACGATCACGTAAGAAGACAACAGGACCCACCCCAGTTGAGGCCGTGGAACACAACGACACCCGCGCCAACATTCCCACCGAGGAACTTCGCGACTTTATCGCCTCCGAGGAGAAGCAGCCGGCGAAGCTCCTCTATCCGCGAGACCCCTCACTCGATCCGCAGCTCGTGTGGCAAGGCAAAGCCGAGCAAGACAGCAGCGATCTCGAGGTGCCGGTTCCCCCGATCTACATTCAGGAGAAGATCGAACCCCGGGCGATCATCGAAGACCTCCGCAGAAACACGGATGCGCGCTCCGATGAGCTCTCACTCTTCGCAGACTTCAATGGCCTCGACTTCGAGCAACTCATCGACTTCTACCACCACGGCGTCAGCTGGTCGAACCGCCTCATCCTTGGGGACTCGCTGCAGGTGATGGCCAGCCTCGCCGAGAAGGAGAACCTCCGCGGCCAGGTGCAGATGATCTACATTGACCCGCCCTACGGGATCAAGTTCGGATCCAACTGGCAAGTCAGCACCCGCAAACGGAACGTCCGAGACGGCAAGGACACCGACCTCACACGCCAACCCGAACAGATCCGGGCCTTCCGGGACACATGGGAGAAGGGGATCCACTCGTACCTTGCCTACCTGCGCGATCGCCTCGTCGTCGCCCACGACCTCCTCACCGATACGGGAAGCGTGTTCGTCCAGATCGGAGACGAGAACGTGCACCTCGTGCGGGCGCTTCTCGACGAGGTATTCGGGAGCGAGAACTTCGTAGCGTTGATTCCCTTCAAGAAGACGCCCTCGGTCGGGGCCAAGCTCCTCGACTCGATCAACGATTACCTCTTGTGGTACGGGAGGGACATTGAACGACTCAAGTATCGGCAACTCTTCATCGAGACAGACAGCGATACGCGTGCATTCCCGTGGGTCCAGCTGTCGGACGGATCGACGCGGCGATTGACAGCGCAGGAGCGCCGCACCTATGACGGCTCTCTCGGGCGCCTGTTCCGCACGGCCGGCCTATCGTCGCAAAGCGGTGGATCAACAACGGCCTTCCCCTTCACGCTGGGCGACCAGACGTATGTGCCGAGCCGAAACACCTACTGGAAGACAAATCGCCAGGGGATGGAGAGGCTCCGGGAGGCTGGACGCCTCGTTGGTGTGGGGAATACCCTCAACTTCCTTCGCTACCAAGACGACTTCCCAGTTCGCTCAGTCACAAACTGGTGGGACGATACGGTCCAAAGCACCTTCGCTGTCGAGAACGTATACGTCGTGCAGACCTACACAAAGGTTGTCCAGCGTTGTGTCCTGATGTCCACAGACCCCGGCGACCTAGTGCTTGATCCAACGTGCGGATCTGGAACGACAGCCTATGTGGCAGAGAAATGGGGCCGCCGTTGGATCACAATCGACACGTCGCGGGTCGCCGTCGCTCTTGCTCGGACTCGCCTCATGTCGGCACGTTTCCTGTACTACCTACTCACTGACTCCTCGGAAGGCCTGCTCACGGAGTCGAAGCTGTCCAGTGTTCCGCTATCGGATGGCTCGGTCGACAACGATGTGAAGAAAGGCTTCGTGTACCACCGAGTGCCGCATGTCACGCTCAGGTCGATTGCCAATAACCCCGATATCCGCGCGGGTCTGAACCGTGATGAGATCGACGAGGCGATCCGCCGCCACTCGGATCAGGAGTTGTTGTACGACCAGCCATACGAGGACAACAAGCGGATCCGGGTGAGCGGTCGTTTCACGGTTGAGAGCCTATCGCCGCACCGTGTACTCGATCCCGACGAGGAACGACCGGGCACCGAAGTCGCTGCGGTAATGGATCCCAATGCCGAGGGCTTTGTTCCCACGGTCCTAGCCAACCTGCGCAAGGCAGGGGTCCAGAACACCAAACAGGGCGAGCGTCTTACCTTCGACACATTGGAGGCCTTCGCCGGTGCCTGGATCCAGGCCTCGGGCGAATTCACCGACAAGGAGGAGATGACCAAGCGGGTGGCGGTATCGATCGGTCCCGAACATGGAACCGTCGGGCCGACACACATCAAGGAGGCCGCCAAGGAGGCGGTGCGAGGAGTTGGCTTCGACATCCTCGTCGTCTGCGGCTTCGCCTTCGACGCCAGGGTGGGGGAGACGGCCCGTGAGTTCGGCGATTTGGTTGTGCTCCCGGCCCGGATGAACCCGGACCTGATGATGGGCGAGGATCTTCTGAAGAAGACGGGAACCGGGAACCTTTTCACGGTGTTCGGCGAGCCCGACGTGAACATCAAGAAGGAGCAGGGCGAGTTGGTCGTCGAGCTACTCGGTGTGGACGTCTACGACCCGACGACCGGCGAGGTCCGATCCAGCTCCACCGACGACATCGCATGCTGGTTCATCGACACCAACTACAACCAGGAGAGCTTCTTTGTGCGCCACGCCTACTTCACAGGCGGCGACAAGCCTTACGAACGCCTCCAGCGCACGCTGCGGGCTGAGATTGACGAGGAAGCGTGGTCGTCCCTCTACTCGACCGTCAGCCGTCCATTCCCCAAACCCGAGACTGGCCGCATCGCCGTCAAGGTCATCAACCACTACGGCGATGAGGTCCTCAAGGTCTACGAGGTTGAGTGATGCCCCTCAGTTTCAGCTGGACCGACTTCAGGGAGTGGGGTAGCTTCGCTCTCGTCGGTGCCACCCTTGCGTTTGTTGCGTACGATCTCTGGTGGACCAGACGGCCCCGGCTCCGCGTCCGAATGCGCCGGTATCACGACTCCGATCACCTTGACGTAACCGTCCTCAACCGAGGTGGTGGATCGCTGACCATCCTCAACGTCTACTTCGAAGCGACCCCGGATGGCGGGCTTGCCCTCAAGATGCAATGGGATCCAGACGACGGAACTCTCCCTGTGACCATTGACGGTCTCTCAGCAGTCGACTGGCACCCCGAGCTTGAATGTCCCCGAACACTCGTCTTGGAAGGTCTGCCTTTCGGTGAGCGTTTCTTCTGGGTACCGCCGCCGGGTTGGCAAGGGCGTGACCGGCGGCGCGGGCGGCGGGATGTGTTTGGTGGCATAACACGCGAGCTCCGCGGACAACGGAGGGCTCCGACGCCCGAACGTCCCGTGAGGCAACGTTAAGACTTCCCGTCTTTGACCGCCAGTATGTTGCGCGCCTATCGGTCGTCGAGCCAATCCGCAGTCTGGGATCCTCATGGTCCGCAACCCGGGGCGGCTAACCGACTCCGCTGGCTGCGCCTCCTCTGTACGTGATATCGCTCACATCGGCGGAGTACGAGGACTCGAGGATCATTATCGAGGTGCCAGCGCGGGAAGCTGCTTCGATGCTGGTCACGATGCCGAGTTGCACGTCCAACGCTTGTGCAACCTCACTCATCCACGCCCGAGCGTCGTCTACATGGTGACCCGAACAACCGCTAGGGCAACACTCTTCTCCGTGGTCGGGATCGCAGACGATTGCGAAAAGGGTCACGCCGGTCGGCGTCCGCTCGACATCGAAGGTCATTAGGAGGTCGTGGACATGGTCCCTGACCGGACGGCTGCCTTTGCTCGCCAACTTGCTGACAGCAACTGCCAATGTAACGAGATCTTCGGGAACGGCGGGTCGGTCGTAGCGCCGACCAAGCCACGACGTAAACGCGGTTCGCCGTTCCTCCGAGATGACTGAATAGCGCGTGCCGGCATATCGGTAAAGAAGCGCTGGCGCAACCATCAGCTTCATCGACTCAGCGTGAACGAAGTCCCGTGCTGTATTGAGTCGGAACTTCCGTGATCTGATGCCCCACACGTTCGGTGCTCCTCGATCAAAATCGGGACCACTTTCCTTTTCGTAGACGGGACGAAGTTCAATCCGGGCATCGTTGCTATCGCTATCAATGGCTGCGAGATCGCAATCCTGGGATGCCACTATCCAGTGGTCATGCGAGATCGTCAGAGTCTCGGCGGCACCCTCATCGCTGTGGGCAATCGCTGCCTCTAGAGAGGCGATTATCGCCGAGCCCTGACGCCATCCGAGCTGGTAGAGACTTGTCATGGCTCATCCCGTCACTCGTCCAGCTCTTCGATAGCGACCGTTCCCGCCCGTCGGCGCGGAAGGCCCGAGCCCATGAGCCCTCCGCTTGCAGGCGCTCGTGCATCGAGCACCGCAAGGTACGCCTGCGACACGTTCCCCTCTCGAATGAACTCAGCGGCCGATGTACTTCCCTGGGGGCCAGCTTCAAGCAAGCGGACGACCTCGGAGACATCGCGATCACAGAGCACAGCAATCCGCTCGATCAACCGGTGCAGCTCGACTATTCGGTCTGCCAGATTCGGGACTCTTGTTATCTCATGACCTCGCCGCGCCGCGGCGATTGTTGGATGCGATGTTCCCAACAACTCCGCCAGTCTGCGATCGGACCAGTGAGTCCACGCTGCAACATCGCGAAGGCGCCTAGCCATTGCGGGTGTGTCTGGATCATCCGCCGGCGGAATGACCACCCACGTGTTATTCCACGCCTGACGGAACTCGAAGAGTTCTGCGGGTTCAAGTTCCGTCTCAACCTCGAACTCGATGTCGCGGAACCGGGGCTGACTGTCGACCGTTGACTCGACAAGCGACGCAGAGGACCGATCCATCGAGCTAGCTCCGAAGCTCGAGGCCGAAGTAGTCCCTGCCTTCATCTGATAGTGCCCAATAGAAGAACCTGTCGATCTCGGCGTGCAGTCTACGGAACTGTTGCTCAATAGGCGCGGCATCGAAAGCCTGGGGCCCATTGGAGAACAGATCTAGATCCAGGAAGAATGCATCACCGGCGAGCTTAATCGGCGGTACACCCGGCAGATCGCTTCCCTTGGGCGCGAACCCATGACGGATTATCGCTTGGACTGCTGCGGGGAATTCTGCGTAGTCGTCCGTTGCCGGAGATCGCAGCTGGAGCTGTGTCTGCGCCGTACGCAGATTGGTTGACTCAACGATGTCGACGAGACCACGCAACTCTGGTTTGAACCACGTTCGCCACTGCCCAGGCGCTCCTGGGTCATCGTCGGCGATGGTCAGGTACCGGACCCCCAAGCGATCACAACGAGGGACGCCGTACGCCTGTAACGCATCAAGTACCAGGGCAAACACGTCGGCGAAGTCGCCAATACCGGTATAGGCGTCACCAACCGATAGCGTTGCCCGATTTGGTTGCACCACGAGTCGGTAACCGTAGTCATCCGTGAGTTCCCACGTCTTCTGGGAGGATGTCATCGGCTCGCTCGGGCCAGCGGGTCCGATCAGAATCCCAACCTCATGGGTGTCCTTCTGCTCCATATAGGGGAACCGATCCCGAAGAGCTTCCTGGAGCGGGGCGATACCTGCCAGAGACTCGAGTATCGCGATGATAGGGAAGCGCACTTGTGCCAGCGCTTGTGCCAGCGGGGCGCGATCAAGGTAATAGTTGGGTGCGGCTGCGAGTTGGAACATGTTGCTTTCCAGTTGCTTTCCACATGATACACTATCGGCATCCGAACGGGAAGTATGAGAGTTCCCGGTCGGGTGCACCAGAACATAGAGCTTGCGCCTGAGCTCGGGGCTTCGGGGGAAAGCGGATACTCCGCTGTCGTCGAGGCACCGGATCGAACTTCAGACCCAGTAGGCCGCTAGACAAGGCAGACCTTCCTTCCGTCGACTGCAGGATTGACCGTGGACACGAGCATCCGTCAGCACACCAGACAACTTGCCAGTGAGCTACTCGACGACGTCGAGCTCTCCAGGACGACGGTTTCGCTGATGGTCCTTAAGGCGAGCCGACTGGCGAGGCTCGTCGGCGATGTTCAGGCCGAGGAATGGCTGGCTTTTGAAACCGCTGGGATACCGAACTCGCCAGCGGGACGGCGCCACATGACCCACACCCAAAGATGGACCGACGGAGACACCAGCAAGGGCTTCTGGAGCCCGGTCACAGACCTCGAGCAGATGGTCTTCTCATTTCAACGGCAGCTTGACGCTTCCCGGATCGATGCCTATTCCGGCGACGGAATCATCGTGGCTTCCCGCGAACATCGCCAAGCAGTGGCCTCGATCACAAGTCGGATCACGGCGCTCACGGCGGTAGTGAACAGAGTCCAGTCAATGATCCACGGATTCGCGCGGCGAACCTTCTATGAGCTCGAATTCGCCACCCGTCAGCAGACGTTGTTTGAGTCGGCGCGTGGTTCGATCGACGGTCTACTGGCACCGACTGTAGGACAGGCACTTGAGAAGATCGACTCGATCTACCGGCGCCTTGACGAAGGCGACGCGGAAGGCGTGAGCCAAGCTATGAACACCTGTCGCAGACTGATCGATTCATTCGCCGACGCTGTATACCCGGCCGAGCCCGGCAAATCCGTGGATGTTGATGGTGACAGCCTCGATGTGGGCCCGGGTCGCACAAAGAACCGTATCGTTGCGTTCAATGGCCAACATGTGCAGAGCAAGGACCGCCGCAACCGCTTGCGTCGCAGCCTCATGGACATCTACTCCAGGGTTAGTTCAGGTGTGCACGCCGACATTTCGATCGATGAGGCTCGTCATCTCTTCCTGTCCACGTACGTGCTTCTCGGTGAGATTCTTGCAGCTCGTTCCACCGAGGGCGGGCCAGCCGGCCAGGATTCCTGACGGGTACCGTATCCGAATTGTGGTGGCTTGTTAGGGATCGCTGACGACACGTAGTGATAGAGGTCCGGAGCGTCCGTTGTCACCAGGCACGAGATGCCGAGGTATGGCATGATCCGCCTCAGGTTATCGTTCGCGAACTAGCCTCTCCACATGACCCAGGCGGACTCACTGACAACCGTTGGCGCTGTTGCACTTACGGCGAGCCTTCGCGTTCCGAATCTTACGGGCGTGTCGGAGGCGTTGTCGGCGCTGCGCGATGATCTTGCTCTAGGCCTGACTCTGACTCTTGCCATTCAACCAGATCGGCTGCACCAGGCGCTGAGAGGTGATACTCGCGGAGTACCGCTCAGCCCTGAGGAGGCCGATGACGTTGCCAAAGTCATAGAGGAGTGGGGGACGTTGCCCGTCCTCGCCTCCACCGTGGTCGACCGCACGGTGTTTGTCGCACAGGTCCGAAGAGGGAGTCTCATTGGAACCGTGGATTTGACCGGACTGGCCGACCTGATCACGTCAGGTGCCATTGGCATAATTGCCGGCTGGATAACGATCGGTCAGTTCCTCTGGCATCACGTCAGCCTCAATCCGCCAATCAGGACTGGGGCCGGCTGGACGGCCAAGGCCGTAGGTGACACTCTGATCACGGCGGACGGTGAACGATCGATCACGGTGTCGGAGCTTGAGGTGCGGCGCAACCCTGGCCAGGTGGTCAAGGAGATTGGGAAGTATCTCGATCCCAACCAAACGGCCAGTCGTATCGAGTATCGCGAGACCCGCGATGGCGAGGTCGTTGTCACTCTAGAACGTTCATCACGGCTCCCATAGAGCGCGGGACAACGAAGTGAATTGTCTGCCTCGGTATCGTCCTCTTCAACGACACCCCTCTTCTCGAGCATGATCCGATTGCAGCCACGGAGTCAGGGCGGTGCGTCGGCTCTGAGCTGATGCACATAGGCCCCCGGACCGCGCAGGGAAGAAGATCACGGCATCAACCTTCGATAGGAGATTGACGATTCGTCAACACCTCGCCATGGGGAGAGGTCGGCGTTGCTTGGGAGCCATTCTGGGAGCCTTACGTTGCGGATCTGTGTGCACGGCTGTGGACCTCCTTGGACTCGAAAGCCCGTCGTTCCGGCGTGTGTGGACTCTGGTGGACGCCTGTGGACGGCGTTTGTAGATCTACGGATCAGAAGGTTGGGTGCTAGGACGACACCAATCTGCCTCACCCGAGGTTGACACAGAGGGAACGGCTTGGTGACGTAGTCGTCGGCCCGGCATCGAGCGCAGCCACCACCGTAAGGTGTGTCGTCGCGGGCGAAGACGATCAGGACAGGTAGGTCGTTCTCGACTCGAATGGATCGACAGAGCTCAGGCCCGCTCATGCTGGGGAGCGTCAGGTCGAGCAAGGCGATCGATGGTGGGTCGGTGCGAGCCGACTAATGGCAGTCTCGCCGTCGGCCACTGCCCCCACGAGTAGCCCTCGTCGGTGAGGGCAACTCCAGGCTCCGACGGATCTGGTGGTGGTCTTCGATGCAAAAGACCTTGACGGAGGAAAGTTGATCTTCGGTCTCGCTCGCACGGTTGTTATCTCCAGCGGGGGCCATGTGCGAGAATCTGATCGGCCGCATGTGCTTATGCATCTTGGTGGTGCGATGTGACTATTGTGTGACGAATCATATGCGGCTTCGTGACGGTCTATTCTCGTCACCTCGCGTGCATATGGCACAATCTGGTCGTGGTGCGACGAGGGTCGGAGCGAGTACGAGGATATCCGTTGATTGTTTGCTCCTAAACACATGATATATGGTGCCTCGATGATCTGGATGGTTCTGGCATGTTGATGGCAGTCAGCGCGCCGGGCACAGTGGACGCCCCCCTTACCGAACACGAGATCCTCGTTTTTCTCGTGCAGATTCTCCTCCTGCTGGGAGTGGCGCGTCTCCTCGGGGCGTTGATGAAACGGCTCAATCAGCCGCCGGTGGTGGGCGAGCTCCTTGCTGGAGTTGTTCTTGGTCCGTCACTGCTCGGCCTCGTCTTTCCCCGGGTGTTCGAATGGGTCTTTCAAGCCAATCCCGTGGTCAACTCGGTCACGTTCGGTCTCGCCTGGCTCGGAGTCGTCTTCCTTCTCGTTGCCATGGGCTTCGAAACCGATCTCGATATCATCGCCCGCTTCAAGAGAGAGGCAGGGGCTGTGGCAGCTGGCTCGCTGTTGCTCCCCATGCTGGCGACCGGAGTCCTCGGTTTCATCCTTGCCGACCAGTTCTCGGGTTCGGCAGAGCCGTCTGCGTGGATATTCGCGTCGTTCTTCGCCCTGGCTCTGTCGGTCTCAGCTCTTCCCGTCGTCGGCAAAATCCTGACAGATCTCGGCCTGATGCGGCGTGACTTTGCTCAGATCACATTGGCCGCGGCGATGGCCAAGGACTCCGTAGGATGGCTCATCCTCGCCGTGTTATCGGGGGTCGCTTTAGGCGATGTCCAACTCAGTCAGCTCATCACGTCATTCGGGGGCCTCGCGTTACTCGTAGTGGCGATGCTGTCCGTCGGCCGAATTCTCCTCGACCGACTGTTCCGCTTGGCTCTCTCCAGGAGGTCAGGAATTGAGGCTGGTCTTTCGATGGTGGTGGTAGTCGCTCTCGTGGGTGGTGCGATCACCCAGGCCCTCGGCGTGGAAGCCATTCTCGGTGCGTACCTGGCAGGCATCACCCTTGCCCGCCTCCGTCATCAACTGCCACAGGTGCGGGACCGGATCGAGATGGTGACCGCGTCATTCTTCGCTCCAGTCTTTTTCGCAGTCAGCGGCTTGCGCGTCGACATCACCGCCCTCTCAGCTCTGGACACTGCTCTATGGGCGACTGCTGCCATCATCATCGCTGTGGTGGCAAAGATCGGCGGCACGGTCCTCAGCGCCAGGCTGGTGGGGATCGACTTCCGGACGTCGCTGGCACTTGGCTCCGGTCTCAGCCCGCTGGGCGTGATGGGTGTCGTTGTGGCGATCATCGGGCTCAATGTCGGTGTCATCGACGAGACGGCCTACACCATCCTGGTGTTGGCCGCCGTTGTCACCTCGGTCGTCGCTCCAACGATGCTGCGTCGGGCTGTGGGCGGCTGGGATCCGTCGGCTGAGGAATCCAACCGCCTCGAAAGAGAGTCCCTCAAACAGGACGCCGAGATCTTGGGGGCCGCTCGCGTCCTGCTGCCCACGCGTGGTGGTACCAACAGCATCTACGCAGCCCAGATCGCTGCCTCGATATTCGTGGACGCCGAAGTCACCGTGCTTGTTATCAATCCGCCTGAAGGGACCTCGGACCGCCGGCGTCGGACGTTCGACGAAGCGAACCCCTCCGGCGTGGTCGAGTCCTTGGACGGCATCTCGGTGCAGGTCAGCAAGAAGACCGCTCGCGATCCTGCCGAGGCAATCATCGAAGAGAGCCGCCTCGGCTACGACCTGCTGGTCATGGGAGCATCTCGCGATGATGAGGACTCGATGGTCGCCAACGTGGTCGAACGCGTGCTCCGGGAAACCCAGATCCAAACAATCATCGTCCAGGTCCCCACAAACGACGCAGTGCCCCTGGAGTTGCCCCGCAACGTGCTCGTCCCGGTAACCGCCACACGATCCAGCCGGGCGGCGGAGGAACTAGGGTACTCGATCGCCAAGAAGTCGGGAGGCAGGGCCGTCGCCCTGCATGTCGTGAACCGACCCGACGGAGAGGGCGTATTCCTCCCCGGACGAACCATCGATGAAGCCCGACAAGTCGCCGCGAGCATGATCAAAGAGTCACGGCAGTTCGGCATGCGCCTCGGTTTGACCATAAGAGGCGAAGTCCGAGTGGCGCCCAATGCGGAACAAGAAATCCTCGACTTCGCCGTGAGCGAGGGGATGGACGCTATTGTGCTCGGCACCTCGAGTCGACCGGTAACCGATCGGCCGTTCTTCGGCCATCGCATCAGTTACATGGCCGAGAACTCGCGCCTTCCAGTGGTGATCGTCGCCCTACCTTCCTTCAGTGGGAGGAGTTGACCGATAGCGGAAGCACCGAGTGTCGTGACGAGCTGGCATGAGCGACACGGAGCTTTGATGCCCTATACGGCTTGCACCCGTCCGCAAACATCATTACGTTCGTACGTATGGATGTGAGCGCCGTTGGGATGGCTTTGCTCGTCGGAACGGGTGTGGTCGCAGGCGGACTGGGCGCCCTAGTGGGTATCGGAGGAGGCATTGTTGTAGTTCCGGTGTTGGTTGTCGGATTGGGATATGACATCAGGACCGCAGTAGCGACATCGCTGATTGCAGTAGTAGCGACGTCGGCCGCAGCCGGAATCGCCTATGCCGACAGTGGCTTAACCAATATCAGACTTGGGCTCGCGCTCGAGGTTCCAACGACGATTGGAGGGATCGCCGGCGGTCTGGTCGCGGTTTCTGTGGCGCCCTCGGCGATAGCCGGCTTGTTCAGCATGGTCATGGTCGTGGTGTCAGTCCTCATGTGGCGACACCTAGACACCCACGATCTGCTTTCTCATGACGCGAATTCGATGTCCTCGCCCATCAGGCCCAGCCTGCTGAGAGGCACCTACTTTGACCGAACCAGTCGTAGCGTCGCCTACGATCCGCAGCGCTTGGGGCTCGGAGCGTCGATTTCGGCAATCGCTGGAATGCTGTCGGGCTTGTTGGGGGTCGGAGGCGGGTTCATCAAGGTTCCGGCGATGGCAATGGGAATGGGTGTGCCCGTCAAGGCGGCCGCGGCGACTTCGAACTTCATGGTGGGAATCACAGCCATTGCGAGCCTCGTCATCTACTTCGCCCGAGGCTACGTTCAACCGATCGTGGCGGTTCCTGTCAGCATCGGCATAGTCTTGGGCGCGTTGGCTGCCAGCCATGCCACCCCGCGACTCTCGGCCGTTCGCGTGCAACGACTACTCGCCCTGATTCTTCTTCTTGTCGCCATCCAAATGGCGTTGGAGGCGCTCGGAGGCGAAGTCTATGAATGATCGACGGAGTCATGAGCACATGGAGCGGATCATTGTCAAGACCATCTACACGTACGGTCTCGTCCTGTCGATGACGTCGATGACCGCCGGACTGTTACTCAAGTTCATCACCCATGATCCGTCGTCCGGCCCTGCCGACCTCGTTCATTTGGGTGCCGGATCGATTCCTGACGCTCTGATGGTCGTTGGCATCGGAATCCTCGCCGCCACACCTCTGGTGAATGTCGTGGCCCTCATGCAGCACTGGGCCCGTCATCGCAATCTCCGAATGGCTGCAGTCGCGGCCACTGTCACCCTCACTCTCGCCGTTGCAGTGATTCTCGAACGGAGCTGAGCTCATGGTCGACCGGACCAGCGCTATACCACTCTGGGCGCAAATCGATGCGGACCTGAGATCGAGACTGCTACAAGGCGAATTCAGTGACGGCTTTCCCACCGAACCTGATTTGATGTCGACCTACCAAGTCAGCCGATCGACCGTCCGACAAGCCGTCGCCTCCCTGGAGCGAGCTGGACTCGTCGAACGCCATCGCGGAATCGGCACCAGAGTCGCCGATCGGCCCCTCGTTGACGCCATGGCGGGCATTTACAGCATGGCCGGTTGGATCGCGAGAGCAGGCCTGAGCGAACGTTCTGTTGTACCAATCTGCGAAGTGCAACCACTTCCCGACGAAGCAGCCGAACGGCTCGGGCTGGAACAACGGACCATCGGAGCTCACATCATGCGCGTCCGATACGCCGGCAATGAACCGATCGCTATCGACCGGTCTTGGCTTCCGGAACGTATCGGCAAGACCCTCCTCGAGCAGGACCTCACCTCGGGATCGCTGTATCAAAGACTGACCGAAATCGGCATCCGTCCGACTGCCAGCACAGAAAAGATTCGACCCGCAGATCCGGGTCCTGACGACCGGATCCTGCTCGACCTCCCTCCCAAAGAGATGGTCTTCCGGATAGATCGCACCGTATACGCCAAGATCCAGCCAATCGAACACCGGGTCAGCCTTGTCCGAGGCGACAAGTATGTGCTCTCGGCTGCTTGGGGTGACCCACCAGCCGAGTCCGAAGGCACATCGGAGCCCGCGCCGATAGGAGATGACAGCGTCGGCAGAACGCGACACACTCATCGCAGGGGCGATGGGTCAGATCCACGGGATGAGTAGACGCCTCCCACTCGTCCATTGTTCCAAGGCCCGTCAGCCAGTCTGCCGGGAGACGGGTCGTACTGGCTGCGCGACGAACAGGTCACCATGACCTGCACCCCCATACTCATCCAATGAGCACATCACGCTCATCACCAGCTCGGTGACCTCACGGCGCAACCGGTTCAGCTCGGCCCGTTCCCCCTCCTCGAGTTCCCCAGCCTCGCCCCGCTCAGCCCGGTCCCTATTCAGTCGGGTGGCCGGGGGGAGTCTCACCCCCCGGCTCCCACAGAACCGTGTTTGACAGTCTCCCGTCACACGGCTCTTGTCATCCGATCCAGTCAAACTGGGCGGTCCAACGCCAATCGGTGAACAGGTCAGGCTGCCGATCGACGAGCCTGTACCACCACCGGTAGACGCGTTTGAACGAGCCGACCGGGTTCATGGGCAGGTAGCCGGCGTCGACGGCGAGGGTGAGCATGGCGTTGAGTACCTGGCGGGCCTGGCGCACCCCGGAGGGCCCGAGACCGGACGCCTGGAGATTGGCGATCCATTCTTC
>Ga0214472_10000990_pt1 | contig 33269 bp, 26 predicted proteins | sample RVTome_6_FD_207662 | JGI IMG/M metagenome (GOLD analysis project Ga0214472, IMG submission 207662) | Soil microbial communities from uranium-contaminated site in the Upper Colorado River Basin, Wyoming, United States - RVT140D175 | ecosystem: Environmental > Terrestrial > Soil > Contaminated >...
CCAGGGTATGACCGCTCGCTCGATGGCGGCGATGATGGCGTAGAAGGCGATCCCCATGAGGGAGGCGACGACGATCGCCGCCCACGCCTCGGCGAAGTGGAAGAGCGCCGCCTGCTGTGAGATGTAGACGCCGAGGGCGTCACGCGATCCCCCGAAGTACTCGCTGACGACGGCGGCGATCACACTCAGCGTGGTGCCCACCTTGAGGGCGCTGAAGACGTACGGCAGCGAGTTCTGGATCCGCACCTTGAGCAGGGTGTGGCGCGGGGCGGCGCCGTAGGACCGCATCAGCTCGAGGGTGCGCTGGTCCACCTCGGTGAGCCCGCGGACCATGTTGATCATCACCGGGAAGAACACGATCACGGCGACGATCGACATCTTCGCCATCGGGTTCGTGATGCCGAACCAGTTGTTCATGATCGGGGCGAGGGCGATGATCGGCGTGGCGTTCACGGCGATGGCGAACGGCATGAGCCCGTCGCGCAGCAGCGTCCAGCGTGCCGTGAGCAGCGAGATGGCCACCGCCCCGGAGGCCCCGAGCAGGAAACCCCCGACCGCCTCCTTCATGGTGAACCAGCCGGCCGAGGTCACCGTCGAGTACTCGTCCACGAACGTCTCGAAGATCACCGACGGCTTGGGGAGCAGAAACCCCTTGATGTCGAAGATGCGGACCGCCGCCTCCCAGAACACGAGCCCGCCGGCGAACACGATCGCGGCGGGCAGCAGGCGGCGCAGGCGGGCGACGAAGCCGGGACGGGCGGGTGCGGCCGTGGTCACGTGACCCCCGCCCCTCGCAGCGCCTCGCGTACCTCGGTCATCTTCTCGTAGTAGGCGTCGTCCTCGCGGGTGTCGGTGTCCCGCGGTTGGCCGAGGGGCACCGCGATCACGTCGGCGATGCGGCCCGGCCGCGGCGACATCACCACCACCCGGGTGGAGAGGAACACCGCCTCGGGGATGGAGTGGGTGACGAAGACGACCGTCGTGCCGGTCTTGGACCAGATGTCGAGCACCTCGGTCTGCATGCGCTCGCGGGTCATCTCGTCCAGGGCACCGAACGGCTCGTCCATCAGCAGGATCGACGGCTCGAATGACAGCGCCCGGGCGATCGCCACCCGCTGCTGCATGCCGCCCGACAGCTGCCAGGGGTAGTGGTCGTGGAACTCCCCGAGCTGCACCAGGTCCAACATGCGCGACGCCTTGGCGGTGCGCTCGGCCTTCGGGACGTCCATCACCTCGAGCGGCAATTCGACGTTCTTGAGCACCGAGCGCCACTCCAGCAGCGTTGCCGCCTGGAACACCATCCCGTACTCGCGGTCAAGCCGGGCCTGTTGGGCGGGCTTGCCCGCCACCGTGACCGACCCGCTCGTCGGCTGCAGCAGGTCGCCGATGAGCCGCAGCAGCGTGCTCTTCCCGCATCCCGACGGCCCGATCAGCGAGACGAACTCGCCCGGCTCGATCGTGAGGTCGATGTCCTGCAGGGCGCGCAGGGCGTCGGGCGAGCCTTCGTTGAAGACCTTGGAGACGTTGGAGATCGAGACGGCGGTCATGATGTCCCGCCTCGTTCGGCGCGTCCGGCGACCGGCGACCGGCGACCGGCATCGAGCGATCCGGCTGGTTGCTGGTTGCTGGTTGCCGGTTGCCGTCTCATCACGCCCCCATCGCTGCCGGTGGTCTCGTCGTGCGCTTCGTCACGATCCGCTCCGCCAGGGTCACGAGCCCCACGAACACGATCCCGAGCAGGGCCGACACCAGGATGGCGGCGTAGAGCTTCTCGGGGCCGCTGATGTAGTAGTACGAGAAGGTGAGCAGCGACCGCCCCAGGCCGTCGCCGAGGCCGGCGGGCAGTTCGCCGATGATCGCCCCGATCACCGAGGCGGTGGCCGAGATCTTGAGGGCGGTGAACAGGTAGGGGAGCGAGGCCGGGATGCGCAGCTTCACCAGGGTCTCGGTCTCGCTCGCCGCATAGGAGCGCATCAGTTCGACCGCCTGCGGGTCGGGGGAGCGCAGGCCGCGCAGCGAGTTGATGGTCACCGGGAAGAAGGTGAGATAGGCGGAGATGACCGCCACCGAGAAACCGGTGGCGTCGAGGAAGAACATCCGCACCAGCCAGTCGGGCCACGCCCCCTGGCCGCCCCAGATCACGATCATCGGGGCGATGGCGATGAGGGGGATCGTCTGGCTCACGACCACCCAGGGCATGAGGCCGCGCTCCAGCAGGCGGGACCGGGCGAACAGCGCCCCGAGCCCGAACCCGGCCACCGTCCCCAGCAGGAACCCGGCGAAGGCGCGGTGCCAGGTGACGAGGGCGTTCTTGAGCAGCAGGACGACGAGGACCTCGGCGTTCTTGGCCCTGCTCACCGGGCTGAAGAGCGAGTCGAAGATGTCGGCGATGTGAGGCATCGAGGTGTCGTCGGGCCGGACCGGCAGATCGGCGTCGGTGAAGGGGATCTTCCCACCGGTGGCGTCACCGATCGCCTTGTACCCCTCCCACAGGGCGACGAGCACGAGGACGATCCCGAGGAACATCAGCGCCGAGCGCAGCCACTTCGGGACCCGTGGTCGAAGCGGAGCCGCCGCCGTGTGCTGCATGGGCCGCAACAGTAGACGGGGAGGCCATCGGCCTTCGGCCGCAACCGGCAACCGGCACGCCCCCTCCGCTCGGCTCCGCCTCAGGGTCTGAGTGGGAGCAGCCGCGACCGCGACCGCCACCGCAACCGCGACGGCCAGACACACGCAGGTCGGGCCGTCGGTGCAGGGCGGTTCCACCGTGGGCACTGTGGTCCCCTCCGCTTGCCGTGGGGTCTGGGAGGGAGCAGCCGCGACCGCCACCGCCACCGCGACCGCGACGGCCAGACGCTCTCAGATCGGGCCGTCGGTGCCGGGGCGGTTCCACTGTTGGCACTGTGGTCCACTCCGCTTGCCGTGGGGTCTGGGAGGAGAGCAGCCGCGACCGCGACCGCTACCGCGACCGCGACGGCCAGACGCCCTCAGATCGGGCCGTCGGTGCCGGGGCGGTTCCACTGTGGGCACTGTTGCCCCCTCCGCCTCGCCCTCGGCTCGGCACCTCCCCCACCCCGTGGGGAGGTCCCGGCAAGACGCGTGGTTCACTCCTCCTCGCGTCTGCTCCCCCTCCCATTCCCATGGGAGGGGGTTGGGGGGTGGGCAACGATGCCAGCACCGAAAGTCGCACCACTCACGACCAGAGGTGCGGCGCGTGCGGCCGATTGCCGATTGCCGGTTGCGGCGAGCGAAGCGAGCCCACCACGCGAGAGAGCCGGGGCCGAAGCCCCGGCTCCCGTGTGTCGTCGGTTCGCCTATGCCGCTGGAGGCGGCGGTGGCGTTGCCCCACCGAAGGCAGCATGAGGCTTGGCCATGATCGCACCGATCAGACCCAGGACCCCACCCGCGATGATGAGCCAGACACCGATACCGAGCGATCCGTCGAGACCGAGCGCCTTGATGGTGTCGAGATCACTGTTGATGTCCGTGAATTCGAAGACCGCCAGTGCGAGGCCGAGAACGGCTCCCGCCCATCCCAGCCATCCGAGCCACTTAGGGCTGTTGGCGGCTTGTCCCGCGTAGATGAGATAGCCGACCAGGAGCAATGCTGCTCCGAAGATGAGGGTGAACCATCCGTCACCCCCGCCGATTCCTGTCTCTGAATCACCGAGGCCCGACGATGGGTCCGAGACCTCTGCCCAATCGAGGAACGAGCCGATGACCAGCAATGCTCCTCCCAGCACCATCAGTCCGGCGCCCTGCTTCGCCTTGTCCATGTCCCCACACTCCTGTCTTCGGGTGACCTGGAGCCTAGAGAATCAGATCGGGGCCCGTCGTACACTCGCCGCTCCGGAGCGAGGAGATCCATGAGATACGCCGTCCAGGCCCTGGGCGCGACCTACGACGAGACGCTGATGTGGGCGCGCTGGGCCGAGGCTCAGGGCCTCGACGCCTTCGGCATCCCCGACCACTACCTGCGGGGGAGCGACCGGTCGCGGCCCGCCCTCGACGCCCTCGCCGTGATGAGCGGCCTGGCGAGGGAAACCGAGTCGATCGAGCTCGTCATGCTGGTGAGCCCGGTCACGTGGCGGCACCCGGCGGTGCTCGCCAAGACCTACGACACCATCCACGACATGTCGGGTGGGCGGTTCACGCTCGGGGTCGGGACCGGGTGGATGGAGGACGAGCACACGCTGTTCGGCTTCCCGTTTCCCGAGACGGGGAAGCGCTTCGAGATGCTCGAGGAGGCGCTCCGTTACCTGCGGGCCTCGCATGCCGAGCCACCCGAGCCGTTCGAGGGGGAGCATTACCGGTTCGAGGCCTTCGACATGCAGCCCCGCCCGCCGCTCCGCCTGCTCGTGGGTGGGACCGGCGCCGTGAAGACCCCGCGGCTCGCCGGCGCCTACGCCGACGAGTTGAATGCCTATCCGTCGGCGGAGGGGAGCTTCGCCCTCAAGGTGCGCCGGGCCAGGGAGGCGGCGGAGGAGGCGGGGCGCGACCCCGACGCGCTGCTGATCTCGTCGTCCGGAGTGATGGTGGCCGGGGAGGACGATGCCGCCTATCGAAAGAGGCTGCAGCGCCTGGCCGAGCGCATGGGCACCGCGGCCGAGCGCCTGGAGGCGGGCATGGAGCGCCGCAACTCGCCGCGCGGCACCTGGGAGCAGGTGCGCGACATACTGGGAGGCATGGAGGAGGCGGGCGTGAGCCGCTTCTACATCCAGGCCTTCGGCGACTCCACCGACGAGGTTGCCGAGGCGATCCAGCATTTGACTGCGCCCACCCGTTGAGCGCGACGGCTTGGCCTACCGCGTGCGTGGACGGCGCCGTCCCGAGACGAACAAGGCCGCCAGTCCGACGATCGAGCCGCCAAGCATCACCCACATGCCGATTCCGATGCCGCCGAACCCCAAGAACTCGTAAATGTCGAGGTAGGTGGTGACAGTCACCGCGGTCGCGACCAGCCAGCCGAGCCAGGCCGCCACCAGGAGGAGAACCCTCCGGTACCCGCCGAGCCCGGCGATTCCGTGCACGGCCAGAGCGATGCCGCCCGAGAGGGTGAACCACCCACGGCCCGACCCAAACCCGTTTTCGCTGATGTCGAATATCGTGGCCCACGGCATGAAAGAGCCGACGCCGAACGCAGCGCCACCTGCGGTGACCCATTTCAAGCTGGGGTGAGGGCGGCCTCCCGCCAATTCGGGCGTCGGGGGGCTTGGCGTCGAGACGGGTGGTGGCGGTATCTCGACCGACGGTACGGACGGCTCCTCCTCCCGGTTCGGCGCCGTGGGTTGCGGTGACAACTGCGGTGCCGACGCTTGAGAGCGACCGCTGTCGTCCTTCACTTCGACCACCTTGTCGCGGCCGACCGACGCCAGTCGCCCTCTCGAGTTTCCGCCCCCGGCGAGACCGAGCGCGTAGCCGGCCGCACCCAGTGCGACGGCGTGTTTGGGGTCGGTGTCGACAGCTACCGGGCGGTCCAGCGCATCGGTGATCATCTGCGCGACCAGGGGTATGCGGGAGGAGCCACCCACCAACAGCACCTTGGCCAGCTGTTCGGGTTTGGTCCCGGCGCTCTCGAGGGCCTGTTGAAGCGAGTCGATCGTGTCCTCGATCGGGGGTCTGATCAATGCCTCGAACTCGGCTCGTGTGACTCGAACCGACGTGTCGTGCCCTGGCAGGATCACCGGAACGGCCGTGTCGGTCTCGGACGAGAGGGTGATCTTCGCGGTCTCGACATCGGCGCGCAGCCGGCGCAGCGAGGCGACGACCGCTGGATCGTTCGGGTCGTAGGAGGACAGTTGGTCGGCCAGGCGGCTCGTCGTGTGCTCGAACAGCGCTTCGTCGAAGTCGACACCGCCGAGGTTCTCGATTCCGTGTGGTTGGCCGAGGATCACGAAGCCGGCATCGGTGCTGCGCAAGATGGCGGCGTCGAACGTTCCGCCCCCCAGGTCATATACGGCGACCGTCTCACCAGGCTCGATCCCGTCTCGGGCGGCGTAGTGGAACGCCGCGGCCTCCGGTTCCGAGAGTGGGTGCCACGAGTTGAGGCCCGCCCTCTCGGCGGTCTGCCGCAAGTAGTCGCGCTTGTACTCTCCCCAATTGGCCGGATGGGTGACGGTGACCGTTTCGGGCGCTTCGCCCAGCCTCTCAGCGACGCGGTCGATCACCGACTTCAAGAACCTGGCCATCAAGACATGGGCCGCCATCGGAGATCCTGCGAGCAGGATCGGGGCGGGATCCCCCATGCGGCGTTTGAACTCTCTGGCGACCCGGTTCGGCTCGGCCATCCCTTGCTGTAGCGCGGCGTGGCCGGTCGACAGGCTCCCATCGCCCCGCAAGAGGACCACGGAGGGAATCGACACGCTGGAAGATCCCAGTGAGACCATCTCAAGAGGCCCGCCGGGTCGAGCGGCGGCGGCGGCGGTGAACGTGGTTCCGAGGTCGACACCGACTACGAGTCCCGGCATGGCTGGCGAGGCTACTCGTGACTCGCCGCCGCGGTTCGACGGGTGGAAGCGTCGCCAGCCGCGGTGGATCAAATGGCCGGGGGAGACCGACTCGATCTGACCATCCAGGTCCGGCGATCGACGGCACGCCATCGAGCCAGAGCACCTCGTCGACCTCTCCAGAGATCTGTCCTGGGCCGGGCTCCCCGGTGGAGACGGTCTCCACCGTCAGGATGACGACCGCCCGGCTGGTGAGCGGGTTGTGGTCGAAGTTCTCTCCCTCCTCCAGCACGTCCCGCACGGTGTCGAGCAGGAACTCGTTCCAGTCGACCGACGGCACGTGCACCGGCAGCGGTGGCGTTGTGTTGATGGGTGCGGTCGCGGGGACGGCGAGCGTTGTCGGGGCGGCGGAGGCGCTCGATGAGGATGGGACCGTGGAGCTCGTGGATCGCTCGGCGCACGAGGCGAGGACGACCGTGAGCGTGAGTGTGGCGACGAGTGCTGCGCGCATCGAACCCCTCCGTGGCCGGAATCTAGGCCGGTGCCCGGGTTGGTCGTGGCGACCTCCGGCGCCACCTACCTCCACCTGTCACAATCCCGGCCGGGCGGAGGGAGACCCATGGACCTGTCGGAGCTGTCGGACTGGCCGGAGTACACCAAGCTCTTCGTGGGGCTCCTGGCACTGGTCCCCCCGTCGGTGAACGTGCCGATCTATCTGGGACTGACGGCGCAGCGCTCCAAGGAGGACAAGCAGAAGATCGCCTTCGTGTCGGTCGTCGGCTTTGCGGTCCTCATGATCGTGTTCGTGTTTCTCGGCGAGGCGATCCTCGACACCTTCGGCATCTCGATCGCCGCCTTCCGCGTCGCCGGCGGCATCCTGCTGCTGCTCATCGCCTTCGACCTCTTGCGCGGCGACCCCGAGGAGGAAGCCGAGGAGGAATTGGAGGACCTCGGCGAGCAGCGCCGCCAGAGCGGCAATGCCGTGGCCGTGGCGCTGGTCCCGCTGGCGGTGCCGATGCTCGCCGGTCCCGGTGCGATCTCCACCGCCGTCATCTACGCCCAGGAGGAGGCCGGGTTCACCCACCGCGTGCTGGTCGCCGTGGTGGTCCTGCTGGTGGCGGCGCTCCTCTACTCCCTGTTCCGGCTCTCGGCGCTCGGGGCGAAGCTGTTCACCCCGACGGTGGCGTCCGTGTTCGACAAGGTGATGGGTCTGATCATCGCCTCGATCGCCATCGAGTTCATCTTCCACGGGATTGCCGGCCACTTCCCGGACCTGAGAATCCTCCACTGACCGGACAGGTGCGTTCGGGAGCGGGGTCGCGTCGACCCTCCCTCGTGGGTACGGGGGAGATGCCGAGCGGAGCGAGGCGGAGGGGGTGGTCGATCGCGACCGAAGGCCGTCCGTCCTACGCTGCCCCCGCCATGGCCTTCGCCCCGATCCGCACCGAGCGTCTCCTGCTGCGCGCCCCCCGCTCCGACGACGCCGACGCCCTCTTCGAGCGCCGCAACCATCCCGATGTCGCCTCCCTGCAGGATTGGGAGACGCCGTACTCGCGGGAGAAGGCCGAGAACCTGATCGAGTCCTGCATCGAGCAGGGCGGTCCGGCGGACGAGGAGTGGTGGATGATCACCATCGCCGACCCCGACGACACCGAGGTGATCGGCGACCTCGCCCTCCACATGGGCAACGGGATGCGCACCGCCGAGGTGGGGTACACCCTGGCCCGCGAGCATTGGGGCCAGGGGTACGCCGTGGAGGCGCTCGACGCCCTCCTCGACCACCTCTTCGAGACCTATCCGGTGACGCGCATCTTCGGGATGCTCCACCCCGACAACCGCGCCTCGGCCCAGGTGCTGGAGCGGACCGGGTTCCTGTTCGAGGGCCACACCCGGCTGTCGTACTGGATCGGCGACGACAACTCGGACGACTGGGTCTACGGCCTGCTGCGCGGGGACCGCGAGGCGTGGAACAAGCGGCCCCGCACCCGGCCGGCGGAGGTGCGCCTCGTCGAGGTGGCGCAGGACAACGTCGTCGAGGTCCTGGCCCTCGCCACCCACAAGAGCCAGGAGTCGTTCGTGGCGCCCATGGGCAAGTCCCTCGCTCAGGCGCTGGTCGGGTACGTCGAGGACGACGGGACCGTGGTCGACCCGTGGTACCGCGCCATCGCGGCGGACGGCGACCTGGCCGGCTTCGTCATGGTGGCGCTGCGAGGCGAGCAGGAGCCGTTCCTGTGGCGGCTCCTGATCGACCGCATGCACCAGCGGCGCGGGGTGGCGTCGATGGCGATGGACCTGGTGGAGGACGAGATGCGATCCCGCGGCCACGACTCGCTTCTCACCTCCTATCACCCGGGGCGCGGCTCGCCCGAGCCGTTCTATCTGGCCCGCGGCTACGAGCCGACCGGCGACATGGAGGGCGAAGAGATCGTGGCGCGCAAGGCCTTGTAGGGAGCGTGGGCGCCGGACCCTCCCCACGGGAGGAGGGGGGCGGCACTTCTCTCTCCGTCTGAGGGGACGCGACCGCCACCGCGACCGTTCGAGACGCGGTGCTCTGATGGCTGTGGCTGTGGCTGTGGCTGTTGCTGTGGCCTGGGCTGTCGGGGGGTCTGGTTTCTCCCCTAGCCGGGGAGGGAGGATAGCGTCGGGTCGGAGGGGGGAGGGTGATCGCGGTCGGCAGAGGTCCGTCCCCTACCCGCTCTCGATCGCGAAAACCAGGGGCGCAGTCGCCACGCACCCCCGCTTCCTCCGCGTAAGGTTTCAGCAAACGCGACGAGGGGCCTGCCGGTGAGAACCAGAAGCGTGATGACGGCCATTGCGGTCTGCCTCGCGGTCGTCGCGCTGCCGTTCACGGCGTTCGCCGGGCCCAGCGTCTCGGGCAGCGGCCAGCACGAGCCGGCCTTCGTCGACCTCCCGCCCGACGGCAGCGACTCTCACTCGGCGGTTCACGAGACGCTGGAGAACTCGGTGATGCTGTCGTTCCCGCTGTTCGGCGGGGACTTCCAGGGGACCGGGACCATCCGCTACCAGCACACGGTCACCTTCTTCAACGAGCCCGACCCGTGCACCGGCACCGTGTTCACGACGATCCTCATCGAGTACAAGGGAGACTTCGTCGCCGCGACCCGTGAGTTCACCGGCACGGTCGAGGCGGTGAGCCAGGAGAGCACCCAGCCCCCCGAGTGCCCCGAGAACCAGTACACCTACAAGATCGAGGAGGGTGAGAAGTTCTTCCTCGCCCAACTCGATCCGAGCAGCGGCCGGATCACCGAGCAGGAGGGGCTGCTGTTCTTCACCGTCGAGGTTGATCCCGCCGACGTCGCCCCGCTCCTCGACGACGGCGGGCCCGGCGACGACGACGGGCCCGGCGACGGTCGTCTCGACCTGCCCGAGGCGATCGAGATCGTGGGCGGCGGCACCGGGCCGGTGCCGCCCGGGCTCACCCCGGGCGACGTCGTGGTGGTGCCCCGGCCAGGCGGCGGTTCGGAGATCATCATCCCCTTCGAGGACCCCTGGCCCGGCGGTCTCGGCGACCCGCCGGTCGACGACTTCCTGATCGGCATCCAGTTCCCCGGCTTCTCGGGCGGCATCGGCATCATCGAGGGCAGGCCGGTGCCGATCGGCGGGATCATCGACCTGCCCGAGCAGCCGTTCCTCCGGCCCGACGGCACGGTCGTCATCCCGGTGCCGTTCGAGCCCGAGGAGATCGAGGGCGGAGGCATCAGCATCTTCGGGCCCGGGTTCGAGGAGCACGGCACGATCGAGCGGACCGGCCAGCCCGGCGGCGGTGAGAGCGGGGAGCCGATCGTGGAGGTGCTGGAGAGGGCCCAGCGCGGCGAGAGCACCCCGGGCGGCAGCACCACCGACACCACCGCGGGGTCCACCGCCACCACCACCGCATCGGGTGGGGAGTCGGGTATAGGGGGCATCCCGCCCTGGCTCATCGGCCTGGTGGTGATCGGCATCGGCGGGATCGGCGGCTGGTGGTTCCTGGCCGGGCGCCGCCGCGACCCGTGCCAGGAGCGCTACGACCAGTGGCAGGAGATGGAGCGCCAGTGCGCCGAGGCGCGGGCGGGCCTGGCGAACGCCCGGCGCGAGCTCGAGGAGTCGGGCGACGCCGGGACCTGGCAGTCGTCGGTGGACGAGTGGCAGGGGATGGTGGACGACTTCTGCCGCAGGGCGGAGGAGGCGAAGGCCTCCTACGAGGAGTGCGTGGAGGAGCGCGACCGGCCCGCCCCCGAACCGACGCCCGTCGCCGAGCAGCCTCCGCTCGAGCCCGCCCCGCCGTTCGTCCCCGGCCCGGCGGAGGGGGAGGAGCCGCCCGCCGAGGAGGCCGCCCCCCCGGTCGAGACCCCCCCGCCGCCGGTGCGCACCCAGGAGCGGGGCTGCAACGAGTCCGACCCGCCGCGCGAGAAGAACAAGCGCACCCTGAAGCTGACGATCCCGTCGGCGTTCCAACCGGTCCTCATCGGCGGCGACTTCCACCAGGCCGAGACCGATTCGCTGGGTCTGGTCGAGGAGTTCCGCCAGGTGGAGGTCGTGTCGTACGCCGTGGCCAAGGCGCTCCTGCTGGCGCCCGGGGCGGCGAGTGCCGAGGAGTTCCAGGTGCCGGGTGTCGACGCCGGCGTCGTCGCCGGAGGGGTGAAGTTCGCCGCCGACTACACCCGGGTGCTGTTCGCCGGGGCGGCGGCGATCATCGAGAAGTGGATGGACCACTACGGCGACATGCCCGACAACGAGGTGGCCATCACCTGGAAGCGCATCCCCTACACGCTCACCTGCGTCGAGATCTGGGTGTGCCGCGACGGACGGTGGGTGCACGACCGCAACCGGTTCACCACCGAACGCACGGGAGGGGGCCAATCGGTGCGGACCCGCCTGGAGTCGGGGATGTCCCACGACCAGGCCATGCAGCACATCAACACCTACGGGGCCAAGTTCAAGGCCGAACTGGACAAGGCCATGGAGCAGTACGACGCCTTCGTGAAGGGGTGCGCCGGGAAGTAGGTGGGGAGAACCAGCGCAGCCGGGCCACGGGGACGCGGGTCCACTCCTCGCCCATCCAGTCGGTCCAGGGTGGCTGGCACTCGTCCCGCTCCTTCGCTCCGGCGCGTAACCTGGGGGCCTCTCCGGATTTCGACAAAGGAGCCTTCCCCATGGCCAACATCGTCAAGGCCGCCCTCATCCAGGCGGAGTGGACGGGCGACAAGGAGTCCATGCTCAAGAAGCACATCGAGCTGGCCCGCCAGGCCGCCGAGCAGGGCGCCCAGGTGCTCTGCTTCCAGGAGCTGTTCTACGGCCCGTACTTCTGCCAGGTGCAGGACGACGAGTACTTCGGCTACACCGAGCCGATCCCCGACGGCCCCACCACCAAGGCCATGCAGGAGCTGGCCAAGGAGACCGGCATGGTGCTGGTCGTCCCCATGTTCGAGGTGGAGCAGGAGGGCTTCTACTACAACACCGCGGCGGTGATCGACGCCGACGGCACCTATCTCGGCAAGTACCGCAAGACCCACATCCCCCACGTGAAGGGCTTCTGGGAGAAGTACTACTTCCGTCCCGGGAACATGGGCTACCCGGTGTTCGACACCGCCGTGGGGCGGATCGGCGTGTACATCTGTTACGACCGCCACTTCCCCGAGGGCTGGCGTGCGCTCGGCCTGGCCGGCGCCAAGATCGTGTTCAACCCGTCGGCGACGAGCCGCGGCCTGTCGATGTACCTCTGGAACCTCGAGCAGCCGGCGGCTGCCGTGGCCAACGAGTACTTCATCGGCGCCATCAACCGGGTCGGCAAGGAGCCGCTGGGCGACAACGACTTCTACGGCTCCACCTACTTCGTGAACCCGCGCGGTCAGGTGGTGGGCGAGCCGGCGAGCGACACCGACGACGAGGTGATCGTGCGCGACCTCGACCTCGACATGATCGACGAGGTCCGCAAGCAGTGGGCGTTCTATCGGGATCGTCGCCCCGAGGCGTACGGGCCGTTGGTGGAGGTGTAGGGCTCGCTGCGCTCGCAGAGGGCAGAGGGCAGACGGAGCCCCCTCTTCGGGAGGGGGCTCCCGCGCGTGGCCACCCCGCGGCGGGTGACTTCGGTCGATGTACGTCGGTCCAGGAACCGCCGCACATCTGCACGTCCTACTCGCGGAGACGCCTGTTGTGATATAGGCTTTGGGCAATGACCACCGCTGAGCGGTTCATCCGCGAAGTCAGGGAGGTTCGTGTGGAGTTCGACACCCTCACGATTGATCAGATACGGGCACGCCTTGATGAGCTTGAGGCCGAGTACGGCCTCACCTATGCAGAGGTTCTGGCCCAGGTGAGCCGTGGCCTGATGACTGAGTCTGCGGACTTTGAGGAGTGGACTGTTCTGCACGACGCTTGGATGATCGCTACGCGTCGCGGTTAGCGCGGAGCTTTGCCTCCGCCTGATTGGATCACTGACCTGTGGGAGTATCGCTCATGGTTGGAGTGGCTGCTTCCTACTTACAACGCCTACCCGTATCCCGATGGGATTCTGCGTGCGAACCTGGTCCCCGACTCGGTGCAGACGAGTGTCGCGCGTGTTCTAGTCGTGCGAAACCAGCGCCTCACGTTCGCTGACGGAAGTTGGCTGAACGTGACGATGAACGTGGAGCGCCTCGATCTGCGCGTAACGACGTATTCATTTCACTACGCGGCAGACGACGACCGCATCGCCTGGCGTAAGTGCAGCCACGACGGTCATGTCGACGTCGATCTCCAGCCCTCCCACATTCATTATCGATCTGACGAACGGCGCTATCGCTATCCAGCTGTGGACTTGGAGGAGGCGCTACTGGAGGTTCGCGATGAGCTCTTGGGGATTGACTCGGTTCGGCCCAGTCTCTGAAAGGGCGCGCTATGGCTTCAGAGCCACTGGCTAGCCTTCCTCTCCCCCGACCCGAGGCAAACCAATGGGCAAGCACGCCGACCTCCTGGGCCGCCACAAGGCGGTGCTCCCCGCCTGGCTGGCGCTGTATTACGAGCACCCGATCTCGATCGTCGACGGTGACGGCCGTCGGGTGACCGACGCCGAGGGCAACGAGTACCTCGACTTCTTCGGCGGGATCCTCACCACCATGACCGGCTACAAGGTCCCGGGCGTGGTGAAGGCCATCCAGGAGCAGGCGAACAAGATGCTCCACACCTCGACCCTCTACCTGATCGAGCAGCAGATCCAACTCGCAGAGAAGATCGCCGACCTGTCGGGCATCCCCGACGCCAAGGTGTTCTTCGCCAACAGCGGCACCGAGGCCAACGACACCGCCCTGATGCTCGCCACCTCGTTCCGCCAGTCCAACCAGGTGCTGGCGATCCGCAACTCCTATCACGGCAGGTCGTTCACGGCGGTGGCGATCACCGGCAACCGCTCGTGGTCGGCCACCAGCCTGTCGCCGCTGCAGGTCACCTACGTCCACGGCGGCTACAAGTACCGCAGCCCCTTCGGCCACCTGCCCGACGCCGATTTCACGGCGGCGTGCGTCGCCGACCTGGAGGACCTGTTGAACATCGCCACCGCCGGCGACGTGGCGGCGATGATCGCCGAGCCCATCCAGGGGGTGGGCGGCTTCGTCACCCCACCCGACGGCTTCTTCGGCGAGTTCAAGAAGGTCCTGGACCGCCACGGCATCCTGTTCATCTCCGACGAGGTGCAGACCGGCTGGGGCCGCACCGGCGAGCGGTTCTGGGGCTACCAGTACCACGACATGACGCCCGACATGCTCACCTTCGCCAAGGGCCTCGGCAACGGCCTGGCGATCGGCGGCGTGGTGGCCCGGGCCGAGATCATGGACTGCATCTCGGCCAACTCGATCTCCACGTTCGGCGGCAACCCGCTGGCGATGGCTGGCGCCCTCGCCAACCTGGAGTACCTGATCTCCGAGGACCTGCAGACCAACGCCCACAAGGTGGGCCAGCAACTGCGCTCCAGCCTCGAGGACCTGGGGGAGCGCTCCGAGATCGTCGGTGAGGTGCGGGGCAAGGGCCTGATGATCGGCGTCGAGCTGGTGAAGCCGGGCGGCACCGAGCCCAACGCCGGCGCCGCCACGAAGATCATGGAGAAGGCGCGCGAGGGGGGCCTCCTGATCGGCAAGGGCGGCCTGTACGGCAACGCCCTCCGCATCGCCCCGCCGCTCAGCCTCACCGAGGACGAGGCCGCCGAGGGCTACGAGATCCTGGAGAGGGCGATCGAGGAAGCGGCGAAGTAGGGATTCGCCCTTTTGGTGGTGGCGCCGCGGCGCCGGACCGGACGTTCTGGCGGGTTCTCCGCAGGGACGGCATCCCGGCTACCATGACCTTCTCCTCGCGGCTTGTTGCGGTGTCGACTGCTCTGACACTCCGCCGGGACGCAAGTCCACCAAGCCAAGGGGTCCTCTCGTGTCCTCGATTCACCGTCGGTTGTCCGACGCGCTCGTCCTGTGTGCCGTCCTCGCACTGTCCTCCGTGATACTGGTGGCGCCGGCGCCCGCCGGGGCGGTTGCGCCGGTGGGGGTGACCGGAAGCTGCAGCGGCGCCACCACGACCACCTGCACCTATGCCTCGCCAGGCACCACGTATTCGTTCACGGTGCCGGCGGGGGTCACTTCCATCACGATCGTGGCCAACGGCGGTGGTGGTGGCGGCAGTGGCGGTGCGGGCGGCAGCGGTACGAGGGTCACCACGACTCGGGCCGTCACCGCCGGACAGACGTTCACGGTCTTCGTGGGTGGCGGTGGGACCGGCAGCGGGTCCGGGTCGGGCGGCGGCGGTGGTGGCGCCACCAGGATCGACTCGACGCTGATCGTCGCCGGGGGCGGCGGGGGCGGCGGGTCGCGCTCCGGTGGTGGCGCCGGTGGGAGCCTGGCCGGGGGCGGCAGCGGGCTCGCCGGCTCGGTGGGGACGGTCGGAACCAGCGCCGGCGGCGGGGCCGGGGCCGGTTCGGCGGGCTCCGGTGGTGCGGGAGGCTCCGGCAGCAGCCCCTGTGCCGGTTTCGGCTCGGCCTCTTGTGCGGGCAGTTCCGGCACCGCCACGACCGGCGGAGCCGGCGGTGGTGACGACACCAACGCGGCAGGCGGCGCCGGGGGCGGTGGCGTCGGCGGCTTTGGCGGCGTCTACGAGCCCTTCCCGCCCGAGGTCCTCACCGGGGCGGGCGGTGGTGGCGGCGGCGGCGGACACGGCGGGGGCGGCGGCGGGGGCGGCGGCTCGGTCGTCGACGGCTCGGCTTCGGGTGGCGGGGGCGGGGTGGGAGGCAGCACCGGTCCGGCCGGCTCGACCTACGGGAGCGCCGGCAACGGCGGCGGCGCCAACTTTTCCGGCGGCAGTGGATCGGCCACGATCACATACACCAAGGCGGCCCAGACGATCACCTTCGGTGCGCTGGGTGGCAAGACCTTCGGTGATGCCGACTTCGATCTCACCGCGACCAGCACGTCGGGTGGTGCCGTCGGGTTCAAGACCAACACGACCGACGTCTGCACGGTGACGGCTGGAGGAACGGTGTCGATCGAAGGGGCCGGCGACTGCACCATCGACGCCGATCAGGACGGCACCGACGGATACACGTCGGCACCCCGAGTGTCGCGCACCTTCGGGGTGGCGAAGGCGTCCCAGAGCATCACCTTTGGTGCCCTGGGCGGCAAGACCTTCGGTGACGTGAACTTCGACCTCACCGCCGCCGCCACGTCGGGTCGTGCCGTCACCTTCGCGAGTGCCACCACCGACACCTGCACGGTGACCAGTGGAACGGTGTCGATCGTCGCCGCAGGCGACTGCACGATCGATGCCGACCAGCCCGGCGACGACGACTGGGATGCGGCGCCGACGGTGTCGCGCACCTTCACGGTGGCCAAGGCCGATCAGATCATCGACTTCGCCGCGCTGGGCGGCCTCGCTGTCGGGGTCGGCGACTTCGACGTGTCGGCGACGGCGACCTCGACGCTGGGGGTGGCGTTCTCCACCGCCACGACGACGGTGTGCACTCTGGCGGGTTCCACGGTGTCGATCGCGGGGGCGGGGACCTGCACGATCGATGCCGATCAGGCCGGCGACGACGACTGGAATGCGGCGCCGACGGTGTCGCGGAGCTTCACGGTGGCGAGAGGCGATCAGGTGATCGCCTTCGGAGCCCCACCCGATGCAGTCTTCGGCGGGGCCGACTTCATCACGTCGGCCACCGCCTCGTCGGGCCTCACGGTCGTGCTCTCCAGCGCCACCCCGGCGGCATGCGCCGTGGCCGGCTTCACGGTGTCGATCGTGGGGGCGGGGACGTGCACGATCGATGCCGATCAGGGCGGTGACGGCGATTGGAACTCTGCTCCTCGGGTGTCGCGGGGCTTCGTCGTGGCGAAGGGCGACCAGGCCATCGCCTTCGGGGCGCTGGCCGATGCGGTGTTCGGGGATGCTCCGCACCCGATCACGGCGGCTGCCGGTTCGGGGCTGGCGGTGACGTTCACCACCCCCACCCCTGCGGTGTGCACGGTGGGAGGGGGAACGGTCACCATCCTCGCCGCCGGGACCTGTGAGATCGCCGCCGACCAGGGCGGCGACGGGGACTGGAACCCCGCACCCCGGGTGGTGCGGGATCTGGTCGTCGCCAAGGCGGGCCAGACCATCACCTTCGATGCACCACGGGACCGGACCTTTGGGGACGAACCGTTCCAGCTGTCGGCGACGGCGTCGTCGGGGGAGGCGGTGACCTTCTCCAGCGCCAGCCGCAGGGTGTGCTCGGTGGCGGCACAGACGGTGACCATCCTGGCCGCCGGAACCTGCACCATCACCGCCCGTCAGGCAGGTGACGCCGACCACCTCGTCGCTCCGAGTGTCCCGCAGGGGTTCACCGTCGACAAGGCCGATCAGACGATCTCGTTCGATGCACCGGCGGACCGGACCTTCGGGGACCACCCGTTCCCGCTGTCGGCGTCGGCGTCGTCCGGGCTCCCGCCCGCCCTCTCGTCGGAGACCCCTTCGGTGTGTGCCGTCTCCGGCTCGATCGTCACCATCGTGGGGTCGGGGACGTGCACGATCGATGCCGATCAGGGCGGTGACGGCGATTGGAACTCTGCTCCTCGGGTGTCGCGGGGCTTCGCCGTGGCGAAGGGCGACCAGGCCATCGCCTTCGGGGCGCTGGCCGATGCAGTGTTCGGGGATGCTCCGCACCCGATCACGGCGGCTGCCGGCTCGGGGCTGGCGGTGACGTTCACCACCCCCACGCCTGCGGTGTGCACGGTGGGAGGGGGAACGGTCACCATCGTCGGCGCCGGGACCTGTGAGATCTCCGCCGACCAGGGCGGCGACGGGGACTGGAACCCCGCTCCTCGGGTGGTGCGGGATCTCGTCGTCGCCAAGGCGGGCCAGACCATCACCTTCGATGCACCACGGGACCGGACCTTCGGGGACGAACCGTTCCAGCTGTCGGCGACGGCGTCGTCGGGGTTCCCCGTCATCCTCTCGTCGGCCACGCCGGCGGTGTGCACCCTGGCCGGATCGACCGTCACCATCGTGGGCGCCGGCTCGTGTGTGGTGGTTGCCGAGCAGCCCGGAGACAGCGGCTTCGCCGCCGCCGACCCCCGTTCACTGCAGGTGGAGATCGCCCAGGCGCAGGTGTCGATCACGATCGGAACGATCGCAGGAGTCGTGGCCGGTGATCCGTCGTTCGAGGTGCTGGCGTCGGCGTCGTCGGGGCTTCCCGTGACGTTGTCGTCGCAGACCCCGGACGTGTGCACGGTGGACGGCACGACCGTGACGGTTGTCTCGGCGGGGACCTGCACGGTGGTGGCGGTGCATGTCGGGGACGCAAACCACGCCTTCGCCGAGACCGATGTCACGTTCGAGGTGGAGGCCGGCCTCCCGGACCAGCCGGAAGCCCTTCCGAGCCGCGACGGGGAGGGCTCGCCGGGAAGCGGCATCGGCCCGTGGACGATCGTCCTGCTGCTGCTGGCGGCGACCGGCACCGGCGCGTGGTTCGTGATCCGGCTACGACGCTCGGGTTGACGAGCGGCTAACGCCCTCCGCATCGCGCCGCCGCTGAGCCTCACCGAGGACGAGGCCGCCGAGGGCTACGAGATCCTGGAGCGGGCGGCGGAGGAGGCGTCCCAGGGCTGACGCCCTGGCGCAATACGCAATCCGTTGTGTCAGCGCCCCGCCGGTTCATCCTCGAACCGTCATGCATAAGGCTGGGGGCTTTGTGCTTCACTCGTCCGGCGAATTCGGGCATGACACCACCCTTGACCGAGACCCGTCATACGTGGTATGACTCTATGTATGACAATGCTCTCTTTCCGGGTCGACGACGAGATCGCCGACCGTGCCACCGATTGGGCGGGGCGCCTCGGCGTCGACCGCTCCGAGTTGCTCCGCGAGGCGCTGCGTCTCCACCTGTCCCGCCTCGCTGGAGAGAGGGACGCCTCGAGGTGGGAGGAGACGCCGCTCACCCCCGAGGAGGCCTCCCTGGGCGACGTCGCCGACTGGGGCCCCGCCGAGGACTGGTCCGACTGGACGGTCGATGAGGAGGGGTGAGGTCTGGTTCGCCACCACCCCGGGTGGTGATCGTCCCGTGCTGGTGCTCACCCGGGACCCGGTCGCCGATCGGATCGGTGCCGTGGTCGTGGCCGCCTTGACCCGTACCCGCCGCGGCCTGGTGTCGGAGCTTCCGCTCACGCCCGCCGACGGTGTCCCCACCGACTGCGTGGTCAACTTCGACAACCTGCACACCGTGCCACGGGACCGCTTCCGCCGCCTCGTCACCCGGCTTCCCCCCAACAAGCTCTCCGAGGCCTGCCGCGCCCTGACCGAGTCGGCGGGCTGCTGAGGGATTCGCGATGCGCAATGCGCTGAGCGTCGTTACTTCTCTCGGTCTTCGTGAACCTGCTTGGTGAGGACGATGAGCTGGCGGCGGAGGTGATCGATCGTGTCGCGCGCTTCTGGCGCCGCCAACCCGTGGATGTCCTCGGCGAGGTCTAGGAGCACCGTGACCTCGGCGAGCGAACCCGATGCGATCCGTAGGTGGCGTTCCAGATCCCCTGGCGAGCCGCGCCCCAGCCCCTCGGCGATGTTGGCCGGCACCGACACCGCTGCCCGCTGCAGCTGCCGCGTGAGCCCGAACCGCTCGTCTCCAGGAAGCGACCTTCAGGCCTCGTAGACATGTCCAACGAGCTTCTTCGCGTTCTGCAGGGTGCGGTTGTTGTACGGGTTGCGCACATCCGAGACCTACCAGCACGTCTCCGCCGCGAGAACCCCTTGACAGGTGGCGCTGGATCCACCCGATCAGCGGACAACGCGTAGCGCATTGCGCATCGCGGCGCGAGGCGCCCACTCCGGATGAGTCCGACCGCGTTCGGTAGATTTCATAGACAAGCTGCAACCCAAGGAATTTCTCATGCCCCGCACCCTCATCAAGAACGGCACCGTCATCACGGCAACGGAGCAGATGTCAGCCGATGTCCTCATCGACGGCGAGCATGTGGTCGGTATCGCCGCCCCGGGTTCCCACGGCTGGACCGCCGACTCGGAGATCGACGCCTCGGGCAAGTACGTGATGCCGGGCGGCATCGACGTGCACACCCACATGGAGCTCCCCTTCGGCGGGACCAACGCCAGCGACTCGTTCGAGACGGGAACGCGCGCCGCGGCGTGGGGCGGGACCACCACGATCATCGACTTCGCCGTGCAGGTGAAGGGCGAGTCGGCGATGGACGGCTACGAGGCGTGGCGGCAGAAGGCGGACGGCAATGTCGCCATCGACTACGGCCTCCACATGATCACCGGCGACATCAACGACCAGACCCTCAAGGAGATGGACATGCTGGTGGACGAGGGGGTCACCTCGTTCAAGATGTTCATGGCCTACCCGGGCGTCTTCTACAGCGACGACGGCGAGATCCTGCGCGCCATGCAGAAGGCGGCCGAGAACGGCTCGACGATCTGCATGCACGCCGAGAACGGGATCGCCATCGACGTGTACGTGGAGCAGGCGCTGGCCCGGGGCGAGACCGACCCGGTGTATCACGGCATCGTGCGCAAGTCGATGCTGGAGGGCGAGGCCACCCACCGGGCGATCGTGTTGGCCGAGCTGACCGGGGCGCCGCTCTACATCGTGCACCTGTCGGCCAAGGAAGCACTCGCCGAGGTGACGGCGGCCCGCGACCGGGGCCTCAACGTGTTCGCCGAGACCTGCCCGCAGTACCTGTACTTCGGGCTGAAGGAGCTCGACCAGGGCTTCGAGGGCGCCAAGTTCGTATGCTCGCCCCCGATGCGGGCCCGCGAGGACGGCCACCAGGAGCACCTGTGGGACGGATTGAAGCGCAACGACCTGCAGGTGGTGTCCACCGACCACTGCCCGTTCTGCTTCGACGACCATCCCGAGCTGGGTCGCCAGAAGCGGCTCGGCGAGGAGGACTTCTCCAAGATCCCAAACGGGATGCCGGGCGTGGAGCCCCGCCTCGAGGTGATGTGGGAGGCCGGGGTCAACGGCGGCCGGTTCGGCCCCAACCGGTTCGTGGAGCTGATGGCCACCACGCCGGCCAAGATGTTCGGCCTCTACCCCAAGAAGGGCACCATCGCCCCCGGCGGCGACGCCGACGTCGTGGTTTTTGACCCCACCAAGAAGCACACCATCTCGGTCGACAATCAGCACATGAGGGTCGACTACTCCGCCTACGAGGGCACCGAGGTCACCGGCAAGGTGGAGACGGTGCTGTCACGCGGCCGGGTGATCGTCGACGACGGCGGGTACCACGGCAAGCCGGGGGATGGGGCGTACCTTGAGCGGGGAACGTCGCAAAACCTGTTGTAGGGTCAACCCAGCGGCACCCATTGCCTCGAATGGCTGTGAGGCTTGCCGAGCCCCGACGGTGGTTGCACCTGGGGCGATGTCTCCGAGGGGCCCGTGGCAGTTTCAGCCACCGATCACCAGCCGAGACATTCGGGCTCGCTTGGCGCACTCGCGCGATCGCTGTCACTGGCGGTCGGCGCCAGGTCCAGGTTGCGAGTGAGGGCTCAAGCTGTCTCTGGGCGACGGATCGGGGTTGTTGCGGGGTCGAAGACAAGACGAATACGAATTGTCACCCGCCCACGGCTCGGTCTCAAGACTTCGAGTTCTCCGCGAAGGTCTAGGAGACCCTCATTAGGCTTGATGGAAGCCCGTGAGGGAGCATTCACCTACATGCCGCTGGTCGAGCTGATGTGGAGACCTGATCGAGTCGATGAGGCCACCGCTGTTCGCGTCCGCGACGCGGTCTGCAGGCAGGTGGCGTCGGCTTTCTCGCAATTCGATCCCCGGCATGAGGTGACGCTCGACATGGTCGATGCCCGGCTCCGCATGATCGGACCGTTGGACGTACTGCATCGAGATCTACTGGTTTCCGTATTAGCGCGCGATGAGCGCAGGCGCCGTCGACACTCACGGTCGATCGCGGCGCTCGTCACCGAGGCAGTCGAGCGGGAAGCGCCGGGTGTCGATGCCATGGTGGAGGTCATCCTCAACCAGAGGACCTCGCTGTATGTCTACGAAGAGCCGCGCAGATGATCGGCTCCACCTTTGTCGCGAGCGAGGCGCTAAAACATTTCTTCATACTGCCGGGGGCCATCACCCATGACGAGAACGAGGCACTCGATCGATACTTGTCGTCGTTGCCGATCCTCTCCGAGGGAGAGGTCGACAGGAAACAGCAATTCGCCTTCGCGCGGCCGGTCTACGACGGCGTCGAGGTAACCGCTCGGGCAGAGGCCGCTGCCGGTGACCCGATTTGGGTGGGCGAACGGTTCGTCCGAGGCGTTTCGGTTCCGGTCCAACTTATGGAGGCACTGGGCCGAGCGAACCGGGCCGTCTCAGAGATCCCCTACGCAGAGGTCGGGGTCGACCCGCCGGAGGCTCCCCTGTCGTCGGTCTACGTGGACTGGTACGAGCTGGGGAGCTTCTTCGTTCCGCACACCGACCGGGTTGGGTACGGGCCTGTGGTCGCTGGCCTGTCAGTCGGAAAGGGGGTGATCACGATGCGGTGGTCGGACGGAGGGGTGGTACACGATGTTGTGATCGAGCCCCGCAGCCTCTACCTCTTCTGCGGTCCGATTCGCTACGAACCCTGGACCCACAGCGTGATCGAAGTCACCGATCGACGCTTCGGCATCACGATGCGCAGCCGCGGCGCAGGCCATTCCCAGAGGGAGGAGTCGCCATGACCCGCTCCCAAGGCGCCGACCTCGTGATCGTAGGGAACGGCATCATCGGTCTTTCGGTAGCGGCGCGGATCAAGCGCGACGCCCCCGACCTGGACGTTCTGGTTATCGGGCCGGGTGACCGCGTCGGGGGCGCCACCCCCGCCGCAGGCGCAATGCTCGGGTGCCATGGTGAGATCACGAAGTACACGCTGGCGTCGGAGGCGGGCAGGGCGAAGCTGGACATGGCCGAGGAGGCACACGGAGCCTGGCCCGAGTTCATCGCCGATCTCAACGACATCAGTACGGATGCTGCCGAGATCGACCCGGTTCGATCCACTTTCGTCGTCCTCAACGGCCGCTCTGGCCTGCTCGACTCCGAGAACTACTCGGCGCTGCTCGCTTACCTCGCCGATCGCGGCGTGCCCCATGAGGAGGTGGATACGGTTCCCGGTCTGGATCCCACCCCCGACGCCCGACCGCTCCGCGCCGTCCACCTCGTGGATGAGGGCGCCGTCGATGCCCGCGCTGTCGTCGCCCGCCTCGAAGCGCTCGCGGACGCGCATGGGGTCCGATGGCTCGACGCCCAGGTCGAGCGGCTCACCGAGAACCATGGTCGGGTATCCGGCTGCATCCTGGAAGGTGGCGTACAGGTCGCTTGCGACAGCGTCGTCGTTGCAGCCGGATCCGCCTCCGGATCCCTACTCGACTCGGTGCTCCCGCGCGGCGAGGTGCAGCCGATCTTTTCGGGTTCTGGCGTCGCCTACCTGACCCGCCGGGTTCTCGGCGCCGGCTTCCCCGCTGTCGTACGAAGTGTCAACCGCGCCGGCTCTTGCGGGCTGCATGTGATCCCGCTCGGGGAGAGCGTCGAGTACCTCGGCGCTACCAATGTCATCTTCGGTGAGCCGGAGACGCTCCCCCATCTCGGCGTGGTGGGGTTCCTAGTGGACTCGGCGATCGACCAGCTCGACCGAGCGCTCACCTACTCGCGCATCTTGGAGACAAGGGTGGGCAACCGGCCGGTCCCACTCGATACCTATCCACTTCTCGGAGAGACCTCGATCCCAGGACTGCTCGTGCTGACAGGCACCTACCGCGACGGCTTCCACGCTGCGCCGCTGCTGGCCCGGTTGGCCTCCAAGTCGGTGCTCGGCGGATCGTCTGCGTTCCCGGCTGTGTTCACACCGGGGCGTACGCCCCTCCTCGGCGGCACCCGGGAAGATGCCATCCGCGAGTTCGCCTTCCAGAACGTTTCCAGCGCCTTCGAGAACGGAATCCGACTGTCTCGTTTCATGGATCACGACGACCTCGAACACATGTACCGGCCCTCGGCCGAAGCCCTCTTTGATCGGCTCGGTCTCGAGCACGGGCTGCCCCCCGACATCGTCACGTACCTGGTGCTGACTCGCAAAGATCCGGCCGAGGTGGATCGCGTCGGCGCTTACCTCGCCGGCACCGGCCTGTCGCCAGGCCCTTCCCGCTAGCCTCGGCGGCATGGACCCAAGTGCGCAGGGGCTCCAGGCCGGTATTCCGGTAAAGGTGCTGGAGGATCTCAAAGTCTCCTGCCTCAGCGTGGGGATCGGCATTTCGCTGGACGCGCTCGCGCTGTTGGCCGACGAGGGACCGCTGACGATCCACGAGTATCCGACGACCGGGGGGATGACACTCGAGCTGCCCCAGCGGGTGTATGTGAACGCACCCTTCGACGAGTGGTTCTGCCGTGATGCCGAGGCTGAGCTGGTGACACGGGATGGTGATTTCGCGGTGGAGTTCCGTGGCAGCACTGTGCCCGTGGTGCGCGTCCTGCCGCTTCCCGGGTACCTCGACGGCACCGACTCCGAGGGGCGCGCCGTCACCGATGTGGTGATGTCGCACGCCGATCGGGTCCGGCTCTCCCCGTTCATCGGGTGTGCCTACGACTGCTCCTTCTGCGATCTGGGCACGATGGAGTACCGAGCCCGGCCCCTGGACCAGATCCTCGAAGCGCTCGATATCGCCGCCCGCGATCAAGCTCTCCCACCCCGACACGTCCTCATCAGTGGCGGATCGCCTCGCCGCCCCCACTACGACCTGTTCGAGGAGATCTGCCTCGGGGTGGTCGCCGCCACGCCGATGGAGGTGGACGTGATGATGTCCCCGATGATCGACAACCTCGGATTCCTCGACCGGATGGCCGAGGCAGGGCTCCACGGACTCGCCATCAACATCGAGCTGTTCAGTGCTGAGGCCTCGATCGAGCACCTCGCGCCCAAGTACAAATCGACGAGGGCCGCGTTCGACGAGTTCGTCGGCCACGCCGTCGAAGTCTTCCCACCGGGTCGGATACGGTCGCTCATCATCCCCGGACTGGAGTCCGCGAAGGAGACGCTCGACGGCGTAGCCCACCTCGCCTCCCTGGGGTGCGATCCCACACTCAGCCCGTTCCGACCCGCCCGTGGCATCGCGCTCGAGCGGCGGCCACCACCTGGCGCAGGGCTCCTCGCTGAGATGCTGCAGAGATCGCGGGAGATCGTGCAGGACCACGACGTCGTTCTCGGACCGCGATGCGTTCCCTGCCAACACAACACGCTCACCTTCCCGTGGGACGTCGAATGACGCGCAGCCCACGGGACGAGGCGATAGCCGCCATCGCCGATGCACTCGGTGATCGTCAGCTCGTCTGGTTCGGGATTCGGGGCCACGACGCGTCTCCGTTGATGGCGATCCCCCAGTTCCGGTTCTGCTTCGCCATCACCGCGCCACTACGGGCTGGAAGCCTGGACCGCTCGACCACGCTGGAGGAGCTGACCGGGGAGCGGGTGGACCTCGACACCTATGACATCGACCTCGACACGCGTGACGAGGTACAGCAGTTGCGCCGCCTGGTGATGGGCAGCCTGCAGCGGCGTTCGGCAGTCGCGACCTATCGCCCCTCGGGATTCATCGACGCCATCCGGTATGCCAACCTGGGCATGGCTCTCCACCTAGGGATGTTCAAGGAGCGTCAGCGTCCCTTCGAGTTCAAGCCTTGGGTGGAGACGCGGCTCCGTGAAGAGGGAGTGGCGACGATCCCCTGGGACTACGTTGCCGACGAGCGCCGCTCGACGGTGGCGACCCGTGTGGAGGAGGACGGACCCGTGGTGTTGCGGCCGAGCCGCAACTCGGGCGGTGTCGGAATCGCTTTGGTGCGGACCGCGGGTGAGGTGGACGAGCTGTGGCCCGCGCAAGGCGAGCAGTTTGTGGGGGTGGCGCCATTCCTCAGTGACGCACTGCCGCTCAACGTCGGGGGTGTGGTCTTCGCCGACGGGACGGTGAGGCTGCACCCGGGCTCGGTGCAGCTGATCGGCATCGACCTGTGCACCGAGCGACCCTTCGGCTACTGCGGGAACGACTTCGCCGCCTTCGCCGAGTTGGACGATGCCCTCGTCGCTGAGGTGGACCGTTCCAGCCGCCGAGTGGGTTCGTGGCTCGCCTCCGAGGGATACCGGGGGGCGTTCGGTGTCGACTTCCTCGTCCATAGAGGAATGGTCTATTTCTCCGAGGTCAACGCGCGGTTTCAGGGCTCCACCTCACTGTCGAGTCAGCTCAGTGCCGAGGCGGGGCATCGTGATCTGCTCATCGACCACGTGGCGGCGTTCCTCGGGCTCGATCCCGGTCCGGACCGATCACTGGGCCAATGGGCGGCGGAGGTCGGAACGGCGGCCCACATCGTGGTCCACCAGTCGTCGGGGGTAGCCACGGCTGCGCTCGATTGGGCGGATGCGGGCACGCCCACCTATTGGCGACGGGAGATCGTGGCGGATCGCGAGATCACTGTCCGACCTGGAGGAGTGAGCATTCGACTCGTGGGACCGGGTCCGATCACGAAGAACGGTTACGAGCTCGAGGCTGACGCGGTCGCCGCGGTCCGGACCGTTACTCCCGCGGCCCGGTCGATATGATTCCGCGTGTTGTGATGAGGGAGTGGTCGCGTTGAACAATGGGAACGGCGTGACGGAGGCTGCGGCGATGGCGGCCCAGGCGATTCGGGGTGTCGCGAATGATGGGAAACCCGTTGAGGCGCTGCGCGCGATCGAGGCATGGGTGTGCGCGGAACTTCCCAGCGAAGTCACCCCGACGCAGTTGAGGCAGGATGACACACTTCTTCCAGATGTGCGCAAAAGGCTAAATGATGCCTGGGGAGCCTTAGATGACAGTTCCGAACAACCGGTTCTCGCGAATGTGCATTTCATCCTTAGCGGCTTGATTGGAATCCTAAGGGACAGCGTGAAGTTGCAAGCTGTCGCTCATGTCGACGACGCCGTGGAAGCATTGGCGCCAGCACCACGACCATCCAGGTCGACCGTCGAGGACAAACCAGGATTTGTGTGGTGGCGCCAGCAACCGACTTCCAAGCTAGAACAGGCAGACATTGCGCAATGGGAAGGACCACCAGACGAAAAATCGGTCTCGTTCGTGATCGGCCCCGGAGTGTTGCGGGAAGAGTCGAACGATGCGATTTACTGGCCTCAGAACGGCGGCTTTGAAGAGGGGGACCGCTCCTTCCTTGGTTCCCTCTGGGACACCCGGGCCGCAGGGAGAAAGAAGGCCGGGCGGACGGGCGATTTGCCGGAGGTTGTAGCAGACCTGCAGAAGGCGGCGGTTCGGGCATCTCGGATCGCAACCGAGACTCTCGCGGATTACTGGAAGCAGAGGAAGACGGTACCCGCCGACTGGGGCGCGGCTGGAGTTCCCAAGACTGCATCAAGCGGCGCCCTGAAGCCTCTCGAACATGCGGCCATGGCGGCATATGCCGCGCACAAGAAGGCCGAGCGAGAAGCGGGTGACCTCCTCGGCGTCGCTGCGATTGAGGCGAGACTGAGGGCGATAACAGAGGCCGTACGGGAGAGTGGCCTCTCTCCAGCGTCGGTGAGATGGCTGACCGACCTCGCCTGGCACGTCCTCACCTTTGACTCACCGATGTATCCGCTCACCGAAGAGTTGGCCCTGCAGGTGTCGCTGGCCCTCGGTCACGATCGACCCACGAAGGCCGGTCCTCCTGCCGGCCTCCTCCCCGAGATCTTCGATCCCGAAAGTGTGGGTAGGGAGCTCCGCATCGCAGTGGAACGGGGTCTTCCGGCGTCCATTGATCAAACCGGGTCGTCGCGCGAGCAGTTCTACGTGAAGGTGGCGAAACGCCTACGGGAGGGGCTGAAGAGCGGCCACCTGCCGGTCGCGATCGTCACCGGGTTCGACATCGAACTCGAGCGAGCCTTGATTCAACCAGGCGAGACGTTCCACGTCGCCGTGCCGGCTTACGCGATAGACGAGGGGAGCGCCACCGGCGGATTCGGTCGGGCCCGGGTCGTGTGGTTGGTCGGCGACTTCTCAAGCGAGGAGTCCGACTCAAACGGCGAGTGGCGGAATGCGTTGCAGTACCCGAAGAATAACGAGTGGCGACTCCTCAACGATCGGGATGAGTCCCTCCCAGGACCCTTGGTGGTGCATCTCAGTGGATCGCCGCTCCACCGGTACCCCGGAGACTCCGCTGGCCATGGCAGTGTGACGCTTGCTCGAGCCAAAAACGGGAAGTACGACCCTGACAAAAACCGGAAGTACGCCCCTGCGGTGCGACTCGGCGACCTTGACAGCCTGCAACTCGACCGCGTCGAACACCAGATGAGCGCCCTCAGAATGGGTCCGAGCGGGGAAGGCGGATTTGGGTCTCATGCCGAGGGACTACCACGCTGGCTGATCGACCAGTTGCGACACCAGTCTCGCTATTGGCTATTTGTCGGATGTCGCTACCGGGATTGGTCATCGCGCATGCAGCTCTTCCTGGAGTTGACTTCGGCCATGCCGCACGGCCGGGCAGCGGCAGTCGATCCTCGCCACGATGCCGATCTTGCTCACCTCTTTCATTGGGCCCAGGTGCAGTTGTTCAGTGGGACCGCTGGTGATCTCGTGGGAAAGCTGTGACGATCTTGAAGCCACCAAATCCATATCCGGGCTTGAGGCCGCTCGACAAGGGCGACTACCTCGTCGGTAGACAGGAGGAAGTGGCGCGCATTGCGAAGTGGGTGCATGAGGTACCGGTGGTCGAGCTGCACGGCCGCAGCGGAGTCGGCAAGAGTTCGTTGATCCGCGCCGGAGTGGTTGCTGTCCTCGATGAGAGCAAGCTGGTGGTGCACGTCCGCGACTGGTCCACCCTCGACACCGGCGCGGAAGATCCGCTCGGTGCGTACGTTGCGGGCCTGGAGGTGGGATTGAACGAGTTGGGCGTGCGACGGCCTCGCGGCCAACCAGCCGAGGAGTTCCTCGAGAACGTCCGTCGGGCATACGAGGGCCGCATCGTCGTGGTCTTCGACCAGCTCGAGGAACTGCTTCGAAACGCCCCGGTACTCGGCCGCTGGCTGCTGCGCGGGGTCGCAGACGTGGTGCGCCGCCATCGTCACGACATTGCACACGTCCTGTCGTTGAGAAGCGAGTACAAGGCGGATCTCGAGGTCGTCGAGAAGAACGTCTACGGACAGGACTTCGCGTTCGCCGAGGTCGAGGATGTCCTCGTCGGGATCGACGATGAGGCCGCGCGGGAGCACATCGAGGAGATGGCCACTCGACCGCTCCAGTACTCCGAGCAACACGACGGGTGGAGGGTCGATGGTTTGGATGAGGTCTTTGGTCTCTGGCGGGACGACGAGCTTCGCACAATCCATGTCCAGGCGCTGCTTTGGACGGCGTACGAGATGTCGGACTCCAAGACGGTGGACGTTTCGAGGATCTTGGACGCGGCCGAAAGGTCGGAGAATGCGAATACGACCACGGAATCATCGCCCTGGCTGGACGAGGTCCTTCACGCCTACATCAAGACTTGCCTGGACAACGCCGCACGGAGCTTCGCCGAGGACACGAATGTCGGCAAATACCCGGCGGAGGAACCAGTTTCGAGTTCGGTGGGGCGCATCCGGGAGACGCTCGCGACCGCTGCCAGGATCGCGCCCTACTTATCCAGTGGCGGGTTCAAGGTTCCCCGCCCGGTGGACGACCTAGCCTTTGAAGCGCTGGATCCACAACTCGCCGAACTGCGGCTACGGGGCCCGGCGGACAATTGGCTGAGAGCCCTTACCGTGGCGGCCCGCGCCCAAACCGAGGCTGACGCTGAGGACGAGAGTGATCTGGCCCGGACCGACCGGATCGACCGGATCGACCGTGGCGGCGAGTGGCTACGCAAGCAAGTTCAGAGCAGGTTCGGGTTGCAGGAGCCCGTGGTCGACGACGGTGTCGACATGGTGTCAGCATGGCTCAAGGGTTCCGACGCCACTACAGCCGCTGCCGAGCTGGTGGCCTGTCTGGAGCGTGCGCTGCGATGGATGGGGGATGCAGGCTTGGTGCGACGGACCCGCCTGACCAGGTTGGTGGCGGGCACGGACGCGCGAGCGGAGACCGTCGCCTTGGTGCACGACTCGACCGGAGAGCCACTGAAGCGTTGGGCACGGGACATCCTCGCCAATCCGCGGATCCGCATGCTCTCGCCAGTGGGCTTGAGCGGGAAGCAGGTGCTAGACGAGCGCGACGAGGAGGGCAACCCGGTCCAATTGGACCTACGCGCGCCCGACGACTGGTGGACCCACGGTGGAGACGAGGACGAGACAGCACCAATCAGCACTGAGGGCCCGATCGTCTACCGGGGACTCCGCTGGCACGGATGCATCGTCAGCGCCGCGTTCTCCGAGGTCAAGTTCGTCGACTGCGATTTCCGCGGGACCCTGTTCGAGGGCTGCAAGTTCACCGACGTGGAGTTCGAGAACTGCACGCTCTGGGGCACGCTCTTCCTCGACTGTGCGTTCGATGGGGCATCGTTCGCCGCCGCTGATAAGGGGACATCGTTGGCGGCCAATGATGAGGAACGGGGCCGCCTAGAAGTTAGGTCCCTCAGCTTCACAAGCTGCACCGTCCGGGACGATACGACCCTGACGTTGAAGGGGCTCCGGGGAGTCGGACTCTTTGTCAACGGATTGAGGGGAAATGGCAACATGGAACTCGACGGCGTCGACCTCGAGCACGTGCGGATCACCCGTCGCGACGATGAACAGCCCTCCGTGGGGATCGTGGGGAAGTCCGTGGTGCGCCACCTGTCCGGTGTCCCGGTCGTCGGTGAACACCTGCGGGTCGAGGATGGAGCAACGGTGTCGTGCGACCCGACCCAGGAGCCAAGGCCGTGAGCCACGTCTTCGCAGTGGCCGTCGCCCCCGACTCCATCGATCTGGCCATCCTCAAGGGGGGGCAGTCGCTGGCTCCATTGTGGACTCCGCTACGACTGGCGGCTCGAGGTCTGGCCGGCGACTCTATCGAGCTTGTTCGTCTCCGGGATGCATACGACTTGTTGACGGAAGCATGCGCCGAAGCGGATGATGACTTGAGCAGCGCATTCATTGAGGTGAAACGCGTCAAGGACTGGAGGTCTGGAGAAGCGGATGGTCCGGTAGTCGTGGTGTGCCGTAACGAGCCCAGACACCTTGTGGCGGCGATGCTCGTCGGTCTCCTGGTCGCGCAGAAAGCCACGGATATCGGGGTGAAGGTGGATCCTGCTCAGGGTTCCAAGAATCTGGGAGAGCGACTTTTATCGATAGATGTCCAGAAAGAGGATCCAGAGAATCCAAAAGTCTGGATACTCCCGATCGCGGCCAGCGAGAGCGAGATCAAATCCTCCTTGGAGTGGGTCGACTGGCTGGGTGACAGGGAGAGTTGCCAAGGCGTCCTTCTTGACCTCGGAAATTGCGACCCTGCGTTCGCGGTCTATATGTGGAAGAACCTCAACGGGTTAAAGATGCGATGGGAAGTTGTCGCCGACCCTGAAGTTCTAGGGGAATTCAACAATGCCTGAAGGCAAATGGACGGAGGTCAAGGTCGATCTGATCTTGGCCGGATGGTGGCGCCCGGCCATGCTGCACCGATCACCGAGGGCCGGGGACATGTCGGAAGCCGGAGAGTCCGCGACGGCCCTCGACTTCGAAGCCAAATTGGACGGTCCCTGGTTGAGCTTCGAGGAAAGCGACGAGGATACTTTCGAGATCGGGAAATCCGAACCGAAACCTAAATACTTGGAGCGCCTGGTCGACTATCTGACCGAGTCCTGGCGGCGGCTGTACTCGCCTGCCTGGCTCGACGGGCTTCCACGGGCCTATGTCGAGGGTCGGCTCGTCGCCGCGACGACCGGGGAATGTGACCAGAAAACGGAGGATGAGGACGAGTGCAAGCAGCGCTGGTACGTCACGCTGCACCTGTGCGCGGCGCTGCTCACTTCTACGCAGCGGATGGCTCCGAACTCGCGGCGAGCCGCACGGTCGGTCAGGGCGTGCCGCGCGTTGTATTTTGCGGTGGTCTCGGCCCCTGCTCGGACCGGTCTGAGTGACAAGCTGGACACGAGGGAGCGCAGCCTTTGGCTCGACCGGGTCGAGCGGGCGCGTGCCGACTGGCTCGACGACCTGCTCGGCTACGAGCGCACTCCGGAATTGCGAGGCCTCCGGCCCGAGATCCTCGAGGCCCTAGCCCACGGGATCGTCTGGCAGGACCGGCCCGGAGGAAAGCCACTTGCCTTCGAATCGAAGGGAGTCGAAGCAGCTGGCGGGAACACAGCCGGTGAGACACGAGATGAGGGGAACACGCCGGCGGCCAGGTCGGGCGATTCCGACTCGGCGGCCCAGAGGGCTCTGCTCCGGATGACGCGGGAGTTCTACCTACGACGCTTCATGGTGGGGGACGCGTGGCGCGCCGTCTCGGCCGCCAACTCCTCGGCCAAAACCACATTGGGGGTGGTCGCCGCCCTCGGGGCTCTGGCGGTCGGTGCGTTTTCATTGCATCTGTTGACCGCCTGGTGGTGGCCGACCATCGTCGCCGGTTGGCTCTCCGTGGCCGGGTTCGCCGCAGTGGCCGGCTTCGTGGCGGCCCGGGGATCGGAGGTCGCCTACCCCCTGCTCTTGCGCCTGCCCGCGGGCGCTGCCCTCGGGGTGTTCGCCGTAGTCACCCAACGCACCGATTGGATCGTCGCCGAGGTCTCGGGCGCCACGGTGCAGGCGATCCTGGTGCTCGTGGGAGCGACATTGGGCTATCTCCTAATCGAGGTCAGGGCGCACGGCGCGCGGGGTCATGTGGTGGGGCTGCGAGCCCTCGGGGTGCTCGGGATCGGCGCGTTGGGTGCCCTTTTGGTGGCTACGGTGGCGGTCTATCTGTTGGGGCCCGCAACCGATCTGGGTCTCAGGGAGGGACGAGCGGTGGCCCCGGGTGTGCTGTTGACCGCAGCGATCGGATTGGCCGTGGGTGTGTTCCTACAGCTGCTCTGGGAGGAGCGGCCGGTCACCGACCCACTGGAGCACCTAGCCGTGCCCAAGTGACATCGTTCCGTCGCGACTGAATCCGTCGTCCGGGCCTACGGGAGAAGCCAGTTGACAACCCCCTGCGTGAATTGAACCCCTCCGAGTTCACCGGAGGCTCTGGGGTCCCTTGGGTTCTGTGGAGGCGGGTTTCTGGATCATGCTGCCGTTGTTGGTTGTCGTCGGGTTTCGAACTCGATGGGGGTCATCATGCCAAGCGACGAGTGTCGGCGCTGGCGGTTGTGCCAGATCTCGAGGTATTCGAAGATCGCGGAAGCGAGTTCGACGCGGGTCTTCCATCGCCGAGGTGAGAGTGTGGCTCGTCGCGCTCGACGCCGACGGTTTGTTCAGC
>Ga0214472_10000991_pt1 | contig 33262 bp, 30 predicted proteins | sample RVTome_6_FD_207662 | JGI IMG/M metagenome (GOLD analysis project Ga0214472, IMG submission 207662) | Soil microbial communities from uranium-contaminated site in the Upper Colorado River Basin, Wyoming, United States - RVT140D175 | ecosystem: Environmental > Terrestrial > Soil > Contaminated >...
TCCGCGCCTGCACGAATCCCTGTCGCTCCTTGATCGCGTGAAATTCCGCATTCTCGGTAAGATCCCCGAGGCTCCGCGCATGCTCGATCTTCTTCGGGATGTCCACCCGGAACTCCCGTTCCAGAGCGCTCACTTCCGCGCGGAGGTTGCTGAGCAGGTCCTGGAGACCCACACCTGTCCTCCTCTCTCGGAAAGCCGGGCCTACGCGCCGGTGCGTCCGAGAACCGCCGCGAGCCGCTCCAGACACAGCTCACGGCCCACCAGCTCCATCACGACGAACAGCGGGGGGCTGACTGTCCCGCCGGTGAGCGCCACACGGGTCGGCTGGGCGACATCGCCCAGCTTCAACCCCTTCTCCGCCGCGAAGGCGCGATAGAGTGTTTCGAGCGGCGCGGCGCTCCACGTGTGAAGCCCCCGGAGGCGGTCGGTGAGCTCCCGCAGGTGCGTCAGGGTCTCGGGGCGCAGGTACCTGTCCACCGCCTGGCCGTCATGCTCGATCGGGACCCGGAAGAGGAAGCGGGAGTCCTGGGCCAGCTCGGCGAGCGTGGTGGCCCGGTCGCGAAAGGCCTGCACGACCGCCTCCGCGAAGGTCGTCCCGTCGCCCCCCGTCGTCCACGCGGCCGTCCTGGCCTCGATCGCCTCGGGCGAAACCCCCACCTGCCGCCAGAAGGGAACCACCAGGTCCGCCAGCCACTTGGGATCCGCCTGGCGGATGTAATGCCCATTCAGCCAATTCAGCTTGGCCTGATCGAAGATGGCCGGGGTATCCCCCACTTGCGCGATGTCGAAATGGCGGATGAGCTCTTCCCGGCTGAAGATCTCCTGATCCCCATGGGACCAGCCCAGGCGCACCAGATAGTTGACCAAAGCCTCGGGAAGATACCCCTGATCGCGATACGCCAGCACCGAGGTCGCCCCGTGGCGTTTGGAGAGGCGCGTGCGATCCGGCCCCAGGATCATAGGGATGTGGGCGAATCGCGGCAGGGGAAAGTCCAGCGCCTGGGAGAGCTGGATCTGCTTCGGCGTGTTCGACAAATGATCGTCGCCCCGGATCACGTGCGTCACGTGCAACAGGGCGTCATCGATCACGACGGCGAAGTTGTACGTCGGCACCCCGTCGGAGCGGACGAGGATGAAGTCGTCGAGCTCCGCGTTGTCAAAAGAGACCGCGCCGTGAATCAGGTCCTCCACCACCGTGACCCCGACGTCGCCCACGCGCAGGCGTAACGCCCCCGGCGTGTCCGGCTCGACCCGTCGGTCACGGCACCGACCGTCGTATCGAGGCGACCGCCCCGCCGCCAGCGCCGCCTTGCGGCGTCCCTCGAGTTCCTCGGGGGTACACACGCAGCGATAGGCCTTCCCGGTCCTCAGCAGCCGCTCGGCGTGCTCACGGTACATCGACAGCCGCTCGGCCTGCCGATATGGCCCCTCGTCCCAGTCGAGCCCGAGCCACTGCAGGCCCTCGAGGATCCCCTCGACCGACGCCTCCGTCGAGCGATCCGCGTCCGTGTCCTCGATCCGCAGGAGGAACGTCCCGCCGTGATGGCGGGCGAAGAGCCAGTTATAGAGCGCGGTCCGTGCCCCTCCCACGTGGAGATGCCCGGTCGGGGACGGGGCGAACCGCACACGCACCCGCTCGCTCATCGCTCCCTCCGTGAATCCTCTTATTATCTCCAGCCGGGAAGGAAGCCGTCAACCCCTTTCACAACCCTGCGAGGATGCTGGAACGCGAGCGTCCTCGCGTACTCGCCGGTCAGGGACTGAGGATCGACACCACGGCCTTCACGAAACCTTCGGGTTCGATCGGCTTCGTGAGGTAGGTGGCCCCCAGCTTCCGGGCCTCCTCCCGCGAGGCATCGCTCTGAAAGGCGGTGATGACCAAAATGGGGACGCGGCCCGTCTCGGGATGTTCCCGGATGTGTCTGCACATGGTGAGGCCGTCCATCTCCGGCAGCAAGAGGTCGGCGACCACCAACTGCGGCCTCCACTGGGTGCACACCTGGAGACCCTCCCTGCCGTTCTTCGCCCCGGCCACCACATACCCGGCCTCTACGAGGAGATCGCCGAGGAACTGCCGAAACAGTTCGTCATCATCGACCACCAGGATGCGGCGGGCATCGGCTCTCTGGGAACCGGCGCGGCCCGCGGGCGCCTGCCAGATCAGGTCCCGCGCCGTCACTTGGGCTACCTGCGTACAGTTGGGACAGTACACCGACACGGTCTCGACCTGACGCGTCGCGTCCTGGACGACGAACCGCGCACCGCAGGCCCGACACGCGAAGACCGGGCGCTCCTCGCGCCACTTGGCGAGGCCTTTCACTCCCCGATCCACCTCCCGCAGGAGCTCCTCTCGGCTGAACGGCTTGCGGAGAAACCCGTCAGCCCCCAGTTGGCGGGCGACCGCCTCATCGCGGTCGCTCGTGAACTCGCCGGTGATCATGATGACAGCCACCGTCTCTCGAATCGACTTGTAGTTTTGACAGGCGCCGTACCCCGAGACCCCGCCGGGCAGATTGACATCCTGGATGACCAGTTCGAACGGTTCTCGGGTGAAGAGCCGGGCCCCCTCCTGGGTGGTATGCGCCACCGTGACGTCATGCCCTTCGTGCTCGAGGATCTCGCGGACCATCAGCGTGATCGCCGCGTCATCGTCCACCACGAGGATCCTGGCTGTCTTTCCTCTCATCGTCTCTCGCCGCCCGCGGTGGTCGTCCCCGCGGTCACGCAGGGAATGGTGAAGGAGAACCGGCTCCCCTTGCCCTCCTGACTCTCCACCCAGATGCGCCCGCCATGCGCCTCGACCGCCAGCTTGCAGAAGGTGAGGCCCAGGCCGGTCCCGCGGCGCTGGCGCGCCTCGCGCAGCTGGATCTGGACGAATTTCTCGAAGATCTTCCCCTGCAAGGCCTCAGGGATGCCCACGCCGGTATCTTCGATCCAGACCCTGAGCGACCCCGGATCCTCATGCCGGGCCCCGACGACCACACGCCCGGCGGCCGGGGTGTGCTCCAGGGCATTCTTCAGGAGGTTCAGCAGGACGCGCTTGAGGAGGTCGCGATCCCCGTAGATGGGCGAGAGGCCCGCGGGGATCTGGGCCTCGAGCGACACGCCCTTGCTCGAGTACTGCACCTCGCACTCGCGCGCCACGGTCCCCACCAGTTCGTCCACCGGACAGACCTCCGGATGGAGCGGGAGTTTGCCCTCCTCCATCCGGGCGATGTCCAGGAGGCTCTGCACCATGTGGGTCAGCTCGCCGATCTGGTGTCGCATCCGACCAAGCAGGTCCCAGTGCTTCCCGTCGACCGCCCCCGCCCCCTCATGAGAGATGAGCAGGTCCACCCCGAGGAGGAGGGAGGTGAGCGGCCCCTTGAGGTCGTGGACGAGCAATTGAATCAGGCGGTCGCGAAGGTCCTCCAGCTTCTGCAGCTGCTCGTAGCTCTTCTGCAGATCATCGTGGAGACTCTTGATCCGGAGCAATGATTTCGTGCGGGTGAGCAGCTCCCAGCGATGGACGGGCTTGGAGAGGAAATCGTCCGCCCCCGCTTCCATCCCGCGGATACGATCCTCCCGGTCGCTCAAGGCAGTGACCATCACCACCGGGATGAACCAGGTGGTGGGGTTCGCCTTCAGTTCGCGGCACACGTCGAATCCGTCTCTTCCGGGCATCATGACATCGAGAAGGATCAGATCCGGGGAGCTGGCCTGGACCTGGGCGATGGCTTCCGCCGCCTCGGCCGCGGTGACCACCCGGTATCCCTGGGAGACCAGCAGCCCCTCCAGGAGGATTCGGTTCTCCTCTTCATCGTCCACGACCAGGATCGTCGGTCCCGCCGGGCTCACGTCCGCCCCCCTTCCCGCCGCCGGGGCTCTTGCGCCGATCCCCCGGGAAGGAGCTCATTCACCAAGTGGAGGAGTCTGTCCAGGCGGAAGGGTTTTTCGAGCAGGCGATCGACCCCTGCCGCTTCCTGCTCCCGTTTACTCACTGCCGCGTTCCACCCGGTGCACAGAATGACCTTGGCTCCCGGATTGAGCTCGCGAACCTTGCGGGCCACCTCGAGTCCCGTCAGATCCGGCATGCCCAGATCCGTGATCACGATGTCGAAGGGCTCCGTCCGGAACATCTCCACTCCCTCCATCCCCGACCCCACGCCCAGCGCAATGTGCCCCTCAAGCCGCAGGAGGTTCGTGATCACCTCACGGAGATGCGGTTCGTCGTCGATCACCAGGATGCGTCCGGTGCGGCGCCCTGCCATGCTGTCGAGCGCATCGGGAGTCTGGGGCACCTCCGCCGGAACCGGAATGGTGAAGCAGAACTTGCTGCCCCGTCCGGGTTCGCTCTCCACCGTGATCGTCCCGCCGTGGCGGGCGACGATCCCATAGGAGGTACTCAGCCCCAAGCCGGTTCCCTTCACCCCCTTGGTGGTGAAAAAGGGATCAAAGATCTTTTGGCGAACCTCCTCGGTCATGCCGACCCCGGTGTCCTCGAAGACCGCCTCGACCCACGGCGCCTCATCCCGGTCCGGCCTGAAGCAGGTCCGCACGACGAGACATCCGCCGGTCGGCATCGCATCGATGGCATTCAGGATGACATTCGTGAAGACCTCCCGCAATTCCGCCGGGTTCCCTGTGATCAGGGGGATGTCGACAAGCTCCGTCACCACTTCGATCCGGGTCCCCCGCAGCTCCGCCTCGTCCTTCCATCGGGCCTGCGTGAACTGGAGGACCTCGGTGATCACCCGGTTGACATCGACGGCGACCATCGGGTCGGGCGCCCCCGTCCGCGCGAAGTCCTGCAGGCGGCGCACCGTACTGGCCCCGTCGAGGGCGGACTGTTGAATACTGTTCAGCCACCGCTTGAGCTCGGGGTCGCGGACCTGGCGCAAGAGGAGGTCCGTCCTCGCCACGATGGCCGCCAGCACGTTGTTGATATTGTGGGCGACTCCGGCGGCGAGCGTCCCCAGGGCCGCCAACTTTTCCGAGCGGAGCACCTGCTGGTCCCACTGCTTTCTCTCCGTGATGTCGGTGACCATCACGATCGTTCCGAGAAACTCGCCCGTGGACCCGCGCCGCGGCGTGCTGTTCACCAGGGCGGGGAAGGTGCTCCCGTCTCTGCGGACCAGCCGGGTTTCAAAGACCGAGGCCCGATCCCGCCGCGCAAGCTTGGCCAGGTCGCTCGCGCGGAACCCCAAGGCGAGATGGGGCTCGGGGCGTCCCCACAGGCCGGGGCCTTCCCATGGGGCATACCCCATCATCTGATAGATCTGCCGGTTGCCAAACGCCCATCGCCCCTCGAGATCGAGCATCACAATGCCCACGTCCATCGCGTCGATCAAGACACTGCTCAAATCGCGGATGTCCTCCGCTTCTCCCGGCCCCTCGAACGACCCCGGCGGAGAGGCCCACGCACCGGTCGCCGGCTCCAGATACTCCATCATCTGTCCCATGAGTTGCCCGACCATCTGGAGAAATCGCAGGTCGCGAGAGGCGAAGTGGCCGCGCCGCCGGCTGTAGAGGGCCACGAATCCGACTCCGGCACCGCGCACCGTCAGCGGCACGCTCGCGAAGGACCGGATCTTCTGATCACCGGCTGGCAGGGGACAGTCGGGCGGGAGATCATCGATGAGGAGCGGTTCCCCGCAGGGATCGGGAGACCCAGGACCGAATCCGGACGGATGGGCAGGGCTCCAGGGGGCAGCCCAACTGCCCCGGCCGCGACACACAGTGGGAATAAAGGCGCTGGCGGACTCCTCCCGGATCCAGAGGACTCCCGCTTCCGCTTCGAAGAGCCCCACGATCTGCTCAAGGACAGGGCCGAAGAGGGCCTCGAAGTTATGGCCCTCCCGGGATGCGACCTCGAACCGCATCACCACCTCTGTTCCGGGTGTGGCCCGCTAAGGGTGCATACGACATGCCAAAAGCGGCCTTTCGCCATGCCTCGCCCTTGACGGCACCGGACCCCGGCGCCTATAGTTGACCCACGGGGATTGTTCACCTGCTCCTCTTTGCCGGAGGCCGACCAACGACGTCCCATTGGAGGGACCCGATCCCATGCATGCTGCCTCGACCCCAGGAGCGGACCTTCACCTGCACTCCGCCTACTCCGACGGCACCTTCGCCCCGGAGGAGATCGTCGCCCAGGCGGCGACGCGCGGCGTGAATCCCATCGCCCTCACCGACCATGATACCGTGGCCGGCCTGCCCGAGGCGCTCGAGGCCGGGGCCGAGCGCAACGTCGAGGTGATCCCCGGGGTAGAGCTGTCGGCCCATGCAGGCCACGACGAGCGGCACATCCTGGGCTACTTCGTCCGCTGGCAGGATCCCACCTTCCGCGCGCTCTTGCACCGGCTCGAGAGCGAGCGGCGGGATCGACTCCACGAGATCCTCCGCCGCCTGCATCGCCTCGGAATTTCCCTGCTCCTGTCCGAGGTCCTCGCGATAGCGGGCCACGGCACGGTTGGCCGGCTTCACGTGGCCCGCGCGCTCGTCGGACGGGGAGTCGTGCGCGATCTCGATGAGGCCTTTACCCGCTTCCTCGCCGCGGGTCGGCCGGCCTACGTCGAGCGCACCGGGCTCACCGTGCCGGAGGCCATCGCGGCCATCCGGAGCGCGGACGGGCTTGCAGCCCTCGCGCACCCGGGGACTGCCGGACTCGACCACCTCCCGCTCCTCGTGGAGGCGGGCCTGCAGGGGATCGAAATCTTCCACCCGTCCCATACGACCGAAGACATCGTCACCCTGACGCGGGCGGCGACCCGCTACGACTTGGTCATCACCGGCGGCTCCGACTGCCACGGCCACGCCAAGGGCGAGGTCCGACTCGGCCAGGTGCGGCTGCCTTTGATCTACGTCGAGCGGCTGCGGCACGCTGTTGCCTCCCACCCTCCCCACTCTACACCCAACACCTGAGACCCAATCCCTCAGTCCTCAGTCCTGAATTCTCAACGCTCAGTCCTCAGTCCTCATAGCTCAGTCCTTCCCGTTCCACCCCCCCCCTGAGCCAAGAACGCGCGGAGGGCCTCCCGCCAATGGCGCAGCGGCTTGCCGAAGTGGCGGACCCAGCCGTGATTCTCCAACACGGAGTATCGGGGGCGCGGGGCGGGCCGGCCCAGCTCCTGGGATGAGATCGGGGCGACCGTAATTCCCGTGAGGCCCGCCTCGGCCACGATGGCCTGGGCAAACTCAAACCAGGAACACTGACCGCTGTTGGTAAGATGGTACAGCCCGAAGGGGGCCTTTTCAATGAGCCACCCCACGGCGTCCGCCAGGTCCACGGCCCAGGTCGGGGACCCCACCTGGTCATCCACGATCCTGAGCTGTGTGGTGGTCCTGGCCTGCGCGAGGATCGTGCGGATGAAGCTGCGGCCCGTCCGCCCATAGAGCCAGGCCGTCCGGACGACGAAGTATTCCTCCAGGTAGCGCAGGACCTGTTGCTCCCCGTCCCACTTGGATCGTCCGTAGACCGACAGGGGATTCACCGCGTCCCCCTCCCCATACGGTGTCCCCCCGCGGCCGTCAAAAACGTAGTCCGTGCTGAAGTAAACGAGCGGGGCGCCGAGCTCACGACAGGCGCGGGCGACGCGCGCCGTCCCTTCGCCGTTCACGCGGAAGGCCGTGGCCGGGTCCGACTCACACCCGTCCACATCGGTGTACGCGGCGGCATGGATGACGAGGTCAGGGTGGAGGCGCCGGAACGTGTCCATGACGGCAGGGTCCGTCACGTCCAGGTCCTGCCGAGAGAGGGGGATGACGCGATGGATGCGACTCAGGACCTCGGTGAGTGCCGTGCCTAAGAGCCCCTTCGCTCCGGTCAATACCACGTTCACCGCTCTATCCGACCCCGATCGGCTGTGGCGGGGAGTCGGGGACCGTACTGCCGCCGGTAGTACTCCTGATACTCGCCGGCTTGAATGCGCCGCCACCACCCCTCGTGCTCGACGTACCAGCGGATCGTGGTCCGCAGCCCCTCGGGGAAGGTGGTCGTGGGGGCCCAGCCGAGTTCCCGTTGGATTTTCTGGCAGTCGAGGGCGTAGCGTCGATCGTGCCCGGGCCGATCGGCCACGAAGGTGATCAGGGATTCGGGCTTCCCGAGCTCCCGGAGAATCATCCGAGCCACCTCCAAGTTGCTGTGCCGCGCACCTCCCCCGACATTGTAGATTTCTTCCACCCGGCCCGCCTCGAGGATGTGGAGAAGTGCCCGACAGTGATCCTCGACATAGACCCAGTCCCGGACGTAGAGGCCATCACCGTACAGCGGAAGCGGCCGGTCGGCCAGCGCGCCGGTGATGAAGAGCGGGATCAATTTCTCGGGGAACTGGAACGGGCCGTAATTGTTGGACGAGCGAACGGTGAGCACCGGGATGCGGTAGGTCCGGCTGTAGGCGTGCACCAGGAGGTCGGCGGCCGCCTTACTCGCGGCGTACGGACTGTTGGGCGCCAGCGGACTCTCCTCACTGAACGCGCCCGGCGGGTCGACCGAGCCATAGACCTCGTCGGTGGACACCTGCAGGAAGCACCCCACCCCTCGCTGTCGGGCGACGTCGAGAAGCGTCTGAGTGCCGAGGACGTTGGACCGCACGAAGGCAGCCGCGTCCTCGATGCTCCGGTCCACGTGCGTCTCGGCGGCAAAGTTGATCACGGCATCCACCCGACGGGGCGGGCTGAAGAGGGCGTCCATGAGGGGGCGATCACAGATGTCGGCCTGGATAAAGCGGTAGCCGGGATGATCCCGGAGATCGGCAATGTTTTCGAGATTCCCCGCGTAGGTCAGCTTGTCGACACTCACGACCTCCCACGCGGGGCGCTGTGCAAGGAGGAGCCGGATGAAGTTCGATCCGATGAACCCGGCTCCTCCGGTTACCAGGACTTTCATGCGTCCTCCACAGTGATTGGTGACTGGTGATTGGTGGCTGGTGGTGGTAAACCGTGCTTTGTTTTATTCATCACCAACCACTATCCACTAATCACCAACCACCTGTCACCACCTAGCCCATCTTGACTGCCCAGTCATAGGGAATCTCCGGCGTGTCGTAGGGGAGGCGATGCTCGTCCGGCATCGTATAGGCGTACAGTTGCGTCGGGCAGTTGAGCATGATCGCCATCGCGGGTCCAAGGGCTTTGAAGCCGTGCATCACACGGGGCGGGATCTTGACCAGGAGCAGGTTCTCATCGCCCATGAAGAACTCGTTGATCATCCGGTGGGTCGGAGAGTCCTCCCGCGCATCCCACAACGCCAGCTTCACCATCCCGTGGACGCAGATAAAGTAATCGGTCTGCCTCTCGTGCATGTGCCACGCCTTGATGACCCCGGGCCGCGCCGTCGTGAGATAGAGCTGACCGAACCGCTCGAAGATCTCCCAGTCGCTCCGAAGCAGCTCGGCGAGATACCCCCGCTCATCTACGATCCGGTTCAGCTGCCGGGTCACCACCCCCTGAATCAGCTTCATGCCTACTCCGAGGTTCAACGTTCAAGGTGCAACGTTGGTTATCCGAGATGACTTCGTACAGTTCGGCGATCGAAAACGTTGCACGTTGAACCTTGTACGTTGCACGCGCACCTAGCTGATGCCGAGCTGACTATTGTCCCCCAACATGAGCCGCAGCGTCGCCGTCGGCGAGGGGCACCGGTACACCTGGACATTCCGGCCAATGAGGCTCCCCTCGAGCCGCCCCTCGATATCCACGATCCTGGACTGCGCCATGATCACGCTGTCCACCACCTCACTGCTAATGACCTCGACGTCCGCCGCGATCGAGGTGTAGGGGCCGATGCGGGCGTTCACGATTCGGGCGCGCCTTCCGATGATCGCCGGCCCGCGGACGACGCTCCGCACGAGTTCGGCGCCCGCCTCGAGCACCACCCGGCCGTCCACGACCGACTCCGCATCCACGCGTCCCTCCAGCCGCGGCTCGAGGGTATCCAGGATCAGCCGATTCGCCTCCAGGAGATCCTCCAGGCGTCCGGTGTCCTTCCACCACCCGGCGACGATGTGGGGAAGGACGAGGTGGCCCCGGTCGATCTGATACTGGATGGCATCGGTGATCTCCAGCTCGCCGCGCCGGGAGGGGCGGATGGCCTCGACCGCATCGAAGATGGTCTCGTCAAAGAGATAGACCCCCACCAGGGCGTACTCGCTCTTGGGAACGGCCGGCTTCTCCTCCAGCGAGACGACCCGATTGCCGTCCAATTCGGCGACCCCGAACCGCTGAGGGTCTTTCACCTTCGAGAGGAGGATCTGGGTATGGGGCCGGACCCGCTGATACTCCTCCACAAAGGAGGCGATCCCGTCGCGGAGGATGTTGTCCCCCAGGACCATCACGAACGGGGACGACCCGAGATACGGTCTCGAGATCTTGACCGCATGGGCGAGCCCCAGGGGCGCGTCCTGAGGGATATACTCCACGTCGAGCCCCCACGGCTCCCCTGTGCCCACCGCCATCCGGATTTCCTCGTGGGTCTCACCGACGATCATCCCCACCTGGCGGATGCCGGCGGCCGCCACCATCTCGAGCACATAGTAGAGGATCGGCTTGTTGGCGATCGGAACGAGCTGCTTGGCACTCGTATAGGTGATGGGGCGCAGGCGGGTCCCCCGGCCGCCGCTCAGGATCAGCGCCTTCATTTCGCGTCCCGGGAGGGCATCTCGGCTTCGTCGATCAGCATGACGGGGATCCCGTCACGAATCGGATACCGTCGACCGCACGCCTGACAGACGATCCGCTCGGCCGCCTCACTGAGTCGGACTTCCCCCTTGCAGGCTGGACAGGCCAGAATCTCGAGAAACTCCTTGTCGATCATGATGCCTCCTCCGGTCGCGACCACGCCCCACGTCCCCGCCGTCCGCCGGGCTACGGCCGCTCCATCCGGCATCCGGTTTCTTCCCCGGACCGGACGAGATCCTTCCAGGGGACCACGACGAGATCGTCCAGGATCCGGAACGGGTATCGGTCCGATTTGCTGGTCCGCCCCCAGACCACGTCCTTGATGACCTGGTGGTCCTCCCGTCGGATCGTCTTGGAGCCCTGGGGGTCACGGTAGGTCATGCCCTCCAACCGCTCGACGATCCTCTCCGTGTCCAGCGACCCCACCTCCTCGAGCACCTGCTTGAGCAGATGAATGGCGGAATAGCTGGAGAGGGCCACGTCGGCGGGATTCTCCCCGTACAGGGCGCGGTACCCGTTCACAAAAACCCGGTTCTCCACGGAATTCGGGTGGAGAAACCAATAGCTGGTCGAGACCCAGAGGCCTCCGGGCATTTCCTCTCCCAGCGGGACCAGGACGGCCAGGGAGGCGCCACCGGGGTTGACGAAGAACTTCACCCGCTTGAAGAATCCAAAAGCCTGCGCCTGCCGGATGAACGTCACGAGATCCCGTCCCCACAGGGTTGACCAGATGGCGTCCGGCTCGGCCTCGAGGGCGGCGTTCAGGGCCTCCTTGTAATCGGCGGTGTACGTCCGCGTCCAGGACTCCCCGACGAAGAGCGCATCAGGCTTGACCCTTCGGAGGGCCGTCTGAAACACCTCCCAGGCACCGCGGTCGGAATCAGAGTCGGGCCCGATGCTATACCACCGCTTGGCCGGCTTGTCCCGCATAACGAGGGCCGCTGCCCGGGCATTCATGACAGCACTGTTCGCCAGTCGAAAAGCGTACCGATGACACGCCCGCCCGGTGAGCGAGCTGGCGCTGGCGTGGGTGAAGAGCACGATCGTGTGATTCGCTCTCGCCTCCGCACTGACCGCCAACGCCACACTCGAGGAATCCACGCCCACGAGAAAGTCGGCGTTCTCTTCCAGGATGTGCCGCCGCGCTTCCTGCACCGCGACGGTAGGGACCCCTTCGTGCGCCACGAGGAGCTCCAGCTGTCGTCCGAGCACCCCGCCCCGCTCGTTGATCTCCTTTGCGGCCAACTTCGCCCCCTGGGCCCCATGCCTGCCGTAGTCCGCCTCCGGTCCGATCAACTGGAAGAGGGCCCCGATCCTGAGCGGACGGTCGACCTGGGCTCGCCCGACGCCGGGAAAAATGGCCGCGGCCCCACACGTCGCCACCAGGACGAGACGCAGCACACCCCCGATCCTCACCGCCACCTCCTTCACGATCGCCTCGCGGACACCAGAGGAAAACCGGCTCCATGAAAGGGCGAAAGCCGCATCTTGTCAAGCCTTTTCCCCTTGCGGTGGACCGGGCGACGCGTCGTCTAGGTAGTCGAGGGACATGATGAGAGCGTCCTCCACGGGTGCGGTGTAGTACCGGCGGCGCCGCCCCACCACTTTGAAACCGCAGTGTCGGTAGAGCACCTGCGCCGCCAGGTTCGACGCCCGTACCTCGAGCGTCGCCTCGCGCGCGCCCCGGCGGGAGGCTCCGGACAGAGCGGACCGAACGAGCGTCTTCCCGACTCCCCGGCCCCGGACGCGCGGGTCCACGGCGACGTTGTTGATGTGGAGGACCTCGCCGACCAGCGCCCCGCAGACGTAGCCCACGAACTCGCCCTCGGCGGTGCGGGCCACCAAGGCCAGCGAGACCCCGTGGCCGAGTTCCGCCTCGAACATCGTCCGGGTCCACGGTTCGCTGAAGGAGACCGCCTCGATGCGGAGGACGTCGTCGAGGTCCTCCGGCTGCATCGGATCGATCCGGTAGTCTCCCCCCGCCACCTTCAGTTCCCCTTGCGCCGCTTGAGCTCCGCCTCCGACAGCCGGATGTATCGAGGCGTGAGCGCCTCCATCGGATCCCGCTCGCCCCTGAGCAGCCGCCGTCGACCGAGATCCGCCACCGCCCCCGGCGACGCCCCCCGGGACACGGGAGACGGGATGGCCAAGTCTCCGAGCGCTTCCCGGAAGAACGCGCCATAAACCCGCCATCCATCGCCGACGAAAAGGGTCGGCTGCGTCATGCGCTGCACGAGGGCCCCGGGCGCGAGGGCCTGTTCCTCCATCAGGCAGACGAGTTGGGTGCCCCGGTACTCGTAAAGCGCACAGTACACCTCGTGTTTGCGGGCGTCGAGCAGGGCGCAGACCGGATATCTGCAGTACGGAACGGTCCACGCCAGCGCCTCAAGCGTCGGGACGCCCACCACCGGCTTCCCCGTGGCCAACGCCAGCCCCTTCACGGTGCTGAGCCCGATCCGCAGCCCGGTGAAGGATCCCGGCCCGATGGAGACAGCCAGTCCGTCGAGCTCCGCGACGGCCATCCGAGCATCCTGCAGGACGCGATCGACGGCAGGCATGAGACGCTCGGCATAGGTCGCCTCCACGTTCAGCACGTACTCGGCGATGACTCCCCCCTCGCCGACGAGGGCCACCCCTCCCTGGGGGCTGGCGCTCTCGATCCCCAGGACGATCACCGCCCTTCCCTCTCGCCCGGGAGAGAGGCCAGGGCAAGGAGCGGCGGGGCCTCTCGGGTCATCTCCCGGTCGATGAGGGCCTGGGAAAACAGGGGGGCGAGGACTTGGAGACCGATGGGTTCGACCGTCTCCGGATGGAGAGGAGGAAGGGGTGGGTTCGTCAGGAAGACCTTCCGTCCCTGCATTCCCCCCTCCTGTGAGAACGGAATTATATCACCGCCGCATGCAGACCGCAAGCGGCCCTCCTACCGACGAACGAACCCGGCGAATTGCAGCTTCCCCTGTTGATCGAAAGCCACTTCGAGGAGGAACGGTTGCCTCCCCTTGATCTGATTAAACTGCAGGTCGAAATACTGCACGACCGGCCCATCCCTCTCCTCCCGGATACTCACGACCGGAAAGCGCGCGAACCGGCGGAACATCGTCACCACGCTGTGTGCTTCGGCACGGCGGATGAGGGGGCTGCGGGACGGGGGCGGATACACCTGAAACGGCGGATCGGCCCCATCCAGAAGCGAGATGACGTTCTGATACGTCGCCTCCTCGGTGGCCACGACGCCGGACCAGCGGAGGGGACCGAAGGGCATGGGAAATGCGGCCGTGGCAATCGGGGACATCCCGGTCCGCAGGACCTGGCCCTGAAGACGGACCAGGGCGATCTGGTGGCCGGCCGCCGCCAGGAGGATATATACGCCCAGGAGCGCGAGGGCCGATCGTCCGACCCGCACCGAGCGGGACGGCCACCCGTATGCGAGGACGATGCCGCCCAGGATGATGCCGGACACAAAAGGATCAATGATGAACAGCGTGTCCCAGGAGATCCGCCGATCGCTGAAGGGGAGGAAGATCATGGTGCCATAGCTCGTCAGAAGATCGAGCAGGATGTGGCTGACGACCCCAATGTAGCACAGCCCGGCGAGCCGCCAGTAGTGCTTGGTGGCGCTGAAGCGATAGAGGGCCGCGGCGAGGAGCAACGCCACCGCCCCGCCCCCGACAATGGAATGCGTGATGCCCCGGTGATACTCGAGGTAGAAGGCGATGTCGTGATAGCGTACGATCCCGTCGACGTCGGGAGCCAGCGCACTCACCGTGAGGGCACCGGTGGCAACGGGTCCCATCCGCTGCCGAAACCCGGTCTCTGCGATCAACATCCCCGCCAAGCCATGCGTGATGGTATCCAAGCCGATCCCTCATTCAATCCGGGTCGTGATCGACCGGCAACACTCCCGCCTCTTCGATCCCCTTCACCACCGGAGTGAAGACGTCACACGCGCAATCTCGACGAACAGGCGGGCGCGGCGCGGGGTGCGCTACACCGCGCGTTTCCCCTTGACCTTTCCCGCACGGGGCCATATAATAATACAAACGCATTTCATCTTGTGACAATCGAGCAATAGAACAGTGGACCGCAATGGAGCATTTTACCTCCAACATCACCCCATTGTTCAACTGCTCCATTGCTCCAAAGTAAACGCATTATGTGCGTTTACTTTAGCTGCCGGCATCACACGCCATGCCGCGTTGACCGCTTTCCATTCATCCGCCGATTGGACACCTCATTCCCCCACCCTTCGAGGGGGAGCGGGTGTCGCCGGCGGCCCATCACCAACCTGTAGGGAAAGGAGAATGAGGATGGCCTATGAGTGGAAGTTGACTCCCCGTCCGTACTCCGATGAGGAGGCGAAAAAGCTCCTCACGACCGTCGTCAGCGCCGAGACGACCGATTGGCATTACAACACCCACCACAAGGGTTACGTGACGGCCCTGAACAATATCGAGAAGGGGCTGGACGCCGCGGATCGGGCCGCCGCCAACGGCAACTACAGTCCCATCGGCGAGTTGAAGCGACGCTTCACCTGGAATCACGCCGGCGCCCTCCTCCACGACATCTACTGGGAAGTGATAGGCGGCGACGGGGACCCCAAGAAAGGGCCCGACGTCCTGAAGGCCATCGAAAAGGAGTTCGGCTCCTTCGACGCCTGGAAGGCCGACTTCAAGGCGGCCGGGATCTCGGCCAAGCTGAGCGGGTGGGGGCTCCTCGTGTACGACGGCCTCTGGTCCCGGCGCTTCCTGAACGTGCTGGTCGACGAGCACCAGTACGGGGCGATCTGGGGGGGGATTCCGCTCGTCGCGTGCGACGTCTTCGAGCACGCCTATTACCACAAGGATGGCCCCGCGCGGGCCCGGTACATCGATAACTTCCTTGCCAACCTGCACTGGGCGCGCATCAACAATCGCTTCACAAAATTCGTCCGCTGACGGCGCCCCGGACGCGCCAGGCCTCTGCGCGTCCGCGCGGGGGCCTGGCGCCGCGCGCTCCCGTCCCCTCGCCTACCCCTCTTTTCCGACCGCCACGTAAAAGAAGCTCGCGCCCCGCTGGATCAAGAAGAGGTGCACCGATCGCGTCCAGCCCTTGAGGGCGTGGTTGACCTCCTCGAGGGTTGTGACCGGCGTCTGATCCACCTCCGCGAGCAGATCGCCCGGGCGGACGCCGGCACGGGCGGCGGCGCTTCCCTTGGCGATCTCGGTCACAATGACCCCCTTCTCCACGGTCAGCTTGAACTTCTTTGCCGTCTCCGGCGTGAGCTCCTCCACGGTGAGCCCCATGACCTCCTTGGGCGGTGGTGCGGGAGGCTCCTCGGGACGTGCGAGAACCTCCACCTCCGCCCCGAACTTCCCGATGACGGCAGTCACCGCCTCGATGCGCCCGCGACGGACAACCTTGAGGTTCACCGTGGTCCCGACCGGCGTGCGGGCCACCCGCTGTTGGAGGTGGCGGACCTCTGTGATCGCCGCCCCGTCAAAATCGACGATCACATCTCCGCGCTGCAGTCCCGCCTTCGCCGCCGCCAATCCGGGGAGCACATGAGTAACGAGGGCCCCCTGCTTGCCCGACAGGTCCAATGCCCGCGCCAACGGTCCGGTGACATCCTGGATGCCGATCCCCAGGAAGCCCCACGCGACCTCCCCGTGCTCCCGGAGTTGCGGGAGGATGGACTTGGCCAGGTTGACGGGGACGGCGAACCCGATCCGCTGCCGGGGAATGATTGCCGCGTTGATCCCCACGACCTCCCCTCGCATGTTCACCAGCGGCCCCCCGCTGTTCCCCGGGCTGATCGCGGCGTCGGTCTGGAGGAAGTCGTCGAAAAAGCCGAACCGTCCGAAGCCGTGTCCCTTACGGCTGACGACGCCGATGGTCACCGTGTGCTCGAGTCCAAAAGGATTCCCGACGGCGAGAACGAGCTCTCCGATTTCCACCCGATCCGAGTCGCCCAAGGGAAGGACCGGCAGGGCACTTCCGGCCTCCACCTTCAGGAGGGCGAGATCCGTCCGCCGATCCTTCCCCACCACCTTGGCCGGGAGTGTCCGTCCGTCGTACAGCTCCACCTCGATTTCCCGAACCTCTGCGATGACATGATGGTTGGTGAGGATGAATCCGTCCTCGCTGATGATGAATCCTGATCCCACCCGGGGGCGGTCCGGTGATTCCTCCGGAAGGGGCGGATGGTCCTGGGGCAACTCCTCTTCGCGTTCCTTTTCGACCCCGATCTGCACCACCGCAGGCTGCACGCGGGCGGCGAGCTGCGTGAGGGACCGATTCAGCCGGGTGAGATCCGAACTGGGTTCCGCCAGCAGCCCCCCCTCGCGCCAGAACCGCTTCTCGGCCTGTGCCGGCGCTGGGGCCAATACCAGCCAGGCCACCACTGCGGCAGACCCGGCAACGCTCCAGAGGCAACACGCGGTCTTCGTGCTCATCGGTACCCCCCAATCGGCAACAAAAAAAGGCCACAACGGGCGACGGCTTGTCCGCCCCCCGCCCACACCTACCACGGTTCTTCGGCACCCGCAACGGGAAAGGCTCATCGGCGCCGCCGTCCGGCCAAGGCGCCGACCACGACCTCGAACCGACGACCGGATCCGACGAGGGAGAGACGCCGCCGACGGGGACCTTCCCTCTCCAGGAAAACGTCGAGTCGTTCCTCCGGGAGAAAGCGCTGCATTTTTTCGGCACCCTCGATGACGACCACTCCCTGTGTGTCGGAGAGGACCTCGTCCCACCCGATGCCTTCCAACTCCTCTGCCACACGGATGCGGTACAGATCGAGATGATAGATCGGGTGACGTCCCTGATACTCATGGATCAGGGTGAACGTCGGGCTCCGGACCCCGCGCCCCCGCGGCACGCCCAGGGCCTCGGCGATTCCACGGGTGAAGAGGGTCTTCCCGGTGCCCATCGCTCCCACGAGGCACACGACATCTCCCGGCTTGAGGTGACGCCCCACCCGGGCACCGAGCCGCCGCGTCTCGTGAGGAGAGGAGGAGACCAGCGTGGTCCTGGTCCGTCGCCGATGCCCACGTGCTACATCCTTCCTCATGCGTCCCTGCCTTGACTCTCGTTCCGGCGCGGCCGATACGGCCGTCGCCCCTCTTGACAAGTGTGCTATACTTCCCCCCTGTGATCACACTCACGGGTAAACGCGCAGGAGGAAAGTCATGATTGAACGGCGCGGGCGTTGGGCGATCGTGGCATGCCTTCTCGTCGTGGGGCTCCGGGCGGCCCCGGCAGGGGGACAGGGGTCCGACCTTTCCGTCAACGCGAAGGCCGCAGCCCTCGTGGATGCCGACTCCGAGCAACTCCTCTTCGACCACAACGCGACCGCACGGATTCCGCCTGCCAGCCTCACCAAGCTCATGACCGTGTACCTCGCGTATGATGCGCTTCGCGGGGGGTCCGTTCGGCTGGATGACCCGGTCGCCGTCAGCCGGGAGGCGGCTCGGATGGGCGGGTCCCAGATCTTCCTGCGACGCGGAGACCAGATCCGCTTCGAGAACCTCCTCCGGGGGGTCGCCATCGCCTCGGGCAATGACGCCACGGTTGCCCTCGCGGAACACGTGGCCGGCTTCCCGGGCACGTTCGTCGCACAGATGAACGCCAAGGCTGCCCAGCTAGGGCTCCGGGATACGCAATTCCAGAACCCGCACGGACTCCCGACGGACAATCAGTATAGCACGGCCCGCGACGTGGCCTTCCTGGCGGTCCACCTCATCCGGGACCATCCGGCGGTCTTGCAGCTGCACTCGACGAAGACTTTCGAATTCAACGGGATCAGACAAGAGAATCGGAACCGCCTCCTCTGGAAGGATCCCCGGGTGGACGGCTTGAAGACCGGCTGGCTCGAGGAATCCGGCTACCACATCGTCGCGACCGCCAAGGAGGGTGAACGCCGACTGGTCGCGGTCGTACTCGGCGCCCGCAACGAACGGACCCGGGAGGAGGCCGCGCTCCGCCTGATAAACTACGGGTTCAAGCAGTTTCACAATGTACACTTCTTCAACAAGGGGGACCGGGTGAAGAATCTCCCCGTCTGGAAGGGGATGGAAGACCATCTCGGGGTGATCGCGGCGGTACCGGGCATCGTCACCGTCAAGAAGGACACCCCGCAGCCCACCCTCACCTACAGCCTTCCCGATAAACTCATCGCCCCCATCGCGGCGGGCCAGAAAGTCGGAGAGGCCGTGATTACGGCCGAGGGCCGTGAGCTTGCCCGCGTCGAGCTGGTGAGCGCCGGCGCCGTCGCGGAGGCGGGACTGATGAGGCGGATCCTCCACAGCCTCGCCCTGCTCATCTACTGAGGATTGCGCGGACCGCCGCGCGGTTTCGACCCATCGCCCAGCCACTCTCTCCCGGCCGGATCACGCCACGGGCCAACGCCGACACGCTTCGCCGAGGAGGGTGTAGCCGGGCGGAGGGGATCCTTAGATCGAGGCGGCGGTCTCGCCAGCGGGATACCACGGGAACGGCGTGAGGAGCGGCAGGGTGTCCTCCTTGACTGCGCGGATCGCCTCGGGAAGCTTTTCCAGCAGATCGCTCGCGATCATGGCTTCCGGACCCAGCGCGCGGCAGGCGAGGTCTCCAGCGAGTCCATGGAGGTAGACGCCGGTCGCCGCCGCCAGGACCGGGGCCACTCCCTGGCTCACCAGGCCTGCGATGATCCCGGTCAGGACGTCGCCCACCCCACCGGTCGCCATCCCGGGATTGCCGGTGGGATTGATGTGGACGGTCCCCCCTGGCTCGGCAATGACGGTCCGTGCCCCCTTGAGAACGAGGTGGACGTTATAGGTGGAGGTGACCTTTTGGGCGATCGGGATCCGCTTCTCGATGACCTCTTCCTTCGAGACCCACAGAAGACGGCTGAGTTCACCCGGGTGAGGGGTGAGGATCACGGGCACCGAGGCCTTCGAGAGGACCTCGGCCTGACGGCCCAGGGCGGTGATCCCATCGGCATCGATCACCAGGGGAATCTTGGCCGCCTGGACCAAGGCGGCCACCAGGCGAACGGTCTCGGGGTGCGTGGAGAGGCCCGGCCCCAGGGCAAGGACCCGCTTCCCCTCCATCAGAGCAAGCAGCGTGTCCCTCGCCTCGAAGGCGACCGTCCGCTCCTCGGTTTCGGGAAGTCCGACCGTCATCACCTCGGTGAGTTTTACTTCCATCACATCGTTGAGCCCTTCGGGAAGGGCCAATGTGACCAGTCCCGCACCGACGCGCAACGCTCCGAGACTGCACAACGCGGCGGCGCCCGTCTTGCCGGGCGATCCGGCGAGGACCAGCACGTGACCGTAGGTCCCTTTGTGCCCCTCCGGGTCGCGCGGTGGCAGGGCCGCCCGCACTTCCTCCTGCGTGGTGAGATGCACCGGTAGCTTGGAATCCTGAAGCAGCACCCGGGGGATCCCGATATCCACCACGCGGACCTCCCCGGCGCAACGAGCCGCGGGATAGAGGACCAGACTGCGCTTCGGCAGGGCAAAGGTCACGGTGAGTGCCGCGCGGATGCACGGGTCCTGAATGCCACCGTCGTCCGAACCGAGGCCCGAGGGAAGATCCAGAGCGACCAGGGGTCGACCAAGGCTGTTGAGGAGGTGGATCGCGTCCGCGGCGATGCCCCGCGCGGGCCCCTCAAGCCCGGTCCCTAGGATCGCATCCACAATCAGGTCGGCGCTGGCCAGCGCCTCCCGATGCTTCTGCAGCTCCCGCGCTGTCGTGACCTCGGCCAGCGGGATCCCGGCTCGCTCTGCAATGCCGAGGTTGACGCCGGCGTCCCCCTTGACCTCGTCCTTCTTGGCCAGCAGGAGGACCTGCACGTGCGCCCCGCGGTTCGCCAGATGCCGAGCAACCACCAAGCCGTCCCCGCCGTTGTTTCCCTTCCCGCACACGACGCCCACCCGCGACCGGTGGAGCCGGGGAAAATACCGCTCCATCTCCCGAACGGCGGCTGCCCCGGCGTTCTCCATCATGATGAGGGAAGACACGCCGTACTCCGCCTCGGCCCGGCGGTCCAGCTCCTGCATCTCTTTCGCCGTCACAACCTTCATGAGATCAGCCGTCCACAGTGCGCGGTCAGTCGTCCGCCAGGAGTCGATCCCGTTGACTCGCGGACAGCCGACTGCTGACCGCTGATAAGCTACAGGTCAGTCGGTCGCCACCACAACGGCGACCGCATAGTCTCCGTCGTGGCTCAGGCTCAGGTGGAGGCGCCGGACTCCCCGCTCTTCCGCGGCGAGGCGTGCCCGGCCGCTCAGCCGTACTTCGGGTACCTTCCCGCGCGGCCCGATGACCTCGATCTCCCGCCAGGCGATCTTCCCCCCCCAGCCGGTCCCCAACGCCTTCAGGACCGCTTCCTTGGCGGCGAAGCGGGAGGCAAAGTGCACCTCCGGCACCGGACGCGCCTCCCCCTCGGCCCGCTCCTCTGCCGTGTACAGGCGCCGGCAGAGCCGATCCCGGTGCCGGGCCAGGGCCGCCCGCATCCGTGGAATCGAGACCAGGTCCGTACCCACTCCGACAATCATGCGTCGACATCCCCCCTCAGTCCTCAGCACTGAAGCGGGCGCTATTCGCGGATGAGATCGAGCATCTCCCGGACGGCACGATCCATGCCCACGAGAGCGGCACGGGCAACGATGCTGTGCCCGATGTTCAGCTCTTCGACTTCCGGAATGGCCGCCACGTGAGTCACATTGCGGTAGTTGAGGCCATGCCCGGCACCTACCCGCAGACCCAGATCCCGCGCAAGGCGGGCCGCCTCCATGATCTGGAGGAGCGTCTGCTGTCGATGAAGCTCGGTCCGCGCCTCTGCATATCGCCCCGTGTGAATCTCCACCCACGGCGCGCCCGCGCGCCTCGCGGCCTCCACCTGCACCGGGTCGGGGTCGATAAAGAGGCTCACCCGGATCCCGCCCTCGGTCAGGACACGGACCACCTCGTTGATCCGTTCCTCATGCCCGGCCACGTCCAGCCCCCCTTCCGTGGTCAGCTCCTCGCGCCGTTCGGGCACGAGGGTCGCGATATCGGGCAGGACCTCCAGGGCGATCTTGACCATCTCGTCCGTCGCCGCCATCTCCAGGTTCAGCTGTGTCTGAACCACCTCGCGCAGCAACCGGAGATCCCGGTCCTGAACGTGGCGCCGGTCCTCCCGCAGATGGACGATGATCCCGGACGCCCCGGCCAGCTCAGCCACCACGGCCGCAGCCACCGGATCCGGCTCGGCCCCTCCTCGCGCCTGGCGAATCGTGGCGATGTGGTCAACATTCACCGCCAATCGTGGGTGGTTCATGCTCGTTCACCGATGACCGTTGACCGCTGCACCCACTTTCCCCCTACCCCAGTTCTTTTTCGACGGCCCGGGCGATCGATCGGGCCAGTCGCTCCACCTGTTCCGCGTCGCGCCCCTCGACCATGACCCGGGCGACCGGTTCCGTCCCGGAGTACCGCACCAGCACGCGTCCCCCGCCGTCGAGTTGCGCCTCGGCGTTCGCGATCGCCGCCTGCACGGCAGGAAGCGACTCGAAGTCCTGTTTCTCGGCAACCCGCACATTGACCAGGACCTGGGGAACCGCCGTCATGCACCGCCGAAGCTGCGAGAGGGGTTTCTGGTGCTTCGCCATGAGGGCCAGCAGTTGCAGCGCGGTCACCACACCGTCGCCGGTCGTATTATGGTCGAGAAAGACAATGTGCCCCGACTGCTCTCCGCCCAGATTGACCCCGTGTCGGAGCATCTCCTCCAACACGTACCGGTCCCCGACCGGCGCCCGCACGACGGCGATCCCCGCCTCTTTCAGGCAGAGGTCGAGCCCGACATTGCTCATCACCGTGCCCACCACCGTGTCCGACCGCAGGACACCCCGGCTCTTCAGGTCCAGCGCCAGGATGGCCAAGAGGTGATCCCCGTCGAGGACCGCTCCCGTCTCGTCGACCAGAATCGCCCGATCCCCGTCCCCGTCGTGGGAGACCCCGACATCCGCCTTGTGCTTCAGCACCGCCTCGCTGACCACCTCGGGATACAGGGAGCCGCACCCGTCGTTGATGTTGACGCCATTCGGCTGGATATTCAAGGGTATCACGGTCGCGCCCAGTTCCCGGAAAATCGCAGGGGCCACCTTGTACGTCGCCCCGTGCGCACAATCGACCACCACCTTCAGCCCGTGAAAGGCCACCCCCTTGGGGACCGTCCCCTTGGCGAACTCGATGTACCGACCGGCGGCATCGTTGATCCGATAGGCCTTGCCGAGCTCCGCGGCGCGCGGGCGGATCCGATCGATCTCTCCGCTCGCGATCAACAGCTCGATCCGCCGCTCCATGTCATCCGGGAGCTTGAGCCCCTCTCCCGAGAAGAACTTGATGCCGTTGTCCTCGAAGGGATTGTGAGAGGCAGAGATGACGATGCCGGCATCCGCCCGTACGCTCCGCGTGATAAAGGCGATCCCCGGAGTGGGGAGGGGACCGACGAGGAGAACATCCACCCCCATGGAGCAGATCCCGGAGGTGAGCGCGCACTCCAGCATATACCCGTGCAGCCGGGTATCCTTGCCGATGACGATCTTGTGCCGGCCCGCCTTGGTCTTGAAGAGATAGGCCGCCGCCCGACCGAGCTTGACGACGGTCTCCGGCGTCATCGGCTCTTCGTTGGCGACCCCACGGACTCCGTCGGTGCCGAAGAGCTTCCCCACCGATCAGCGCCCTCCTTTCATGCCCTGCCCAGCGACGGGCGTCCGCCCGGCGTCCCTCAGACTGCCGACGCCCTTCGCATGGCATCCGTCATCCGCGCCACGCGGACCATCACCCTGACATCGTGGACCCGAACGATCTGCGCGCCCTGCCAGATGGCGACGGCAACCGCGGCCGCCGTCCCCTCCACCCGGTCCTCCACGGGAAGACCGAGGACCGTTCCGATGAAGGACTTCCGGGACGGCCCGACCAGCATCGGCTTCCCCAGGATCTTGAGTTCCGATAGCCGCTCGAGGAGCAGCAGATTATGCTCCACCCGCTTGCCGAAGCCGATGCCGGGATCGACGGCGATCGCCTCCGGATGCACCCCGTGCGCCTCGGCCAGCCGGATCCGCTCCCGGAGAACCTCCCGCACTTCGCCGATCACGTCCGTGTACCGCGGATCCTCGTGCATGGTCCGGGGTGTCCCCCGAATATGCGTCAGGACCAGGCCCGCCCCCGCCTCGGCCACGACCGATGCCATCCGGGAATCGAAGCCGAGCCCGCTGATATCGTTGATAAGGTCACACCCCTCCGCCAGCACGGCCGCCGCAACCTCGGCCTTGTAGGTATCGACGGAGAGGGGCACCCGAAGCTCACCGGCCAGGCGCCGCACGGGAGGCAGAACGCGTCGCAGTTCCTCCTCAACCGAGATCGGCTGTGCGCCGGGTCGCGTCGACTCTCCGCCGACATCGATCAGGTCGGCACCCTCCTCGACCATCCGATGGGCATGCTCGACCGCGCGACCCGGGTCGAGATACCGCCCCCCGTCGGAAAAAGAATCGGGGGTCACATTCAGGACCCCCATGATCTGGGTGCGAGCCGCGACGTCGAGGGGAAACCGCCGGCACCGGAGCGGGGGCAGCCCGGTGCCGGAAGCCGTCACGGCCTCAGGCGGGTGCCCCGGTGATGATGACATCGATCTCCCGTCCCTCCAACACCTCCCGTTCTAACAGCGCGGCTGCCAGGGCGTGGAGTGCCCCGATTCGCGATTTGATCAGCTCCCTGGACCGTTCGTACGCCTCCATCACGAAGCGGCGGACTTCCTGATCGATCTCCTGGGCCGTCTGCTCGCTATAGTCCTGATGCTTGGCGATCTCCTTCCCCAGGAAGATCATTTCCTCCTTCTTCCCAAAGGTCAGAGGCCCCAGTTTCTCGCTCATCCCCCACTCACAGACCATTTTGCGGGCGAGGTCCGTGGCCCGCTCCAGGTCGTTGCCCGCCCCGGTGCTGACCTGACCCAACACCAGCTCCTCCGCCACCCGACCCCCCATGAGAATGGAGATGTTGTCCAGCAGATACTCCCGATGGTAGTTGTGCTTCTCATCGATCGGGAGCTGTTGGGTAATCCCCAAGGCCCGGCCCCGCGGGATGATGGTCACTTTGTGAATAGGATCGGTCCCGGGAATCAACCTGGCCACCAGGGCATGTCCGCCTTCGTGGTACGCGGTGGCCCGCCGCTCTTCCTCGCTCAGGATGAGACTCTTTCGCTCGACCCCCATGAGGACCTTGTCCTTGGCGCTCTCGAAATCCTTCATCTCCACGAACTTCTTGGTCTCCCGCGCCGCGAGCAGCGCCGCCTCGTTCACCAGATTGGCGAGATCGGCTCCGGAGAATCCCGGGGTCCCGCGCGCCAAAACGGCCAGCCCTACATCGGGCGCGAGCGGGATCTTCTTGACGTGCACCTTCAGGATCTCCTCACGGCCCCGCACGTCGGGGCGGGCCACCACCACCTGCCGGTCGAACCGACCCGGCCGCAGCAGCGCCGGGTCCAGGACGTCGGGACGATTGGTCGCGGCGATGAGAATGACCCCGTCGTTGGACTCGAAGCCATCCATCTCGACCAGGAGCTGGTTCAGCGTCTGCTCCCGCTCATCGTGGCCGCCGCCAAGTCCCGCGCCCCGGTGCCGGCCCACCGCGTCGATCTCATCCATGAAGATGATGCAAGGGGCGTGCTTCTTCCCCTGCTCGAAGAGGTCGCGGACGCGCGACGCCCCCACGCCCACAAACATCTCGACGAAATCGGAGCCGGAGATCGAAAAGAAGGGGACGTTGGCCTCCCCGGCGATGGCGCGCGCCAGGAGGGTCTTCCCCGTCCCCGGGGGTCCCATCAGCAAGACCCCCTTGGGGATGCGACCCCCCAGCTTCTGGAACTTCTGAGGGTCTTTCAGGAAGTCAATGATCTCCTCCAGTTCCTGCTTCGCCTCCTCCACGCCTGCTACGTCGGCGAAGGTCACGCGGTTCTGTTTCTCCGTGAGTAGCCGCGCCCGCGCCTTCCCGAACGAGAGCGCCTTGGCCCCCCCGCCTTGCATCTGGCGCATGAAAAAGATCCAGATGACGATGAAGACGATCATGGGCAGCCACGAGAGAGCCATGTTCAGCCAGGGATTCTGCTCGGCAGGTCGGGCCGCGATCTTGACCCCTTTCTTTCTAAGGGTGGGGACCAGTTCGGGGTCTTCGGCGGCATAGGATCGGAAGGGGGTGCCGTCCTTCAGCCGCCCCTTGACCTCGGAGCCCTTCAGGGTGACCTCCTCGACCTCCCCTTGCTCTACCCGCACGATAAAATCACTAAAAATGAGTTCCTTTTCGGCCTGCTGACTCGGGCCAAAGAAGCTCAACAGCAGGACGACGCTGCTGAGGCCGATGATCAGCCAGAGGACCACGTTCTTCGTGATCGGGTTCAACGACGTTCCCTCCTCCGGGTCCAGAGCCCGCGATTGCTCACGCTGCGGCCCCGGCCATGCTGCGATAAAAATACCATATCGCTCCTCCCATGCCAAGACCCCCCAGGCCGGCTACAGGCGCGGCGACTCGACATCGCGATGGACGGTGAGGGCCAGCACAGCCTGTGTGGCGTCTCCCACACGGCCCCGTTCGTCCACCCGGAATCCCGGAACCCACAGGATCCCCTGCTGATCCGTAACCACGGGCGTCCTCTCCCGTTCCTCCCGCGGCACCTTCCCATCCACGAAGAGATCCTGAAGCTTCTTGCTCCCCCGAAGTCCGAGGGGGCGTAAGCGATCGCCGGGTCTCCGAGTCCGCACGACGAGCGGAGGCACGACCCGCGTCCAGTCGACATACGCGCGATCGGGTCCGACGATCGCGAGATTCGCCATCGCGCAGGGGAGGATCGCGGCCGCGATCCTCAGCCCCCACTCGCTGATCACGGCTTCGCCCGGCACGGGAAGCTCGCAATGGACCCTCGACCGCTGTGCCGGGGGCCGCGTCCCGACAGAGAGGACATTCCCGGAGCTCCAGGCCCCTTGGTCGCCGGGCAGGGTGGCAAGCCATGGACCGCCGGGCGCCGTCAGCCGGTCCACCGCCTCGAGATGGGCCGTTGTGACATACGCGCCCGCCGTGACCGTCCGCACGGCCCGCTCGATCACCCGCCGGCGGAGCGCCGGGGCCAGGGCCCGCAGGGAGGCGAGATCCAGGCAGACCCGGGTCCCCTCCACTTTCGCCAGGGCCTCGAAGGCTTCGCGAGCCCTCTCCGCCAGATACGCCTCCTCCTCCGCGACCACCGCCGCCATCCGTGCGAGCGTCCGCGGCAGCGAGGGATTGTACTCCCGGCGGAGCACGGGCATGAGGTTCCACCGGAGTCGATTCCGGAGATACCGGAGGTCCCGGTTGGACGGATCCTCCACGAAGGAGAGCCGATATGCCTTCGCGTAGCGCTCGATCTCCTCCCGCCCGACCTGAAGCAGCGGCCGAATCAGCCGATCGTCGCGCAAGGGGAGCATCCCCCGGAGTCCCCGCAGCCCCGAGCCCCTCAGCAGGTGCAGGAGGACCGTCTCGGCCTGATCGTCCCGATGGTGGGCCAGGGCGATCTTCGCCGCCCCGAGCCCGGCGGCCACCTCACCAAGAAAGCGGTAGCGCGCCCGTCTGGCTTCCGCTTGCAGCGACCGCTTGGGCCCTCCTTCCCTCGCCCACGCGTCGGTCGTGACCGGCACGTCCCACGCAGTCGCCAGCTCTTCGACAAAGCGGGCATCCCGATGCGACCCCTCCCGAAGGCCATGGTCGAAATGGGCCACGTGGAGGGTGAGGGACCAGTCGGCACGCAGGCGCAGCAGGCAGTGGAGCAACACGACCGAGTCGGCCCCGCCCGAAACCGCAACGACCACGCCCTCGCCCGGTTCGAGCAACCGGTGCGTCACGATGGCTCGCCGGACAGCCGGAAACACGCGATCCCGCACGCCTTTCCCTCCTCGGTACGGATCATAGGGAGTCCCCGGAGCGGTGTCAACTGAGTTCCCCGAGCGGCGACGGGCACATTTCTGTTGAAAAATCACGACTCCCTTGGTAGCGTACCCTAGACAAGGAGACACACCGCGGGCAATGGAATCGGTTGCTCCAGACGGACGCATGGCGACCGTGCTCGTCGTGGACGACGAGCGCCTCATACGGGAACTCTGCGCGGACATCCTCACCCGCGCGGGGTTCCACGTCCGGATAGCCCCCGATGCCCAGGTAGCCCTCGACCTGGTCCGGACCGAGCCCCCAGCCGTGATCCTCCTGGATGTCATTCTCCCCGGGATGAGCGGGATCGAAGCCCTGTCGCATTTCGTCCGGGTCGCCCCCTCCACCCCGGTGATCATGATCACCGGCAACGCCTCTCTCCACAGCGCCATCGACTCGGTCAAGTACGGCGCCTACGATTACATCCCGAAGCCCCTGGAACCGGAAACGCTGATCACAGCGGTGAGACGAGCCCAGGACCACCACCGGCTCCTCGTCGAGAACACCCAACTCGTCCAGACCCTGCAGGAAAAGGTCGCGGAGCTCAGCCGCCTCCACCAGCTCGCGGACGAGCTGGCGCGCGACTTGCAGCAACGGGTGGAGGCGCGCACGGCGGAACTGCACCGAACCGAGCGCCTGACGACCAGCATCATCACCCACCTGGCCAGCGGATTGATGGTCGCCGATACGGGGGGCGCGATTACGCTGATCAATCCGCAGGGCGCCCTGACGCTGCGCTGTCAGGCCGAAGAGATCGTGGGGCGCAAGCTGACCGACCTCTTCCCCAACGGGGGCGAGCTGCTGGAGGTGCGGGGAGAGTCTCACCAGCGGGAGCTGCAGCTGGCGCTGCGAGACGGCAGCACCATTCCTCTCGGCTTCACGAATTCGTACCTCACCGACCCCGAAGAGAACCGCGAAGGGGTCATCGTGATCTTCCGGGACCTGAGTGAGATCAAGCACCTCCAGGGGGAGCTCCGCCGCAAAGACCGCCTCGCGGCCATCGGGCAGATCACGGCCGGTGTCGCCCACGAGGTGCGCAACCCCCTCTTCGGCATCACCTCCGTGGCGCAGATTCTTCGGGAGGAGGTTCAGCTCAGCCCCGCCCACCACGAGTTGGTCAGCGCGATGCTGTTGGAGACCCAGCGCCTGAACGCCTTGGTGAGCGACCTCCTCCTCTTCGGACGGGAGTCCTCCCCGGACACGAGGCCGACGGATCTCCACCAGCTCCTCGACGCGTGTTGCCAGCTGTATGCCGGGGAGATCCGCGAGCGCGGCATCGCGCTCCACAAGATCTACGCTGCCCACCTGCCGGCGCTCCTCTTGGATGCCGACAAGTTGAAGCAGGTCATCTTGAATCTCCTGAAGAACGCCCTGGAAACGACTCCGACCGGCGGCACCGTCACCCTCACGACCGAGGCCTGCCGGCGGGAGGGGCCGGGGGGAGGGGGCCGGGCGACGCTCGCCATCAGCGACACCGGCTGCGGCATCTCCCCCGAGCATCGCGAGCGCATCTTCGACCTTTTCTTCACGACGAAACCGCGGGGAACCGGCCTTGGGCTCCCGATCTGCCGGCGGATCGTGGAGGATCACGGAGGAGAAATCACCGTGGAGAGTCGCCCGGGACACGGGACCACATTCACCGTCCATCTCCCCCTCCCATCCGTCGACCGTTCCCCGATGACCGAAGGACGATGATGGGTGGCACGAATCGCCAGCCACTCTCGGTATTCGGATAGCGAGACATGCATCCCACACTGATCATCATCGACGATGAACCCCTGATCCGGAAGGCCCTCCGGCATCACTTTGAGCAGAAGGGCTATCGGGTCCTCGAAGCCGCCAACGCCGCCGAGGGCATCAACCAGGTGCGGGAGGAGGCTCCCGATGTGATCCTGTTGGACCTGAAGTTGCCGGATCTCGATGGCCTGACCGCCCTGGACCGGATCAAGGAAAGCCAGCCCGACAGCGCCGTGATCGTCCTCACCGCCCACGGGACGTACGAAAAGGTCGTCGAGGCCATGAAGCGAGGCGCGGAGGACTTCTTGATCAAGGAAGCCGCCGAGGGCAACCTGGCGGCCATGGAGCTCCGGGTATCGAAAGCGGTGGAAGGCCTCCGGAAGGACCGGATCCGTTCATATTACAGCCAACACTTCCGGCGGCGGGCCACCGACCGGGATCCGGCGATACCCGGCGAACATGCCTCCATGCGCGCCCTCAACCGCCTCGTCGACCTGATCGCCCAGAATCCTTCAACCACTGTCCTCCTCCTCGGCGAGAGCGGCACAGGCAAGGAGCTGATGGCCAAGGCGATTCACCAGAAGTCGGGCCGGCGCGAGAAGCCCTTTGTGGAGATCAACTGTGCGGGTCTCTCGGAGAATCTCCTCGACTCGGAACTCTTCGGGCACGAGCGGGGGGCCTTCACCGATGCCAAATTGATGAAGCGGGGACTGATGGAGGTCGCCGACGGCGGCTCCGTTCTGCTGGACGAGATCGGGGATATGCCCCCGGCCGTGCAGCCCAAGCTCCTGCGTGTTCTGGAAACCCGGACGTTCCGGCGGGTGGGGGGTCTCAGGGATATCTCCGTCGATGTGCGCATCATCACCGCGACCAACAGAGACCTCAAGAAGCTGGTCGAGGCCGGGAGCTTCCGGGAAGACCTGTATTACCGGCTCAAGGTGATGCCGGTGGAAATCCCGCCGCTGCGCGAGCGGGGTCGGGACGTGCTGTTCTTGGCCCAACTCTTCAATCAGGAGTTCAACACCAGCCTGAAGAAGCGCATTCGGGGATTCTCCGAGCAGGCCCAGGAGATCCTGCTCACGTATCCCTGGCCCGGCAATGTTCGCGAACTCAAGAACGTGACGGAGCGAGCGATGATCCTCTGTTCCGGTGAGCTGATCCTCCCCGAGCACCTGCCGGCGGACCTGCAAGGCCTGACCGGCAAAGGTGTCCGCCTGCTACCCGAGGAGCCTCCCCCCGAACGGCCGCGCCGGAAAGACTCGGACCGCTTCCCCTCCCTCGCCGAGCTCGAGAAGACCCACATCCGCGAGGCCCTGGAGGCCACGGCGGGCAACCGGACGCAGACGGCGAAGATCCTCGGGATCTCCCGGTCCACGCTCCTCGACAAGATCAAGCGGTACCGCCTGGATCGTTGATTCAATTTCACCTGCCGCCTTTTCAGACAGGGCACAGTCTTCGTTCGGCATCCCTCCACAACCCCGCGCCACATAAGCTTCAGATCGATCGGAAATTCGTTTCCTGCTTGGTATGCCCTTTGCAGCCTTCCTGAGGCGATTGGACCGCTGCACACGAGAAAGGGCCATCGGCATGTCCCTCCGCGTCCTTATCATGGAGGATCAGATGACGATCCGGCTGGCGATCGCCCACGCGCTCACGAGCCGAGGCGCCCAGGTCCAGAGCTGCGCCAGTCTCGAGGCCGCCCTTGACGCCATTCGCCGACACGCCTTCGACGTCATCCTGGCCGACCTCAGCCTCCATGGACAGGACAGCGCGGACGGGCTGGAGCTCCTCACGGCCGTCCGCGAGCGCGACCCCGAGGTCTGCGTGATCATCATGACGGCATACGGGACCGACGAAGTAGAAGCGGCAATCACACGCCAGGGTGGGATCTACTGGGCAAAGTCGCGTGATCTCGAGGAGTTGGTGCGTTCCGTGACGTCCGTTCCGCCGAGACTCGCGCGGACCTAGGCTGGAAGCCAGTTCGCAGCTCCTCCGTAGTGTGGCCCGGTCAACCGTGGTCCTAAGTCTCCGCCAGGTCTGCATGGGGGAAATTTTTCTTTCATCCGCGAAAAAGCACTTGACTCGAATATCAAGGTCGGTTACAAGAGACTACGCATCTCAGTCAATGAGTCCTGCGATTCACCGGATTTTGAATTCGCTCACCTCGAACGACAATCGAAGTTTTTTGGGGATAAGTCAGAGACATCTTGCCTCCAGCGAAGTTACGATGCCCTCCCGGGTGTGAACAATGTGTGGATAGCGTCCCTCCCGGTGGTCACGGAGGATCCCGGGGGCACGATTTTTCGTTCCGCGGAGGAGCGAAGGGGTACTGGAGGCTGATGGGATGACCGGACAGTCCATCGTATCCCAAGAGGTGTGGCAGGCGGCCCTCTCCAATATTCAACGACAACTCGTGCACCACAGTTTCGCCACGTGGTTTCGGCCATTAACGCTCGGTACTGCCACCGGGAACCGTCTCCAGATCCTGCTGCCAAACCGGTTCTTCAAAGAGTGGTTTGAAGAACATTATCTGGAACTCCTCCGGTCCGCGTTGGAGGACCTCCTGTTCACCCGGGTCGAGATCGAGCTGGTGGTCCCGAACGAGGATGCGCCCCCGCCGCCGCCTCCCCAGCAGCCCCCACCGAAGCGGACGGCGCGCCGCTCGACCTCATCAAGCTCGCTGAACGCCAAATACACCTTCGACAGCTTCGTGGCGGGGGCAGGCAGCCAGCTCGCCCACGCAGCATCGCTGGCCGTCGCCGAGCAGATTTCAAAGGCATACAACCCCTTCTTCGTCTACGGCGGCGTCGGCCTCGGCAAGACCCATCTCCTCCACGCCATCGGCCATCATGTATTAGAGCGGGAGAATCTGGTGCGGGTCTCGTACGTTTCCTCGGAAAAGTTCACCAACGACCTGATCAACGCGATCCGGTTCGACGCGACGACGGAATTCCGGAACCGGTACCGGAGCGTGGACGTCCTCCTCATCGACGACATCCAGTTCATCGCCGGGAAGGAACGGACACAGGAAGAGTTCTTCCACACCTTCAACGATCTCTACAATGCCTCCAAGCAGATCGTCCTCACCAGCGACAGCATCCCGAAGGAGATCCCCGGCCTGGAGGAACGACTCCGCTCACGGTTCGAGTGGGGTCTGATCGCCGACATCCAGCCCCCCGACCTCGAGACCAAGGCGGCCATCCTCAGGAAAAAGGCGCAGGCGGAGGGCGTGCAGATCCCGGACGAAGTCTCCCTCTTCATCGCCACCAATGTGAAGTCCAACGTGCGGGAGCTGGAGGGCTACCTGGTGCGGATCGTCGCCTACGCCTCTTTGACGAATCAGGCCATCACCCTCGATCTCGCCCGGGAAGTCCTGAAGGAACTCGTGAACGGGGACCGGACCATCACCATCCCCCGGATCCTCGAGGTGGTCGGCGACTTCTATCGCATCAAGGAAAAGGAGCTCCTGTCCAAGAGCCGGCATAAATCCATCGTCTTGCCCCGCCAGATCGCGATGTACCTGTGCCGCACCCACACCAACGCGTCGCTCCCGGACATCGGGTCAGAGTTCGGAGGAAAGGATCACTCGACGGTGATCCATGCCTGCACCAAGATCCGGGAACTGATGGCAAGGGATGAAAAATTCCGCAAGCAGCTGCACGACCTGACGAATCTCCTCACGGGATAATGGCCGGCCCGCGGCGCGGGTCGAGAGGTGGCGGCTGCACAACAACCTCCACGCGCTGCTCTCCCCGCACTAAGAGGATGTGCACGGGGTGACTGACGCCGACCCGGGAGAGGATCTCGGCATAGGCACTGAGTTCCGATACCTCCTGGCCCTCCACCCGGATCACCGCATCTCCCCGCTGGACTCCGGCCGCTTCCGCCGGGCTCGCAGCCTCGACGGCCGTCACCGTGA
>Ga0214472_10000992_pt1 | contig 33248 bp, 36 predicted proteins | sample RVTome_6_FD_207662 | JGI IMG/M metagenome (GOLD analysis project Ga0214472, IMG submission 207662) | Soil microbial communities from uranium-contaminated site in the Upper Colorado River Basin, Wyoming, United States - RVT140D175 | ecosystem: Environmental > Terrestrial > Soil > Contaminated >...
ATGAGTACGGGCACAGAAATACACGACCTCGTTGCCAACACGACCCACATTTCGTCATGAATCGGAATATCGGGATCCGGATGCGACAAATCTTCTAAAAACACAACGCCATTTGGCACGAACAGGGTCTGCTTCATATACTCACCCTTCTCTTCTTCCACCGGACCTGGCCTCCCTGCCGATCCTGCCTTGGCCGCAGCGAATTTCGTCGACAATGCCAGCGTTTCGTCTGCCCTGCTTTGTGTCTGCGGCGTCCCCCGCCGCGCCAGCGTTCCTCTCTTTACTCGTCCAGAAACATCCCAGGAAACAAAGGCGGAGCGTCACTCTCGGTAAAGATTTTTTTCAGGAGCTTGACCCGTGGCCGGAGAAGTTCGATTTTTCCCGCATCGTGCGGCAGGTTGATGTAGAGCAACTCATTACCCTTCTGTCCCGCCTCGACCTTTTCGATCCAGTCGGTGGCTACCGCAACATAAGCTGTTAAGGCATGCAATCCACAGCTCAGGTTTTCAGCGACCATACAGGCCGGCGGCAGGTCTCCCATGACAATCCAGACCCATTCCATCCCTTCCGATCGATCGTCAGGCTCGCCTGACCGCGCCGGGGAGATTTTATCCACTCTGTAGAGGAAAACCGCCACAATCGGCGGAAAATAGGCGCCTACGTAGACTTCCCTGATGGGCGGACACCAGTCGCGAGATTCCAGAAAGCTTCGCGCTCCACTCTCGATCTGCTCGAAGCCTTCCAGCTCCTCGTCATCGTAGAGAAACCTCTCCTGAAAAACATCAGATCTGAACACCAGATCAAAGTCGATATTGGATGACACCGAAATCTCCCAAAGATCAGTCAAAGGAACATTACCGGAACAAATTGCCGATTACGATACAGCGCGTCAATAGCTTTTCTCTGAAAAGTTGAATTTTGCCGTCAGCGATACTGTCTGTGATTTTTCTCAAAGGCTGAATCCCTGCCCCACGGCAGCCAGTACGCTGGACTTCCTGGAGCAGGTCGTCGAGGAGATGCTGTTCCCGATTCAACGGATTCAGACGGACCGGGGGCAAGAGTTCTTAGCCTATAAGGTCCAGAAATGTCTTTTGAATTGGGCGATCAGGTTCAGGCCGACCTGTATTCCTGAGCTAGCCGGGTCGGTACACAAGACGAAGCTGCACACAGACGAAGTTCAGATCAACGGCAAGCTTTACGAGTTCACCCATGATTTCGTTGCACCTTGCCTGCGAGAGATCTTCCTGCGTGAAATCTACATCGTTTCCCTGACGACGGACGTCAGATCGCATGACGGGATATCCGATTGCCAAGAAATCGAACAAGAACTGTGAGTGGAGCATGCCGTTTCGTCGCTTCCGCTCTGCATGTAGACGATCAACCACATGCGCGAAGCGTTCATACCAGCCGTCAATCTGAATGCGATCAAAGGGTTCGTCAGCCTGCACCAGGTCGCGAAATGCATTGACCTTGTCGACATTCCTGAGCCCAGCGAGGCAATGGTGGGTTTCGTTCCATTTGTCATGGCCGCGCGCGAGCAGAATCATTTGATCGATCTGCCCCTCCAGCCATTGAAACGAGATCACGTATTGCCCCACAAAGCTATAGAAGCGTTCTGCTTCGGCGATTGCAGCAGGATCATCTTCCCAACGGTTCCTGGTCATGTTTTCCCTCTCTGAGGCTGCCGCAGGGAGAAGATAGCAATCTTTGCGAGGTCTGATGACTACTTGCCGCGTCAAAGCCGGTAACCGTCAGATCAAGTCTGAATTACTACAGTTCAGGGCCGGTCCATATTCACATAGAGAACCCGCACCCCGTTCCATTCCTCCTGCCGCAGGTAAATTTCACTGTCATCGCGCCGGTAAGCGGCGCCAGCTTTCACGCTCAGCACCGAAGGCCCCTGCCACTGTACCTGAACCGGACCGCGGACGTCGCCACCGAAAACATCTTCAAACTTTTCAGGCTCGTCCGACAATGCCAGCGAGACGCGCCAGGTGGCACGTGTGGTCGCACCACAATCGTGCATGTAGATCATCGCTTCGAACCTGCCATCCTGAGATTTTCGGCGCTCGACCTCTTCAACGCCGCAGTCACCGAAAATTCCGCCCGTTGCAAAGAACACCACCATCAACACCGCATAGCCAACAGGTACCGACAGCAGAAGCAACACAACAGCGATAAGAAATTTATTGATCTTCATCTTAAGGTCCTAACAATATCAAGCTGTGCCAGTTCTCGCGGTTTCGATAGTAGTCAATACCCTGTTTTATCCAATATTGATCCCGCGGGTCGTCGCCATAGGGTGCATCCCCAAAGAAAGGAAAATAACGAAACGCAGGCTCACCCCACTCTGGTTTCGACGTATCTGCCTTTTTTTGTGCAATTCCTGCTTCGTTTAAAAGAATGGTATCCGGAAATCCCATAGCGGCGCCGACTGCACCAAAATGAAAGTTTCCGAAATTTTCGTATGCTTTCCCTTGCTGCTTGAAATCCCAAGGGCCTTTGTTCTCAACCTGTTTTTTGAACCAAAACGGATTCCTGGACCGTTCTGCCACTTTGATGTTGGCGTCGATATCCGCTCCTCTTGGACCGAGCGGAGGCCATTTCCTTCCCGATTCATGTTCACCTGTAAGCAATTGCTTTTGCTCTCGGCCACGCCGGTAATCGAAATAAGTCCCGTCCAGGTTCGTGTACTCACCACCTTTTTCCTGCTGCAACTGTCGAATTGTCGTCCGTCCCCAGAAGGGACGGATAATCTGTACCGAACGAATGCGGCCATCCTGAGTCTCTTCCGTGACCTTACCAAGGTAGCTTTCCAGACTTCCCAGAGATACAACCGCATAGCCTGTCGTTGCGGCAAGCTCTGGCGCGATCCTGGCAACCTCGCGCCAGAAATCGCTACTCAGTTCAAAACCAAAACTATCAACTGCATCTGACGCGACGTCACGTGATTCCTGCAATTCTATTGAAGCCGCTTCGGCAACAACCTGATTGAAAGTTTGAGCACCGACAGAAAACAACGGACGCTCGGCACGTTTGAAATCATTCGCGAGCATCATCCCGGATGAAACATCCTGATCTCCATTTGAATTCTGATCGGGCGCGTTTGCAGACTGCGCCCCTATTCTATTCAGTTCCTCTCTCAATCGACTCAACCGGAACAGCAGTTTCACAGCGTCCCGCCTGAGTTTTGCCTGCCCTTCTCGTGGGGTAAGGCCCTTTCCCAAATCGTCCAGATAATTACGGTCAAGTTGTTCCAGGATAGGTCTCACCCAATGCCCGGTATTTTCGCCATCGAATACAGAACTCAGTTCCCGCTGTAATGCCCCCATCTTCTCAAGGCCGGAGATTCCGGCTTCACCGTTTCGCGGCAGCTCCGACTCAGTACGCCGTCGCGCATCGGCGGGATCAAGACCAGCCTTCAGCCAGCGGCCGAGAACTCCACCCCGTGCCCGCGTCTCCAGATCGATAGCGCCCTGCAAAAGTTCCGGCGTAGAATCCCGCAAGCGGCCATAAAGTTCAGCGCCCCGGACCTGGCCATTCTCATCACTGCCCTGCAACATCGCCGTCACATCACGCGCCAGGGTCTTCGGAAAATAACCCATCCTGGCAACCGCAGAGACCACCTGCACCTGAACCGATTCCGTAGTACCCTCCCGAACCGCAGCACTGTAAGCCGTCTCATAGAAGGCATCCGCCGCCGCCCGGTTCTGCGGATTGGCCGCGTCGAACCCGGTGCCGCCGGTCAGCGACAACGCCAGTTCATCGCTCGCCATCTGCCGGGCCTGCGCCGCAATTTCGGCAACGGCGGCCTCACGCCGCAGAACCTCGGCCTGATCCGGCGAGAGTGATCCCTCCGCCTCCGCCTGACGGATCTCGGCGCGCCCGGCCTTGCCCTCGGCAATCTCCGCCGACAGCGCCAGCGTTCGGCCGGCGCCCTGTTGCGTCCGCTCCACAAGCGCCTGCGTCTCCCGCCGCGCCAGCCTGTCCCCGGCATCCTCCCGCAACGCCAGAAGGCTGCTTTCCGGCAACGCGTCCTGCCAGCGCCCCGCGTCCAGATCCGCCAGAAGTACCGCCGGATCACCCGCAAGCTGCCCGCGCAGGAGCTGCTCCAGCGTCCGCTCCTTCCAGGCGCTCAGTGCCTCCGGACGCAGACCCAGAGCGGCCAGCAGTCCCGCTTCATCCTGCGCCTCGTCACCCAGAAGTTCCGTGACCGCCAGATCCAGCTGGGCCGGATCCGCCGCTACCCGGCCGGTCCAGCTTTCCGCCAGCCCCTGCGCGTCGCTCAGGTCCCGCTGCAGACGCCGCCGGGCCTCCGTCTCCATCAGCCGCCGCTGCCAGCGCTGACGGCGTGTATTCAGTTTCTCCCGGACCCGTGCCTGCAGCCGGTCGCCCTCGAATGTCTTCACCACGGCAGCCGCGCTCTCATCGAACAGCGAGAGATGGCGCGACATACGCGCATCATCCTCCTCATCCGGCACTGCCTGTGCGTCGCTCTGCTCGCGCGCCGCCTCCGCATCCGCCTGAGCCTTGGCCTCGGCCTTCGCCAGTTCCCGGGCGTCCCGCGCATCGATCGCCCGGCTCAGCGACGCCACCTCCTGGCCGAACGCGGCCACCGCCGGGCCGATCCCGGCACCGAAGTCGCTGGCCCGCGCCCGCGGGCTGCTGGAAAAGGCGTCGGGCACGGTTGTCCGCTGCGGGACCAGGGGAAGTCGCGGCATGAAAGGCCTCGTGATTTGAGATCAGGGAGAAGCGGAAACGAAAAGCGCCACGCGGTCCGGACACAGCCGGACGACGTGGCGCATAAAAAAAAGCCTCGAAAAATCGAGGCCTTCGGGCAGAAGCATCACAGCCTTGAGTGCGATCCGATGTTGAAGAGTCTCAGCTGGTTCGCAAGCGCTGGCCGACCGCAATCAGGCGGGTGACGAACGAAACCGCCGGGCGCTCCGCCTGGCTGCATCGGAACCAAACGATATCTTTACACCACCCGCCGGGGGTTTCGTCGCAAGCGGCAACGCTGCATCAACCGCCTTTCTGGCGGCAGACCAGTCAAGCGCTCCCGAAGGCGCAGGGCCGGACACCGGCCCGGAATCAGGCTCACGCCCGTCGTCCGCCGTCACCCAGCCGAAGTACTCCTCGGCGATCTCCAGCAGGCCGCGGCTGTCGCGCGCACCCTGGCGCTGCAGGGCAAGCCGCAGGCAATCGAGCCGCAGATCCTCGCGCAGATTTTTGCGGGACAGGCAAGCCCGTGCCGAAGCCTCCTTGCGGTTTCTCACATCGCTCATGACAGGATCTCCAGTTTGTCGGTCAGGGCCGCCATGCGGGCGACCGCCTGCTGGTGGCCGGGGTGGGAATGTTCCAGCCAGGCTGCGCGGAAGGCCGGGTCGGTTTTCAGGGCCGCGATCTGCGAACGCACCGATCCGGTCGAGGAAAAACTCTCGCCGGCTTCGCCGTTCAGGTCGTCTTCGGCCATGGCCGAGCCGATCCGGGCGAACATTTTAAAGACCGCCGCGCGGCCGACCGCTTCCTCCAGGCCGTCGATGGTCGCGGCTTCGCCGAAACGCCGGGCGGCGCGGCGGGCCTGTTCCATGTTGCGGTCGTAACTGCCGCCCCATTCCGAGCGCAGGGCGGTTTCCTCGTCCTCGGCCTTTGCGATCCGCTGCTGTTCGGCCCGCTCGCTCTCGGCCCCCAGATAGCTGTGCCAGTCTTCCGACAACGCGCTGACCTGGGCACGGGTCAGCCCGGCGGAATGGAACAGGCCGCGCATGCGCGCCTCGAAGGCCTCGTCACGCGGCACCCCTTCCGGCACCGCGATCTCATAGTCTTCCGCCGACCTGGGGCGTCCCAGGCGTTCGAACACCGCATCCCAGGCTTCGCTGTCGCCGTCTTTGGGGATGGCGATCTTGTCGCGGCCGATCAGCTTTTCCAGATGGCTGTAGGAATCCAGCACCGCGCCGGGCGCCTTCCAGCCCTTGGTTTCCAGCAGCGCGCGTTGTGCGTCGCTCAGGTCCTCGGTCCAGCTTCGGGCGTCGCTGCCTTGCACAGCAGGTTCCGCTCCAGAGCCCGCTGTCGGCCCATCCTCCTGTCCTGTTTGCATTTCTTCAGGCGTCATCGATCCGTCCGTCGTTTCCGGCGACATACTTCATCCTCTTTCTGATATCGGGTGTGGGATTTCGGCGGCGTCCGGGCGGTGCCCGCGGAACGCCCGGTCAGGTAAGCGCAGCAGCGGCTCGTTACTCGGTCTCGTGATCAGCCTCGAGCTGCCAGATCTGCTTTTCGCTCATGTTCAGGTGCATCTGCAGGCGCAGCCAGACCTCGCGGCGGCCTTCGCGCAGGGCGGTGGCGTAAGGATCCCCGGGCTGAAAGCTCGGACGTGTCGCGCAGCAGAAGTTGCGCAGATCGGCAAGAACCGCCTGGCCGTCCCGTCCGGCGAAGGTCCGGCGATAGGCGCGGCCACGGCGGCGCAGCAAAGCCGCGAAGAACTCACGCACGGCGGTTTCCTCCGGCATCCGGCCCGGCACCCCCGCGACCGCCTCCGTGACCGCCACCGCCGCCGGTAGCCTGCGCCAGCATCGCCTCCAGCCCCGAACCGGCGGCATCACCTTCCGTCAGCCCCGAAAGATCGACGCCCGACAGGTCAAGGCCCGAGAGATCCGCGTTCGACAGCTTGCTGACCGTGTCCGCCACCTGCGGACCCGCCGCCAGGGTCTGGCTCATGGCCTGCTGCTGCGCGCGCTGGCCGCGCAGGGCCTCGACATCTTCCTTTTTGCGCAGGATGTGTTCGACGCCGTGAACCTCAACCGCGATTTTCGCCACCGCGTCGCTGTCGAAGTGGTCGAAGATGGTGGGATCGGCGGCGGCCATGGCCCCGGCAATCTCCAGCGCCCGCATGACGCCCAGGCCTTCCTCGGCCTTCTGCGCCCGGGTCAGCGGACTGTCGTAAAGGATCTCATAATCGCCCTTGCTCTCCAGCAGCGCCGGCGGCATCGGCGGCAGGGCATCGGCGCGGGCCAGGATGTCCAGCTCGCGCTCGATCATCGGGCCGAGGGATTCCGACTGCTGGCGCCCGACGGTGGGGCCGAGCAGAACGCCCTTTTCCTGGGCCCGCTGCAGAACCTCGGTGGCGGTCATGGCCGGACCCTGCACCAGAATCTGAAACAGGCTGACCAGGAAGGCGTCGTTGATCACCTCGCGGCGCTGATTCATCATGTCCAGGCCGATATCGACCCGGGCGTTGGTGTGAAAGGGCTGCATCAGCGGACGGCCGGTGCTGTCGATCCCGCCGTAGTTGATGGCGTTGGGCCGCAGATCGGGCCGGCCGCCGAGTATCCCGTCGTCGTGGATCAGCACCGGCGGATCGACCGTCTTGTGGGCCGCCCGGATCACCGTCTTGCTCATTTCGTTGAGCATCTTGATGTCCGGCAGCACCGCCATGGCCGGCGAACGTCCGTAGATTTCGTTCGGCGCCGTGACGTAGCGCGACACCGCATAGGGGAAGAGCGCGAAGCCGCTTTCCTGCATCACCGCCCGGTCCTCCACCGCCAGATGAAAGCTCGCAAAGGGCAGGTTCCGCGCGTCGGCCCTGCCGGGCCTTGCCTCCTCGCGCGGCAGGACCGCATGGAGAAAATCGAAGGGCTGTTCCGGATTCTGCTCCAGCGCCCGGGCGATCCCCCGTGGCAGGTCCTTTTCGGACCAGCGCTGCGCCGCCTGACGCGCGGTCAGACGGTACTTGCGAAAAACCGTGTCGATGCGGCCATTGGCATCCTCGGCGAAACAGCAGTCGGCAAGATGGATCGACTTGTAACGCAGACCGCGCCCGACCTCCTCGCCAACGTACAGCACCCCGGTTCCGAAGGCGCCCAGGCTCATATAGGTCTCGTGCTGCTGGCTGGCGTAGTTGGCACGGGGGCTGTAGCGCGCGGCGAACAGGACATCCTCGGCCTGACGGAACCAGTCGCGCACGCCGTCCGCCTCGTTGAGGTTCTGGTCCGAGGCCCGCAGGCGATGCCAGCGCTGCGCCCGTGGCGTCAACATCGATTCCATGGCGGCGGCAAAACGCTCAAGCGCGATCGGCGCGGTCGAATCAAAGATCTTTTCATTACGTTTTTCGCCGCCAAAGCCCATTTCAGAACGTTTATTCTGAAAAGAGTCCTGTCGCGGCAGTATCCGCTCCGCGATTTCCCGCCAGTGGCTTTCCCAGCCCGCACGTGTTGCCGAGAGCCGTTCGTGGCGTCGGATCAGATCGTCGGCCCGGTTATCGGTCCTCGTCCGATGGTCTTGCATAAGCGGAATCCTCGTTGAATTTAGGAAGAAAATCTTCAATCATCGCTCGAATCCAAAGTCATGGGTAAGCTAATATTAACCATCCCGGTCTTATGATTCTTCACGAGCAAAATGAGGGGTTGAAGCACCAAGGCGGTGAATAAACCAGCGGTTAAAAGAAGTCTGCAAAACAGAACGAAGCGACGCTCCCGGCCCTTCCGAATGCAGTGTTAATATTTGGAGATTCGTGGATCATGGCTTACGCGCAGACATCACCCTTTTCGCTGGAAACGGAAAGTTCCGAACACCCCGGACGCCCGGGTGATGCGTCCGGCGAGCAGCAGATCGCCTGGCTCACCGCGCAGAGCAACGCCGCGGCGGGCGAATCCAGGCGTCACCTTCTGGTGCTCCGCTTCGCCCTGGTAAACATCATTGCCGCCGGCCTTCTCGGCGCGGCCTATCATCAGGGTCTCGTCGAACGCGCGATCCTCGCCGATCAGACTTATCTCACCGTGCTGATCTTCATCGTCTTTGTCGCCGGCCTGATCGTCTGTGCCCATCGGGTCATGGCAACCAGCCGCGACCTGGAACAGCTCAGCAGCTTCGACCCCCTGCGCCAGTCCCACGCCACGCTCTATCTTGCCAGCCTGCGCGGCCGTGCCGGCGACAGCCGCTCGCTCCTGGCATCGACCCTGCGCATGAAGCTCACGCACCGCATCGCCGTTGTCCGCAACGTGGCGAACAGTCTGGTGCTGCTCGGGCTGATCGGAACCGTGGTCGGCTTCATCATCGCGCTGTCCGGTGTCGATCCCGAACAGGCCGGTGACGTCAGCGCCATCACGCCGATGGTCTCGACCCTGATCCAGGGCATGTCCACCGCGCTTTATACAACCCTCGTCGGTGCCATTCTCAATGTCTGGCTGATGATCAACTATCAGCTTCTGGCCTCGGGCACCGTCAAGCTGATAACCGCACTGGTAGAGTTTGGAGAAAGTCATGGACGGACTTGACCAATTCGACGACAACGGCGGTGATACGGTCTTTCGGGATATCATCTTTCTCGCCCTGGCCGGTTTCGTCGCCATCGTTCTGCTGCTGCTGCCGCATCTCAATCCGCCGGCCAGAGCCGACGCCGAGACCACATCGCCGGGCAACGTCATTGTCGAGCTGCGCTGGCCGGACGAGCTGAACAGCGATGTCGACCTCTGGGTCGAGGCCCCCGGCGACAAGCCCGTCGGCTACTCCAACAAGGGCGGCGTCGCCTTCAACCTGCTGCGCGACGACCTCGGCAACACGGCCGATGCCACGCGGATGAATTACGAGGTCTCCTACAGCCGCGGCGTTCCGACCGGCGAGTACACCGTCAATGTTCATCTCTACCGGAATCTCAGCGGCGTCGGAATGATCCCGGTGACGGTTGTCATCAGCGTCAAACCCACCGATGACACACCGGCGAAACAGATTCTCGCCACCAGCGTCGAACTGAATCACGAAGGCCAGGAAGTGACGGCCCTCCGTTTCTCGCTCGACAAAAAGGGACAGCTGGTGTCCGGGAGCGTTCATGATCTGCCGCGCGCACTGCGTTCGAGGAAATCCTAATGGATACCATCAGAATCATCTTTCCCATCGCGGTCGCCCTGGCGGCGATCCTGGCCCAGATCAGTGTCTGGTCGCCGCGCAGGTTGTGGCTCAAGGTCACGGCGCTGGTCACCATGTCGCTGTTCCTGCCGGTCGCCTATGTCAGCCTGGAAGAACTTCTGAGCCGCCCGAAGCCGGTTGAAATGGACTGGGCGACCAGGAACCTGCAGGACGCCAGGGTTCTGGCGTCACGCATCGACGAGAACGATTCGATCTTTCTCTGGGTCGCGGTCAATGGCCTGAACGAGCCCCGTTCCTACGTTCTGCCCTGGGACGAGGAAACCGCCCGCGAACTGCATTCCGCCCAGCGCGGCGCCGAACAGGAAGGCACCGACGTGAAGATCCGCCGCCCTTCCGAAGCCGGTCAGGACAATCAGGAACCGATGTTCTACGCGCCGCCGCAGGATACACCTCCGGAAAAGCAGCAGGCCGCATCGGACGCACAGCTTTTCAGCGGATCGAACTAGAATCTGTAGACATTCATTTCAAAGTGAGGAAGGCGCCGGCGAGGTGGAGAGCAGCGGCGTAGCTGGTATCTGTCTTGTCGTAGCGCTCGGCGATACGGCGGAACTCCTTGATCTTTTGGAAGAAGTTCTCGACCAGGTGGCGCCAAGTCGACAACATGAATGTCTACCGACCCTAGTTGACGATCTGCCAGGAACCGTCCGGCTGGCGACAGGCCGTGCCGTACGTCTGCACCCTGTCGTTGCCCACGGTGGAACTCGCCTGGTACTCCCGACAGTAGCGACCGTCCGTCGTCTGGAACGATCCTTCGGGTTTAACCGCATAGTCCTGACGGTCGCTCGTCCAGGTGATCGTTTCGCCGTCGCGGGCGTGCTCCAGTGCCTCGTCCACACAGAGGGCATCCGCTTGATCCATGCTGCGGCCGACCTCGCCGCCGATGATGAATCCGACGATGGTGCCGCCCACGATGGCCGCCAGACGCCCCCTGCCGTCGCCGATCTGGGAGCCCGCCGCGGCTCCCGCCGCGCCGCCCAGGAGCTTGCCGATGACTTCCCGATTGCACCGGCCTAAGCCGAGGTCGATTGGTGGTGCGGCCAGGCCGTAGTCTCGATATTCATCACGGCGGTATCCATGCGCCGGCGCCCAGGGTGGCGGGCCACCCGCATGGCGCGAGTGACCGGCACACTTGTACTCCTCCTTGAAGCCGCCCTTGTGACGCTTGCGCTCATATTTGCAATCGCCCGACTTCCGCTCGTACTTTTCCTCGCCGGCGCGTTTGTATTCTTTCTTGTGCTCGGAACGCCCATGGCCGGACTCATTCTTGCGGGGATCCGCCCAAGCGGCTTCGGTGCCGCCAAGAGAAATGACGGCTAACGCTGCAACGACGGCGAGAAACTTTCGCATGGATCCACTTTCAGCTGCCTTGGACAGTTCAGACTCTAGTAGGATCGGTTCTGTGAAGGAAACAAAAAGGGATGAGGATACATTTTGGACACGGCGGGCCGGCCTTGCACTGTTGGCGCTCGGCGGCTGCGCTTCGGCCTATGGACATCCACCGGGCGCCAGCAGTTCAAGACCGGCCGCGCCAGATATTCCCGAAGGGCATATGCCCCCGCCGGGAGAATGCCGCATCTGGTATCCGGATCTGCCGCCAGGTCCCTGTGCCCAGCTTCGTTACCAGGTGCCGGCCGACGCCTACCTGAACTGGGGATAGCACATAGGGGGCAGGGAGAATTCCTCGAAACCTGGTGCAGTTTGCCTCGCTGCTCTGGCGCAGATGATGTTTTCTGGTAGAGGATTCTGCAGCGCCGAAGCCAGGCAACGTGAGACAGGACAGAACCTCGCCGGATGAAACGATGGCAAAAAATCTTCATATAATTTATACGGTTAGAGACGAGAATTACGATTCAGAAACATCTGACGGTATGGCGCAACCCTTACTGCAACCCTGCTTCCCCGGGGTTTCACAAAGAGAACACACCAGGGATCGGCCGGAAGCGTCATAAGCAATTTTTTTCAGACCTGTGATTCATATTAATTGCATCTTGCGCCAAATGTCTCTTCCTTCTCTTTTACCAGCCTGCGGGTTCCCTGAATCTTGATGAAACCGGTTTTTCTCCATCTTCGCTGCCAGACCGGGACGGCCCCGCCTCCCGGCGCCTTCCGGGACGGACCTGCTCCCTTCAGGCATGTGCCGCGCAGTGCCGCTTCAGACGGCCCCCTGGCCGGCAGCGCAGTGCTGCAGGATGCGCCTGCAGCGGCGGTAACCGCAGAGGCCATCACCGCAGAGACCGTCACCGCAGAGGGTGAAGCCCGCTACTATCACGGCAATGCCATCCTCCAGGACGACGGCACGCGCAACGGCGTTTTTTCCGAATGGTCCTGGGACGGCACGACCCTCGTGGTCCGGAACTGCCGCTACGGTATGTCTCACCTCTTCTATTACTGCGGCGACGGCGAATTCTGCCTCTCCAACTCGATCCCGAAGCTTCTGGAACGCGGCGTGCCCGGCGATTGGGACGACGATGCCATGGCGGTGTTTATCCGCCGCCACACCTTCCTGGGTGAGGATACGCCCTTCAGGCATATCCGCGCGCTGCCGCCGGGTGCCGAGCTGACCTGGACGAACGGCCGCATGACCCTGCAAAGCCGGCCCTTCCTGCCGAGGCCGCAGCACCTCAAACGCGAGGCGATCGTCGAAGGCGTCATCGATCTCTTCGCGCAATCGATCGCACGGCGCCTTCCGGGGACCGAGGCATTCTATCTGCCCCTGACCGGCGGCAAGGACTCCCGGCACATTCTCCTTGAACTGGCGCGCCAGTCCGCTCTGCCGAAAGCCTGTGTCACCGCAGCGGTTCCACGATCCATCGCCAGCCAGGACGTCGAGATCGCCGCGCAGATCGCCGCCAGACTGGCGCTGCCGCACGTCGTCCTGCCCGCGGTAGGACCAGGCATCGCCGACGAAAAACGCAAGAATCTGATGACCAGCTTCTGCACCCTGGACCACGGCTGGGCCCTGCCCCTGACCGACTTCCTTCAGGCCAACACCCCGGTCAGTTATGACGGTCTTGGGCTCGATGTCTTCTTCAACACGATCTGGTTCAGCGACAAGCGCGCGCAGCTGTACGCCGCCGGCGATTTCGAAAACCTGGCCGTGGATTTCATCGGCGATTCCGAGCCTGCCCTGGCCATGATCCTGAAGCCGGAGATATATCGGCGTTTCAGCCGGGAAAGAGCCCTGGCCCGTATCGTGGAAGAACTGAAACACCACGCGGACAAACCACACCCCATCGCATCATTTCAGTTCTGGAACCGTACCCGCCGCAGCACAAGTACCTTTACCTTTGCGATGCAGGCAGCGGTATCCACTGTACATACGCCATTTCTAGATTTCGAATTGTTTGACTTTGTTTCTTCGTGCCAACCCGACATAGAATCTAAGATACACGACGATGTTTTTGCAAAGGCTTACCCTAGTTTCCATGACATGCCTTTTGTTACATCTGGAATCCCTAAACACTCAGACTCATGGAATATTAGAAACAAGTCGTTCAACCTACTTACAGACCTATTATCAGATACGAAAAAAACGTCTGCAATTAACGCACATTTTGTTGCAACCAAATTTATCAAGGGAAGTATCACTGGGCGCCGTGCCGATTTCGACTGGCTACAGCCGGTCCTAATTCACCATATGAAGCAAATGGAGGATTGCGTATCTCCCTAACTCAACATTGTTTTAGATACTTCTGTTAGACCATATCAGTAAAATGCAGAGACAAAGCTGCGTTGGGTATTGGCCAGAACATTTTCTATGTTCAAACTGCTTGCTGGTAGCGTGCCCAAGCTTGCACAGGATACGGACGTTGCAGGAAAATCCCCTAAAACAAAGGAATCATTTAAGCCCTGCGCGAGCGCTTCGCTAAATTGCCTGTAATCAGATACTGATTGAACGATGCCATCTCCCTCTGGCGTTACAGCGAGACGAACTCCGAGGCTTCGATAGTAACTCTCAGATAGCCCGGAGGAAGAACTCGAGTCATTGACCTTAATAGGGAAATGTGAATTCACATTGACTGCGAAGTTATCAGCCACCGGACTGGAAATGCGAAACAGAGTGTCATCATCACTCAACAGTCCATGAAAATCCATGAACGCGTTTATGACATTCCCAGTGTCTTGCGCAATTGCCAAGCGGGTCTCTGTAACAACTTGCAGCGTTCCAGATGTGTCTCCCCCTGGCCAATCTCTGTTTGGGTCTTCGTCCCGCCTCCCTTCCTGTAGGGTACCCCTGTGTGCATTTCCCCAAACACCAGACACATTGACCATTGGATAGACAAAGAACTCCCAGTCCCGAAGCAATGAGTTCGCAGGTTCACCACCACCCAATAAAAAGTCGACGAAGGCTTGTAGTTGCCAGCTTCCTTGATCCTCAGACGCATGTTGTCGTGCTATAAGAACTGCGCGTCTCTTTGCCGTTCCATCGAACGGTCTTTCCATATCATTTGAAATCCGATAGCTAACCAAATCGAGTGCCGGCACGGGCCAACCATCACCATCGCGCGTAGTGGCCACCGACTGCCCAAACACATAACCATTCCCAGCAGAACTATGCGGTTCAGATACCAGCGGATTCAGTTTGATGGCTTCGGTATGTGCCTTCATCATACTGTGAGTGTACGGTGGACGTGTTGCCAAATAGACAGTGTCGCCAGTGAAGGCTGACGAATGTGAAACTTCTTGGAAGTTCCCCACTACTGACGAATTGGCCATGCGCTGCCAACTTTCATTGTCATAACTATACCAACATCGCCAGTCACTCGGCCAACCCACCGATCCATATACTAAATACGGCGCTGAATCATCGATATTAAATCGAAAGATCGGCGTTTTATTTCCTATGCCAGTCACACAGAACGCCATTGTGTAGAATATTGATTCACTTCCAGAATCGCTCTCTGTTCTCACCCCAGGACGCGAGTAAAGTGTAATGGAAGGTGTAGCGGTTTCTTGGCTTGTAACTATCGTCCGAGCCATGTCGGCGTTACCGCCTTCATACTGATCGAAGATCTCAATATCCGCCGCAAGAGGAGGAACATTGTTCGCAATCGCAATCTGAGCCAACAGAGGCGCAGCCGTGACAACAAACGCACTCCTATTGGTCGACATTGGGCTGTTATTCGCAACGGACGATGCTTGAACCGGCAGCAACATAGCTTGCCCACCCCTTACAACATCAGTTGGGTGGCTGGATGCTACCGGTATACCAATCACAGTCCCTGAGTTCGAAGTTATTGCATCTGTAGTGTCACCGTTCACATACCGAACATCAAACTGCAAGTTAGCAGACCTTGTTTCAGCGGGAGGCAATCCAGAAAAATACTTAGCTCTCTCGGGAACTGATAAAATTGTGTCCCATACACCGACATCGGCCAGACGGCCATTGAAGTTGCGTTCATTGTCGGATGCTCGGCCTGCAATAATGAAATCGCCATCAAGAAAGCGAAGTATTCCGGTGGCATCTTGCTGAAGGAAATAATCCTGCTCAAAGCCATCTATATAGATACGTGTTTCCGAAGCATTCAGTGTGGCAGATATCGTGATAACAAGCGCATACCAACGATTAGTGATCCAAGTAATCTTATTCGTATGAACGAATTTTGACGTCCCACTCGACAGAAATGTCACTGCAATAGAATGTCCCTCTTCAACTAAAGACGAACTACGCAGCCACAGGATCAATCCTAGTTCAGCACCAGCACCAGTCTCAAACAATCCAAGATAATATTGGTCAAGTTCCGTAGGAATTTCAGATAAGTAAAACCTACATGAAAAGGTTATATTTGAACCATTGGTCGCCGCTATATTCGGATAAACAACCCGTGACGATACACCATCAAATTCAAGCGCCATCCCGACCTTCTCCTAAGCAGATTCAAGCTCGTCGACGTTCCACGACGAGATTGTGACCGTTGCCTCGATTGCGATAACCGGGTTGTCGATCTGCATTTCGCCGCCGCCGCCGACCACTGTAATCGCCCCGTCCTGAACCGGGTTGTCGTCGCCGTCATAGGCCCGGAACCAGCCCGCCGTGCCGGCGCCCGCGGCATTGGCGTTGGGGTTTCCGTTCACCGCTGCCCGCGCGCCCGGGTCCAGATCGACGGCATCGCCGAAGGCCGGATCCTGCAGGGGGATTGTCACCAGAATCGCACCGCTCGCCGGGTCATCGCCGGCCGCCGGCTGGGCGCCGGTCCTGATTTCGATATAGCCCGGTCCGGTGCCGGCATCCAGACGGTCAACCTGTGCGTTGCAGCGGGCCAGGGCCACGCTGTTGGGAATTCGTGTTGCCATTTTCTCATCCTTTTTCTCGCCTGATCCGCGGACCAGAATTCATGACTCCTCATCCGCCGGCAGTGTCGGAACCGCCGCGCTGAGAAAGCTGTAAGGGCAAATGCCTGTTGCCGGTGATCCGGCGTGCTGGATCGGATCAAGCCTGGTCGCAACCGCTTCGTCGTTGCGGCGATCCATGTGAATCCGTTCACAATCATGGGGTTCGATCAGATTCGCCGGACCGGCGGATCGCCTGCGGCGATTCCATCCAAACCGGACCCGATCTAGTGGTCCGATCCTAACGCTCGAGTCCCGAGCGTTAGGTGAATCGGCCCACCATGCCATTAATCTGGTGGGGCAACTTACCCTAACGGATGGGGACCATCCGTTAGGGTTGCGCCACTAGAGCCGGGTGAAGTTGAAACTCATCTCCAGCCGGGCGGCGGCGTTCGGGGCCGACAGGGTGATGCTCAGCTTGTCGCCGGCCGCAAAGTTGTTGTCATTCGCAGCGCCCGCCGCCGCCGCAGTGCCGGTCGCCGCGACGCCGATCGCGGTCAGGCCGCTCAGGGCGGTGCCGTTTTTCTTCACCGCGATGTCCAGCGATCCCGACGCGATGTTGAAATCGACATCGTCGAGGCGGGCGGCAACGGGGATCCGGTAGACCAGGGTCACATCGCCGGCCGCCGGCGCGGGTTCGAAAAAACTCACCGCCGCTTTTTGTCCGGCCAGATCGACCGGGATCGCCGATTTGAGCGACTGGCCGGTGATCGCCTTGGAAACCCCGCCCTGGGTGACGGCCACAAGATCCGCATCGCCGAGCAGACTGGTGGTCGCGAGTTCGGAAAACTTGGTCATGCTTTACTCCGTTGTATAGCCGGCGAGGGTTTCGGTGGTCAGGCTGCTGCCGTCTTCGCTCTGCAGCGGCGCATCCGAAACATAGACGGCCCCCGCCCCGCCGCGCGTGTCCGGCCGGGCATCGCCGCGCCAGCTGCAGGTTCCGGCCGCCGGGGCCGCCGCCCGGAAAGACGCGGTCATGGAATCTGCGCCACGCGGACATAAAGACCGCCGGACGTTCCGCCGGAAACCTCGGCCCGGATGCGGCCCGCGCCCAGTTCGAAATTGGCCAGGCCGGGGCTGCCCAGCGTGACCTCGTCGCCGACGTCCAGCGCGGTCGCGCCGTCGGGGCCCAGATACTGCAGCCGCACCGCCGCACCGCCGAAGGCCCCCGCCGCCGAGAAGGTTCCCCGCCCGCCGCTCCAGTTCCGCCAGCCGGCGTTCTCGTCATTGGTGATCAGATTGATCGTCATGGTTCCCAGGTTCCTTTCATGCCTGTCATTTCGCGCCTTTGTCATTCCGGCGCCCGTGTTATTCCGGCGCCCTTGTCATTCCGCCTGGCTCCGTCACTCACCGAGCAGCAGCTTGCGGGCGGTGCGGGTTTCGCCGGTCACACCGTCGCCGCCGGTCAGGATGGTCGAGGCCCGGCCGCGCGCCTTGCGCTGGCGTTCGCGTTCCGCCGCGGCCGCCGCCTGCACCTCGGCGTCGTCTTTCTCCGGCGGCGGCGGTGGCGGGGCACTCGGTTTCTTCGATGAAAACATTCCACCCATCAGTCTTTCTCCCTCATCATCATCCTTGAATTCCCGGACGGGCCGCCGTTTTTCAGTTCCCGAAAAGGTCGTAGTCGCTGCGGGCACGCGCCGCGCGCCGGCGCCGCGTCACCGGGACCGCGAAGCGCAGGCACATCAGACCGTAGCGGGTCGCCGCCATCAGGTCGTCGAACTCCTTGACCACCCGGCCGTCCTTGCGGTGGTAGAGGCGGAACTCCTCGAACCAGGCGTTCAGATGGGCAAAGACCTTCAGGCGGCCGGTCTGCATGCGCTCCAGCAGCAGCATCAGCCCGGCCTCGACACCGTTCGAGCCATCGGGGAACTGCGCGTGCTCCCTGAGCATCGCCAGCCCCTGCGCCCGGTAGATCTCCGCCAGCGCCCGCCCGCTGCCCTTGTCGTGCTGGTAGCCGTCGTGCGGCCAGGCCCAGGGCAGAGCCCGCCCCCAGACCTTCAGCGCCGCGCCGTGGATCACCGGCGTCGCCTGCCGCGCCTTGTAGGCATGGGTCACGTAGATACAGTCCGCGTCCCGGTCCCACGCCAGCCTGACCGCGGCGGTGGGATGGTCCCAGCCGAAATCCAGAGCGCCGATCACCGACCAGTGCGGTGGGATTTCCACCGGCGCCGTCACGATGTCTTCTTCATTGACCGGAAAGATCCGGCCCGAGCCCAGCACGGGAATGCCGCGCGCCCGGGCATCGCGTTCGTGCGCCGGGTAGCTCTCGATGATCGCCTGCCGCTCCGTCTCGTCGTAGTGCTCGGCGTCCCAGATGGTCATGGTGGTGACGTGCCGTGACATGGAGGTCCTGACTTTTCTGATCTGATGGGTAATATCCGAAGGGCATTATCCGGTGGGTCTGTCTGGCAAGTTTGCCGCCTTCACTTTCCCGCGCCGGAACCGGCGTCCGCTTCATCGGCACCCGCGTCCGCCAGGAACAGCCGCACCACCTCCGACATCCCCAGCAGCGGGGTAAAGGTGATCATGGTCATGCCGCCGGTGGCGTTGGTCCGGGTCAGGCCTTCGGAATAGATATCCAGCGGCGGTTCCTCGTCGAACCACACCCCGTCCAGGGTTTCGCCCTGCCACTTCTCGCGGCCCTTTTCATAGGACTTGAAGGCCAGGGTCGACTGACCGCCGCTGATGTGCCGCACCACGATGCCGTCGACCGTGTCGGCGCCGCTGCGCGCGGCACTGGTGGTGACGATGCAGTCGCCGGGAATGGCGCCGGTGCCCCAGGTATCCTTGCGCTGCGGCGGCCCCAGCAGCATGCGCTGTGGATTGTCCCGGGTGGATTCCGCCGTCACCCCCGCGGCCCAGAGGCGCACCGGACGGCTGAAGCGCCGGCCGCGCCACCAGTCCGGATAGCGGCCGGTCAGGTGCATGGCCCATTCCGACGCCCCGGCCAGGGTCTTGCCCAGCTGGTTGCCCGCCATGAAGAGGCGTTCGCGGTGCCGCGCCCCGGCGTCATGAAACCGGCGCTGCCGGTCATAGGGCCGGTAACGGCTGAGTTCATCCCGGCTCAGGCGTTTGAGCTTCTCCTGTTTCAACGCGACGCTGGATTCCCTCAAGTGCCGCAATCCGCCGGCCAAGATCCCGCTCGAGTTCACCGAGTTCCGCGTCGCTGAGGTCATCGAAGACACCGCTTTTCCTGCCACTCTCGGCCTTTCCTTCCCGTTTTTCCCCGAACAGCCCCAGCTGCCGCCCAAGCAGTTCCAGCGCCTTGTTGGCCACGCTGCCCTGATGGCTGTAGCTGCCGACCGTGCGGCCGCTGCGGTCGCGCAGCGGCTTCAGACCCAGCGAGCGTTCGATGTTTTCCACCAGGCACTCGACGATCCACTCCCTGTCGACCGCCCGTCCACCGCCCGAGCGCAGCAGCGCCTCCAGCGCCGCTTCCGGGTCCTCCGCCGGCGCATTCACGGGCAAATCCACGGGCGCATCCACGGGCTCAATCACAGCTTCATCATTGCTGCCGGCCGCCGCGTCCCGGCCCTGTTTGCCGATCTTCGCCAGGCTCATGCGCTCATGGTGCGGTTTGTCATCCCGCAACGCCGCGATCCTGGTCATCATATCGGGCCGTACCAGCAGTTCGCGCGCCCGCGCTTTTGTATTCTTTGCCCGGTAGCCCGCGGCGGTCACCGCATCGGCGGGCGGCACCCCCAAGGCCACCAGATAGGCAAAGGCCTCCTGACGGCAGGTCTTCAGTCTCGGCATGAAACCTCCTGCGGCGCGCTCGATAAAATTCTGAAAGAGAAGCCGGTCGCCCCAAGGATAAAGCGGCCGGCCCGGCCCTGACCCAGGCAAAAAAAATCCCGCTCCGGTCTTCACCGTTGCGAGATCCGGACCCATTGGCCCGCCGCAAAGATCTCAATTTTTCGCTTTCATGTCAACGGGATATGCGGATTACCTGTCCCCATTTTCCCCAGCCCGGTCAGCGGCGTCACGATCGGACGCTGCAACGGGACAACACGGCATAAAAAAATCCCGCGCCGGTTTTCACCGTCACGGGATCAGGACACATTGGCCCGCCGCAAAGATCTCAATTTTTCGCTTTCATGTCAACAGGATATGCGGATTACCTGTCCCCATTTTCCCCAGCCCTGTCAGCGGCGAAAGCACCGAAGACGATCTTCCCGGCAACAGGACAGAAACTGGCCTGACGGAAAAACGGCCCGGCTTCAGAAGCTGTAGAGTGCCGAAATTACCACGCCCGTGCAGCCGCCGGCCATCAGGTTTCTTCTGATCACCGATTTCCGGAAACGCCGATCGAATTCCGGCACCGCCAGAATACCGACAAAGACGCCGAACAGGGTCATGGATATCAGAAGCCGGAAGTCGCCCGGTCGGACGAACAGGCCGTTGATCGCGAGCAGGGCCGCGGCTGTGACGATGATCAGGATGGCTGTCGAATAGGGTTTCATCTGGAGAACTCCAACGGAATGTCCACTGCCAGATCGGATTCACCGGGTCACGTCAGTCCGGGGGACTTCCCCGCCTTCCAGCCTTAAGGAAGGTTCTGCGTTTTCGGCGTTTCAAGCGTTTTAGCGCTTAAACTTCCGGGTCGTTGTTCATGGCGACCGCTTCCTTCTCGCGCCAGCCTTCGCCAGCCGCGACCAGACAGCTTTTACCGTCGGGGGTCGACATGATGATCGTCCAGGTATTGCCGTCGCCGGTGCTGAGAACCTCAACCAGGCCGCCTTTGCTGGTCAGTCCGACCGCAACCGGGGCTTCGCTGTATTTCGCAGCCAGAGTGGCAAGGATTTTGTCGCGGCTATCGCACTGTTGTGCCTGAGCGAAGACCGGAGTTGCCGCTACGATAACAAAACCCAGACCGAGAGTTACAGATTTCCACATCGCGCGCTCCTTTCCGCACCGGAAATAGAGGGAGTTCTGATCGGCGCGTGAATTCATAATGCCAGAACTTAGTAAACCTACTGGTAATGAATCATTAATTTTTGGTTAACATCCAATATTTGTTAGATAATTTCTAATCTATATTATGTCTATTTTTTCCTATCCTCATAACAACTAAATGACAACTTGATAATAAAATCCACAACCGTTCTTGCGTTGAACTCTGTTCCACAAACGAGACCGGCCGGCTGCCATGACGATATGACGGCGGATTCTTTGCGGACGCCGACATGAAATGACAAGCCTCTGGCAGAAGCGCGGCCTTTCGCAATAAGCAGGCTCGGCCGCAGCCGGTTTCCGTTTGTGCCGGATTGAAATCTTGCGAAACCCGGTGCAATTTCACCGGCCAGGTTTAAATCCGGCGGCGCCTGAAGAAGGGAACCAGGCTGTTGACGTCGATCCCCTGATCACGATGTTCGCCGCCCAGCTTTGCCGCGAACCAGGCGGCGCCCGCGGCGATTGCGGCGGCGGCGGCGGCACTGAAGGCCAGAACGATTGAAGCATTCGCCATGATCCGCTGAACTGCGGCCGGAACTTCAGTCGTGCTGCCTGCAGGATCGGCCATCGCGCCGATCGCCGGAATCGCGGAAAGAAGAATACCCGTACCGCCCGCGGCAAGACTGGCTACTGCCCAGACCACCAGGCCGTGCGCACCATCGCGAAACTCGACCTCGTGCGCCACATCGCTTTCGGTTCCGTACCCTGGGACATCGCTCCACCGCGTTCTCATGCGCCCGGCGATATAGCCGCCGGCCGCAGCGCTGGTGAGCGCCACCCAGACGATCCACAAACCGGCCACCACCACGTTCCAGGAGGCGGTGCCGCTGCTCATAACCGGCTCCCCCGCCGATAGCCCGACAGCCGCGCCAAACGGAATAAGAACCATCGATATCGCGACCGCGACGACAGCACCGCCCATGACGGCGCTCCACGACAGATAAGACTGTTGCTGCGCGGGAAGAGAGGCCGCAATCACCGAGGTTTCTATTGTTTCCTGTGCCATGCGCCTGCTCACCGCAGTCCGAGAATGGACAGAATGAACATGATCACAACGATCAGACCAACGAGATAAATTATGCTGTTCATGTGCTTTACCCTGAAAATGAAACTCAAACTCTCGGGACAACGCAGCAACACCCCTTTGGTTCCCCTCTCCGCAAAGAAGTTTTAGCGTTACGGCCGGGACAGCTGGATCTGGCGGCAGTGGTTCCTGTGAAACCGGTGCAATCCGGCAGTCGCAGTTGAGGCTCGGGGCTGAGGTCACACACCAGCTTGAGAAAACACCGACTGCAATAGCCGCAACCGCATTTTCAGTCCGCAATCCGAGCCGGTTATCCCGGAATGCTGTTACACAGCACCCTCCCCATGCCGATTCTTTTTTATCCGGTTACGGAACCGATGAACGACTTGCCCGTTGTCTGAGCACAAGCATGACGCATCACCCCGCGTCATCCCGTATTTCGAAGAGTTGAAAGGATGATTACCATGCGCAAGCAGTTACTGATCGCCGTCTCGAGCGCGGCATTGCTGATGAGCGGCGCCGCCTGGGCAGAACAGTCGAACGTCAAGAAAGACGACATGAACCAGGAAACCACCGGCGCAGCGACCGCACCTGCGGTCACTGACGGCACGGCTGCTGGCACCACGGCAACGCCAACACCCGGCGCTTCCGAAACCGCCGATCCGGCCGCAACGGCACCCGCGGACGAGAACGCGGTTACCGACAGCGCCGAGGAAATGCCGAAAGACAAGAATGCGGTTACCGAAAGCACCGAGGAAATGTCGACAGACAAGAGCGATGAATTTCGCTTCGGATCCTACAAGGACAACCCCGAGGCCTTCTCCGGCCAGGTTGCCGGCGGCTATTCGGCAGAAGAACTGATCGGCAAGAATCTGGTCGATGCCAAAGGCGACAAGCTCGGCGATATCGACGATCTTCTGGTGACCGCGGACAACAACGTCGACAAGGTGCTGGTCTCTGTTGGCGGCTTCATCGGTTTCGGTGAACGCCGGGTCGCTCTGGAGATCGACAAGCTGAGCGTCACGGAGGACAACGTCTTCACCGCCGACATATCGAAGGACCAGCTCGAGGCAATGCCTGAGTACGAGCAGAAGGAATCCTTCTGGGATGAAGTTGCGCGCTAAAGCGCGATGAGCTGGAGCAGAATCACACGGGCGAAGGAACGCCTGCCGCGCTTCCATCCAACCCGGATCTGATCCAATCAAAGGTGACCCCCTGAAGACCTGGGCGGCTGATGTTCCATAGGGCATCAGCCGCCCTTTTTTCGTGCCGCGCCGCAGGATCTTTGTGCCCCGGATCTCAAAGAAGCAGGCGTATCGATTCGACCGGAACGGCTGGAACTGGAGGCAGTGGTTCTTGTAAAACCGGCGCAATTCGACAGTCGCACTTGAGGCTCAGGGCTGAGGTCATACATCAGCGCGAAAATAGACGGACTGCAATGGCCGCAACCGCGTTTTTCAGTCCGCAATCCGAACCGGTTGTTCCGGAATGCTGTTACACAGCAGCTTCCCATAACGATTCTTTTTTCATCCGGTTACGGAACCAATGAACGGCTTGCCCGTTGTCTGAGCACAAGTATGACGCATCCCCCCCGCGTCAGCCGAAATACGAAGAGTTGAAAGGATGATTACCATGCGCAAGCAGTTACTGATCGCCGTCTCGAGCGCGGCATTGCTGATAAGCGGCGCCGCCTGGGCAGAACAGTCGAACGTCAAGAAAGACGACATGAACCAGGAAACCACCGGCGCAGCGACCGGAGAAACGGTCACTGAAGGCACGGCTGCTGGCAGCGCGGCAACGGGAACAACCGGCGCTTCCGACACCGCCGATCCGGCCGCAACGGCACCCGCGGACGAGAAGGCGGTTACCGAAAGCACCGAGGAAATGCCGAAAGACGAGAACGATGATCTTCGCTTCGGATCCTACAAGGACAACCCCGAGGCCTTCTCCGGCGACGTCGCCGGCGGATATTCGGCAGAAAAACTGATCGGCATGAACCTGGTCGATGCTAAAGGCGACAAGCTCGGCAAGATCGAAGATCTTCTGGTGACCGCGGACAACAAGATCGATAAGGCGCTGGTCGATGTTGGCGGCTTCATCGGTATCGGTGAACGCCGGGTCGCTCTTGACATCGGCGAACTGAGCGTCACGAAGGACAACGTCTTCATCGCCAACATGACGAAGGAACAGCTCGAGGCATTGCCTGAGTACCAGCAGAAAGAATCCTTCTGGGATGAAGTTGAGCGCTAAAGCGCGATGAGTTGAAGCAGAGTCACACGGGCGAGGAAACGCCTGCCGCGCTTCCATCCAACCCGGATATGATTCAAATAAAGGTGACCCCCTGAAAACCTGGGCGGCTGATGTTCCATAGGGCATCAGCCGCCCTTTTTTCTTTTGCCGGATTACCTTCTGATCCCGGTGCCGCGCCGCAGAATTTTTGCGCCCCGACTTTTAAAGCTGTCCCGTCAGCGCAGGCTCGGCGTGATCCCGCTGGCGGTATCGACCAGAAAGGGCACGATCTCGCGCTCCACCTTCTTCGGCGTCCAGTGATAGGCGGAGACCGAGCACTGCACCGTCGCCACCGGCCGGCCGTCGGCCCCGATGACCGGCGCGGCCACGCCGATCTCCCTCATCATCATCTCACCCTGGATGATCGCATAGCCTTTCTCGGCGGCCTCTTCGACCGAACGCGCGATGGCTGTCCGATCAAGCGTAGTCTGCGCGGTGAACCTGCGGAGCGGCCAGTTCTCGACACACACCTTGCGTTCAGCGGGCGGCAGAACGGCCAGCATGGCGCGGCCCGACGAGGTGCTGAGCGCCGGCGCCCGCCGGCCGATAAGGGTCGCGGCAAAGCCGGTGCGTTGGCAGGGTATGCGGATCACATAGACGATGTCCGAGCCGGAGAGCTCCGCCATGTTCACGGTTTCGCCGAGACGGCCCGACAATTCGATCAGCTTTGGCATGGCGAGCTGAACCAGCGGATCCGACCAGGAATAGGCATAAGCCATTTCGAGGAACTTGTGAGACGGCCTGAATCGCTTCGTCGCGTCGTCCCTGACGAGGTATCCCGTCATCAAAAGCGTATTGGCCAGCCGCTGTGTCGCGGACTTGTCCATGCCCGTACGGCGGCTGAGATCGCTGAGGCCCAGGGCATGATGCTCTTCGTCAAAGGCCTCCAGGACGCGCAGGCCCTTTGCCAGGGAACTGACGAACAGGGTGTTCTGTTTCTGCGTCGGGCAGGTCACGATTTGAAGTTCCTCTCACATCTGCTGTAGTTTTGTTGTTCAGGCCTCTTGACCAATGCGGTCAATCTGAGGTGAAATACTACATTGAGACTTAAAGTATCATAATATAATACACTCGTAAAGTGTGGTAACAGGCGTTTGAGCAGCGCCGATATCTAACAGGAGGCATCATGAAATCTTTTGTTCTGAAGTGCGGCGTTGCGGCCCTCGCGCTGGGGCTGAGCACGCCGGCCAACGCCGGCAAGTCCGACGACCTGCTGAACGTCGCATTCACGAAGGAGCTGGAAAACGTCGACAGCTACTTCAATTCCGCGCGTGAGGGCGTTGTTCTGCAGCGCGCCATCTGGGACGGTCTGGTCTATCGCGATCCTGCGAGCAACGAATACAAGGGCAACCTCGCCACCTCCTGGAAGTGGATCGACGACCTGACGCTGGAGTTCAAGCTCCGCGAGGGCGTGAAGTTCCACAATGGCGAGGTCTTTGACGCCGACGATGTCGTCTACACGGTGAACTTCGTGGCTGACGCAGCCAACGGCGTGAAGACCCAGCGCAACGTGAACTGGATGAAATCGGCCGAGAAGATCGACCCCTACACCGTCCGCATCAACCTGAAGGCGCCCTTCCCGGCGGCAATCGAGTACCTCTCCGGTCCGGTTTCCATCTATCCGAACGAATACTATGCCGAAGCAGGGGCCAGCGGGATGGGCCTGAAGCCGGTGGGTACCGGTCCCTACAAGGTGGTCACGGTCGAGCCGGGCAAGCACTTCGTGCTGGAGAAGTTCGAAGGCTATCACGACAGTCCCAAGGGGCAGGCGAAGATCGGCAAGGTCGACATCCGCACCATTCCCGACGTGAACACGCAGATGGCGGAACTCTTCGGCGGCACGCTGGATCTCATCTGGCAGGTGCCGGCCGACCAGGCCGAAAAGCTCGCGACCATGGACCAGTTCACGGTCGCCAATGAAAGTACCATGCGCATCGGCTATCTGACACTCGACGCCGCCGGCCGGACGGGTAAGGACAATCCCTTCACCGACCTTCGCGTACGCCGGGCCGTCGCCCATGCGATCGACAGGAAGGCCCTGGTCGAGGCCCTGCTCAAGGGCAAATCGAAGATCGTCAGCACCGCCTGCTTCCCCAGCCAGTTCGGCTGCTATCAGGATGTGCAGAGCTACGATTACGACCCGGCGAAGGCCAAGGCCCTGCTGGCCGAAGCCGGCTTTCCGGACGGCTTCGAGACCGATTTCTATGCCTATCGCAACCGTGACTATGCCGAGGCCATCTCCAGCTTCATGAATGCTGTCGGCATCAAGACCAACTTCCACATGCTGCAGTACTCGGCCCTGCGCGAACTGCGCATGAAGAGCGGCACGCCGGTGTCGTTCCAGACCTGGGGCTCCTATTCGATCAATGACACTTCGGCGATCACCGGCGAGTTCTTCAAGTTCGGTCAGCTCGACGATTCCCGCGACCCGGAAGTCCGTGACTGGCTGGACGTGGCCGACAGCGCGACCGATCCAAAAAAGCGCGAGGAGTTCTACGCCAAGGCGCTGACCAAGATCGCCGACGAGGCCTACTGGGTGCCGATGTTCTCCTACAACACGAACTACGTCTTCTCCAACGCGGTGTCCTACACGCCGACGCCGGACGAAGTGCTGCGGTTCGTGGAGATGTCCTGGAACTGAGTCCGGGATAAGCGATTGCGGGAAACCGATTCGGGTCTGGCCGGCGCCGCGGCGACCGGCCAGGCTCTCTTCCCTCTCTGAGCACTCTGGTCAGACAAACTCCGGGGAAACATCGTGCTGGTCTTCATCCTCAAGCGCCTTGGCCTTGCCGTTCTGGTTGCCGTCACCGTTTCGGCGATCAGCTTCAGCCTGCTCTTTCTCGCCGGCGATCCGGCGGCGGCCCTGGCCGGCGAGCAGGCAACCGACGTGGACATCGAGGCCATTCGGACACTCTACGGTTTCGACCGGCCTATGATCGTCCAGTACTGGGAGTGGCTCTCCGCCGCCCTGCGGGGCGATTTCGGCGAAAGCTACTACTTCAAGCTGCCGGTGGCCGATCTGGTCGCCGAACGGCTCTCCATCACCATGACGCTGGGCGTCTGCGGGATCTCCTTCGCGCTGCTCACCGCCGTGCCTTTGGGCGTGGTCGCGGCGATCCGCCCGAACTCGCTGATCGACCGTTTCGCCCTGCTGCTTTCGGTGATGGGTCAGGCGATGCCGAGCTTCTGGTTCGGTCTCATGCTGATCGTCATCTTTTCCATTCAGCTCGGCCTGCTGCCGCCCTCGGGCACCAAGACCTGGATCAACTTCATCATGCCGACCGTGGTGCTGGGCTATTACGCCATGCCGGCGATCATGCGCCTGACCCGTGCCGGAATGCTCGACGTGCTGTCGTCCGACTACATCCGCACGGCGCGGGCGAAGGGCGCGGGCGAGTGGCGGGTGCTCTTCAAGCACGCCCTGCGCAATGCCATCATCCCGGTGGTATCGCTGGCGGCGGTCCAGATGGGTTTCATGCTCGGCGGCTCGATCGTGGTGGAGTCGATCTTCGCGCTGCACGGCGCCGGCTACCTGGCGTGGGAATCCATCGGCCGCAACGACCTGCCGACGGTGCAGGCCCTGATCCTCATCTTTTCCATGTTCTACATCATCTTCACCTTCCTGTCGGACGTACTGAACGCCTGGCTTGACCCCCGCATGAGGGTTGCCTGACATGGCCATGACCCCCAACGTACAGATCCCCGGCGTACCAACCCCCGGGCTTCAGACCGGCGCACCGACGGACGAGATCCAGGGGCTGACGCCGGCACAGCTGCTGCGCCGGCGCGTCTTCGGCCATCAGGGGCTGCTCATCGGCGGGACCGTGATATTCCTGCTGCTGCTGGTGGCCGTCTTCGCCGCCTATCTTGCGCCCCACGATCCCTATGCCCAGGACCTGATGGCACGCATGAAGCCACCGGTCTTTCTCGGCGGCAGCTGGGAGCATCCGCTCGGGACCGACCATCTGGGCCGCGACTATCTCTCCCGCCTGATTTACGGGGCGCGGGTCTCGCTGCTCATCGGCAGCGTCGCGGCGCTGATTTCCGGCGTGATCGGCACCGCCATGGGCGTGTCCGCCGGCTACTTCGGCGGCCGCGTCGACATGGTGGTGACCTTCCTGATCAACGTTCGCCTCGCCATGCCGGTGGTGCTGGTGGCCCTGGCGGTGGTGGCACTCTTCGGCGGCTCGTTACAGGTCGTCATCCTGGTGCTCGGCTTTTTGCTGTGGGACCGCTTCGCGGTGGTCATGCGCGCCTCCACCCGGCAGGTCCGCTCCCGCGAATACGTCACCGCGGCCAGGGCGATCGGCTGCTCCACAACCCGGGTGGTGCTGAGCGAGATCATGCCGAACATCGTCAACAACCTGATCGTGGTGGTGACCCTGGAGATGGCGCACGCCATTCTTCTGGAGGCAGCCCTGTCCTTCCTCGGCCTCGGCGTGCAGCCACCGACGCCGTCGTGGGGTCTGATGGTGTCCGAAGGCAAACAGATGATGCTCTTCGAGCCCTGGCTGGTCACCATTCCCGGTGTCGCGCTCTTCGCCCTGGTGCTGGCCATCAACCTGCTGGGCGACGGCCTGCGCGACGTTACCGCGCCAGAGAACAGAAATTGAGGCCGAAAGCATGAGCGCCCCCCTTCTCAAGGTACGCAATCTGCGACTCGAAATCCCCGTGGGCGACACGTCCCTGAACCCGGTCCGCGGCATCGACTTCAACCTGCAGCGCGGCGAGACGCTGTGCATCGTGGGCGAAAGCGGCTCGGGAAAGTCGCTGACGTCGCTGGCGATCATGGACCTGCTGGGCAGGAGCATCGCGCGCAGGGCGGACTGTCTGGAGTTCGACGGCATCGACCTCATGACCGTGAACGCGCGCAAGATGCGCAGCCTCCGGGGCGACCGCATCGCCATGATCTTCCAGGAGCCGATGACCTCCCTCAACCCGGCCTACACCATCGGCGACCAGTTGATCGAAGCCCTGCTGCTGCATCGCAGTTCCGGCCGGTCGGCGGCGCGGCGGCGCGCGGTCGAGCTGCTGGAGAAGGTCGGCATTACCGGGGCCGAAAGCCGGCTCGGCCAGTATCCGCATCAGCTTTCCGGCGGCCTGCGCCAGCGCGTCATGATTGCCATGGCGCTGATGTGCGAACCCGAGCTGATCATCGCCGACGAGCCGACCACCGCGCTGGACGTCACCATTCAGGCACAGATCCTGCGGCTGCTCGTCGATCTCACGCGCGAGATGAACGTTGCCATGATCCTGATCACCCACGACCTCGGCGTGGTCGCCCGGGTCGCCGACAAGGTTGCGGTGATGTATGCCGGTGAACTGGTCGAGACCGGAACCGCGGCACGGGTGTTCGGATCCCCGACCCACCCCTACACCCGGGGCCTGCTGAGCTGTATTCCGGTGCCGGGCAAGACCAGACGCGGTGCGCCGCTCGGCTCGATACCGGGCATCGTTCCCTCCCTGCTCGGCCGGCAGACGGGCTGCGCCTTCCGCGCGCGCTGCGAACAGGCGGTCGAAGCCTGCGGCGGTCCCATTCCAAACCGCGTCTCCGCCGGCGGCAGCCACAGGTTTCGCTGCGTACACGAGGACGGCTTCAAGGCCGGCTCGAATGTCAGCTCGAATAAACCGGCGGAGGCACTGCCATGAAAACGCCACTGACCGCACCACCGGTTCTCGAGCTGGAAAACGTGTCGGTGCTCTACAGCATCAGGCAGGGCCTCTTCGGCGCGCGCAAGCCGCTCACGGCGGTCAACGAGGTGTCGCTGTCCCTGGCGCGGGGCGAGGTGCTGGGGGTGGTGGGCGAGAGCGGTTGCGGCAAGTCGACGCTGGCCAGGATCCTGCTGGGTCTCGAAGCGCCGACCACCGGCAGGGTGACCGTCGACGGCGAGCCGATCGGCGCGCAGAACCGCCGCCTGCTGGCCCGCCGCATCCAGCCGATCTTCCAGGACCCCTATTCCTCGCTCAACCCGCGCAAGTCGATCCGCGACATCGTCTCCCTGCCGCTGCGGGTCCACAGGATCGGAGACAGCGCCTCGCAGGAAAAAGCCGTGCGCGACATCCTCGACGTGGTCGGTCTGCCATCGCGAGTGCTGAACAGCTATCCGAACCAGATGTCCGGCGGCCAGCGCCAGCGTGTGGCCATTGCCCGGGCGCTGATCATGCGGCCGGAGATCGTGATCTGCGACGAACCGACCTCGGCGCTGGACGTGTCCGTGCAGTCGCAGATTCTCAACCTGCTGGCCGACCTGCGGCGGGAGTTCGGGCTCACTTACCTCTTCATCAGCCACAACCTCGCCGTCGTCGAGCATCTGGCGACCCGTGTTGCCGTCATGTACCTCGGCCGCATCGTCGAAGAAGCGCCGGTGGACGAACTTTTCGAGCAGCCACGTCACCCCTATACCAAGGCGCTGCTCGCCTCGGTGCTCACGCCCGATCCGAGCCTGGGCATCCCCGAGACCGACCTGGGCGCGGCCTACCCCAATCCCATCGATCCCCCGTCCGGCTGCCATTTCCATCCCCGCTGCGCCCAGGTAATGGAACGCTGTTCCCGCGTCGCCCCCCGGCCCCTTATCGCCGATGGGCGGCGGATCGAATGCCATCTCTATGACACCGGCGGGGCAGCCCCCGGCCTACCCGGCTCAAGCCTGCCCAAATCAAACCCGGCCAAATCGAACCCGGCCAAATCGAACCCGGCCGAAAATGCATCGCCCCACGGCGCTGCCGCAACCTGACTGGAAAGAAAGCGATTATGGTAACGAGAGATGGGGCGATCGCCCGCGTGTCGAGCTACTTCGACGAAGGCACATTCAAGACCGACCTCGCGAGCCTTGTCGCCTTCGAGACCGAAAGCCAGAACCCCGCGCAGAAAGCCGAGCTACCGCGTTATCTCGCCGAAGCGATCCGGCCCCGCCTCACGGCGCTGGGGTTCAGCTGCGAGATTTTCGACAACCCCGATCCCACCGGCGGGCCGCTGCTGGTTGGCGAACGCATCGAGGACTCCACCCTGGAAACCGTTCTCACCTATGGCCATGGGGATGTGATTCTGGCCCAGACCGGACAGTGGCGCGAAGGCCTGCACCCCTTCAAACTGGTCGAGGAAGACGGACTGCTCTACGGCCGCGGCACCGCCGACAACAAGGCGCAGCATCTCATCAACCTCTCGGCGCTGGCCGCCGTGCTGGCGGAACGAGGCAAGCTGGGCTTCAACGTGAAGGTGGTCATCGAAACCTCCGAGGAGACCGGCTCGCCGGGCCTCGCGGAGTTCTTCCGTCAGCAGAAGGAGCGTCTGGCCGCCGACGTGCTGATCGCGTCCGACGGGCCGCGCCTTCAGCCCGACAGGGCGACCATGTTCATGGGATCGCGTGGCGGCATAAATTTCGACCTGGCCGTAAACTTACGCGAAGGCGCCCACCACTCCGGTAACTGGGGCGGCCTGCTGGCCGAGCCGGCGACCATCCTGGCCCATGCCATCGCCGCCATCGTCGACCGCCGTGGCCGGATCCAGGTGCCCGAGTGGCGCCCGACGAGCCTGACGCCGGACATCCGCGCGGTACTGAAGGACCTGCCGGTCGTCGGCGACCGTGGCCCCAAGGTCGACGAGGACTGGGGCGAGGTCGACCAGACCCCTGCGGAGCGCGTGTTCGGCTGGAATTCCTTTGCGGTGCTGGCCATGAAGAGCGGCATTCCCGAAGCCCCGGTCAACGCGATCTCCGGCTGGGCCAAGGCCCATTGCCAGCTGCGCTTTGTGGTGGGCACCGATTCCGACGACATCCTGCCGGCCCTGCGCCGCCATCTCGACAGGGAGGGCTTCGACAGGGTGGAAATCATCCCCGCCACACGCGGCTTCTTCAAGGCCACGCGGCTCGACCCGGACAGCCCCTGGGTGCGTTTCGTCGCCGCCTCCCTGGAGGCGACCTCCGGCGAATCCCCGCACATCCTGCCCAACCTCGCCGGCTCCCTGCCCAACGACACCTTCAGCGAGATCCTCGGCCTGCCGACGGTCTGGGTTCCCCACTCCTACCGCGGCTGCTCCCAGCACGCCCCCAACGAGCACGTCATCAAGTCCACCTGCCGCGACGGCCTGCGGCTGATGGCCGGTCTCTTCTGGGATATCGGAGAGAGGGCCGCAAAGGCGGCGTGACGGGGTTCGGCGATCAGTTCGGACGGCGGGCGCTGATGACCTTGCGGAAACAGCTGCCCTTTCCCCGGCCGATCGTTACCATCGCCTCGATCTATCCCCTGCCCGGCATCAACCGGAACAATTGGCATACCCACCGGCTCGCCCGCCGCTGGACCCTGAGCGCATATGACAAAACCTTCGACTATGTGAGCGAGGGGCGTTGCGTCGAGATCGACATGGCAACGGAACGCCGCATGGCAGATACATTGGCTCACTTATGACAGAGATCATGCCACTCCCTCCGCCTGGAGGGCTCAACGCTTGATGTCCACGCGCAATCCGTGCTCAAAACAAAAGAAATGAAATTCCGGCAGGAGACCGGATCCGGGAGTCTGAAGGTTTTTCTTTGAAACCAGAAAAACCTTCAGACTCCGGCATAAAGCGTGATCACGAGCGGCTCGATCAACCGGGAGCAGGCTCACGAACCAGCCCCGCCTTTCCCCAGCAGTGGCTTGGCGCATCGCCCTAGATGCGCGGTGCCTCGTCTACCGTGATATGGAACCGAAAAGGTGACTCGCTTCCACCGGCGATCACCAGATTGTCTCCCGA